>JAEEGJ010008165.1_pt1 | contig 29116 bp, 27 predicted proteins | sample 8958761 | NCBI WGS metagenome assembly JAEEGJ01 (sample SAMN16246546, study PRJNA631951) | gut metagenome | biome: gut microbiome; feature: rumen; material: RS-attached | host: Bos | place: Iran: Karaj | collected 2018-10
GTTCTCGTCCTTACTGAACTTAATCTTTCGTTCAACTGCTTTTACTTTCAATGCCATAATACAAATACAATTTAAATGGTTAATAGATGTTTGTTAATAACTCGGCTTTGCCGCTTGGCTTGTCCAAGAATTTTACTTATCTCCGATTCGACTCCGTTTTGCGATTTCCCTAGGAAACACGTGCCCGCGCGCTTGGCAATTTTTGTCGCCCAGTTAGGCCGCAAATTTCATCTTTTTTCGTTGACAATGCAAAGGTACAAAATTTTCAGATGTCTTCCAAATTTTTTCGCCAAAAAAGCACGCAAAAAAGCACGCACCGATTTTAGACATACCCAAAGTTCAGTCATTAGTCATTAGTCATTAGTCATTAAGAAATTTCAGACACCCCCATTTCGGCAACAATATAATAAAAATATATTTTTATTATATTGTGAGCAAAGAGACACTATCCACAAATCGTTAATGACTAATGACTAATGACTATAATGACTAAAAAATCCCTCGTTTAAAATTTGGCGGAATCGATAAAATACCTTATCTTTGCAAATGATTAAAAACCAGAAACAAGTATGTATAGTCAGGAAATGCGATTCGCAACAGACGCTAAGAAGATTTGTAACTTCCTCTTAGTCAGGCTGTTACTTGTTTTAGGGGGGGTAAATCTATAAGATTTACATTCTCATTTTACCCAGTTAAACTTACTTACGATTTCATGCCCGTCGCATCAGCCTCGGGTGGGATATCTTGTGTCCAACCTTATCTAATCTACCCCTATGACAGACTACAAAGAGAAGTATCAGGAGGCCAAAAAACTCATCAGCGAGCAGAAAAAAGTCATCAAAAAGCAGGATAAGTTTATCGAAAAGCTATGCTTAAAAATGGCTGAAAAGAACAAAAAAGCGCTTTTTCATGACAAACAATCCCTCAAACATGCTTTGCAGGAGCTGAAAGAACTGAAATCGGAAGTCCATCGACAGAAGACCATTCTCCAAGAAAAAGACGAGACGATCTTCCGACTTACCAACGCCATTCAGCGAATGCCGCTCTCCGATACCCAGAGCAAGACGATTGTGATTGAGAAGCCCGAACCTTTCATCCGCCCTACCGCCTCAGATACAGCCGCCAATTATCTGCCTTCGCGCCTTGCGACGCTGCTTAATTGTGGCGTTGATAGACTCTATCTGCGTAAAAAAGACACTGATGCGCTATTTGATGGCGGAATCGAGACCATCTATCAACTCGTCACCACACCGCGACAGGAACTTGAACACCTACCGGGCTTGACCGTTTATGGTCTGAAGAAGATAGCCGATAAGCTGAAAGCCCAGAACCTCTCACTCGAAATGAAGATCCAGTACCTGCCCGACAAAGACAAGTACATAAAACTCATCGGATAAAACAATCTAGAAACAACTATTTATGGATAAGAAAGAACCTGGCTACGTATATATACTGACAAACCCGAGCTTTCGAGAAGACTGGGTGAAGATTGGTATGAGCTCTCGTCCTGTGGATGTCAGGAGCAAGGAACTCGACAATACGGCTCTCATATATTATATACACCAATGGGGAATAAAAGATAAATGCCTAAAAAAATAAAGTCATATAAAATTGGGTTGGTTGATGCGGACTTGTTGTGTAACGGTACGCGTCACCCAAATCTTGCCTTATTAAAAATAGCAGGCTATTTTCGAGACAATGGTTTTTTAAGAAAAGAAACCAACAAGTCAATACCTGAAAATGTTAGTACGTACGAATTACTGACTAACGAGTATAATTTTGATGAAATAGATAAGTTTGATCATATCTATGTGTCATGTGTTTTTACCTTCACACTTGATAATCCCCCCAAGCTTCTTTCGACTCTCCTGAATGATAAGAAACTAGCAAAGAAGGTGCATCTGGGTGGTACAGGAAGCTATGCTAATCTTTCTATAGAAAATGGTTTCGCAGAAAAAAGAGAAGAAGATATGCATCGTTTGGAGAAAGATGCATTCTTGAATAAACTGAGAAACAAGTCAGGAACTAAGGGTATAGATATGCGTACCCAGATGCCTGATTATCATCTATATGATGAATTTATTTCTGTTATGGAAAATATTAAGGCTTCATCCAAGTATTACAAAGATTATAAAGAGTATTCTATAGGTTTTCTGACAAGAGGCTGTTTCCGACGCTGTCCCTTTTGTGTCAACAAGCTGGAACGTAAAGCAATGCCATATTCAAATCTCAATGACTTCCTTGACCAAGAACGAGACGAAAAAGGCAGGTTAGTACGCCCCTATATATATCTTTGGGATGATAATTTCCTGGCATCTCCTTATTGGGAAAGACTACTTGACGAATTAATTGCAACAGGTAGGCCATTCCAATTCCGCCAAGGATTAGACGAACGATTACTTGCTCAACACAAGCGAGGCGAAGATATGGCAAAAAAGTTAGCAAGTGCAAACTATCACGGCGACTTTATATTTGCCTTTGACAATTGGTTTGACCGCAAACTCATAGTAAAAGCTCTTAAGATATGGAAACACTATTGCCCTAAAAAAGAAACAAAGTTTTATCTTTTCTGTGGATTTCAGCAATCTCCATTTGATGATAAAAAGTTCCAGCTAGACATCGCAGAAATCTTTATGCGTATTTGTGTTCTTATGCGATATGGATGTCTCGGTTACATCATGAGACATGAAGATTACAAGAAATCACCACTTCCTAATATTTATATCCAAATAGCAAGATGGTGTAATCAGCCAGGTTTCTACCGTAATTTATCTTTCTGGGAGTATTGCTATAAGAATCAAACATATTGGGAAGAGCATACGCTAGGGATTAAACACGAAAGGCTCAAAAGTTATGAGGAATTTCTTGATGATCTTAATAGTGGATATTATGAAGACAAAAAAATATGTCTTACGTTGAAATCGTGTCATGATTTTCTGGAAAGTCACAAGTCTCACAAGAAATTATTCCTTAGTTTATTTAATATGTCATTTAAAAAAATGACAGATCCTAAATTATGGGAAAGAAATTAAGAAATATAATCAACAACGAATAGACTAATGATATGGATTCTATACAAGAAGCATTGGTAACGGCATTTTACTCCCATAAGTTACATGTTGAAGAGACGTGTAATTTTCAAAGTCCGTCTGACGGTATAATGGGATTATGTGAAGATATATTATCATGTCTTCTTAAAGTGGATTGTGTAGAAATAGTACATATTATCCAAAGTGTTGGGATTCTTTATAAGATTTCGTATGGAGATGTTCCACAGTTTAGCAGTTTAGATGATTGTTATTATAAAGTTCCTCTTTTGATTAAAGATTGTGGCATCGAAGATTTATCATATTCTCAGTTAGGGTTTATGTTACGAACTCAACCTCGTAAAGAAAGTGCGGACATGAAATATGGTGAGAATCAATCTAAAACTGCTGCCCAAATGGGGCTCTGTGTAATAAATAAAGCAAGAATATATCCTTCATATCTAGGAGTCGCATTTTGTAGACTTGAGAGAGAAAAGCAAATGAATCTTTTGCCCAAATTGATTTTATTTATTCCTTACATATTTAATCTGTTCGCAAGAAATGCAAAATATGAAGATATAATAGAATCTGTTTCATTCCTCTCTCAATCAACCCAGAAGAGAAGATTATCAAGTGTATGGTCTTTAATCGCCCAAGTAAATAAATGTTTACCTTATGAGTTTCAAATTATTAGATATTAAACCTAGCTACGAATCAGGTGTCGGTGATATCGTTCTTGATTTCTATGAACCAGTTTTAACAGAAGCTGTCTCATACGATAGAATCTCTGGGTTCTTTACGTCAACCAGTTTAGCTGTTGCTGCAAGAGGAATGTGTAATTTTATTAAGAACGGAGGAATTATGCGCTTAATTACCAGTCCAATATTATCTTCTGATGATGTTGAAATAATTAAGCAACTTATCGAAAACAAAAGTGAAATTCATAGCAAAGAACTTGGATTGAATTTGGATGCTCTTGAAGATACTCTTATATCAGATCATGTAAAAGCCTTTGGATGGTTATTGTCATCAGGAAAGATCGATGTTCGTCTTGCTATATTATTGGGTGACGATAGCAAACCTGTCACAAAAGAAAAATTACTATCTGCAGGTTTGTTCCACCAGAAGATTGGGATTCTGACTGATACAGAAGGAAATCATTTATCATTCAGTGGATCAATAAATGAAACAGCAAGTGCGTGGACAAAAAACGATGAGGAATTCAAAGTATTTAAAGAGTGGGATGAATCATCTTCATATTATTACGAAGACCGTGAACGTTTCAACACCTTGTGGGAAGGGAAAAAACGCAATGTGATAATTGTTGATTTGCCTCATGCTGTAAAAAATGAGTTAATAGAGTATTCTAAAGATTTTGATGTGGAAAGGATTTCGGCAAAACAATATATAGAGAGAAAGAAAAAACAAACATCGCCTTTTGAACTTAATGGAATATCTCTTTTCTATTACCAGAAAGAAGCATTAGATCATTGGAAGAACTCAGGGTTCAGCATGCTTTTTGAAATGGCCACAGGTACAGGCAAGACGCGTACAGCTATCGCAGGATTCAATTATGTTAGACATAAGCATACAAGAACCATTACAGTTGTAGCTTGTCCACAGAATGCACTAGCTAAACAATGGAAGGAAAATGAGGTCGCAAATTTTAATCTTAACTTTGATAAAGAAGTTATAATTGATGGAACTGTAACAAATTGGAAATCTGCACTAAAAGAAGTTTTCCTTGAAAATGGAGCGGGTTTTGCTGACCATTGCATTATTTATACAACACATATTACAGCCTCTTCCGATAGTTTTATTTCTATTCTCTTAAATAACATATCCCAAAAGACAGTTTTGACATTTGTTGGGGATGAGGTTCATTGGTTAGGCGCAAAGACATTGAGAAAGGCATTGTTGCCTATTTACAAATACAGAATAGGTTTAAGCGCAACCCCTTCTCGTTGGTTCGATGATTCCGGTACTCGTTTATTGGAAAACTATTTTGGTAACAATCACTATGAATTTACAATGAAGGATGCGCTTGCAGAAATAAATCCAATTACAGGGAAGCATTTCCTTGTAGATTATATGTATCTTATTAGCCATGTTAGTCTTAACGAAGATGAAGGTCAGAAATATTCTGAATTTACTGAAAAGTTAAGCAAGCTATACCGTATGAAGGACAGTGATCCTGAGGCTGCAGAGGCTTATGATCGTCTTTTGCAAAAAAGAGCTGAAATAATAAAGAATGCTGATAATAAGTATTTAGTCTTATCAAATATCCTTGATAAAATGATTGAAGATGGTCAATTGTATAATCTTATTATATTCGTTTCTCCTCAACAGAAACAAACAGTACTAGAAATGCTAGAAAATAAAGGTGTCGTTCATCATCAGCTAACTCAAAAAGAAGGAAATGCGCCGAGAAAGGAATATGGTGGATTAACAGAACGACAATATATAATAAAATTATTCAAGGAAAATAAATATCAAGCATTAGTGGCAATTAAATGCCTTGATGAAGGAATTGACATTCCAAGTGCTTGTAGAGGAATCTTAATGGCGAGTAGTACAAATCCTCGCGAATATGTTCAGCGAATTGGTCGAATTATTAGACAAGACAAGGATAAAAAACTTGCATATCTATATGATATTTGCGTAGAATCTTCAGGATCATTAAGTGATGATCTTCAAGATATTGATGCTAAAATCAGAGCAAATGAGCGTAAAAGGCTTAAAGAAATTGCTGAGAACGCAATAAATTCTGTCGACGCACTTCAAAATATAATAAAATTGAACTAAAAACAATATTACTATGGCATTAAATCAAAAAATCACAAAGAAAATTAAGGAAAAAGCCGGGAGTGACGATTTCCTTAAAAACAAGATGATTTCCTTGTTATCTAGAGTTGATGAAGGAAAACAACCCAAGCGAGAGATTGAAAAAATTATTAACGAAATCAAGTAATAGCATGAGAATAGAATCTATAGAAATTCTGAATTTCCGTCAATATAGAAAAGAGAAGTTTGTTTTTCCTAAATTGAAAGGAAAAAAAGATATCCATGTGATTATTGGTGAGAATGGTGAAGGAAAAACCAACATCCTAAATGCACTTACATGGTGTCTTTACGGAGAGGAGCTTCATTTGGGCGATAAAAATACAGCTATTAACAAAATTAATAGCCAGTATGTCCAAGAACTACGTAATCGTTCTGACAAGAATGGTGAAGCGAAAGTTACCGTTATAATGTCAATTGAAGACGGTGGCAAAATAACATTCATGAGAACTGCGTTATATAGTATTACACAAAGTAATGTTATTGAAACCAAACAAGACGTGATAGCGATAGCGAACGCTAATGGGGGGAATAAAGTCATTGATAATAAAAATGACTATGACATGTACGTTTCCAGATACGTGCCGAAAGAAATCAACGAATATATATTCTTTGATGGGGAACTTATGGATCAGTATTTCAAATCGGATAAGCGAGGGAATATTGAATCTGGTATTAAAGATTTGACAAAAGCATCAACTATTGAGAAAACTAAAAATGCACTGAACGCGTACGCAAAGAATGAAATAGCACCTATTTTGAGAAACAATGGTGATAGCCGTGTTAGTGAGGCTCAAGCTAACCTTGAAAACTTGCAAAGAATACGCGACAATCAGCAGGAAAAAGTTGGATTGATATTAACTCAGATAAAAAAAGCAGAAGAAAAAATAGAAGAACTTACAAATAAGATTCAAGGATTTGATTCTTTAAAAGAAAAAACTGACAGATTAAAAGAACTAGAAAATGAATCTGATAGTCTCAAGAGGCAACAGATGAAACTGAACGAGAACCTAAATGAGTTTGTTCGACAAAATTTCATCAATTTCGCTTTATTTCCTGCTCTTAAGGAATTTAGAAATTATATACAGAGTCAAGAATCTAAAGGTAACCTTCCGCCCAAAATTGATAAAAGACTTGTTCAATCTATTATTGATAGCAAAGAATGTGCAGTTTGCGGGAATCATTTAGACACTGAGCATCTTCAGCATGTTTTATCAATTTTGCATAAATTAGAAGTGTCAAGTACTACTTCGGCAGAACTGAATCGTGCATCTTCTGCATTAAACGCTATCATAGATAGTATGAAAACGTATCCTAAAAAGAAGCAGGCGATTGTTGATCAAAAGAAGTATCTTGATTCAAAAGTTAGAGGTAATGAAGAAGAGTATGAAAAACTCAGTAAAGAACTTCGCAGTATTCCAAACCAGGATGAAATAAGAAATGCTATAATTGAACGCGAGGAATATCGTAAAAATATAGGCCCTCAACATGAAAAATTCGGAAGAGAGAACTTGCTTCTCGAAGCTCGTTCAAAGGCTGTATCAAAAGCTGAGAAAGAACTAGATGAGGCAATGAAAAGCAATCGTCGAATGGATATATATCGCAAACAACTTGAATTTTGCACAAAAGGAATCGTTTTGCTGGACGAGACTTTGAAGGAGATTATTGAAGAATGTAGAAAAGAGATGGAAGTCGCTACCTTCGAAATATTTGATAAACTAATTTGGAAGAAAAACGCTTTTTCAAAGGTTAATATTCTCGAAGATTATTCATTTGAGCTTTTGGATGCTTATGATCAGCAAACTTTGGGCGCATGTAGTGCCGCTGAAAGAGCTTTGCTTGCATTATCTTTCACTATTGCACTTCAGCAGACTTCTGGTCATGATTCCTTACTTTATATCGATACTCCACTTGGACGTGTTGGAGAGAAGAATCGAATTAATTTTGCAGAAGTCCTTACAGGAATTGCAGAGAGTAAACAGGTAATATTATCTTTTACTCCAACTGAATATGATGATAATGTTAGGAGTCAGCTTGCTAATAAATATAGTTCGTATTGCGAATTGAGTTTTGAAAATGGTGTAACAACAATAAAAAAGTAAAATTATGGCATTTCTAAATATTTCTGTCAAGAATAAGAATGGCATTCTTAGGAAGATCGATGATGAGCGTTATCTTGGCCTGGATGACTGTACTCGTCTTGAGTTATATAGTTTCATGGTAGCTCTTGGGTTTGTAAGTGGTTATCCCTCAGACTTTGATGGTCCAAAAGATTCTCTAGTTCGCGAAGAATATACAAAGAATAACAACATTTGTTATGCTTTTTCTGCAATATATTTTAATGACAATAAAGAAAAAGTAGAAGATATTGCAGATACAGATAAGGTATTCGCATTAGCTGATAAATATGCAAATACAGGATTTAGCGTGATGGATGATTATATGAATAGCTATAGCCAAAATGCATTGGCTATGAAACTCCTTGCTGATATGGATACGATGTACGAGCAATATAAAGATTTATTATGATATAATTGGACTAATAATCCCATTTTTTTGCGTACTACAAATCAAATATTTGTAATGAACAGCCGTTCTGCTAAATATATATTTAATAAAGTGAAATAACGATGAGTCCATAATATCGATATAAAATTTGGAAGTGTGGAGAAAAACGTTTATCTTTGCACCCAAGAAATACATATTGGATAAAAGAGCCATACAGGCGTTTCGTGAGTCCTTAGCAAAAAAACGACCAAATTAAACCCCTAAACTCAGCGAATCCAACGAATGGCTGCCAACTCGCGTTTTTGAGACGTGAGCCTTGGTGGTATTCTGGATTCAACGAGATGGTTTAACTTGGTCGTTTTACCATGCTAGGGACTGTTTATCATTATAGTGCTCCGTCTCTTTTTCAATATGTCTTTTAAGTTATCGATTATTTAAGAAGTTTATTTTACCTAAAACAATTTATGTAATGTCAACATACGCAATTTATACTTATGAATTTGAGCGCATCATCCGTTCTGCTTATAGACAGCAAGAAATAGAAGGCTTCCCACCTCCAGGATGCACTGATGAAGAATGGGGAAAGAGACAAGAAACTTTCAGAGAATTTTTTAAGAAAGACCTTCCTCAGGATCAGCGCGTCTTTAAAGACGGAATGTCAACTTATGTTTACGATACAATCTTCATTGAAGGGAATATCGCTATAATGAAGTTTGGACGATTGTCAAAAAAGCATGTAACTGATGCAAAATTGAATGATCATAAGATTGAGGATTATCCTTGGTGCTACATTATATGGGATAATAGAGATGGAATACAGAGAATGCTGATAGAACAAAAACCAAGTGCCTGGCCAAATTCAAGGACAATCACAGGAACAAGAAAGGTTGCAAAGGCTGTTAAGGTTGTAATTAATGGTTGGTTATCAAAAAAGAAAGGGATGCACTTTAATTATGGTGATGGGCCCGTCTATAAACCCAAAGATTTTTGGGAGTCAGTGAAGAAATTTCCACAGGGGTTCTCGCGAGTACATTTTTCTTTTCCTCCTCCAAACTTAGGCCGTTTATTGGATTTAGCTGATAGTATTGTTGGCATACGACAAGAGACTGGTGGTAGTTATGATGCTGACATCAAGGCTCCCAAAGGTGGAGTCCTGAATTTAGTACCCGAGAATGAGCAAACCCGATCGCTTGTCAATTTAAGTTCTGCTTGTGGTAAAGAAATCAAGGCATACCCAAAGGATGGGCATACCATGTTAAGAATCTCTGGTGATGATATCGATAATGATGTTTGTGTTGAGGTGCCAGATAGTCTTATTCCTATTCTTGCCTCAAAACAACTATTTGGGAAGGAGGATTTTATTAAGTTTGTTGAAATATTGAACAGTATAAAGAACTTATATTAGTGTACAGAAAACTGAGTGAAATAGAGCGCCAGAAGTGGCGGGTGATATTTAAAAAGAACTCCATATACAGTATTCTTTATACTCCATTATGGCGGCAGCGAGGAGAAGATCTTTCGCCTGAGGAAGTTTGGATTGAAGGTAATAATCTCGCAGATTCTCTGAAAAAGGCAGAAGGCGACGATGTAGAAATGATAGTGCAAGAAGCATTTGATGATTTATGTCAGCGCTATTCTATATTTGTAATAGATGACGGTCATCAGAAAAGACGTAACAAGGTAGAAGCAGACCATTCTGCAATGATGGTAACTTTTACGGCATTTCTATTATTACTCAATGTTTATCCAGATAAGAACGGTCATCCTTATACCTTTTTGTGTAAATCTCTTGCTGACGTATGTCGTGACATCAAAGGTTTTTCAGAGCTATATGAGGGTGCTCGCCAGAAAGAAGATGAGCGTGAAAGTAAAGGTGAGTTCATTGAAGTTGCGGATTTCATAGAACAAATTGCATATCAGGATGAGCCCATAACGGATAAACAAGCAAAATTGTTAAGTAAGGCTCTTTCTGACTTCGTTAATGAAAACCAATATTGTGATTTGGCAACTATGAAGGAAAACGAGCGATTATTATCGCGCGCTAATGATAAAAATGAGCATTGTATTCAAGCAGAGGTTGATCTTTTGAGAGACCTAATCAAAAATAAAGAAGGAGGAGAAGGTCAGCAACGGATTTACAGAAATATCATTTTTGCTTCAGAGTATAAAGACAAGGTTGCAAACATACGTCGGGCTATTTATCCTTTTATAAAAGACGGCAAATATCACATTGACCCCAAAGTACAAAAAGAGTGGCTAGCTATTATTGAACCACTGAAAATCATAGATGGGCTTCTTGTAAAACATGAAAATCGAAAAGTCCATAAAGAATGTACGGACAAAGAAATCTGCATGCAATTGAAAGAATATTTTGAGGAAGATTTTACTAGTTTGATTTTTGAAAAGATTCCGAAGTCAATTTCGGAAGAGCGTAAACACTGGAGAGAACGAGGAGTTGGATTGTCGTTTGAAGATTGGAATAAATATATAAAAAAAGGTCATACAGAGAAGAAGTATGAAACCTTAGCGACAATTGCACGAAGTGTTTACGGAGAAATTTTAAAGGCCATAAGGGGGTGAAAACACCTCCTTTTTTTATTTCCATTGGATGACTTTAATCCAATTTATTGGATTGATTGGATTGGCTATTTTAATTTGTATTTTTTAAAATGGACTAATCCAATTAATTCATACCTTTGCTAGCGAAATCAGTCAGGAACGGGTCTCAATAAACACCCAGACCACTGAAATCGCTATTTTTATTTTTACTAATCCGAGTTGAGTGAGAGTCTCTCGAGAGTGAAAAGCTGCGCAGCGTTCAACCTCTTCTCACAAAACTACGGAACAATGAAAGAGATTACTCTTCGCGTGCCTGATGATATGGCACAAATGATTGAATTTTGGGTAGAGCGTATTCCTGAGATGGAGATTGTGAGCCGTCAAGACTCGACAGAATATGGACTTGACGAGATGAACCGCAGAATGGCTTGTGCGCTCTCCACACTTTTGGCGAATGGGGCTATTCGCTTTAATTACGATTACACTTGGATTATGGCGGCCATCAATGATGGCGCAATCAACGGGTTGGGCAGTTTTCGTTCGCCTCAGAGATTCATGGACTATCTCAAAGAGCTTGGGGTGGAGCATGTACCCAGTCGTACGACACTCAGTACCTGTTTTAATAAGGTGATAGGCTCGTACCCCAATTGGGAGTTTATCGACACCCAAGATCCCCAGGAAATCCTTAGGCGTAAAAACATCATCAATCAGCTGATCAGTGCTTTGAATAAGGCGAAAATCAAAGAACCTGAACAGAAAGCTGAACAATAACGGCAAGGGGCAGAACAATAAACGGAACATGGGAAAAATCATAATAATCAGCTGAAAACATATTCCTACCTTTGCAATGTCGAAAGACAAAAAGAGAGTTCTTTGACATGTTGATACAGTAATAAGCGTTTTTCATAATTTAGGCTTTTTATCCTTGATGAGTAGTTTTTGCGGTGAAGCGTCACCGGCCAGCCGTCTGGTGCGGGAGCATCGGGCGGATTTTTAAAAAGAGAGTTTATTCACATTATTAATTATAAAAAAGAAAGGATTATATGAAGATGATAGTAACAGTAAAGAATGACTTCGGCGTTGCGGTGAAGAAGTGTTGCATGTCGTGCGCTCATAGAGACTGCACGAGACTTTGGGAAACGCGATTCTGCAACGAACTCCATGTGGAAGTGGGTCGATACACTGCCTGCGGTCAATGGCAGATGAGCGACCAGATGAAAGCGGCCGGTAAAGGCGGCGGGAAGATCAAGCGTCGAAAATACTTGGCGTATCTCGCATCGATAAGGGAAGAGGAGGCGCTGGCCAGACAACTGGGAGCGGGCTTTCTACCCAAATCGGTCGAGGCTATCAGAAGAGAATTTGAACAGGAGCATGGCTCCATTTTTATTAACATCTAAAATTTTTATTTATTATGCAAACAATGCTTTTAAGAGTTGTGAGTAGCGGTGAGAAAATCTCCGTGAGAAGTGAGAAGTCAGAAACTGGTATGCTTGACAAGCGTACTATCGTTCTAAAAGAGCTAGGCGGCGATTTCGAGAGCACCTATGTGGTATCTGCTCTTGGGAATTTAGCCTCAATTGAGTTCCATAAGGGCGATTTGGTATTTGCGACACTGAAGTTTCAAAGCCATGAGCACAACGGACAATTGTACATGGACATAGTGGCAAAAGAGTTGGTAAAAAAGTAAATAGTGTTTAACCTGAGTTGAAAGAACGAGCGGAGAAGTATCGATGAAATGAGCTCAACTACCTTCGCTTTTCCAAGGCTCGCAATTTCAACAAATTATGGAGAAAAATTCTAACAAAGAGTTTAAGACGACGACGCTGAGTGCAGAGGTGGCAATCAGCAAGACAGAGACTGGAATGGATTATGTTCAGGTGATGCCTGACAATCCGCGTGTAGGACTATTTAAGCCGTTCTGCGGCTGGGGGCGAGGGCAATTGCTGAGCAATGGCTCGTTTGACTTCCTGCGCAAGATACGCATCAGGAAGAAGCCAGAACTGAAGCTGAAACACAGTAGTCTGTCGTTTGGGCACGACGGTTTCGACCGCTATATCTTCTATCTGCCCAGTGGGCAGCGCTATGAGTTTGCAAAGCTGCTCTTGAAGGAAGTGATGCAGGCCATCAAGTTTATGAATAACCGTGAGGAAGGAGGAAAAGAATGACAGTAGCTTTTAATACGCAACACACGGGTGACCGCAGCAGGGATCATCGTGGCTATGCGGAGCCTTTCACGTCGGAGCAGGTTGACGGCCTGCTCTCCGAAGACTGGCTGAGGCGCATGGTGGGCGATATCCGCAACGGCCAAGAGGAGTTGAAGGACAGGCTGCCTTACGTCTGTCCGCACTACGGGCGCTTCAAGGACAACCACAGGGCGCAGGCCAACATCATCCCCGAGGCGTTCACATTTATGACTTGCGTGGATGTAGATGACAAAGAGTTGGTGGAGCCTGCTATCGAGCGCACGAAGGAACTGATAGCTGACGAGGATTCTGACTGGCAGGAACTGATCCTGCGCATGGACTATTCGGCTCGCAAGAAACTGCACATCTGGCTCCGTCTGCCTGTGGGCAAGACGATTGCCGAAACGCAGCAGGAATTCTGTGACGAGATCGGGGTGCCTTACGATGAAAGTTGCGTCACACCCGAGCGATTCATATTTTTAACGGGTATCGATGAAGAGATCTATCGTTCGCCGCTATGGATGAAGGATCTCTCGGAAGAGGAGATTGAGGAGCGTCGCGAGGCTTATCTGAACCGAGGGCTCGATGTGGACGGCAGAAAATTACGCAAAGGGGGCAACACGCAGGGGACAGTCCCTCAGTGCTCCACAAGTTCCGCACAGCAGGGACAGTCCCCGTGCGTTGCTGAGGTGGCTTTGGGGGCTTCGTTGGCGGCGTTTGATCTTTGTGCCGAACAGGCTGGCCTGAATCCTGCGGAGATGGACCTCTGGGGCGTACACAACTGGCACGCAAACCTGATGGCCGTACTCTCAATCGGTGTTGCCAAACTGATGAGTCGTGAACAACTTAGAGCCGTTGTCGCCCAGCGTTTACCGAACTACTCGCAGACCGAAGACTGCGCCAAACTCATCGACTATTTCTACGAGAAATATGATGCCGACAAGGGCTTTATGAACACCGCCCTGCGCGAGATCAATGCGAAGGCACAGAAGTCGGGGACGGAGGAATCGGCTGAGTTCGTCGAACTGGATGAGGAGTCGGAACTGCCTCGATTGCCGAGGATGCCTCTGGGCGTGAGAGACTCCATCGAAGCAGCCGGAAAGGCGTTGGCGATGCCCGTGATAACGGCTATCTGCCCTTGTATCGGGGCTTTGGCGACGGGCGTGGTGCTCGATGTTCACGGACAGAAGCGTGGGCTGAACCTCATCGCCTATATCGCCGGTGACTTCGCCAGCGGCAAGGGTTCTATCGACCCGCTGATGGATGCCTGGATGTGCGAGGTGAAGGCTGTCGATAAGATGTATCAGGATCAGGAAGACGAATGGCGCGCCAAGATGCGAGCATCGAAGAACAAGAAGGAACAGCCCGAAGAGCCGAAGTTGCCCGTGAGGTTTATCACCTTGAATAATACGGTGGCCAATCTGGCTGAGCGACTGGCAAACGTAGTGGGGAAACATGCCTTCTCGTTCACCCCTGAGGCTGATACCGTCGCCCAGAAATGGAAATCGTCGGTGAGTGATTTCTCGGTGATGCTGCGTCAGAGCTATGATGGCTCACGCTACGACCGTGAGGCTCGTAGTCCAGAGGCCGTAAACGTCCATATCGAGCATTTGTTGTGGAACGTTACGTTGTGCGGCACGCCCGATGCACTCTATCGCGTGGTGAACAATTATACCGACGGTTTTCAGAGCCGTATCGCATTGGCGAGGACACCCGACAACACTTTCTGGCAGTTGGAAGACAAGCCCAACGTGCTGACGCCCAAGCAGGAAGAGCGTATCAGGCAAGTAGCTCATCTGCTGCCGCTGATGCAGGGTGAGATCGTGCTGCCCAAGTTGGAGACTAAGGGTAGGGAATGGCTAGAGAAAATCCGTCTGGAGACGATGATGAACGACGACCGGGTGAAAGCCCGTCAGCGCATCAGAATCTGCGTGACAACCCAGCGAATGGTCTGCTGCCTGATGCTCTGCAAGGTGTGTGAGCAGCTCATCCAGAAGCACGGGCTGAACGGTGCGGAAGTGCAGCTGAAGCAGAACCCCAACCTCTGGAAGGAGATGCTGCTGAAGGCACAGACGCCTCAGATGCTGGGCACCTACGACGTGATAGCCGACTCGCTGATGGAGAATGTGCTCTACTTCTTCCGTCATCGCATTGAGAATGCCTTTAATAGTCGCGACTATGCAGGCAAGGTCAACCAACGAAAAAGAATAGGCAAGAACGACACCATCTTCCAGCGGTTGGATCATCAGTTTACTTTCGAGCAGGCGATGCAGCAGTCAGTTGCTATCAAAGGCGCCGATGTGACAATTAACAGTGTTCAGCAGATGCTGAAGAACTGGGGTAAACAAGGACTGATTGAACAACTCGAAGATGGGAAGTTCAGAAAAATGGAGTCAGTCATTAGTCATTAGTCATTAGTCATTAGTCAAAAACAAACTTTAAATATTATGAACGAAGTAAGTATTAACAAGCAAGCAAAACTCTCCGAGCACATGACGCTCGGGGAGTTGACGAAAACGAAGCATGTGACAGCGGATAAGAATATACCGAGTCACGAAGTGATTGAGAACCTGAAGCGGCTATGCTGGTGGCTGGAGGAGTTAAGGTATAGCTATAACACGCTGTACTGTTTGAAGCCTGGGGAGGATTATGAGACCTCGGAGAATGTGGAGGGGATTGTGATTAACTCTGGCTATCGCTCGCCAGCGGTGAATAAGCTAGCGGGTGGTGTTCCTACAAGCAACCATGTGACGGGGTGTGCGGTGGATATCCGCGTGGCAGGCAAAGAACAGCTCATCCGTTATGCCTGCATCCTGCTCGACATCGCTGACGGCACTGATCAGGAGTTCGATGAACTCCTCCTCGAGCACGGCTCTAACGGTGTCATCTGGTTGCACTTCGCCGTGCGCCCGCCCGGTCAGCACAACCGCCGCAAGATCAATTTCCTGCGAGGGTGATTTTGGCACGGATTCCACGGATTTTCACGGATTTTCGTATAAAGGTTTGCATAGCTCGTTACTTTATCGTATCTTTGCATCGTTTAATGGGAACTTAAACTATAATTAGATACTGGCTGATGAAGGAATGGGTTATACTGCTAAGTGATGCCATCTGGACGTATGTGCTGATCGGCGTGTTGGTGTCGTGCGGCATCTGGTTCACCTGGAAGACGCGGGGCGTGCAGTTCCGGATGATTGGTGAGATGTTCAGGCTGCTGACTGACTCGGCGACGTCGGGAACGGATGGGCTGACTGACAAGAACAAGGGGCATAAGCATATCTCTTCGTTTCAGGCTTTTGCCGTCTCTGTGGCTACGCGAGTGGGTACGGGGAATCTGGCCGGTGTGGCAACGGCTATCGCCATCGGTGGTCCTGGGGCGGTGTTCTGGATGTGGGTGATCGCTCTGCTGGGGTCGGCGACGGCTTTCGTGGAATCGACGCTGGGTCAGTTGTTCAAGCAGCGTGACAAGGACTCGTTCGTAGGTGGACCGGCGTATTACATCATGCGGGGTCTGCATTGCAAGTGGATGGCGTATCTGTTTGCGATTCTCCTTACACTGACCTTCAGCCTCTCCTACAACTCGATACAGAGCAATACCATTTGCGGGGCCATGCAGACGGCCTTCGGATGGAGTCCGCTCGTCGTGGGACCGATACTCGCGGCGTTGTCGCTGGTCATCGTCTTCGGCGGTATCCATCGTATTGCCAACGTGAGTGCTGTGCTGGTGCCGTTGATGGCTATCGGTTACTTCGTGCTGACTATCTTCATCGTGATCACGAACATCGGACTGGTGCCGCACGTGCTGAAGGTGATCCTGACGAATGCCTTCGGACTGGAACAGAGCGTGGGCGGGGCTATCGGTGCGGCGGTGCTCAACGGTGTGAAGCGTGGTCTCTTCAGCAATGAGGCGGGCGAGGGTAGTGCGCCTAATGCAGCGGCGACGGCGACGGTGACGCATCCTGTGAAGCAGGGACTGATTCAGGCGCTGGGTGTCTTTACGGATACGCTGCTCGTCTGCTCGTGTACGGCTTTCGTGATTCTGATCAGCGGACTTTATGAGGTGCCGGAGCTGAACGGCATCGCTCTGACGCAGTCGGCCTTGCAGTCGGAGATTGGCAGTGCGGGACCTGTCTTTATCGCGGTGGCCATCTGTCTGTTTGCCTTCTCTTCGATCATCGGCAACTATTATTATGGTGAGGCGAACATCCGCTTTATGACATCTAACCGTCTGGTGCTGACCGTCTTCCGCGTGTTGTCGGGAGGTGTGCTGGTGATGTTCGGTGCACTGGCGAGTCTGGAGATGGTGTGGAGTCTGGGTGACCTCTTTATGGCCTTGGTGACGGGGTGTAACCTGGTGGCTATCCTCGCGCTGGGCAAGTATGTGTTCAGGCTGCTGGATGACTATCGGCAGCAGAAGCGTGCCGGCATCAAGGAACCGGTATTCCACAAGAAGCTGCTGCCTGAGATCGAGCAGGAACTGACTTGCTGGGATTAATTAGGATTTCTTCTTTTGTAGTTTGGCGAGGCGGCGACGGGCATCGTTGGCGTCGGGATAGAGTTCGAGGGCCTTCTCGTAATTGCGGATGGCGGCCTCGTTCATGTGCTCGTGTTCGCACTCGCGACCGAGGATGGTGTATTCGGCAGCCAGTCGCTTCAGGAGGTCTTGCTTCGCATCGAGTTCGTCGCGGAGTGCGCGGATCTCCTGAGCGTGTTTCTCCTTGAGGCGTTCGATCTCGGCTTTCTGACGGTTGATGATGCCGAGCTTGCGACGGATGAAGCGCAGGATATGGGGCTTCTCGATGTCGTAGCGGGCGTGGATGGCCTTGATGAAGGCGTCGAGGAAGAGGTCGAAGCGCCCCTGGTCGAAGGCCTTCACGGCATCGTGATACTCACGGTCGGCCTTGCCTTCCTGCATTGCCTGGTCGATGAGTCGCTGGTCGTTGTAGCGGTTGGCAAACTGTACGACCTCTGCACGCACGAAGACGTCGCTCTGGCGCAAGGGAGCCTTGAGGGTGATGCCTTCGAGGGAGGTACAACGGGAGAGGGCGACATAGGTCTGTCCGCCAGCGAAGGCGCCTCCGCCTCCGAAGTCGATGGCGACCTGCTGGAAGGTGAGTCCCTGACTCTTGTGGACGGTGATGGCCCATGCCAGACGGATGGGGAACTGGGTATAGGTGCCGAGCAGTTGTTCCTCGATTTTCTGTTCTTTCTCGTTAAAGGTGTAGCGCATGTTCTCCCACACCTCGCGTTCGACGTCGTGAGACTTTCCGTCTTCGGTGGCCACACCTATCACTCCTTCTTCCTCGGCGATGTACTCGATGGTGCCCAGTGTGCCGTTCACCCAGCGCTTGTCCTTGTCGTTCTTGATGAAGATGACCTGTGCGCCAGGCTTCAACTGCAGTTCGATGGGTGTGGGTACGGAGGTCTCAGGGAAGTCGCCCTTGATGGTGCCGAAGAAGGTGGTGGGGTCACCAGGCAGGGCAGAGAGTCGCTGTTCGTTGATGTAATCGACAATGTCGCGGCGGGCGGCCAGCGTGATCTCCAACTTGCTGTTAGATGACGGACGGTCGTCGGCGCGAGATGATGTCAGCACGCGCTGGTTGATGGCGTTGAGGTCGGACGAGGTGACGGTGTTGTTGCGGATGCGGTCGAGGATGGCAACGAAGTTGGGGTCGCTCTGGCGATAGACCTTGCGGAGTTCGATGGAGACGATGGGCATCTGTTGCCACACCTTCGCATTGAAGAAATAGCTGCTGGGGTAGAAGGGTTGCAGAAGCTGACGATCGTCGTCCTTGAGTACGGGTTCGAGCTGGTAGATATCGCCCACGAGGAGCAACTGCTTGCCGCCGAAGGGCTCAGGGTTGCGGGTATAGACGCGCAGCACCTTGTCGATGAAGTCGATGATGTCGGCGCGTACCATCGAGATCTCGTCGATGATGATGAGTTCGACCTCGCGGATGAGCTTGCGCTGGGCACCCGTGTATTTGAGCGTCTCCTTGATGTGGCGCCAACTGTAACGGGCGTCGTTGGGCAAGAGTGGATGGAAGGGCAGACGGAAGAAGCTGTGAAGCGTGGAACCTCCCGCATTGATGGCGGCGATACCCGTAGGGGCGAGGATGACGTGCTTCTTCTTCGTGTTGTCGGCCACGTAGCGCAGGAAGGTCGATTTACCCGTCCCTGCCTTCCCCGTAAGGAAGAGCGAGCGACGGGTATAATTGATGATCTGGAGGGCGTCTTGCCACTCTTTGTTGTCGAGATCGAGTTCCATGCCTGCGGTCTGTCTTGTTCTGCTGTCGTAGGGTCTATTCCTCCTTGAGGGCTTCTGCGTTGTGCGGTGGATTAGCCGTATTGTCAGCGTTGTCGGGATCTGGTGTCCTCGAAGGTCTCGGCAGCGGATTACCGAAGTCGTCGAGCAGCTGGGCTGGTGTGTCATCGACATCGATAGAGTCGTTGGCGACATCAGTAGAATCGACCTCTTCACGGAAGTAGCCGCCACAGTTGTACATATCGGGTGTGATGGTGGCATCCTTAGAGGGTTCGAACTTGGCGCGATACTGCTTGAAGGCGGGATCGTCGAGGACGGACTTCAGGAAGTAGCCGCAGATGGGCAATGCCGTACGGTTACCCTGTCCGAGCATACCCGTGCGGAAGTGGATACTGCGGTATTCGCCACCTACCCAGGCGCCCACCACCAGACGAGGCGTCGTTCCGATGAACCAGGCATCGGAGTGATTATTGGAGGTGCCGGTCTTACCACCGAAGTCTGTGCTGGCGGCCTTGTCGTAGCCCACGAATCCCATCAGACGGGAACTGGTGCCACTCATGCCGCCCATCAGCAACTGCTGCACGAGGAAGGCGCTGCGATAGGGGATGGCCTGTGTCTCTTCCTCTGGGGCCTTGTAGATCTCGTTGCCGTCGCTGTCGAGGATGCGTGACACGAGCACGGGGTCGTGGGCCTTACCGTCGTTGACAGGCGTACAATAGGCGTTGACCATCTCGAGGAGGTTCACGTCGCTGGCACCGAGGGTGAGCGAAGGTGTCGCATCGAGTCTCGACTTGATACCCATGTCGTGGGCGGTCTTCACGATGTTGTCGATGCCGCACTCCTGTCCGAGACGAACGGCGATGGAGTTGACACTCATGGCGAAGGCCTGCTTGAGTGAGATATTGGCGTTGGTGAAACGTCCGTCTGCATTATGAGGTGCCCAGGTCACTTCCTCGCCGTTCTGCATCACCTTCATCGAGAAATACTCGTCCTTGCGGTAGTCGCAGGGAGTGATACCCTGATTGATGGCTTCTGTATAGACGAAGAGCTTGAAGGTGGAGCCGGGCTGGCGCATAGCCGTCACCTTGTCGTATTTCCAGGTGTGGAAGTCGATGTCGCCCACCCAGGCTTTCACATGACCTGTCTGGGGTTCCATCGCCACGAAACCGCAGTGGAGGAATCGCACCATATAACGGATGGAGTCCATCGTGGAGAGTTGCATCTCGACCTTGCCCTTGTCGTAGTCGAACACCTTCACGGTGTGGGGCTGATTCAGGTAGAAACGGATGGAGTCTTCGTCGCCGTCGAACTTCTTGGAGAGGTACTTATAGACAGGCAGGCGCTTGGCGATGTCCTCGATGAAATTAGGTATCTCCTGATGGCGCGCATCCTGCCAGGGATTGGTCGAACCCCAGTGCGAGTTGAAGGTTTGCTGCACCTGTTTCATCTGCTTGCGAGCAGCATCCTCGGCGTATTTCTGCATACGGGAGTCGAGAGTGGTCTCAATGCGCAGACCAGCGGTATAGAGGTCGATGCCGTTGTCGCGGCACCAGTCCTTGAGTTCGTTAGCCACCGCCTCACGGAAATAGTTGGCCTGGCCGTCGTAGGCATTCTCGACGCTGTAGTCGAGTTTGATCTCGAGCTGCTTCAGTGAGTCGCATTCGGCCTTCGAGAGGTGGCCATGCTTCTGCATCAAGTCGAGGACGATGTTACGACGTTTCAGCGCGTTTTCAGGATTGATGAGAGGATTATAATAGGTGGTGGCCTTGAGCATACCCACGAGGATGGCAGCGTTCTCGGTCTTCAGGTCCTTGGGCGCGCAACCGAAGTAGGTCTTGCAGGCCGTCTTGATACCGAAGGCGTTGGAACCGAAATCGACGGTGTTGGCGTAACGCGTCAGGATCTCCTTCTTATCGAAGAAATACTCCAGCTTGTAGGCCGTGATCCACTCCTTGCTCTTCATGATGAGCATCTTCAGACCAGGAATGTTGCCCAGCAAGCCAGTAGAGTATTCGGAACGCGTGCGGAACAGGTTCTTGGCGAGCTGTTGGGTGATGGTAGAAGCCCCTCGTGCGTCGCGATGCAGCACATACTCCTTGGCGACGGCGGCGAAGGCGGTGTAGTCGATGCCGTGATGACTGAAGAAACGCTCGTCCTCGGTGTCGATGAGGGCATGCCAGAAGACGGGATTCACCTCCTCGTACTCGACGGGCGTACGGTTCTCGCTGAAGAACTTACCTATCAGCTTGCCGTCGGCACTATAGATCATCGAGGCCTCGGCAGGACGCTTGTTCTTGATAGTTGACATCGAGGGCGACTTGCCGAAGAGCCACAGGAAGTTCATATCGACGGCTCCCAGATAAAGGAAGAAGGAGACGAAGATGGAAAGGATGACGACAAGGGTCTTGACATACCAAGGGCGTCCCTGATAGAGACTCTTATACCAAGTCCACAGTTGCCTGATCCATTGCCAAGCTCTGCTAATGATTTGTAGTATCTTCTGTTTCATAGTTTATGATGTAGTCAATGATGGATTGTTTGTCGTCTGGGTGGAACCAGCGTATCTGTTCGTCTTTCTTATACCACGTGAGTTGTTTGCGTGCATAGCGTCGGGTGTTGCCCTTGATGCGCTCTACGGCCTCTTCGAGTGGCCAGCGTCCGTCGAGATAGTCGAAGAGTTCCTTATAGCCTACCGTATTGAGGGCGTTGAGCTCCTTCTTGGGATAGAGGGCACGGGCTTCGTCGAGCAGTCCGTCGCTCATCATCTGATCCACACGGCGGTTGATGCGCTCATAGAGTTCCTCGCGCGGACGATTCAGGGCGATCTTCACGATACGGAAGGGGCGCTGTCGCCGTTCACGCCGTCTGAACGAGGTATAGGTCTTGCCTGTCATCGTACAGATCTCGAGGGCATGCACGACACGACGGGGGTTCTGACGATCGACGATCTCATAATATTCGGGGTCGAGACGGCGCAGTTCCTCACAGAGTGCCTCCAGTCCTTCGTCAGCGAGTCGCTGTTTCATCAGGCGGCGGGTTTCCTCGTCGATGGTGGGGATATCGTCGATGCCATCGCAGACAGCGTCGATATACATCATGCTGCCGCCAGTGAGCAGGGCGTAGTCGCTGGTCTGGAAGAGCTGGTCGAGCAGCTGTAGTACTTGTTGTTCAAAGAGCGATGCGCTGTAGTAGTCGTCGAGTCCGAGCGTACCTACGAAGTAGTGCCTGACAGCCTGTGTCTGTTCGTCGGTGGGTCGTGCGGTACCAATCTTCAGTTCCCGATAGATCTGCCGTGAGTCAGCATTGATGATGGGGATGCCAAAGTGCTTGGCGATATCCATGCACAATGTCGTCTTACCAACGGCTGTCGGCCCAGTGATGACTATCAGCGTCTTCTTCAAGGGGCGTCAATGCAGCGTTTTGTTATCGGATGACACCACGCTTAGAGGTCTCGATGAAGGAGCAGATGTATTCCACTTCCTTCGAGTCGGGGAACTGCTCGCGCGCCATAGCTACACCGTCTTTCAGCACACCCTGAGAGTAGATGATGCGATAAGCCTCGTGGATGGCCTCGATAGTCTCACGCGGAAAACCCCTGCGACGCAGACCTACCAGGTTCACACCAGCATAGCGTACTGGTTCCTTGCCGGCAATGACGTAGGGCGGGATGTCCTGCGAGGTGCGAGTGCCGCCCTGGAACATGATGTAGCTGCCCACCTTGCAGAACTGGTGGAACAGACAGGTGGCACTGATGATGGCAAAGTCATCGACCTCGACCTCGCCAGCCAGCTTGGTGGAGTTGCCGATGATGCAGCCGTTGCCTACGATACAGTCGTGGGCGATGTGCATGTTCTCCATCAGCAGATTGCCAGAACCTACGACGGTCTTGCCCTTCGAGGCAGTACCGCGACTGATGGTGACATTCTCGCGGATGGAGTTGTTGTCGCCTATCTCACAAGTGGTGTCCTCACCCTTGAACTTCAGGTCCTGCGGTTTGGTGGAGATGCTGCTTCCTGGGAAGAACTCATTGCCATTGCCGATGCGCGCACCGTAGTGGATGGTCACATTGTTGAGGAGGTTGTTGTTGTCGCCAATGACCACATTCTTATCGATGACGCAGAACGGGCCTATCACGTTGCCGTCGCCGAGCTTTGCCTCGGGATCTACGACTGCTAATGGATGTATCTGATTCATATTGTGATTATTCTATAGTCTTGTTCTTTACAATCTGAGCTGTGAAACTGGCTTCTGCGACCACCTGATCGCCCACGAAGATATAACCCTTCATCGAGGAGATACCGTGACGCACGGGTGCTAGGAGCTCGACCTTGAAGATGAGGGTGTCGCCTGGTACGACCTTCTGGCGATACTTCACGCCGTCGATCTTGAGGAAGTAGGTGGACCATTCAGCAGGATTCTCGAGGGTGTTGAGTACCAACAGACCGCCGCACTGGGCCATTGCCTCTACCTGCAGCACGCCAGGCATCACGGGCTCCTGTGGGAAGTGTCCCTGGAAGAAAGGCTCGTTGCCTGTGACGTTCTTGATACCTACGATGTAGTTGGCACCCAGTTCGATGACTTTATCGACGAGCTGCATCGGATAACGGTGGGGGAGCAGTTCACGGATACGGTTCACGTCCATCACGGGTTCCTCGTTGGGATCATAGAAGGGCGCCTGTATCTCGTGCTTGCGGATCTCCTTGCGCACCAGACGGGCAAACTTGTTATTGATCGTATGACCGGGACGGGTGGCGATGATGCGGCCCTTGATGGGCTTGCCGATCAGTGCCATATCGCCGATGACGTCGAGGAGCTTATGACGTGTGCACTCGTTCTCCCACTGCAGGGGCTTGTGCTGGATGTAGCCGAGGTCGGTAGCATCGCGATGCTCTACGTGCAGCATGTCTGCCAGCATGTCGAGACGCTCCTGAGTCGTCTGGCGCTCGTAGATGACGATGGCGTTGTCGAGGTCACCGCCCTTGATGAGGTTTGCCTGGAGCAGGGGCTCGATGTCGCGCACAAAGACGAACGTACGGGCACTGGCAATCTCCGTGATATAGTCGGCTCTGTTGTCGAGCGTGGCAAACTGCGAGTTGATAAACTTCGACTCGAAGGAGCACATCGCCGTAATCGACATCTCCTCATCGGGCAGAATGGTGATACAGGAACCGCTCTTCTCGTCTTTCACCTCTATCTTCTTGCGGATCACGTAGTAGTCCTTCGGCGCATTCTGCTCCTCGATGCCCACCTCCTGGATCTTCTGCACATACATGATGGCCGAGCCGTCGAGGATCGGGAATTCAGGACCGTTGACCTGTATCAGACAGTTGTCGATGTCCAGTGCATAGAGGGCTGAGAGTCCGTGCTCTACGGTAGAGATACGCACGTCGCCCTTGCCGAGCACTGTGCCGCGCTGGGTGTCAACCACATTCTCTGCAATCGCATCAATCACGGGTTCACCCTCGATGTCGATACGCTGAATCTTATAACCGGTATTCTCTGGTGCAGGATTGAAGGTAACAGTCAGGTTCAAACCTGTATGCAGTCCTTTTCCGAACAAGGAAAAACTGCCCTTTAATGTCTTCTGTTTCATATCGTGCTCTTATTTCTGTTTCAGTTCTTCGATTTCACGCTGCAACTGTGCTATCTGGCGATACATGTCGGGCAGCTTCGCATAGATGGCCTTGGCCTTGAAGAAGATCTTCGGATCCATTGCCGGCGAACCGATGAGCGACTCGCCATTGCCCTTCGTATCCTTGATGACACCACACTGGGCACCCACGAAGGTCTTGTCGGCAACGTGGATATGACCAGAGAATCCAGCCTGTCCGCCTACCATACACCAAGAGCCGACTTTCGTAGAGCCAGCCAGACCCACCTGTGCCGACATCACGGTGTTCTCGCCAATCTCACAGTTATGAGCCACCTGGATCAGGTTGTCGAGCTTCACGCCCTTGTGGATGACGGTCTGTCCCATTGTCGAACGGTCGATACAGGTGTTGGCACCAATCTCCACATTGTCCTCGATGATGACGATACCGATCTGCGGAATCTTGTCGTATCCGCCAGTGCTCGGCGCAAAGCCGAAGCCGTCGGCACCGATCACGCTACCTGCATGGATTGTAACATTATTTCCTAACTTGCATCCCTGATAGATGGTTACGTTCGGATAGATGAGACATTTCTCGCCCAGCGTCACACCATCGCCGATGACGACGTGCGGATAGAGCTGAGTGCCGTCGCCGATGACAGCTCCGTCGCCGATGACGGCAAAGGCTCCGATATAGACATCCTTGCCGATAGTGGCCTTGGGAGAGATGCTCGCCAGCGGGTCGATACCCGTCTTGCGGGGCTTCATCTGCTCGTAGAACTGCAACAGCTTAGCTACGCACTCATAGGCGTTCTTCACGCGGATCAACGTAGCGCTGACAGGTTTCTCCAACTCGACGTCCTCATTGATGAGTACAATCGACGACTTGGTCTCGTAGATAAAATGGGTATATTTGGGATTTGACAAGAAGGAAATGGCACCAGGCTCACCTTCTTCGATTTTAGCAAACGTGTGGACGGCAGTATTCTCATCTCCCTCCACGCGGCCTTGTATCAACTCGGCTATTTGTTTGGCTGTAAATTCCATCATTTTAAATTTTCAGAATAATATTTCTGCAAAGATAGCAAAAATTATTTAATTCTTTGATAACAGAGGTAATATTTTCTTATTTTTTTAGAAAGTAATTGAACATTTAGCAATTCAGAGGCTTCGGAAATGTCGCGGATTTCGTCATTTTTGTAAAGTATTGAGATACTATCGTCATCGACATTATACATATCTTTTGAGATCGTGTTGATGCTCATCATGTAGTGTTTGGCATCGTCGATGGAGATGTCCATGTGGTCCGCGATACCCTTGGCCAACTCTTCAATCCGACTTTCCTCAACGGGTGTTTCAGTGACCTCTACCTTGAAGATATGACGGTCGAGCATATCCGTCGCCAGCGTCGAGAGGATCTTGTCGGAGTCGTGTTTCCACGCCTTCATCGCACTCCAGATGTCTGAGTCGTCGAGCTCCTCATAGTAGGAGAGGGTCTCTGGGTGGCTCTCAAACCACGCTTTGTCGATATCGTGGCTGAGGAAGTAGTGCAGGGCTGGTGAGGCGAAAACATCGTGCCCCGTGCGGATCAGGTCCTTGGCTCTGGTGAGCAGGTTGACGAGCACTTTCTCGTAGGCGACACACGTACGGTGCAGATAGACCTGCCAGTACATCAGCCTGCGGGTGGTAAGATAGTTCTCCAGCGAATAGATACCCTTCTGATCGACCACGAGTTTATCATCCACCACGTTGAGCATCTTGATGATGCGTGCCGAACCGATATTACCCTCTGTCACACCCGTATAGAACGAGTCGCGCCGCAGGTAGTCGAGACGGTCCATATCCAGTTGGCTGGAGATGAGCTGGTGGAGGAAGTCCTTCGGATAGTTACCCTTGAAGATGGAAATGGCGAGATTCAGCGCACCGTTGAAGTGGCTGTTGATCTCTTCCATCATCATCAGTGAGATATCCTCGTGGGAGATGCCGTGAATGAGGGTGTTCTCAAGCACATGGGAGAACGGCCCGTGCCCGATGTCGTGCATCAGGATTGCGGCTTCGACGGCCTCAGCCTCGGTGTCGAAGATGAAGATGCCTTTCTGCTGGAGTGAGATGACGGCCTCACTCATCAGGTGGAAGGCGCCCAGCGAGTGCTGGAATCGCGTATGACGTGCTCCAGGATAGACCACCGAGGCCAGTCCTAACTGGTTGATGCGGTTCAGTCGCTGAAACAAGGGGTGCTCGACGATGCCATAGAGCAGGCCGCAGGGTATCTTGATAAACCCGAATACGGGGTCGTTGATGATCTTGGCTTCCTTCATCTTCTTAGCATTAAGGCAGGTGTTATAAACCTGCCTTCTTCAGTTCTTCTGCCATCTCCTGCTGCAGTTTGCTGGCTGCATCGGCAGCAGCCTCTGCGAAGTCTTCACCATTCGAGGCGTAGATGATGCCGCGTGAGGAGTTGACCAACAGACCACAGTCCTTTGTCATGCCGTATTGGCAGACCTCTTGTAGAGAACCGCCCTGTGCACCGACGCCTGGTACCAGCAGGAAGTGATTGGGTACCACCTTGCGGATATCCTCGAACATACGGCCCTGTGTGGCTCCTACGACATACATCATGTTCTCATCATTACCCCATTGCTGTGAGGTCTTCAGCACCTTCTCGAAGAGTCGCTCACCATTAGCGTCTTCCGTCAGCTGGAAGTCGTGAGAACCTTTGTTCGAGGTCAGCGCCAGCAGGATCACCCACTTGTCGTCGTAGCCCAAGAATGGGGTGACTGAGTCTTCACCCATATAGGGAGCGACAGTCAGTGCATCGACGTCATACTCCTCGAAGAAGGTCTTGGCGTACATCTTCGATGTGTTGCCGATATCACCACGCTTTGCATCAGCGATGATGAAGTGGTTGGGGTATTCTTCTTTCAGATAGTCGATGGTAGCCTCGAAGGCGAGGATGCCGTCCACACCGAAGGCCTCGTAGAAAGCCAGATTGGGCTTGTAGGCTACGCAGTAGGGGGCTGTCGCATCGATGATGAGGGCATTAAACTCACAGAGGGCGCGGAAGACGTAATCCTCGCCGTCCTTGGCCTTTGCCTCGTCGATGATGCACTGGGGTATCTTGTTGAGGTCTGTATCGAGACCTACGCAGAGAAAACTTTGCTTCTCGCGAATTTGCTGAATCAGTTCTTGACGGGTCATGATTATTTCTTATTATATAAATATATGAGCCATACGAAATAGACAATAAAATACCAGGATATAACAAGTCCACAGGCCCACCAAACATTTAAATACTCTCTTGCTAATAAGCAACCTGGGAAGATGCCCAATGCAGAGATAATATTTGGCCACATCGTGGACCACTTCTTCTCTTTCGTCCTCTCTTGGGTCAGCGGTGCCCAAAACTTTTTCCAATCCATAGTCCTATTGTCCTTTGGGGGTTAGAGCTCTGTTTCTTTCATGCGCTCGGCATTCTCGGCAACGGTGAGGGCATCAATCATAGGCTGGATGTCGCCTCCGAGGAAGCCCTGCAGGTCGTGAGTCGTATAGCCGATACGATGGTCGGTCACGCGGCCTTGTGGGAAGTTGTAGGTGCGTATCTTTGCTGAGCGGTCGCCAGTAGAGACAAGACTCTTTCGGCGGCTGGCGATATCGTCCATATATTTCTGGTGCTCCTTATCATAGATAAAGGTATAGAGACGAGAGAGGGCGCGCTCCTTGTTCTTGGGTTGGTCACGCGTCTCCGTACACTCGATGAGGATCTCTTCGGTCTCACCCGTATTGGGGTTCTTCCACATATAACGCAGACGCACACCCGATTCCACCTTGTTCACGTTCTGTCCACCAGCGCCAGAGCTTCGGAAGGTATCCCACTTGATCTCGCCTTCGTTCACATGTACCTCAAACTTATCAGCCTCAGGCAGTACGGCAACGGTAGCGGCAGAGGTGTGCATACGTCCCTGTGTCTCTGTGGCAGGCACTCGTTGTACACGATGCACGCCCGACTCATACTTCAGCGTACCATAGACATCGGCACCCGAGACGGCGAAGTCGATCTCCTTGAATCCGCCTACGGCACCCTCGCTGACACTCGTGATGGAGAGCTGCCAACCCTTCGACTCGCAATAGCTCTTGTACATCTTGA
>JAEEGJ010008166.1_pt1 | contig 29115 bp, 26 predicted proteins | sample 8958761 | NCBI WGS metagenome assembly JAEEGJ01 (sample SAMN16246546, study PRJNA631951) | gut metagenome | biome: gut microbiome; feature: rumen; material: RS-attached | host: Bos | place: Iran: Karaj | collected 2018-10
GGCCGCGAAGGTGAGGATGATTGTCGCTGCGAGTATTAAGGTTATGATTCTTTTCATTTTGTCTCCTTTCAGGTGAGGACGAAGCAGAGCCATTCACCGCTCTGATGTCTTTCCCTTATGGTGAAATAATTTTCTTTTATTGATTTTAGTATGTCTTCCTCTCTGGAGTCAATTATTCCGGAGATTATGAATATACCGTCAGGTTTCATGAATTGTCTCGCGTTTTTCAGGAATATTATGAGAACGTCAGCTACGATATTTGCCGTAACTACGTCGAATTTCTCGTGAATCTTCTCGGTCATGTCGCCTAAAACGACCTGAAACTGCCGAGGTGTAAAGGCATTTAACTTGCCATTCTCGTATGCAGTCTTCACTGCGAGCTCGTCAATGTCCACACCTACGGCGTTTCCGGCGCCGAGGAGGAGTGCGGACAGAGCGAGAATTCCGGAGCCGCAGCCGAGGTCGAGCAGAGACTCTCCGCCTTTGATGTTCTGCTCTAAAACTTCAAGGCAAAGGCGGGTGGTGTCGTGCGTGCCCGTACCGAATGCAAGGCCCGGATCAATCCGGAGGACCTTTCTTCCTTTGGGGTCATAGTCGGCAATCCAGGTCGGGCAGATTGCGAGATTTTCACCCACTTCTATCGGGTGGAAGTTCTCCTTCCACTTGTTCTGCCAGTCCTCATTTTTGCAGAGGCTCGTGTCTATGGTGTGTTTTATGCCTTCTTTGTTCAGGCATTCCGACAGGTATTGGATGGCCTCCTGCGGGTTCTCGTCGGGTTTTATGTAGATGTGGATTATGCCCAGGTTTCGGTCTTTTTCGAGCAGTTCCTCGTCTATGAGGTCTATGTGGGCTATGTCCCATGCCTCTTCCTCAAGGGTTCTGTAGTCCTCGATGAAGATACCGTACGGGACGGTCATGTTTGCTATGTCTGCCGCGCGGTCAATGTCGTTCGCGGAAATTTCAATCCTTATTTCGGTCCAGTTTTCATCCGGGCCGAAATTAACATAAGCATTATTGTCCATTTCAGTCGTCCAGTATGTTGGCTCCGGGTTTTACTTCCTTGCGGCCCGGGTTGTAGATGGTTATTCCGTCTAGGGCCCACTGCTTCTGGCTGAAGCTCTTGGGGTCGAGCTCGCTCTCGATTTCCGAGAACTCATATACCTTGGCGTCCATATTGTCAATCATATGGAGAAGGTAGGCCTCAAGGAACTTCGGGCGGACGGCGGCACCGAAGTCCGGCTCGCCGTGGTGCGACAGCAGCATGTGCTCAATGAGACGGAGCTTCTCGTCGTCCGTCTTAAGGCTCGTGCCGACAAAGCGCACTATCATGGCGCCGCGGACCAGGTGGCCTACAAGATTTCCGTCTGCCGTGTAGTCGCCCGCGACACCGAGGTCATCGGCATCCATCTCGGAAATCTTGCCTATGTCGTGCAGCGCGGCGCCGCAGATGAGCAGGTCGCGGTCTGCCTGGGGATAGACTTCGCAGATCTTCTCTGCAAGGGTCATGACGCTCAGCGTGTGCATGAGCAGACCGCCGCGTACCGCGTGGTGCATGCTCTTCGCTGCGGGGTAGTATGAGAGTTTGTCGTGGTATTTCTCGAGGATGGTTGTTGTGAGCTTTTTGAGTTCGTCATCCTTAACTGTCGAAATCATTGAAATGACTTTCGCAAACATTGCGGTTGTGTCATACGGGGATGCCTTGACATAGTCCTCCTTCTTCGCGTCTGCGGGAGGGTTTGAGACATCGTCAACCGTGACCTGGAAAGCGTTGTTGAAACGCTTTACTTTTCCGACAATGCAGACAAAGTCACCGACGGAGAATATCTTCGAGACGCCGGGTTCGTAGTTGAAGAATTTGCCGGAGATTTCCCCGGTGGAGTCAGAGATTACGAGGTCGACATATTTGTTGCCGCTCTTTGCCTCCCTGACGTCGTATTTCTTAAGTATTCCGTTTGCCGTGAATTCTGTGAAATCACTGTATGTTTCAGCCTCGCTGAAAGGGTTAAGCACTATATTTGCCATATTTTACACCTCGACCGAAATTATACCATAAGTCTTTAATAAAAGTAATGTTTATGTTAAAATACTTTCATATTTTGAAAAGGAGCTTTTTATGAAAAACTGCTTTGAAACAATCGAGATAGCGCCCGCTGTCAGACTGTGCTCCTACGAGACTGACAGGTTCACGAACGCGCGAATCGGCATCTCTTTTGCAATGCCGCTCGACAAGGACAGAATCAGTGATATTTCAATGATTCCGTTTTTGCTCTGCCGCTCCTCGGAGGACTATCCGTCCTTTATTGAAGTCAGCAGACGCGCTTATGAACTTTACGGTGCCGATATTCATCCCTATGTGACAAAACAGGGTGACAATCACATTGTCGGCATAACTCTTGAACTGCTTGACAACAGATTTGCTCTTGAGGGAGAGGATATTGCATTGGAAGGCGCGAAGTTCCTCTTTGACATGGTCTTCAGACCGAATCTCAGGGACGGAGGCTTTGTGTCCGAGGAACTTGAAATCCAGCGCAGAATTGCCTCTGAAAAAGTTATGAGCCTCGTAAACGACAAACGGCTCTATGCGAAGTACCGCCTTGAGAAGGAGATGTTCGCAGGCGAGAACTTTGCCGAGTACATACACGGTACGCCGGAGGGTATTGCGGCGGCCACACCGCAGAGCGTTTATGCCGCTTACGGCGACATTCTCCGCGGAGGCAGAGTTCAGCTCAGCACAGTGGGCTCCGCTGATCCGAAAGCCATAGCGGACCTGTTTGCCGGATATCTGGAAAGCATTGAACGTGAGCCTTATATGCTCTTCTCATCAATTGTCGCGACTGCGGATGAGGTGAAGCATGTCTCTGAGGATATGCCCGTAAACCAGGGCAAACTCGTCATGGGCTTCAGACTCGGAATGACGGATCCGGAAGCGGATTATCCGAAGTACAAGATGATGTGCAGTCTCTTCGGAGCGGGTGTCCACTCCAGGCTCTTCAATGTCGTGCGCGAGCAGATGAGTCTCTGCTACTATTGCTCCTCGAGCGTAAACCGCAAGAAGGGTTATATGCTGGTACAGAGCGGACTTGAAAACGAGAACGCAGAGGTGGCCGAGAAGGAGATATTAAATCAGCTCCGCTATGTGGCCGAGTCCTCGACAGAGGATGACCTTGAGAAGGCCAGACTCTCTATTGCCGATGAATACAAGTCAATCTGCGATACACCTGACATGATTGCCGCATGGATTGATTCCCAGTGCCTCGACGACGAGATTGAGACACCCGAGCAGCATGTGGCATCACTCATGGCCGTAACGCTTGACGATGTAAAATCCGCGGCAGCGGCAGTGACGCTTGACACTGTTTACATGCTCCGCGCAGAGGAGGTGCAGTCATGAATATACGTGAAATAAAGAATGACCTCCTGCACGATTCCTATTTTGAGATTGAGCACGACTCGGGCCTTACGATTTTCGTGTATCCCAAGGCGGGCTACTCAAGTTCCTATGCGATATTCGGAACCGATTACGGTTCGGTGGACGCCGACGGCATACCGAACGGCACAGCGCATTTTCTGGAGCACAAGCTCTTCGAGTCCGATGAGCTTGACGCCTTCAAGCGCTTTGCCGAGACGGGCGCGTCGGCCAATGCCTATACGACGTTCGACCGCACCTGCTACCTTTTCAGCTGCGGTGCGAACTTCAAGCAGAATCTCGAAATACTTCTCGATTTCGTAACCCATCCCTATTTCACACAGGAGACCGTGGAGAAGGAGCAGGGTATAATCGGCCAGGAGATAAAGATGTACGAGGACGATCCCATGTGGCGCTCTCTCTTCAATCTTCTGAAGGCGGCCTACAGCAACCATCCGGTTCGTGTGGACCTCGCCGGTACGGTTGAGTCAATTGCCGAGATTACGGCTGACACACTCTATGACTGCTACAACAAGTTCTACAGCCTCTCAAACATGGCTCTTGCCTGTGTAGGCAACACGACGGTTGAAGAGGTGCTTGAGGTTGTCGACAGGGTGCTGCCCGGCAATGCGCCGAAGGGCGAACCCATAAAGCGCAGCTTTGATGAACCCTATGAGGTAAAAGAGAAATATGTCGAGGAGAAGATGAGTGTAGCCATTCCTCAGTTCGCCCTCGGCTTCAAACTGGCGCAGGGCAGCGACACGGGCGCAAGGCCCGAAGTGAAGGAGAAAATCATCACTGCCGTCGTGCTTGACTGTATCCTCGGTTCAACGACGGAGTTCTACAACGAACTTCTGCGTGACGGCTACATCTCCCCGAATTTCGGAGCGGAGTTCTTTGCCGGACCGGGTTCAAAACTTCTGCTCTTCATGGGCGACAGCAGGGACCCGAAATATGTTGCCGAGGCTATAAAGAAGAGGCTTGCAGAGGTGAAGGAGACCGGCATACCGAAGGAGGACTTCGAGCGCACGCGCAAGGCCCACTACGGCCTGGCCGTCATGGACTTCAACGATGTCCAGGGAATCGCGAACATGCTTGTCGTCTCCCGCTTTGAACATGCGAGTATTTATGATGACCTTGAAGTGTACAGAACACTCACGCTTGAAGAGGTTAACGCTTATCTTAAAGACCGGGTTGACGTTGACAACGCATCCCTGTCGGTCATTCTTCCGAAGGAGTAACTTATGTCTGATTACACCATAGTATATTTCAATGCGATAAAACGCGGCTTTTCGGTGGCGTCCACACTTGCGGACTTCCATATCGGAAATCTGGAGTTTACGGTAAAGTGGTACGGCGTGCTTATAGCCACGGGTTATCTTCTCGCCCTGATATTCTGCACTAAGCTTGCAAGGCGGGCGAAGATAGATGTAGACGCTCTCTATGACGCGATTATCTGGGGTACCCTGGGCGGTATTATAGGTGCGAGAGCCTACTATGTGCTCTTCAATCTGCCGTATTATCTCGCCAATCCCTCCCATATCCTGCGGATATCGGAGGGCGGCCTCGCCATCTACGGCGGCGTCATAGGCGGAGGTCTCGCGGCTGTTTTAGTCTGCAAGATAAAGAAACTCCATCCGCTCGACGTTTTAGACCTTGCCGCCGTCGGTTTTCTGATCGGCCAGGGGCTCGGCCGCTGGGGCAACTTCACAAACCAGGAGGCCTTCGGTTACAACACATCACTCCCCTGGGGCATGATGAGCGACAAGACCTCGGAATACCTCATTGAGCATCAGGACTTCATGGTTGAGCACGGTATGACCGTGGAGCCGTATGCCGGCGTTCACCCGACGTTCCTCTACGAGTCACTCTGGTGTATTATAGGCTTCGTCCTTCTCTACTTCATGTTCAGGGACCACAGGAAGTTCCGCGGACAGATAGCCCTGTCATACGGCGTATGGTACGGCTTTGAGCGCTCCATCGTCGAAGGACTCAGGACAGACAGTCTCTACATCGGCGCAACAAATATACGTGTTTCACAGGTATTGTCTATTGCACTTTGTGTGGTATGTTTGGTATTATTAGTTGTGAAATTTGTGAAATACAGGAAGAATCCGACGGAAATCGTCACGGATAAACCGGATGAGGAGGAAGTTTCAGATGAGCAAGAGAAAGCAGAAGAAGCTTGAAGCACAGAAAGCTCAGGAACTTCGTGAAATGCTCGCGGAGATGACAAAGAAAGAGCGCAAGGCATACGAGAAGGAGCAGGCAGCCATAGCGAAGAAGAAGGCCGAGGCCGAGAAGGCTGCAGCCGAGAAGGCCGAAAAGAAGGCTGCGAAGAAGGCAGCTGCCGTCGCCAAGGCGAAGAAGCGCTCAAAGAAGAGAACAAAGCGCACGAACCGCGTAAAGAAGGTTGTAAGAAAGCAGATGTTCTCAAAGAAGGCTGCAAAAAGAAAGAAAAAAGCACTGGGCAGACTTTAAGCTTACGGGAGTCAAGTTTTTCTTGACTCCCTTTTTAACGCGTGTTATAATACATCTCGCCGCATATTCCGGGTAGGGCTTGGAAAAGCCCGTAAGTAAAGCAATTTTCACCTGTCGTAGCGAGTCTGAAACAAAGGAATGAAAAGAATGTACGCAGTAGTAGAAACAGGCGGAAAACAGTACAAGGTTTCCGAAGGCGACGTTCTCTACGTTGAGAAGCTCGACGTAAAGGAAGATGCCAAGGTTATTCTTGATAAGGTTCTCGCCATCGGTACTGAAAAAGGTCTCAAGGTAGGCACTCCTTATGTCAAGGGCGCAGCTGTTGAGGCAAAGGCTTTAAAGAACGGCAAGGCCAAGAAGATCCTTGTTATGACTTACAAGCCGAAGAAGAACGAAAAACGTAAGATGGGCCACAGACAGCCTTATACGAAGCTTGAGATTCTCAAGATTTCCGAGAAGGCAGGAAAGGCTACAGAAGATAAAGCCGAGAAGCCGGCCGCTGAAAAGAAGGTAGCAGCTCCGAAGGCAGAGGCCGAGAAGAAGGCTCCTGCAAAGAAGGCAGCAGCTCCGAAGGCAGAGGCTGAGAAGAAGGCTCCTGCAAAGAATGCAGCAGCTCCGAAGGCAGAGGCCGAGAAGAAGGCTCCTGCGAAGAAGGCAGCTCCGAAGGCAGAGGCTGAGAAGAAGGCTCCTGCAAAGAAGCCCGCAGCTTCCAAGACAGCAGCTCCGAAGGCAGCAGCTGAGAAGAAAGCTCCTGCAAAGAAGGCTCCGGCAAAGAAAGAGACAAAGGCTGAATAAGAAGGGAGTGTAAGTTTCTATGGCACATAAGAAAGGTATGGGTTCTACCCGTAACGGTCGTGACTCCGAAAGCAAACGCCTCGGTGTCAAGAGAGCAGACGGTCAGTTTGTTCTTGCAGGCAACGTCCTTGTAACGCAGAGAGGAACACACATCCACCCCGGCAACAATGTCGGCAAGGGTTCAGATGACACACTCTTCGCTAAAATCGACGGTCGCGTTAAGTTCGAGAGAATGGGCAAAGACCGCAAGAAGGTCTCTGTTTACGCGGTAGAAGAACAGTAATCACAAAAGAGCAGGTCGGATGACCTGCTCTTTTCTTTATTTGACGAAAGGGCATTATAATACTATAATTAGGTATCATTTTAAGAGGGAGTTTACATATGAATCCTTCAAGAGTATATGTCGGCGTAGATTTGGCCGCCATCTCGGAAAACGTTAAGAATATCAAGGACAAGGTCGGACCGGACGTCAAAGTCATGGCTGTCATAAAGACTGACGGCTACGGACACGGTGCGGTGGCAATCGCTCATGCCTTAAATGACACGGGCGTGCATTCCTTTGCCGTCGCGACAATAGATGAGGCGCGTGAACTGCGCAGTTCGGGTATCAGGAATCCCATTCTGATACTGGGCTATGTATTTCCGAACGACCTTCAGGATGTCATAGATTACAATATTACTTCGACTGTCTTTTCCTATGAATCGGCTAAAATGATTTCGGACTATGCCGCTGAGCGCGAAAAGACTGCAAAGATTCACATAAAACTCGATACCGGCATGGGCCGTATAGGCTTCATTCCCTGCAGGGAGTCGGTCGAGGAAATAAAGAGAATATTCAGCCTTCCGAACATTGAGGTTGAGGGCGTATTCTCGCATTTCGCAAAAGCCGACGAGGCAGATCTCGCCCCCGCCAGGGAGCAGGCGAGACTCTTTGAGAACTTTGTAAGTGAACTTGAAGCAGAGGGCTGCAAGTTTGCCATAAAGCATATCTGCAACTCCGCCGGAGTACTTGCCTTAAACGAGAACTATGACAATATGGTAAGGGCCGGAATTATTATTTACGGCCTTTTACCGAGCGCGGAAGTAAAGTGCGACATAGCTTTGAAGCCTGCGCTTGAGCTGGTTTCACATGTGGCATATGTCAAGGAGGTGGGCGCAGGTTTCACCGTAAGTTACGGCTCAACCTATACGACCACCGGTGACACGAAGATTGCAACTATTCCGGTGGGCTATGGCGACGGTTATCCGCGCTCGCTCTCCGGAAAAGGCCGTGTAATCATAAACGGCTGCTACGCGCCGATTATCGGTCGCGTATGTATGGACCAGTTCATGGTGGATGTCACGGATGTCCCGAATGTCAGACAGGGAGACGAGGTCAAACTTATAGGACGTCAGGGCGACTGTGAGATAACGGTGGATGAGATTGCCGGAATCGCCGGCACGATAAACTATGAAATAGTCTGCGGTATCAATAAGCGCGTACCCAGGATTTACAGATACTGAGGAGATTCTCGTGAGAAGAGTACTGGCATATTTAAAACCATATATTCCTCTGGTAATACTCTCCATTGCCTTCCTTGTCGGTCAGGTCTATACGGAGCTCTCGCTTCCGAACCTCATGAGCGACATAGTGGACAAGGGAATACTGCTTCAGGGGATTACACCTGAAGAGAGAAACGGCTTTATCAGGTCCATCGGACTTGAGATGCTGGGTGTCTCTCTTCTTTCCATTGCCTGCGCAATAGGTTCGAGTTTCTTTGCAATCCGTATCTCCGCTGGAGTTTCAAGGAGACTCCGCAGAGATCTGTTCGCCAAGGTGAATGAGTTTTCAAACGCGGAGATAAGCAAGTTCTCCACTGCATCGCTGATAACCAGAACCACAAACGATGTAACGCAGGTACAGAACTTCATAACAATGGGACTCATGATGATGCTCTTCGCACCCTTCATGGGTCTCGGTTCGGTTTATATGGCGCTCACACTGTGCAGGGAACTATCCTGGACTGTTCTCACCGCGGTAATAGTGATAATAGTCATACTGGGCATACTCATGGTGGTTGTAATGCCGAAATTCAAGGCGCTGCAGAAACTCACCGACAGGCTCAATCTTGTCTCCCGCGAAGGACTCTCGGGTATGATGGTTATCCGTGCGTTCGGAAATGAGGAACATGAGGCGGAGCGTTTTCGCGAGGCTAATGAGGACCTCACATTCACGACGAGGTTTGTAATGCGTTCGATGGCCCTCATGGGACCGGTCATGGCACTTATAATGTCAGGACTTCAGCTCGCAATCGTATGGTTCGGAGCAAAGCTTATAAACCTGCAGGAACTCCAGCTCGGTGAGATGATGGCGTTCCTTCAGTATGCGCAGCATATCCTCATCTCGTTCCTCTTTGTTTCGGCAATATTTATCATGATACCCCGTGCACAGGTCTCGGCGCAGCGTGTCGCTGAGGTGCTTGACACGGAGATAAGCATAAAGGACAAGGAAGGCGCGGAGGACTTTGACGACGTCAGAGGCGAGGTCGTATTCGACCACGTCTCGTTCCGCTATCCCGATGCGGAGGAGGACGTCATAACCGACGTGACATTCACGGCGAAACCCGGCGAGACGACGGCCTTTATCGGCTCGACGGGCTCCGGCAAGTCCACACTCATAAACCTCGTCCCGAGGTTTTATGACGTGACTGCCGGTTCAATTAAGATAGACGGCCGCGACATAAGGGATGTAAAGCTTCACGATCTTCGTGAGGCCATAGGTTATATACCCCAGAAGGCCGTCCTGTTCTCGGGAACCATAGAGTCAAACGTAAAATACGGAAATGACAGTGAGGATATCACTGAGGCAATTGAGGTGGCTCAGGCAGCTGAGTTTGTCTATGAGAGGGAAGAGGGCATAGAGGCCCCGATCTCCCAGGGTGCAACCAATGTCTCGGGCGGACAGAAGCAGAGGCTTTCAATCGCCCGCGCTCTCGCGAAGAAACCGCCGATTTACGTCTTTGACGACAGCTTCTCGGCACTCGATTTCAAAACCGACGCTGCGCTTCGCGCGGCTTTAAAGAAATATACCGGCGCATCGACGGTCCTTATCGTCGCACAGCGCGTCTCCACCATCATGAACGCACAGCAGATTATAGTGCTTGATGAGGGAAAAGTGGCAGGCAAGGGAACCCACAGGGAACTCCTTGAGACCTGTCCTTATTACAGGGCTATCTGCGAGTCCCAACTTTCAAAGGAGGAGCTCGGCTAATGGCACAGGCATCAGAGATTAAAGTCCAGGCTCGTCCTCAGAGAATGGGACGCGGACCCGGATCGATAATGATGGGCGAGAAGGCCAAGGACTTCAGGGGCACGACAAAGCGTTTCCTGAAGTTTGTGGCGCCCTACAAGTACAAACTTCTTTTAGTGGTATTTCTCATAGTTGCCGCTACACTTCTTCAGCTCCTCGGACCGAAGATCCTCGCACAGGCCACGGACACGGTCGCCGAAGGCGTAAAGAATATTGCCGCGGGCAAAGGCGGAATAGACTTCGGCCGTATCGGACAGATTGCTCTCAAGGGTATTGCCGTGTTCGGCAGCGGCCTTCTGCTCCAGTATATTCAGGGATTCATCATTGCGGGCGTCACGGCGAAAATCGCCTTTAACCTCCGTGAGAGTATTGAAAACAAAATCAACAGACTTCCCATATCGTTCTTCAACACGACCAGTCTGGGCGATGTATTGTCGCGCATAACAAACGATGTAGATACCATAAACCAGAACCTGAACCGTACGATGGCACAGGCTATAGAGTCCATCGTCATGGTTTTAGGCGTATTCGTGATGATGCTGACGATAAGCGTCAGGCTGACACTTGTAATTCTTGTCACGCTGCCGCTCTCGGGTCTTGTAATGGCCGTTGTCATGAAGGCTTCGCAGAAGCATTTCTTCGCGCATCAGAACTACCTCGGCGCAGTAAACGGCCGCGTTGAGGAAATCTACGGCGGCCATGTCGCCGTCAAGGCCTTCAACGGCGAGGACGATGCGCTCGAGGCCTTCGACAAGGACAATGACAAGCTTTTCGAGGCCGCCTGGAAGTCCAACTTCATCTCAGGCCTCATGAGGCCGTTCATGGTCCTCATAGGCAATATAGGCTATGTCCTTGTCGTCATCTTCGGAGCGCGTATGACGCTCTCGGGCTCGATGACGATAGGCGGCATTCAGGCCTTCATAATGTACGCGCGAAACTTCACGCAGCCGATAAGCCAGATAGCGCAGATTTCAAATCAGTTCCAGATGCTTATCGCCGCGTATGAGCGCGTGGATATCTTCCTGAATGCCGAGGAGATAAACGACCCCGAGCCGACAATCTCCACAAAGGACATCGACATCAAGGGTGATATTAAGTTTGATCACGTCCGTTTCGGTTATGAGGATACGGATGAGATAGTAATAAAGGATTTCTCCGCAGACATAAAGGCGGGACAGAAGGTCGCCATAGTCGGTCCGACCGGAGCGGGTAAGACCACTCTCGTAAAACTTCTCATGCGCTTCCATGATTTGAAGGACGGAGCCATCTATGTCGACGGTCACAACATTACCGAATTTGACAGAAGCGATCTCCGTACCGAATTCGGCATGGTGCTTCAGGACACCTGGCTTTATCGCGCCAGCATACGCGACAACATCCGCTACGGTGAACTCACCGCCACGGATGAGCAGGTTGTCGCTGCCGCGAAAGCCGCCCAGGTCCACCATTTCATAAAGACCCTTCCGGGCGGATATGACATGGAGATAAACGAGGAAGCGAGCAATATCTCTGCCGGTCAGAAACAGCTTCTGACCATAGCGCGTGCAATCCTGTCAAACGCCAAGGTGCTGATTCTCGATGAGGCTACATCGTCCGTTGACACGAGGACGGAAGTTCTCATTCAGGAGGCCATGGACAACCTGATGAAGGGACGCACGAGTTTCATCATCGCGCACAGACTTTCAACGATCAAGAATGCTGACCTCATCCTCTGCCTCGATGACGGCGATATTGTCGAACAGGGCACACATGAAGAACTCATGGCAAAGAACGGCTTCTACGCAAATCTCTACAATTCGCAATTTGAAAACGCAGGTTAAAGAATGAAAAACAAAGAGTTCACCGGCATGGTGTTTGTCATCATCGCCGGTATTCTCTGGGGTACGACGGGAATCTATGTCAGATACTTCACTGACCTGGGCCTGTCATCACTCCAGATAACGGTATTTAAAATGTTCATAGCAGCCGTGGTCCTTCTGCTCTGGTGCCTCATCAGGAACAGGGAGGCACTCAGGGTGAAGAAATCAGACATATGGGTCTTTATGTGCACGGGCTTTATAAGTATGGATTTCTTCACGGTCTGCTATTTCTCGACAATCCAGCAGGCTGACCTCTCCGTGGCCGCAACGCTCCTCTATGCCGCGCCGGCCATAGTGATGCTGCTGTCTATAGTGCTGTTTAAGGAGAAGTTCTCCATTCAGAAGGGCGTGGCCTGCGTCATAGCCTTCCTCGGCTGTTTCCTGGTGTCCGGCCTCGTGGGTTCGGGCATGGCAATACCCGGCAGAGCACTCCTGACCGGTGTGCTCTCGGCCATCGGCTATGCCCTCTACAGTATCTTCGGCCGCATAGCTCTCGATAAGGGGTATAGTTCGCTTACAATCACGACATATACATTTCTTTTCGCTTTTTTAGGCTCGCTCGTTCTGCTTCGTCCGGCAGAGGTTGCTGCCGCAGCCTCAGTCTCCAGGCTTCCCGTATTTATAATCATGCTTGTTGCCATAGCGATAAACGTATCGCTTCTGCCGTACGTATTTTATACGAACGGACTCGCCCGTATAAACGCTTCGAAGGCCTCAATAATAGCCTCTGTCGAGCCGGTCACGGCTACGGTTGTGGGAGCCCTGGTATTTAAGGAATATCCGGATATTTACGGATATCTCGGTATAATATGCGTGCTATTTGCAATAATTCTCCTGAATATTCGCATAAAAAATAGAAAAAGTGCATAAATATTCAAAAAGTGCTTGCATTATTATAAATTGGTGTGTATAATTATGCACATCCAAACGAAAACTTTTCAAATTAACCGGGAGGTAATTAAAATGAAAAAATTACTCGCAGTTTTAATGGCACTCACACTCGTACTTGCGTTTGCCGCCTGCACAAAGCAGCCCGCAGACACAGGTGATGATGCCCAGAAGACACTCATCATGGGTACAAACGCAGCATTCCCGCCCTATGAGTTCGTCGCTGATGACGGCTCCTTCGCAGGAATCGACGTTGAGATCGCTCAGGCAGTAGCCGAGAAGCTCGGCATGAAGCTCGAGATCAAGGACATGGAGTTCAACTCACTTATCTCTGCAGTTCAGGGCGGTTCAATCGACATCGCGCTTGCCGGCATGACAGTTACAGATGAGCGTAAAGAGAGCGTAAACTTCTCTGACACATACGCAAAGGGCGTACAGGTTGTTATAGTCAAAGAGGACAGTGCCATTGCCACAGTCGATGATCTCGACGGCAAGACAATAGGCGTTCAGGCCGGCACAACCGGTGACATCTACTGCACGGATGACTACGGTCAGGAGAACGTTAAGCAGTTCAACAACGGTGCTCTTGCAATCCAGGCTCTTCTCAACGGCCAGGTTGACTGCGTTGTAATTGACAACGAGCCCGCAAAGGCATTTGTCGCTGCAAATGAAGGTCTTAAGATCCTTGACACCAGCTATGCTGACGAGGACTATGCCGCCGCTATAGCAAAAGAGAACACAGAGCTTCTTGACAGCTTCAACAAGGCTCTCGCCGAACTCAAGGCTGACGGCACAATCGACAAGATCGTTGAGAAATATATCAACGCCGACTAAGATACATTATTTGGTTTTCAAAATAAGGAGCGGAGTATATCCGCCCCTTGTTTTGTCTTTATGAGAGCAGGTTTTTTATGACATTCATGACCTTTTCTTCCTGGCTCGAGACCGCTCCCGCCTGGGTGCAGGGTCTGCCGGGAGGTCTGCAAAATTTCATATTCCAGCTTTTCCAGACCTTTGTCTTTGCCGACCGCTGGAAGCTGTTTGCAAACGGACTTAAGATTACCTTTATCGTCACGTTAGGCGCGCTCGCGCTCGGTGTAATCATAGGTCTTGTCCTTGCGATTATCCGTACGCTTTACTGCAGCTATACGGTCAATAAACCGCCGTTTATTCTGAGGGTCTTAAACGCGTTTACGGAGACTTATCTGACTGTAATCCGCGGCACTCCCATGATGGTTCAGCTCCTTATCATGGGCTTTGTAATCTTCGTTCCCAAAACGGAGATCGGATGTATTATCTGCGGCATACTGACCCTCGGTATAAACTCGGGCGCGTATGTTGCCGAAATCATCCGTTCCGGCCTTATGTCGATAGACAGGGGACAGACGGAAGCGGGCAGAAGCCTCGGTTTCAACTACGCGCAGACGATGTTCTACATCATTATTCCGCAGGCAGTCAAAAACATCCTTCCGGCACTCGGCAACGAGATGATAACCCTGCTGAAAGATACATCGCTCGTGTCGGTAATTGCGCTGCGCGACGTGACAAAACAGGCTCAGAATGTTCAGAGCCTGACATATAACGCGCTCGTGCCCTACATCAGTCTTGCGGCAATTTACCTCGTGCTGGTAATAGGCCTCACGAAGCTTCTTGCCGTGTTTGAGAGGAGGCTGAGAAAGAGTGAACACTGATGATATCGTAATAAAAGTCGAAGGTCTGAAAAAGGCTTTTGGCGATACAGAAGTCTTAAAAGGCATAGATCTCGATATTCACTCAGGCGAGGTTGTGGTTGTTATCGGAGCATCCGGCTCTGGCAAATCCACATTCCTGCGCTGCCTCAACTGCCTTGAGGATCCCACGGGCGGATGTATTTATTTTGACGGTGTTGACCTCGCCGATGTCTCTGTTGACATAAATATCCACAGACAGAACATGGGCATGGTGTTCCAGCACTTCAATCTCTTCCCGCACATGACTGTTCTGCGCAATATGACCATTGCGCCGATAAAACTGAAGGGGCTGTCCGAAAAGGAAGCCTCCGACAAGGCTTATGAGCTCCTGAAAAGGGTAGGCCTTGAGGACAGGGCGGATGCTTATCCGTCGCAGCTGTCCGGCGGACAGAAACAGCGAATTGCCATAGTCAGAGCGCTCGCGATGGAGCCGAAAGTAATGCTCTTCGATGAGCCGACCTCGGCTCTCGACCCCGAGATGGTCGGCGAGGTTCTTGATGTTATGAAGGCCCTCGCAAACGACGGCATGACCATGGTGGTCGTCACGCACGAGATGGGCTTTGCCCGTGAGGTGGGTGACCGTATCCTGTTTATGGACGACGGTATAATCGGCGAACAGGGCACACCGGAGGAGGTCTTTGACAATCCTCAGTCCGAGAGGCTCAGGTCTTTCCTTGCGAAGGTTCTTTGATTTTCAGTTGTACTTTATTAAATAATATGTTAAAGTAAAGTGTATCTGTTTAATTAATAATTCGGGAGGAAATGAAGAAATGACACTTGCCGAACTCTTGAAAATCGCGGAAGACAACAAGGCTTCCGACGTACATATTACCGTAGGTGTACCGCCGCTTATGCGTGTACACGGCGCTATGATGCCCATACCCAACGAGCCCCGTCTCATGGCCGAGGACGTTGAGGCGCTTGTAAAGGGCATTATGGGTGAGTTCCAGAAGAGAGCTTTCGCCGAGCGCGGCGAAATCGACTTCTCATTCGGTCTCGCCGGCATGGGCCGTTACCGTGTAAACGTATTCCGTCAGCGCGGCACCACGGCTGCCGTTTTCCGTCTTGTAGGTTCCAAGATCCCGAACCCGCATGACCTCGGCGTACCTCAGGCTGTTATCGACCTCTATGAACTCAAGCAGGGCCTCGTACTCGTAACAGGTCCCACGGGTTCAGGTAAGTCAACAACACTGGCTTCACTCATCGGTCTTATCAATGACAACCTGAACGACCATATAATCACTCTTGAAGATCCCATAGAGTATCTTCACAGACACAATAAGTCGATTGTAAACCAGAGAGAGATAGGCGTTGACACGCGTTCATACGCAGCCGCTCTCCGTGCAGCTCTCCGTGAGGACCCCGATGTTATCCTCGTAGGTGAGATGCGTGACCTTGAGACTATCGCTACGGCCGTAACCGCCGCTGAGACAGGTCACTTGGTCTTCTCGACACTTCATACCATCGGCTGCGCTGAGACAATCGACCGTATCATCGACGTATTCCCGACGGACCAGCAGGACCAGATCAAGGTTCAGCTCTCAATGGTTCTCGAGGCTGTCATTTCACAGAGACTCGTCCCGACAATAGACGGTACCGGACGTGTTGCGGCATTCGAAGTAATGCTTGCAGACTCCGCTATCCGTAACCTCATCCGTGAAGGTAAGAACTATCTCATTCCTTCAAACATGCAGTCCGGTAAGAAGAAGGGCATGCAGACCATGGATGACTGTCTCGCTGAGCTCTATACCTCAGGCCGTATCGCGAGAAAGAACGCTCTTCTTTACGCAACAGATCCTGACGAGATGCAGAAGAAACTCATGTAACAGAAATGAAGCTCAGCTTGTATTCGCAAAGCTGAGCTTTTTGTTTTTAAGGGATAATTTATGAAAGAATTCAGTAAAAGATTGGGACTCATAACCCAGATAACGCTGCTGTTCCTGCTCGGCATGGCCCTGACGGGAGTGGTGTCTTTTATGTCACAGCGCAACAGATCCGAAGCCTCAGTCAGACAGATGGTTGAGCAGAGCGCTGATCAGGTATCGGCCGATGTAATATATGCGATTAAGGAATATCCCGCATACTACTGGCTGCTCAACTATTGGTATACGAATGCCGACATTCTTGACATTGAGTATGATGTGGATTACACCGACGGCACGAAAACAAAGGAGAAGACGGAACTGTTTTTAGAGCACAATCCGGGCTTTAATATGAAATATGCGACAGTTGAGGACATATCGACTCTCTCCGATGAGGATAAGAAACTGTATGCGGAAGTCACATACTCCTGGCTTATAACGCGCCTCAATCAGATAAAGCGTTCATACGGACCGGAATTCGTCTTCTGCGTCATAGCAAATGAGGAATATGACGGACAATTCTTCCTTCTCAGTGCTGCAGATGAAGGCGCAAAACGCGGAAATAAATATGCGGAAATATATATGCTTGGCAATACCGTAACCGTTTCGGAGAGCCAGCAGGAAGCGATGATACAGGCGTCAAAGTACACCAAGCATCTCGCTCCGGCAGGAGTCTATGTCGACTATTACGAGTTCATCACCAAGGTGGCCGGACTTGACCTGTTTGTAGGTCTCACATATGACCTTGCCGAAATCAACGAAACGATTGCTGTGCAGACCAGAAACGGAACAATTGCGGCAGTTATTTACCTGATGCTCCTGTTTGCGATACTGCTTCTTGTCGTACTCTTCTTTGTCGTCCGTCCTCTGAAAGTGATTCAGAAGAACATCGGAATATATAAGTACACGAAGGACAGCAGCACTGTGGAAGGCGGACTGGAATCAATAAGGGTCCACAATGAGATAGGCGAACTTTCATCGGATGTTTTAAGCCTTGCCAGAGAGATGGACTCATACATCACAAATATTAAGGATATGACCGCCGAGAGTGAGCGTATTAATGCTGAACTTTCACTTGCAACGCGAATCCAGGCAGATATGCTGCCCAGCATTTATCCGGCATATCCCGACAGACACGAGTTTGAGATTTACGGTTCAATGGATCCCGCAAAGGAGGTCGGAGGAGACTTTTACAACTTCTTCCTCATTGACGATGATCACCTCTGCCTGACAATTGCCGATGTATCCGGCAAGGGCGTTCCGGCGGCACTGTTCATGATGGTCACGGAAATCGTAATCGCGGAAAACGCCCAGGGCGGCAAGACTCCGGCGCAGATACTCATTGATACGAACAACGCCATCTGTGAGTACAACCGTGAAGAGATGTTCGTCACCGTCTGGGTCGGAATACTTGAAATTTCAACCGGTAAGATAATCGCGGCCAACGCCGGACATGAGTATCCGATAATCACCGGTGAAAACGGGGATTTTCAGATTTTCAAGGACAAGCACGGTTTTGTCATAGGCGGAATGTCCGGAATAAAATACACAAACTATGAGATGCAGCTTAAACCGGGCTCGAAGCTCTTCCTCTACACAGACGGTGTTCCGGAGAGTACGAACAAGAAGGATGAACAGTTCGATCTTGAACGGGCCCTTGCAGTTTTAAACAGCAATAAGGACTGCACACCGGAGGAACTCACCCGGGCTGTAAGAGCCGCTGTGGAAGAGTTTGCCGACGGAGCAGAACAGTTCGACGATATAACCATGCTTTGTCTTAAATACAATGGTGGGTCAGATATGGGTATTAAAACTGAAGCAAACGAATCTAACCTTGACAAAATCCTTGATTATGTCAGCGCGAAATTTGAGGAGGCCGGTGCCTCCCCGAAGGCTATTACGGAACTCTCCATTGCCGTTGAGGAAATATACGTAAATGTAGCTCACTACGCCTACAAGCCTGATACAGGCCCCGCAACGGTAAAAGTCGATATCGACAAGGAAAACAGAGTGGGCACAGTCACCATCTCTGACAACGGAAAACCGTACAATCCTCTTGAGAGAGAGGATCCCGATATAACCGCATCAGCCGAGGACAGACCGATAGGCGGTCTCGGAATCCTTATGACAAAGAAGCTTGTCGATGAGGCGGAGTACGAATACAAAGACAATCAGAACGTGATGAAACTCAAAAAAGCATTCTGATGATATACATTTCAGTATATGCAAGAACAGATTCCGTCTCAAAACGGAGTCTGTTTTTTTGCCCAATTTAGCCCTGCCGATTTGGCTAATTTGCACAATTGAATTTACACTTTGATATCTTGATTTGTTGATGTTTTATATCTATAATGGGAATGAGTTATGGGCTGTGAAACTGCCCGGAAGGAGGAAAATTATGAAAAGACTTATTGCAATTTGTTTAGCGCTCGTTCTTGTGTTCAGCCTTGCGGCCTGCACCAAGGGCGGCGGCGGAACAGACGCAAAGAAGGGTTCGGTTTACTTCCTTAACTTTAAACCTGAGGCTGATGCGGCATGGCAGGCTATCGCCAAGTCCTACACCGAGCAGACAGGCGTACAGGTTAAGATAGTTACGGCTGCATCGGGCGAGTATGACAAGACTCTCGCAGCTGAACTTGATAAGGACGCCGCTCCCACAATGTTCCAGGTCGGTAATGTAGGCGCTGTTGAGACATACGGTGACTACTGCTACGACCTCAAGGGTTCAAAGTTTGAAGGCGAGCTTACAACAGATGCTTATAACCTTTATGACGCAGACGGAAAACTTTGCTCAATCGGTTATTGCTACGAGTGCTACGGCATTATCGTAAACAAGGCTCTCCTCGATGCTGCCGGCTACAAAGTAGAGGACATTAAAGACTTCGCTTCTCTCAAGAAGGTAGCTGACGACATACACGCACGTGCTGCTGAACTCGGTTTCGATGCATTCACAAGCGCAGGCCTTGACAGTTCTTCATCATGGAGATTCTCCGGTCACCTTGCCAACATGCCTCTTTACTACGAGTTCGAGAAGGACGGAGTAAAGGCTCAGCCCGCTGAAATCAAGGGCACATACCTTGATCTCTACAAGAACATCTGGGATCTCTACATCACTGACTCAGCTACAACAGGCGCTGCCGTTGTTACAGCTACAGGTGACGAGTCCGAAGCAGAGTTCTATAACGGCAAAGCCGCTTTCTATCAGAACGGTTCCTGGGAATTCGCAAGCCTTACCGAGAAAGGCATGAAGGCTGAAGACCTCGCCATGATTCCGATTTACTGCGGAGCTGAAGGCGAAGAGAAGGCCGGCCTCTGCTGCGGAACAGAGAACTGCTGGGCAGTCAATGCCACAGCTTCCAAGGCTGACATAGAAGCTACTCTTGACTTCATGTACTGGATGGTAACATCTGAAGAAGGCACAAAGATGATGGCTGAACAGTTCGGCCCCTGCCCGTTCAAGAAGGCTGCCACACCTGAAAACGTATTCTTTGCTCAGGCAAATGACTACACAGCTGCCGGCAACTATGTTGTAACATGGGCATTTAACTGGACCCCTGCAGTTGATGACTGGCGCGCCGGCGTCGTTGACGCTCTCGCTCAGTACACCGCAAAGGGCGGTTCATGGGATAAGGTAAAGGAAGCATTTGTTGACGGTTGGGCAACACTCTATGCTAAAGACCACGCTTAATCCATGAGTAATCTTTAAGCTTTCGGGGCGGGCGTATTTCGCGCCCGCCCTTATCTTTGTAAAAGGGTGGAATGCATTTGACGGCTTTAAATTCAAAACTTATCAGGCGTCCTATCCAGCGTTACGTCTGGCTGTTTCTGCTTCCGACATTCGCTGCTTTCTGTATAGGATTCCTTTATCCTTTCTTCAAAGGATTCTACCTGTCTTTCTGTAAATTCAGAATCACTAAAGACGCGACTTTCACGGGCTTTGAAAACTACAAGTCGATTTTCCATGATACGAGTTTTCTCCATGCCTTCTGGTACACCGCTCTTTTCGCGGCAGTATCACTCATTTTCATAAATGTCTTTGCATTTATAATCGCGTATTTTCTGACCCAGGGTATAAAAGGTGCAAACCTTTTCCGTACGGTATTCTTCATGCCGAACCTCATCGGCGGTATCGTACTCGGATATATTTGGTCAATGATATTTGACGGTATTCTTATAAGATACAACACTGCCGTTACACTTGAGACAAAATACGGTTTCTGGGGTCTCATAATTCTCATCTGCTGGCAGCAGATAGGATATATGATGATTATCTACATCGCCGGTCTTCAGGCTATCCCCGAGGATATGATGGAGGCCGCTGAAATAGACGGAGCTTCAAAGTGGCAGAAACTCTGGAAGATCACAATTCCCAACATGATGCCTTCCTTCACAATCTGCACATTCCTGTCACTGACGAACGGATTCAAGCTCTATGACCAGAACCTTGCTCTGACAAACGGCCGTCCCTACATACAGGAGGGCGGTACGGTCATCAAGACCACGCAGATGCTTGCGCTCAACATAGTGGACTCGTTCTACTCAAGCCTCACAAACAGAGGCCCGGGCCAGGCTAAGGCAGTTGTATTCTTTATTCTTGTTGCGGGCATAAGCATAGCTCAGCTTACCTTTACCCGCAGGAAGGAGGTACAGCAATAATGAAACGAGAAGTACAGAGAAAGCGCATGCTGAGTGTTGCTTTCGCGCTCATTTCGATATTCTACCTCTTTCCCGTTTTCGTTGTTCTGATGAACTCATTCAAGTCGAACGGCTCAATCAACACGGAGACGTTTGCTTTCCCGAATGAGAGTTCCTTCATGGGTTTTCAGAACTATATTAAGGGCATGACCTTCGGCAACTATCCGTTCTTTAAGTCCGTATTCTTCAGTTTCTTCATAACTGTTGTTTCATCGGCACTTATCCTGCTCTGTTGCTCAATGGCCGCATGGTATATCGCGAGGGTCGGAGATAAGGCGTGCAATACGGTTTATTACCTCTGCGTTTTCTCCATGGTAGTGCCTTTCCAGATGGTCATGTTTACATTGTCCCGTACGGCTGACAAGCTCGCGCTTGATACGCCGTGGACGATTCCCGTTGTTTATCTGGGATTCGGAGCGGGCCTCGCGATTTTCATGTTTGTCGGATTCGTAAAATCGATTCCCCTGGAAATTGAGGAGGCCGCTGCGATAGACGGTTGCGGACCTATCCGTACATTCTTTATGGTGGTTCTTCCGATGCTCAAGCCTACGCTTATCTCAGTCGGCGTACTTGAGATAATGTGGGTATGGAACGACTACCTTCTTCCTTACCTCGTGCTCGACAGGAATCAGTATATGACAATACCGATTCACATCCAGTACCTGAAGGGAAGCTACGGAACGGTGGATATGGGTGCCACAATGGCCCTCATTCTGCTTTCGATTGTTCCTGTAATAATATTCTACTTAATCTGCCAGAAGCACATTATCAAGGGTGTTGCGGCAGGTGCAGTAAAGGGTTAATGGTATGATTAAAAGAAGCAGCGGTATTCTGATGCCGGTGTCCTCACTGCCGTCGCCGTACGGAATAGGTACACTGGGTAAAGCCGCTTACGATTTTGTTGATTTTCTCAGCGACGCAAACCAGTCCTGGTGGCAGATGCTGCCGCTCGGCCCGACAAGTTACGGCGACTCACCCTACCAGAGTTTCTCCACCTTTGCCGGAAATCCGTACTTTGTCGATCTCGATATGCTTGTTGAGGACGGTCTTCTTCAGAAAAGCGACCTCAAAGGCATGGATTTCGGTACTGAAGAGACCAAGGTTGACTACGCAAAAATCTACAGAAGCAGATTTGACGTACTCAGAAAAGCGGTCGCGAATTCTACCGGCAGAGACGAAGAGGGCTTTAAGAAATTCTCGGAAGAGAACGCCTGCTGGCTGCACGACTATGCACTCTACATGGCCGTAAAGTGCAAAAACGACATGAAGTCGTGGCTCGAATGGGATGATGAGGACATACGTCTTCACAGGCCGGAAGCGGTCGCCCGCTATGGCGAAGAACTGAATGACGATGTATTCTTCTACGAATATGTTCAGTACCTCTTCTTTAAACAGTGGGACGCGCTGAGGGCCTATGCCAAGGAGGCAGGTATCGGCATAATAGGCGACATACCCATTTACGTCGCCCTCGATTCCGCAGATGTCTGGGCAGATCCGAAGCAGTTTCAGCTCGATGAGAAGAATTGTCCTAAAGAGGTGTCAGGCGTGCCGCCGGACTATTTCTCGAAAGACGGACAGCTCTGGGGCAACCCCCTCTATGACTGGGACTTCATGAAGTCGGATGGATACGGCTGGTGGATACGCCGCATAGAGGGCGCGCAGCGCCTCTATGACGTAATCCGTATTGACCATTTCAGAGGCTTTGAAGCCTACTGGGCAGTGCCCTTTGACGCTGAGACGGCCAAGGACGGCCGTTGGGTCAAAGGCCCCGGAATGGACCTCGTAGGCACTCTGAAGAACTGGTTCTGGAACATTCAGTTCATCGCGGAGGATCTGGGCTTCCTGACCGACGAGGTCAGGGATCTCCTGAGAGAATCAACTTTCCCCGGAATGAAGATTCTTCAGTTCGCGTTTGATTCACGCGAACCTTCAAACTATCTCCCTCACACATATGATGAGAACTGTGTATGCTACATAGGTACACATGACAACACAACAATCATGGCGTGGAAGGATGAGACGAAGAAGGCGGATCTGAAATTCGCGCAGCAGTACCTCGGACTCAATAAGGAAGAGGGCCTAGCGTGGGGCATGATACGCGGCGGCATGAGCTCTGTTGCTTCACTTTTCATAACCCAGATGCAGGACTATCTGGAACTCGGCGCCGAGGCCCGTATGAACACACCGGGCACGGTCGGCGGAAACTGGCAATGGCGCATGACAAGTAAGCAGATTACAAAAAAGCTGACTGAAAGAATCGCCGAGACCACAAGAATCTACGGAAGGAGTAACGATAAATGGCTGAAGTCATTTTACGAGACATAAAGAAGGTTTACCCTCACTCCGAAACAAAGAGAACCGGACTTTTCAAAAAGAAGAAGGTAACGGAACAGCACAGGGTAAGTCATCTGAAGATAACCGAAGAGGGTGTAGTTGCCGTTGACAATTTCAACCTCGAAATAAAAGATCAGGAATTCATTGTACTCGTCGGCCCGTCAGGATGCGGTAAGTCCACGACTCTCCGCATGATAGCGGGTCTTGAGGACATAAGCGGCGGCGAGCTCATCATAGACGGCAATGTCATGAATGACGTACCGCCGAAAGAGCGTGACATAGCCATGGTTTTCCAGAACTATGCTCTTTATCCGCATATGACTGTGCGTGAAAACATGGCCTTCTCCCTGAAAATCAAAGGTCTTCCGAAGGAAGAGATAGAAAAGAAGGTTGAGGAGGCTGCCGAGATACTCGATATCACACAGTATCTTGACAGAAAGCCGAAGGCCCTCTCGGGCGGCCAGCGCCAGCGTGTCGCCATCGGCCGCGCCATTGTGCGTAATCCCAAGGTTTTCCTCATGGATGAGCCGCTCTCAAACCTTGATGCGAAACTTCGTAACCAGATGCGCGCAGAGATAATTAAACTCCGTTCGCGTATCAATACAACCTTCATTTATGTAACCCACGACCAGACCGAGGCTATGACGCTCGGTGACCGGATAGTTATCATGAAGGACGGAGAAGTCCAGCAGATAGGTACTCCGCAGGAAGTTTTCGATCATCCTGCAAACCTCTTTGTTGCCGGATTTATAGGTATGCCGCAGATGAATATGTTCGATGCGGAGCTTGTCAGGGACGGTGATAAGTATTGTGTAAAGCTCAATGACTTTACAGCAGAGCTCTCCAAGGAGAAAACAGAGCGCCTGCTTGCCAAGGACGTTCAGTCTCAGCCGGTGACATTGGGTGTTCGTCCGGAGCATGTTGAACTCGCGAAGAAGGGTGTTGACGCCACTGTCGACGTATCCGAGATGATGGGCTCTGAGGTACACCTTCACGTAAATGTTGAGGGTAAGGATGCCATAATCATCGTACCCACACTTGATCTCGAGAGTTCAGATTTCAAGATGGGCGACAAGGTGACCTTTAATTTCGGAGGCAATGTAGCCCACATCTTCTCCAAGGAAGACGAGAAGAACCTGGAGTGGTAAACCGCGCAGGTACAGGGAAAACAGTCCTATAAGGCAATGAAATGACTTTCGGGGAGCAAGGGTTTTTACCTGCGCTTCCCTAGCAGAAAGATAAAGACAGAATAAAAAGCAGGCTTGGAATCAAGCCTGCTTTTTTATTGTCAGTTTTACGACTTCGGTTTCGTTGTTTATACGAGGTATGGGTTCGCCTGTATTGGCGAGGCCGGTTGTGACAAGGAAGCGGTTGTCGTAGAAACCCTTGGTGTATTTCGGGAATATGCCCTGTCCGGGTGAGAACAGCCCGCGTTCCTTTATTCTTATCTGGCCTCCGTGTGCGTGGCCTGCGATTATGAGATCGATTTCCGGATGAATGTCCTTTAAGTATTTGCCGTAGTGCTCCGGGCAGTGGTCAAGCAGTATCGAGAACTGATTGTTGTCTTCAAAATCGCGCAGCCAGTCGATTTCGGTGCGCGGCGTCCTGCCGCCTATGATTATGTCCCCGTTGAAGAGTGACCAGGAATTGTCAAGAAGCGTGACACCTGTATCGGTTATTTCCTTTGCCGAGAGTACCGGATATGAAATCTCGTGGTTTCCGTACGAGAAGAAGGTCGGAGCGATTTTAACGCATTCTTCAAGGAAGGAGAGGGCTCTGTCGTACCACTTCCTGTGGCGGTCGACAATGTCACCGATGACGAATATCGCATCGGGTTTTATTTCTCCGGTAAGCTTCAGGGCTTCTTCGTAAGGTCTGTTGTGCAGGTCGGACATTACGGCAAAGACATAGTCCTTCTTAACTTCCTTTGTTTCAAATGTGTACTCAGTTATCTTCATGGATGAACTCCCTAAGTTTATTCACGTATTTTATACTGCATTCGGCATCTATCAGGAGGCCCTGATCCTCATACTTCTCGTTAAAGACCTTGCCGTCCTCCCTGACCATATTTGCCTCTTTCAGGGCATTGTAGGGGAAGAGGTAGGTGTGGCGCTCCCTGTCCTTCGGCAGGGCATCCTCAATTGCCCTGAGAAGCTTCTCTATGCCGTTGCCGCGCAGGGCGGAGATGTAAACCGTATTGCCTATGGTGGGCACATCGTTTAAGTTGTAGATGAGGTCACACTTGTTCATGACGTTGACCGTGGGCCTGTCGCCGGCGCCGAGCTCGAGGAGCAGGTCGCGCGTCACGGTCAGGTGCTCGGCAGAGCACGGGTCTGACGCGTCGCAGACATTTAAGATGACATCGGCGGAGGCGGTCTCTTCAAGTGTGGACTTGAAGGCTTCAACCAGATTGTGCGGAAGCCTGCGGACCAGACCGACTGTGTCTATGAGCATTACCTCCCTGCCTGAGGGAAGAGTCAGTGCCTGACTTTTCGGGTCGAGTGTGGCAAAGAGTTTGTTCTCGGCAAGGACACCCGCCTGAGTCAGATGGTTCATCAGGGTGGACTTGCCCGCGTTTGTGTAACCTACGATTACGACGGTCTGAACACCGTCCTTTTTTCTTCTTGTACGCTGGTAGTTCCTGCGCCTCTCGACATCTTTGAGTTCACGCTTTATGGCGTCTATTCTGCGGTGGATATGACGGCGGTCAGATTCGAGTTTGGACTCACCGGGGCCGCGCGTGCCTATGCCGCCGCCGAGCCTTGAAAGCTCGGCGCCCTGTCCGCCGAGGCGCGGCAGCATATACTGAAGCTGTGCAAGCTCAACCTGGAGCTTGCCCTCCTTTGACTTCGCATGCTGGGCGAAGATATCGAGTATGAGAGTAGTTCTGTCAATTACTTTGAACTTGGTGTACTTCTCTATGTTTCTCTGCTGTGAGGGGGAGAGCTCGTCATCAAAGATAAGTACATCTATATTTTCGTACTGATAGAAGTCCTTGATCTCATCGAGTTTTCCCGGGCCTAAAAAGAGGGCCGCGTCGGGAGCGGGCCGCGCCTGTATAACAGTCGCGACGACCTCCGCGCCCGCTGTTTTTGCGAGCTCGCGAAGCTCCTCTATGGACACCTCGGCGTCAAATTCGCCGGTGTCCACGGAGCACAGGATCGCCCGCTCGGGCCTTAAGTTTTCTTCGTTCTCGTACATACTTTGTCCTTAAAGAGGTATTACAATGCCGATTACGGCAGCGAGGATTATAAAGAATATCGGGTGAATCTTTTTGATCTTCGGAAGCTGCAGCAGTATAAAGAATACCGCAAAGAGCAGCAGGCAGTGCCAGTTGAAACCCGTCTCCGGGAAGACAGCGCTCATGAAGACCGTGAAGCAGGCGGAGAGGATGAGACCGAGGCCTGCGGGACGCAGAGCGGCAAATGTCTTCTGGACCCTGTCGTTCTCCTTATATTTCTGCCAGAAATTATAGATTACCAGAATACACAGAAATGACGGCAGGATAAGAGACAGGGTTGTGACAATGCCTCCGAAAACACCCAGAGATTTTACGCCGGCATAGGTCGCGACGTTTACGCCAATGGGGCCCGGAGTGGACTCCGCGACGGCCACCATGGTGGTAAGGTCATCGACAGTGAACCAGTCGGGATGAATTTCAGCTATCTTGTGAAGGAAGGGCAGCGTCGCGAGACCTCCGCCCACGGCGAAGAGACCGGTTCTGAAGAAGTTTATGCACATAAGGAGGATCTTATTCATCATTCTTTACCTCCTTTTCCTTCGGCCTTGCATCGAAGAGGAAGAGTCCCAGTATGCCGGCAACAACGATGACGGCAACGGGGGAGGAACCGAGGAATGCGACGGTTACAAAACCGGCAATCAATATGCCTATCTGTATGGGGCTTTTTACGGCCTTTATGATAAGCTTGTATGTGGATGTCAGGATGAGTGCCGCAACTGCGCAGCGCACACCGACAAGAGCCCTTATGACATAGGGGTTTTCAGCATAGTTTTTAAAGAGAGTCGCAATCAGCGTGATGATTATAAGGCTCGGCGCGACTACGCCCAGGGTCGCAAATGCGGCACCTGCTACGCCTTTTTCCTTTCTTCCTATAAATGTGGCCGTGTTGACCGCAATGACACCGGGAGTGCACTGGCTCATGGTATAGATGTCGAGCATCTCTTCCTTTGTCACCCAGTGGTTGTTGTCAACGGCTTCCTTCTCCATGAGGGGCAGCATGGCATAACCGCCGCCTATGGTGAAGAGGCCTATCCGGAAGAAGGAAAAGAAAAGTTTAAAGAGAGTTTTCATAATTACCTTCCCAGGAGTTCGTCTATTGATACGTCAAGTGTATTTGCTATCGCGAGCAGCTCATAGTCGTTTATGCCCCTGTGCTGCCCCTCGATTTTCGAAAGGCCGGAGCTCGTGATGTCAACGCCCTGAAGGGCCAGGGACTCAATCATCTCGACCTGCTTTATGCCTTTCTCTTTTCTGATTGCTTCAATTCTCGCTCCGGAGATGTTCTTGTCTCCCCGCAGCTGTTCTCTGATTCTCAAATGAAACACCCCTATATTTCCATTATGGAAAATATTATATTCCAAATTGGAAAATAAATCAACGTTCCTTGAATATATATTATTTAAGTGATAAAATTGTTTTATCTTTTTTGCTGTGGAGGTTTTGTTATGAAAGAGTACTATGACAGCAAACTTAATCTCACCATGCTCACGGACTTTTATGAGCTGACCATGGCGAACGGCTATTTCGAGCATGGCCTTGGTGAGAAAATCGGTTACTTCGACATGTTCTACCGCACCATTCCGGACAAGGGCGGTTTCGTCATCATGTGCGGTGTCGAGCAGGTAATCGACTATATGAAGAAACTTAAGTTCACGGATGAGGATATCGCGTATCTCCGCACCCGCGGCTTCAACGAGGACTTCCTTACATATCTCAAAAACTTCAAGTTTGAGTGCGATGTATGGGCCATACCCGAAGGCACTCCCGTATTCCCGGGTGAGCCGATTATAAAGGTCCGCGGACCCATGATTCAGGCACAGTTCCTTGAGACAATGGTCCTCCTCATCATAAATCACCAGAGCCTCATCGCCACCAAGGCGAACAGGGTTGTACGTGCGGCCGAGGGCCGTGGCGTAATGGAGTTCGGCTCACGCCGCGCGCAGTCCTCACAGGCCGCCATCTTCGGCGCTCGCGCCGCGTACATCGGCGGCTGCATCGGCACGGCCTGCACAATCGACGGCCGCGACTATGGAATCCCGGCCCTCGGTACAATGGCCCACAGCTGGGTACAGCTCTTTGACTCCGAGTACGATGCCTTCAAGGCATATGCCGAGACCTATCCCGACAACTGCACACTGCTTGTTGACACATACAATGTAATCAAGTCCGGTATTCCGAACGCCATCAAGGTCTTCAATGAGGTAGTTGTACCCGCAGGCTTCCGCCCGAAGGGTATCCGCATAGACAGCGGCGATATTACATACCTCTCCAAGAAGGCCCGTCAGATGCTCGACGAGGCAGGTTTCCCTGACTGCGGCATCTGCGCATCCAACTCACTTGACGAATACATCATCCGCGACATGCTTCTTCAGGGCGCGAAGGTTGACTCCTTCGGCGTAGGCGAGAGACTCATCACCAGCTCCTCGCATCCTGTACTCGACGGCGTATACAAGCTCGTCGCGGTTGAGGAAGACGGCAAGGTTATACCGAAAATCAAGATCTCCGAGAATGTCTCAAAAATCACGACTCCCTGCA
>JAEEGJ010008172.1_pt1 | contig 29094 bp, 26 predicted proteins | sample 8958761 | NCBI WGS metagenome assembly JAEEGJ01 (sample SAMN16246546, study PRJNA631951) | gut metagenome | biome: gut microbiome; feature: rumen; material: RS-attached | host: Bos | place: Iran: Karaj | collected 2018-10
AGCATTAAGTTCACTCATGCGTTTTGCATGGTTTTAAAGGGTGAATACTAAAGTTGGTTAGTCGTTCGCGATTGACTATACAAAGGTACGAAAAAAGCCTTGTATATGTATACATATACAAGGCTTTTAACAGTCATTTAACATTCCATTTCCCCCTCCTTCGGCGCAGCCCTTCCCCTCCCTTGTAGGGGAGGGGCTGGGGGTGGGGTCACTAACTCGACCGCCGCAAACAATACTGACCCCACCCCTTACCCCTCCCCTACAAGGGAGGGGAATGCCTACGGGGTCCCTGTGTAACAAAAGAACCGTCCCGCTGTTACACCGTCCCGCTGTTACACGGCGGATTAGCGCTTCTCGAGCATCAGGACGCGGCGGCGGTTGTTGCTGGGGCGTACGGCGAAGTGGAGCCAGTAGTTGTTGTACTTGCGCTCGACGATGATCTCGTCGAACGGGCGGCGCGCCTCGTCCATCTTGTCCATCAGGATGATGGCGTAGCGCAGGGCCTGCTCGGGGCCGAGGCAGCGGAGGTCTGCAGCACAGCCCTCCAGATGGTTCGAGCCTTTCACGCCGCCGATGGCGCTGTTGAGTTTCGGGCTCCGGTAGCCGCTGCTCACGCGGACGGGGTCGCCCTCGCAGCCGTAGCGCTGGTTGTACTCCTCGCGGAGCACTTCCAGCCACTGGCATACGCGCGTCAGGTTCTCTACCTGTGCCGGCGTCGGCACGTTGTAAATCTCGGGGTGACTCGTCGAGCGGGTCATTTCGCCCAGCGTGAAGTGGGGCGTCAGTTGTGTCTTGGGGTCGGTCATATCAGAGAAGATTTAAGTTTATGGTAAACTCCTTGTTTGGTGCGTGTGACAGCACCGCTGCTGGCCAGCCTTTGGGCAATTTTCTTGGCAGCCTCGTTATTGACGTCATAGGCTTGCTCCACATCTGCAATACCAAAAGTCTGGGGCAGTCGCTTGTAGCACTCGTCGTATTTGGAATGACGGCTGCGAATCATGCTGTTATCGCGGTCCAGATTGTCGAAGTAGTTGCGCGCATACTCGCCGAAGAAGCGGTGCTGGCAGCGGTACTGGATGTCCATCACCAGGCGGCAGAGCTGGAAGTCCACGTCGTCGATGGTGAGCGTCTTCGACTGCTGCCACTCGTCCCAGTGGCGCATCATGATGAACGGCGTAGCGATGCCGATGCCGTAGTAGGCCACGCGCTTCAGCAGCATCTCGTCGGCCTTGTCCTGGTTGAATTCGGCTATCTCCATACGCTCGTTCGTCCACTTCCAGGCAACCTCGACCAGCGGCCAGATGGGCAGTTCGCCACTGACACCGTCGAGCCTGTAGGCCCACGTCTTCAGCGTCTCGTCGGCCGCATAGTCCACCGTCGACCGCCGCTTCAGCTCCATCATCTTAAATCCGCTCGGCGGCAGCGGAATGACGGCCAGGCGGGTAGCCAGTCCCGAGCCGAAGTTCCTTTCCGTTACCTTGCGCTGCAGCGAGAGCGGCGTGCCCGTGTAGACGAAGTTCCAGTAGACCTTGAACAGTCCGCTGACGGAGTCGAGGTTGGCGTAGGCCTGACCGTCCTCTTCGTTGTGGAAGGCTTTCAGCTCCATCGTCGACTTGTCTATCCATTGCCCGCCCTTGCCCATCGACGTGGCGTTGTCGAGCTCGGAGTCGTAGGTCAGCATGTGCAGGTGCATCTGCTTGCCCTCGATGGTCTCCACGGCGTTGTTCATGTCGGTAATGAATACGCCGTTGGCCGTGCGTGCCGGGTGGTCGCGGATGATGACTACGGGCTTCTTGGGTTTCTCCTTGTTCGAGCCTTTCGTGCGCGTCTCCTCCTTATAGTGGTTTATGGCATCGTAGCCCACCTTGTCGGCAGCCTTGATGGGAGCCGCTATCTGCTTGTAGAGACGGTTGGCGAACGACTTTCCGCTAGCCGGGTCGCCGATGACGAACACGCAGTAGTTCAGGCGGCGCTCTTCTTCGGGGTGGTGGTAGAAGTAGTACCACGTGCGCGTCATCAGCGTGCCGAAGAACGCAGCAGCCGTGAACATTCCGGCGGGGTAGCCTGCCGTCGGCAGTCCGATGAGGGCTTCCTTCAGGCAAGGATAGACATCCTTCAGCGCCTCAATCTGCTCGCCCCAGCTCTTGAGCGGCAGCTCGGCCTCGCTTCCTGTTGAGGTAGAGGCAGGGACAGTCTGTTCAGGCGGAGCCAGCTTCTTGAAAGCCTCCTGCATGGCCTTGCTGATTTTGACGTCGGCACCAAACTTCTTCTCGCGCTCGCGCACACGCTCATCGGCATCGCCGACGGTCTGTGTCACGTCCTCGCAGCGCTCGCTGATGATGTCCTGAACCCAGGGTATCTGTCGGAGCAGCTGCTCCGTACGCTTGCGGTTGCGGCCGGTCATCACCAGCAGGTCGTAGGCCCATTTCAGACTTTCGGTGTGACGGCTCAGGCCGCTGCCGCCCTTCTCATCAGGACCGGGCTGCTTCTCGCCGTAGTAGGCTTTCAGCAACTCTTCGAGCGTCGCTGTCTGGCCGTTATATCGCAATTCCCCTCCTGAGTCAGGAGGGGTTAGGGGAGGTCTGAAGTCGGGCTGACCATCGGTGCAACCCTTCCCCTCCATGCGACCGTCGGTGCAACCCTTCCCCTCCCTTGTAGGGGAGGGGTCAGGGGTGGGGTCAGTATCATCATCGGCGGTCGAGTTACAGACCCCACCCCCAGCCCCTCCCCTTGAAGGGAGGGGAAGGGCTGCGCCGTCAGGGGAGGAAATCGTGGGCTGACTGTTGCCGCTGCGGTACTGCCCGTTAAAGCGGTCGGCATATTCCAGGTTTTCATAGGTAAACAGTTCTTCTTCGTTGATATAAAGGATGTCGTTTGTAGTTGTCAGGAACGCGCCACGGGCAGCGTCCTTGCATGAAGAGTCGGCCTCAAGGCCCAGCATCTTGGCCAGCCGCAGCTGGTTGTCAATCAGGTTGCCCCAATCGGTGCGCGCCTTGAAGACAATCTTCAGGCCGTGGCCCGAGGGCGTGACGTAGACCAGCAGGATGCCCAGCTCCGCGAGGTTGCGGTTCTGAATCTGGTACGTCCACACGTGCTCAACATCTTCGATGTGGTCCACGTCGAGCACCACGAGTCCCGTCAGCTCGGCAAACTTCTGGCTGCGCCAGCGCTTAGCCTTGCCGCCCTTCGTCTCGCGCTCAGGGTAGGTGGCCACGAAGATAACGAAAGGCAGGTGCTTCTTCATATCGTCACACCACAATGCCACGCGTTTCTCGTCCGAGTCAAGAGCCTGATAGGCTTTTGCTGGTTTCGACTTCGACCGCCTCATACGGCGGTCAAAGTCAAGGAAGTCGGCATCATTGGCCCACTTTGGATCAGTCAGCGAAGCCTTCACCTCGCGGTGCTTCCTGACCAGCCATTCCGTCCGCGGACTGTTAAGCAGCTGTCGCCACAGCTCTCGCGTCATCGGCTCGGTGGCGCTGTTCAGGTAGCCCGGGATTAGTGCGCGCCCGAGAGTTTTTTCTGGTTGATAGCAAAACATTTCGTTACCTCCTGTGTTAAGTTAAACAATCTGGAACTCATTTCAAGCTCGTTACCTAACTCGACCTCCATCATGATCACCACCCTTTTCTCTTGGCGGCGGTGCCATACCTGGAGGCCGGGCTTGTCAAGCAGGCGTGTTGACTTCGGAAGGCTGGGCTCCTTCAGACGGATGCCCTTCGTGAAGTACTCCAGCTGCTCCTGCATCTCGGCGGCAGGGTCCGGGGAGTCCTTGCTCACCTTCAGGTGGCAGATGTAGGATGACTGTTTCTCGCCCTTCGTCTCGAAGAACTGGCTCTCGCCCTTCTTCCTGACGTTGTGGCGTACCGGCTCGCCCTCGCCCATCGGCTGGAAGGAAAACGTGCTGGCGGCCGTGTCGAAGATGCCTGTGCCCCGTACGCGGCGGGGCTTCTCAGGCTTCGTGATTTGTGTGTTGTTCATTGTTTCCATAAGTTCAAGGAATTCTAAGGTCATACTGGCTTAATCTGGCGAATTGTGATGGTGTTGGCATACTGCGCCTGTCCGTTCTGCGAAGTCCAGGTGCGAATCGAGAGGTAGCACGACACGTTGTAGATGGCATCCTCGGCGAAGGTGGGAGCCTGGAGGGCGGCGTCGCCCGTCAGCTCGGCAACGAATTCGTCGAGGCCGTCGCTCAGCGTGAGTGCCTTTGAGTAGAATTTCTTCTGCTCGTGAGTACGTTGGTCTTCATAGTCGCGCGTCAGCAAGGCCGACTGCGCTTTCACTCTTACAAGTTTTTCCATAAGTTGATTTGATTTAAGGTTAGGGGATAAGAATAGATCAGAAGCCCGCCAGCTCTCTGATAAAGTCTGCGCCTTTCTGAGTCCAGACGAGATAGGTGCGCTCCTTCTGTTTCCCGTCCTTCGAGTAGTAGATAAACAGGCGGTCCTGTGCCAGGCCCCGCCCTTCGTAATCAGGAGTCAGCCGGAACTGACCCCGCTTCCAGCGCTGCACGCCCTTGTCGGTGAGGAAGGCGTTCAGGTCGCGCGTCTCCATGCCGAAGCCCCGTGCAATGTCGGTTGTCGTTATGCATCCGTCGGCGTGCTTGTTGTTGGCCGTCAGCGTGCGACCGACAATGCGCTCGGCCTCGTTCATCACGTCGCCGTCGGTCACCAGCAGCTTCCTGATGCCCTGATGCATCAGCCGCTCCTGCATTCCCGAGCTGAGCTCGCCTACCCGTTGCCTTTCTAACTGTTGCCAGCGGATGACCAGTCGCGCCCGCGCCTCGTCGTTGAACTTCGTGGCGATGTACAGGCACTCCGTTTTCGTGAGCGAGTAGCAGGGGCGAAGCTCGCCTTTTTGGTCGCGGTATTCAACCAATGCAAATTTGCATTCGTTGACTTTCTCCCAAGCTGGCTCCATCTTCCTGATGGCTCTCATCAGGTCGAAATGGTTCTTGCCCGTCACTTCGGCAATCTCCAGCGACGTCATGCGCTGGCTGTCGTGCGTTGTCATGGATGGTGTAGCCATAACGTTCAGAGAATAGTTAAACAGTTCAGTTCATTTCTCAGGTAATGCTCAAGGTCGATCTCCACCCTGTCGTTATGCAGGGTCATCCAGGCGTCGCCCATGAACAGACTCTCCAGCTCTTCCATGCTTTTGACGGCTTCGGGGGCTATCCCCCAAACGAGGGCCTTACGGATGTAGGCTCTCACCATGGCTACAGCCGAAACTCCCACCACGATGTTGTGGATGGTCGGCTCCCGTTCCGTAATCAGTCTGAGCATGTCCTCGGCCAGGTCTTCCACCTCCTTGGCGGACTCCTTGCCCTTCTTCGTGGTCATAAACTTGAAGTTTCTCATCTCTGTGCAGCCGCGCTGCAGTGCATTTTTCATTTTCTTTTTCATAATAGGTTTGTTTAAAGGGTTAATAAATAGATAATGTACGCGTGAAGAACAGCCGTGCCCTCACGGCAGGGCTGGTTGTGGCAGTCCGCTGACCGCCGTTCAAGAAAACGCAAAAGAGTACGCAATCAGAATGAAAGAGAACTATCGTTTGTATCAGTAAGTCAAAGACCGATTGTGACCGGTCGCTCCCGAATCACAATGCAAAGATACGGACAAAAAAAAGCGGAGGCAAATTTCGCCATCCGCTATGTCGCATTTTATGTCGCTAATGTCGCATTTTATGTCGCTGCACCCGCGCGAAGACTCTCGCAGAGCGCATCGCGAAGCTTCAAGACCGCTTCGCGGGCCCCCAGAGCAGCCCACTTACTTATATTGTCGCGCATGTATGGGTTGTTGCGCAGGGTGTTCGCCAGGACCCCGTTCCTGCACTCCAGCCCCTCGAGGGTCATCATGCGCTCAAAGTCTGTCTGCCCGACCTCCCAGTGGCATACGTCGCGACAGACGGCATAGACCACCGTCATTGCCGCGGGGGCATACATCAGCTCGGCACATCCCCGTACGGCTGCCGCCACATCCTTTGACGTAGCTTCGACGGGCGGGAATTCCTCCTCCTTCTCCTCCTTAGCGTAATAGTTCTGCGTGGCCGTATTATGGTCGCCCACCAATAATTGTCCAATCTCCACCTTGCCGCTCTGCAAAAGCTGAGCCATCAGTCCCTCTCTCTGTTCCTGTGTCATGATTCTCTCTCCATATTATAATTTTGGTTCAAAATAGCCCCGTCGCCTATCGACATCTGGTCGATGTGTTCCCCGACGCCGTTCACCGTATCAGCATACCCGACGTTGATGGTCGGCACCGGTGGCTCTGGCATCGTTACCCGGCTCACATATTCTACAATTACATGGGGAGCGTCGTCAGGTAACGACTCCAGCATAAAGTGACCTATCACGGCGCGCGTCCCGCCGTCGATGCCGCGAACGTAGATCTGCGCCTTCTTTTTCGACACTGGCACAAACTGCTTCTGCGCCCATGCCGTTATGGCTGCTTCGTTCATCTTCACCGAAAGCTCATATAACTGTTCCCCCATTCGCTTGATTTTCTCGTCGCGCTCGGCTACCATATCCTCCAGTTCGGATATCCTGAGCCCTTTCATCCGAGCATCCTTCCTGCACTCTTCCAGCTCCTTCTCCAGCCGCTCAATCTTGTCGGAGAACAGCATTTCTGCCATCTCCCTAAACTCTTCTGTCTTTAAATCTAGTTGCATAAATTCCTTCCTTTCTTATTTCGCGAAAAACCTTGCAAAGTTACAAAGAAAAAAGCGCCGCTCCAAACAAAACGGCGCTTTTTTCGATGTTAAAAATTGTAACTGCACAAAAGACGGAATGTGTGCATAAAACGCGGGGCATATTGCTCAGTCACACTTATAGTGCCATCTTTCACACCCTCTTTTATCAGTCGGTCGAAGTTCTGAAGTGTCAGGACATGTCACAAAAGAACCGTCCCGCTGTGACAAGATTTGGTACTCGCGAGTGCCAAATCTCTAAGTCTTTGAAACTCTTGTAACAAAAGTCCCGCTGTGACATAAAAGGTGTCGAATTCGGTACCTTTTACCCCGTTAAGAGGGCAGGCCCGCGGGGGACTTATTATAAAGAGAGAAGTTCCTTGGCAACTGTTAGCGCCGAAAGATAGGAACGGTAGTCGTGGAGCAGGTCAGGATTGGCTTTCTGCAGGCGCTTGAAGGCGCGTGAGAGGGCACGCTCGTCGTGGTCATTGTAGTCATACTCGTTGTTCCTGATGAAGTCGTTATACTTCTTGCTTATCCGCTGAAGTGCCGGGTCTTCGCTTTCGAGGTTCGGCAGGTGCTGCTTCATCTGCTGGTAGGCGACGAGTGGGAGAGTCAGGCCGAGAGCAGTGATGTCCTCAAGGCGGTAGAGCAGCTCCTTGACTTCCTTGATATCTTTTGTCCTTTGGTCGATTACTTCGATGCCACTTGGTAGCTCGGGCAGTCCGAGCAGTTCTGATACTTGTTTTTCTGTCATGTGATACATTTATTAGTTAGGATAGCCTAGGGCACCATAAGTATCTTGTCTTCACATTGCCAATATTGCCCTTAAATTCGTATCGGTAAATGTTCTCCAAATCATCAGCTTGATAGGCTTGAAGTCATCAAACAGCTGCTTGACGAACTTAATCTCGAATACCAGACGGAAATCGTTCTCGTCGGCCTCTTCTACAAATTCATGCTTGGTGCCGACACGAGCAACCTCAATCTGATACAGGTCGCGGATGCCTATTCGTCATTCTGAAGATTATTCGGTAAAAGTTTCCTGAACCTCAAATCTTCGTTGCTGGCATTTAATACTGCCAGCTGTTCTTTCGCCATCCGATGAAGTATGGAACGACGCTGATCACGCGTCATTTTTTGTTTTATCAACATAGAATTCAGTGATTCCATATTTGACAATACGACCAATTGATTGATTGTTGCAGTATCCCTGACATTCATTCTCTGTTTTGCCAATTCCGGATTAGCCTCTTCCCAATCCTTTGCAGTACACCCAAACAAGATTAAGTTAAGCATATCAGCCTCAGTAGCATAGATGAGACTCTGTTTAAAACGTGATAACGAATACTGGGGGATTATTACATTTTTTATGGCATCAGTATGAAGTGTGTAATTGGCTTTAGAAAGCAAACGTTTCACATTCCATTGCTGAAGAAGGGGATTCTCCTCAGCCTCTTTCAGTCTTTGATATTCTTGAACAATATAAAGCTGAAATGTCGGACTTATCCACATTCCAAAATTGAAGGCTATATCTTTATGTGCATATGTACCACCGCCACGACCAGCTTTTGAAATGATACCGATAGCATTGGTTCCCTCTATCCATTTTTTAGGCGTCATATTAAAACGGTTCAAACCAGCTTCTTGCCAAAAGGTGTCGAATTCGGCACCTTTAAAATTCGGATTATGTAGTTTCTCCCATATTCCCAAAAATTCTATCGTATTCTTATTACGCATCCAATTCCTGATGTGGTCTTCTCCCTCACTACCTTTAACCATGTCTGTTAGGCAGATATAGTCGTTGTCTTTTTCCTTGTTCAGAATGACGCGTATTTCTTTTGAAAGGACTTCAATCGTTCTTAGCTTTGTCATATCAGTTCCTGCAATAAAACTTAACTTATTCCTATAACCAGCATTTCTCTTCCATCATCCCAAGTCAATCTGAAGCGGTCATTGTCATCATAAACGACTTCATAGCCACATCCAGATTCCTTGCGTAATAACATTTCATCATTGCGCCAACGTCTTAACTGATCTTCTGCTTTTACCTTATTGTAAAAAAGCTTGGCATCATGGCTATTCCCATCCTCATCATTCAATGACACATATACTCTGCTTACTGTATAATATGGACGTTTAGACTCTGGTATTTCATAATCCTCTGCAATCTGAGAAAGATTAACCAATACACATTCACGAAACGTATGCCTCAATGCAGCGGCAATCTCCTTCATTGTCTCATCACTTACCTGAGACGAGTCATAGCCATATTCTTCTAATGTCTCTTTCGAGATAGTGTCAATAACGTATTCTTTCATCTTTTTATTTCTTTTACCCTCCATTTGAATCCTCGTAAAATATTAACAAAACGTGGAAAATTATTGTATTCCCATTGGTTACATACAGCAAAGACTATACCGTCGGCACTCTCTAACAATTCATTGGGAGTTGATGAAAAACGTCCCAGAATGTTACTGCCAGCTTCAACATACTCTTCTAATTCTGAGAATTTACGAACAACGCCATAACCACCTTGAATGTTTTTGGGAAAGACTGACTCTATCTCATCAAAAGTAGCATCAGGATGTTTCTCCACATAAAGTCGCATTGCCTCAAGGACCAACTTTGTTTTTGGTAAAGCTGGGCCTCCGTTGAGTGAATAACGAACAAGTTTCCGCTTCTCATGTGACTTAGCTGTCTTTGCGCTGTTGGCCTTTTTTATAGTACCATATGAATATGAAACGTTTACTTTTGACAACTCTTCATCGAGAATACTATCATTTGTCCCGTTTCCTCTAATGTGGTTTCTCAATAATGATACAAGAAGTTGCTCTCCTTTTAAGTCATTGTTTAAGTCTGACAACGTGTTTTCAATTTTACTGCGAAAGCGAATGGATTCCAATTTCTTAGCACAGAATGATTCTAATGAAGCAACAGAAAACGAGTCGTATGTCAATAGTTGGCAAAATGTGCGTCCCTCCTCAGAATCAGGGTCTAGCATAGCAGTTAAAACAACATGGGGATTATCTTTGTCATCAGGGGCATTATAATACAATTGCCACTTTTCTCCAATATAAAGTCCTACGCGCAAATCCAATTGTCGCATATAGGAGAACAATTGTTCTTCCTGACGTTTCTTAAGTTTATTGTTTGGCTCTTTTATCTCAACAGGAAGTACTCTTTCTCCATCTTTTCTTAACACTACATCTGGAATGATGAAATTTGAATTACCAACAGGCAAGACAGGCTTGGTTTCTACACATCCATTATAGATACTCCAGCCGAGGAATTTGAACTGTTCTTCGATTTTCTCTTGATATTTCTCTTCGTCAACATGACGATTCTTGCAATCAAGCAGCGATAATACTATATCATTCCATTTTTCCATATCTAAGAAGCACTACCTATTCTTTTATTATCTCATAACTCCACCCTTCGTTCTTCGCAATCTGCAAAAGGTTCAGGACATTGGCCTTCTCCCATTGGTTGGAAACAACAAATCTAGCACCATCGCCGCTGGTCAGAATAAACTCTTCTTTCAGCAGATGTCTATACATTGATGTCTCTTCCTTCAAGTTGCGGGCAGCCTCAATATCATCCTCGATGAAGTTCCAGGCACCCCATCTGCCCAGCAGGCCATTGTGGAAGATGTCCTTCAGCTCCTCAATAGTTGTCTTAGGATGAGCCTTCAGATACTCCTTCACAATGGCATACCCCATCATCCCTTTGGTTTTGTACTCCGTCCCGTTCAGCCGTATGGCAACTTTGCCCTGTAGGTCATCAGCCTTGAGCTCCAAGTCTAACTTAATAGGCTTGTGAACGGCCTGCACTCCCTGCTGGGCACTACGATTCTTCTCGAACAAGTCACACCCCACAAACTTTGTCAGCAACGTAACATAGTTGAAGAAGTCCTTAATCTTATACTCCTGAATCTTCTGCACAAAAGGCTTCTTGGGCACTTGTGTGTTCTCTGACAGGTCGTACGAATTAGCATTCCTGGCAATCTCGTAGGATAATGATTCCAGATATCGCACCTCTGTGGTGGTCAGAGAATTGTCGTTAGCCATGAAAGCCAGTGCTTCATCCCAGAATCCTTTATTGGCATTATGCGAGGCAATACGCTGAAGAAAATCGTCAGTCTGGCCGATATAGGCTTTGCGGCTGTCCCTATTCAGAAGGATATACAACGCCGGCTTCGATAAAACATCTTTTTCGTCTCGGATAAGTGCATCATAGTCACGCTTGACATCAAAGAGCTGACATACGCAGTTATCCATGGTGATGATCTTCGAACCTTCAAGTACATCATCGTAGAGAATTGTATGTATCGTTTTTGCCATAATATTGCCTACACCGTTTTACGATTGCTTGCAAAGATACGAATAATTCTTGAAAGCAATGTGATTTGATTCGGAAATTACACATTATTTAATAATTTCTGCGGCACAAAAAATATTGTTTTGGGGACAAAGGGACAGGGACATTAAGAACGTAAATACGCAGAGTTTTGAAGGGACATTTTGAATATATATTATATTATATTATAATATAATATAATATATAAGATTTCCGCTTCTCTTAATGTCCCTGTCCCCGTGTCCCCCGTTTCTGTGTATCAGCATCACATCTATCTACGGTTACACGGGGACAAAGGGACGGGGACATTAAGGTTTATTCTCAGGCGCCACCTCATAAACGCGAGGCGCCACCTCATAAACGCGAGGCGCCAATCCATGCGCCGCTGATAGATTTATACCTTATGGGGTATAATTGTAGGATTGACACCCAAAGAACGCCCCGAACGGGTATATTTTTTATAATAATCATTAAATTTATACCCGAAATGGTGTAATTAACCTAAAATTATTGTATATTTGCACTGTTTTTCTAAAAAAGGAGACAGTGATGGACGGACAAAACAGATTGTCGCAGTACGTGAAGGCGATGCGCAAGCAGTACGGACTGACGCAGGAAGACCTCTCGGCGAAGTCGGGCGTGGGCCTGCGCTTCGTGCGCGACTTGGAGCAGGGCAAGCGCACGCTGCGCATGGACAAGGTGAACTGCGTGCTGAATCTCTTCGGTGCCGAGCTTGGCATTGACAGGATAGGGGGAGGTGAGGAATGAGGCGTGCCAGGATACTCTATCGCGACAGGCTGGCCGGATGGCTGACTGAGGATGAGGACGGCTACGTCTTCGAGTATGACGCCGACTACCTGAGCCGTGGCGGTGCCGAGCCGGTGAGCCTGACGCTGCCGCTCAGGGCCGAGCCTTACAAGCAGAACGTGCTCTTCGCCTTCTTCGACGGACTGATACCCGAGGGCTGGCTGCTGAACATCACGACGAAGAACTGGAAGCTGAACCCGAACGACCGCATGGGACTGCTCATAGCCTGCTGTCAGGACTGCATCGGGGCGGTGGGCGTTGTTGAAGTGATAAGTGATAAGTGATGAGTGAGAAGTGCTTGTATTGCTACCAGGAGCTGAAGGAGGGGCAGCGCGACTATCATCCCGCCTGTGCGCGGCGCTTCTTCGGCAGTGCCACGCCGCCGGTGCTGCCCTATTCGCGGCAGAACATCAGCGAGCTGGCCAGCGAGGTGATTCGCAGCCGGACCACGCTGACGGGCGTGCAGCCGAAGCTGTCGATGGACATCAACCGTGGCGGACGGGACGAGCCTGACCGGCTGACGATTGTAGGACTCTGGGGGCGCTACATCCTGAAGCCGAAGTCGGACACCTACCCGTGGCTGCCCGAGGACGAGGACCTGACGATGCACCTGGCCACGCTGGCCAGGATTCAGGTGGTGCCCCACGCGCTGATACGCTTCAGCGACGGCGAGCTGACCTACATCACGCGCCGCATAGACCGCGACGACGACGGGCGCAAGTACCTGATGGAGGATGCCTGCCAGCTGAGCGAACGGCTGTCGGCCGACAAGTATAAGTCGTCGTACGAGAACGTGGGCAAGCTGATACGCCGCTACTCGTCGATGGCGCAGCTCGACCTGGTGAACTACTGGGAGCTGGTGGTGTTCTCGTGGCTGACGGGCAACTCTGACATGCACCTGAAGAACTTCTCGCTGCTGAGTCTCGTGCCGGGACTCTACACGCTGGCCCCCGCCTACGACCTGCTGAACGTCCACCTGCTGTTTGACGACCCCGAGGAGCTGGCACTGACGCTCGACGGGCGCAAGCGGAAGCTGACGCGCCAGAACTTCGTGAACGCCATGCGCACGACGGGGCTCGACGACAAGGTCATCGGCAACATCCTGCAGAAGTTCCAGAAGGTGCAGCCGCGCTGGGAGGCGTTCATCGACCAGAGTTTCCTGCCCGAGGAGCTGCGCGAGCGCTACAAGGCCGAAATATCGCAGCGGCTGGCGGTGCTGACTTCCGAAAAGTGAGGCGAAGTCTGTAGAATAGTTAAATAACGGGCTGAAAAGTTGGCGGTTTCAGGAAAAAAGCGTAACTTTGCAGCCTAAAAACGTAACATTGAGTAGCGTGAAAGTTAAGGAAGTGTTGAGCGCCCTTGAACAGTTCGCGCCCCTGCCCTTGCAGGAAAGCTGGGACAATGCTGGCTTGCAGGTTGGATTGACAGAGGCGGAGGTTTCAGGGGCATTATTGTGTCTGGACGTGACCGAGCGGATTATCGACGAGGCCGTCCGGAAGGGCTGCAACCTCGTTGTGAGCCACCATCCGCTGCTGTTCCGCGGCCTGAAGACCATCAGCGACCTGACCGACGTGCAGCGCACGGTGCGTAAGGCCATCCAGAATGATGTGTGCGTCATCTCGATGCACACCAACATGGACAATGCCCGGGGCGGCGTGAACTTCAAGATAGCCGAGAAGCTGGGCCTGCAGGGCACGGCGTTTATGAGTGCGAAGCGGGTAGGGGACGTGGAGTGCGGCAGCGGCGTCATCGGCACGCTGGAGGAGCCGATGGCCTCTGACGACTTCGTGCTGAAGGTGAAGAAAGCGTTCGGCGTGGAGTGTACGATGACCAATGAACTGCTGCGGCGCAAGGTGAGCCGAGTGGCCATCTGCGGCGGGGCAGGGGACTTCCTGCTCGACGAGGCGGTGGCCGCTGGTGCCGATGCCTTCATCACGGGCGAGATGCACTACCATCAGTACTTCGGCTACGAGCAGCGCGTGCAGATATGCGTCATCGGCCACTACCAGAGCGAGCAGTTCACCACGGAGGTGTTCCGCGACATTATCAGCGAGCGCTGTCCGGGCGTCCGCACGGAGATTGCCGAGACCTGCACGAATCCGATTTATTATTTGTAACGCGATAACGATATAACGTAATTACGACATAAAAGTAAAAGAATTATGGCAAAGAAAGATCCTACAGACTTATCGGTAGAGGAGAAGCTGAAGACGCTCTACCTGTTGCAGACGGCCCTGTCGGCCATTGACGAGAAGCGCACGCTGCGCGGCGAACTGCCCCAGGAGGTGAACGACCTGGAGGACGGTATTGAGGGCTTGAACACGCGCGTACAGCGCATTCAGGACGATATCGACGACTTTGAGCGTGCCGTTACGCAGAAGCGTGGCGAGATAGCCGATGCAGAGGCCAGTGTGGCCCGCTACAAGGCCCAGCTCGACGAGGTTAAGAACAACCGCGAGTATGACACGCTGTCGAAGGAAATCGAGTTCCAGTCGCTTGAGATTGAGCTGTGCAACAAGAAAATCCGTGAGGCTCAGGCACGCATTGCCGAGAAGAAGGAAGAGCTGGCTGCCACCAAGGCTCTGATTGACGAGCGTCAGGGCGACCTCGACGTGAAGAAGAGCGAGCTCGACGAGATTATGGAGGAGACGCGCGCCGAAGAGGAGAAGCTGAAGGAGAAGGTGAAGGACTACGAGGCCAAGATTGAGCCGCGCCTGCTGGCATCGTTCAAGCGCATCCGCAAGAACGCCCGCAACGGCCTCGGCATCGTCTACGTGCAGCGCGACGCCTGCGGCGGCTGCTTCAACAAGATTCCGCCCCAGCGCCAGCTCGACATCAAGATGCACAAGAAGATCATCGTCTGCGAGTATTGCGGCCGTATTATGATCGACCCCGAACTGGCCGGCGTGAAGATTGACAAGCCCGTTGTCGCCGAGAAGAAGGCTCGCAAGCGTGCCATCCGCAAGACGTCGACTGCCTCGTCGAAGAAGGCCGCCGATGCTAACGACATGGAGTAAACCAGGTGTTAGCTGTTGGCTATTAGCTGATAGTCAGGAATTTCGGTCAGGAAGCGGTATGAGCGCTGCTCATAGTCCATCTGGCAGCAGTAGTGCTGCAGACCGTTGCTGACCACGAGATAATCTGCATGCAGCAGAAGATTGTAGGCCACTATCTGGTCGAACGTCTTCTGCTGTATTTGTATGTGTGGGGCCTTGTACTCGATAATCATCAGCGGCTGCATCTCCTTATTATATAATAAGGTGTCGCAGCGCAGCCGCTTGTCGCCGATGCTGAGCTGTATCTCGTTGGCGAGCAGAGCCTTCGGGTAGCCCTTGTGCTCGACGAGGAAGTGCGTGAAGTTCTGGCGCACCCACTCCTCGGGCGTCAGCGCCACGAATCTGCGGCGCAGAAAGTCGAAAATCTGCTGTTTTCCGTCCCGCTCAGCAACATTTATTTCGTATTCGGGTAGGTTTAATCGAATCATTTTTGTAATTTTGCAGGCAAAATTACAAAATAAAAACGAAATAACCGTATGGCAGAAGCAAAAAATGCCACCTACGACGGCATCATGGCCGACCTGAAGGCCGGGAAATACGCCCCCGTCTACTATCTGATGGGCGACGAGGCCTATTATATCGACAAGATCTGCGACTACATTGCCGAGCACGCCCTACAGCCTGAGGAGCGCGACTTCAACCAGACCATCATGTTCGGCTCCGACGTCACCGCCGCCCAGGTGGCCGACACCGCCCGCCGCTACCCCATGATGGCCGAGCGACAGGTGGTCATCGTCAAGGAGGCGCAGAACCTGAAGCAGACCGACCAGCTGGAGAAGTACTTCAAGAAACCCTCGCCGCAGACCGTCCTCGTGATGTGCCACAAGAACGGCACCATCGACGGGCGCAAGCGCGAGTATGTCAAGACCATCCGCGAGGCCGGCATCCTCTTCGAGAGCAAGAAGCTGCGCGACCGCGACCTGCCGCCCTTCATCGAGAGCTACCTCAAGCAGCGCGAGGTGAGCATCGACCCGAAGTCGACCCAGCTCATTGCCGACAGCATCGGGGCCGACCTGAGCCGACTGACGAGCGAGCTCGACAAGGTCATCATCTCGCTGCCCAAAGAGGATAGGAGAGTGACCCCTCAGGTGGTTGAGGACCAGATTGGCGTGAGCAAGGATTTCAACGCTTTCGAGCTGCGCGACGCCATCGTCAACCGCAACATTTTCAAGGCAAATCAGATAATCAAATATTTTGACAACAATCCGAAGGCCGGCTCGCTCTACTCTTTTCTCCCAATGCTCTTTAATTACTTCCAGAATCTGATGATTGCCTTTTACGCGCCAAAAAGACAGAGTCAGGAGGCCGTTGCAGAATGGCTGGAATTACGATCTCCGTGGGCGGCGAAGGATTATATGACAGGAATGAGAAACTACAGCGCGATGAAAGTGATGCAGATAATTTCCAAAATTAGAGAAATTGACGCCAAAAGTAAGGGCCTCGACAACCCAAATACGCCCCCAGGAGAGCTGATGAAAGAACTGATTTTTTACATTTTCCACTGATCTCGCACTCTGGAACAATCCAAAATCGCGTCCTTGACGGACGCTTTTTTTATGCCTAACTCCCTGTGTATCCGAGGGGTTCAGCGGTTTCCTGACCGCTCAAAACTCGCGTATTTCCAGCCTTCCTGACCGCTCGTTCAGAATTTGCGAGTAACGCCGAAAAATCCGATTTCAGCTTCGTGCAGATTTTGCTTTCACATTATTTAGCGTTTCCGTTTGTGAATTTTGAAAGCTGAACTAATTTTGCATTCCGAATATATTTGGTTTTAAGGTGCAATATTTACAAATAGAAACAGTACTTTTGGTGTTTAAAGATGTAAAGTGTAAACGCAAATTTACAGGTTTACATTTCCAAACCTATTTTTATACACCGCTATTTTACGCGATTTAATTATCTGAAAACCTGCTATTTATATTAAAATTCAAAAGTGAAAGGTTGGAATTATTCATATTTTAGTCTCCTAAACATGAATATTCACAGCCTCAGCACCTCTATATGCGTAAATACCATGTTTATACCCAGTTATTTACTCTTTATCTTTCAAAATTCCCTTTGTAAGGTTTATTGATGTAAATTCACGTTTGCGTTTTAATATCCAAATATCGCCCGACGTTCAGTTTACCGATTTAAACTTTTAAATCATAAATTTATAGTTCACGATTAAAAATTTCGGTTACAAATGTTGTGGGTTCCAATTTTTTGTTTTACCTTTGTAAACTGAAACGAAAATGGGCAGAAATGCCCCCTAAACCCTACTTAAGCAGTATGAAGGACAGAATTCGCCAGATCATGGAGTCGCAACATATGACCCAACAAGTGTTCGCACAGTTCATCGAAATGTCGCCCGCGTCGCTGAGCAGCATCTTCAATGGTCGCACCAAACCTACCCTCAACATTGTCGAGGCCATCAAAAAGAAAATTCCTGACATCAGTACCGACTGGCTGATGTTCGGCTCGGGCTCGATGTATCTCGAAGCGAAACCTGGAGCTGATGAGTCGGCTCCGACAAGTCAGGAATCGTTGTTTGATTTTTCTGACACCCCTACTTCACCCTCAAATTTGTCACAACCGGCAGCTCTGAATTCCAATAGTGTAAAAGTTACACGCCAAAATGCGCCTCGCGAGGAAATCAAAATTATTGACAAATCACCCCGCCGCGTTACCGAGATCCGCGTCTTCTACGACGACCAGACTTGGGAGAGTTTCGTACCCGCTAAGAAGTAGCGAGAAGTGAACCTTTTGCAGGTTCGCTTCTCTGTTGTCCATGCCCTTCTTTCACCCAGTTTTTCCTTGTTCGTTTTTGTCTCTTCGTACGTGCGCGCGTAATGTTTTTAAAGGTATTCTTTCCTTTTTTGTGCTTTGATATGGGAATCTCATTTTTTTTCCGTAACTTTGCACCCCAAGAATCACCAAGTATTAGTTTACGCAATGACAACAAAAAGACTACTAACGCTTTGCATCCTTGCCATAGTCGCACTGACCGCTGCGGGGCAGGAATACTATGATCTGACAGAGCACTACCTGACGAACAGCCTGTTCGACGGTGAATATGATTATGACCAGACACGCACGGGTAATGTAGCTCAGGAGATGCAACCAGTCAATGGCTGGACGAACGACTACACGATGAATTATACCGTTGTGGGCATTTACCAGGTGGGTTCCCCTATCACTTACAATGGTGCTTCGATACCTGCCTCCAATGCCGACGGAGAAAAATCGGGTGGCGTGCTGGCTCTGAGCACGGGCTGGGAACAAGACTTAAAACTCTACCAAACGGTGACGCTCCCTGCTGGCGAATACAAACTTGTGGCAGCTTACTACAATGGTGACGCACAAATGACTGCAGGCTCGAGTCTGCTGGCTTGGATACCATCCAGTGGGACAAAAGTAGCGTCGAATGTTACTTCGTTTGCCGTGGGGCAGTGGACGATTGATGAGCTCACTTTTTCGTTGAAAAGCAAGCGTACGGGCAAGATACAAATAGGCTTTAAGGGCGCTCCTGGCGGTTCGGGAAATTCAGCCAAGATAGCCGTAGACTACGTGAAACTGCTACGCAAGACGGCTTACGTTGATAGCGAGCAGAGTCCGACGGGTAATACACCTACCGTGACAACTGACAGCCGTTTCGTTCGTGGTGCGACGTGGGCTTTTGGCCGTATGGCCGTCAATAACAATGGCACTACTATTCGTGAGCAAGGCTTTTGCTACAGCAGCCAAACAACAGAACCGACTATCAGCGATGGTCGCAGTACGAGGGTGCTTTCGAATGGCGTCTACTGGCTGAAGGGGCTTCAGCCCGCTACAAAGTATTATATGCGAGCCTATGCCATTACCACAAACGGACAGGTGGGCTATGGCGAGGCTGTTAAGTTCTACACCGTGCCGAAGGGCAATGTTAGTTATTCTTATAACAATGGCGGCGATGCAGCAGCAAATGCCCGTATTACCAACGCGCTGAACAGTGCGTGCCACTACTTCAACAACATGTGCTACACTACGCGCCACTTCAATGTAGGCTATAGTGCAGGGACACCGACCGCCGACTGTAACTACCAGGCTCAGCCGTGGATTAACATCGGCGCACAGGAGAGCTACCAGCGAACCGGCACCTTTATGCATGAGATGCAGCACGGTATGGGCCTGCAGAACTATTCGACGCAGTGGAATAAGAATAATTTGCGTTCGGGTAACGGCACAGGGCAGTGGACAGGAGATCGCGTGACTGAGGCCCTGCATTTTTGGGACAATAATACGACTACTGTACTCAAGGGCGATGCCATCCACATGTGGCCATACGGCATCAATGGTGCCAGCGAGGACAACCTTAGTGTAGAGCTTTATTTGGCTAATGCTATGCTTTGCCAAGCCCTTGGCGAAGACGGGTTGGAACACAACGAAACCCGCCATGCTGACCCATATTACTCCTTCGATCAGGAAGACGATGTGAAGTACTACATCAAGAACGAGGCAGAGAGCCGTGGACGATATACCAGCTACCTTGTGGCCGACGGCTCGACCCTGCGCTGGGCGGAGATGACAGCCGGCGAGGGTGCTGCTGATGACCGAGCGGCGTGGTACATCACGTTTACGCCCGAGAACCAGTACTACCAGCTGCGCAATGCCAAAACGGAGCAGTACCTTAATTATAATAATGGCATACGCATGGTGTCGGCCACCGACAACTGGCACCTGATGCGCGGCCGCGTCGATGTTGACGGACAGCGCGGCTACTGGATTATCCACCCCGAGTCGAACTGGACGCCGAAGTGCCTGCAGGCCAATGCCAACGGCGCGACGGCGCAGGCCACGTTCGACATTGCCAACAGTGCCGAGGCGCAGCGCTGGCTCATTCTGACGGCTGAGGAAGCTCGGACATTAGAGGAGAAAGCCATCGCTGCACGGAAGGCAGAACTCGAAAAGTATCGTCGCCTGCTGGCCGTGCCCCACTTGGAGGACGTCAGGAATGCCGACGCCACGTTGCTGTCAGCCTTGGCCGATATTGAGGCGCGCTTGGAGACGGCTGCTACATCAGCTGAAGTGGCCGCTCTCAACGACGAGGCCAAGGCTGCTGCGATGACGTTCCTGAGGAGTGTCACGCCCACGCAGCCAGAAAGCCCCTTCGACGTAACATGGCTTCTGGTGAACCCTACCGTCAGCGAGACCATCGAAGGTTGGACGACGTCCGAGAGCATCACCGCCCAGAAGGAGAACTGTGTAGAGTTCTACCAGAAGACGTTCGACTTCTCCCAGACCGTCACAGGGTTGCCCGCCGGCACTTACGGCTTTGGCGCGCAAGCGTTCCAGCGTCCGGGCATGCCTACGTCGTGCAGCGATGCTGATGTGACCACCAGCCTTTATGCTGGCAATGAATCGCAGCCCGTAGCCCATGCCGTGAGCGAGGCGCAGACGGCAAAGCTCGGTGGTAAAGAGTCGGAGATTGGCGGCAAATATATCCCCAACGACATGACTGCCGCCGCGCTATACTTCGCCAAGGGTCTCTATCAGGATACGGTCGTCACCCGCATCGAGGCCGAAGGAGCATTGAAGGTGGGCATCCGCTGTACGTCGTCGGCTGACGGCTTCTGGACCATCTTCCGCAACTTCCACCTCTATTATTATGGTAATGTGAAGCCCGGCGATGCTAACCGCGACGGACAGGTCGACGCCACAGATGTGGCCTGTGCCATCAGTCACTTGTTGGGTCTTAATCCCAAAGTGTTCTCGCTGAAGGCCGCCGACCAGAACGCTGACGGTGTGGTTGACATCCTCGACGTGACCGCCCTTATTGAAAAGATACGAACAAAGCAATAAATAAACCACTACGACTATGAAAGCAAGAACACTATTTTTAATGAGTCTCGCCGCGCTGCTCACCCAGCAGGCGGTGGCGCAGACACCGAAAGTAACTACTGACACCCGATTTGCACGCGGCGCTACGATGGCCTTCGGGCGCATCAAGGGGTCGGCCTCTGCCAATGGTGGCTCGGCCATCCAGAAGCGCGGCTTTTGCTTGAGCGAGACGCCGGAGCCGACGGTCGACGACATCGTCAGCACCAAGCAGCTGTCGAACAACGGCATCATCTACTACTTCGACGACCTGAAGCCCGCCACGAAGTACTATATGCGCGCCTACGCCACCAACAAGGACGGCGTGACGGGCTACGGCGACGCCATCAAGTTCTACACCCTGCCGATGGGAACCATCAAACTGTCGATGCGCGACGGCGGCGACCAGACCACTTATAACCGCATCAAGACAGCGGCAGAGACTGCCGTGAACTGGTGGAACAACCTGACCGAGATGAAGGGCTTCAACCCGAGCGTGGGCTATGCTTCGGGAACGGCCACCGCCGACTGCTCGTATGGCGGTTGGATCCGCGTGGGGCCGAACACCTCCTACCAGCGCTGCGGCACCATCATGCACGAGATGCTGCACGGCATCGGCGTCATTCCCTGGGCCGACACCGAGTGGAGCCGCCACAACCTGCGCTCGTCGGTCAATGGCGATGGCTACGGTACCGGCTACTGGCTGGGCGACCGCGTGACTGAAGTGCTGACGTTCTGGGACAACAAGACGCAGCAGCTGAACGGCGACTACCAGCACATGTGGCCCTACGGCATCAATGGTGCCAACGAGGACAACGGCACCGACCTGCTCTACATCGGCAACTCACTGGTCTGTCAGGCCTTGGGTGAGGACGGCCTGCAGCACACGTCGTCGCTCTTTGCCGAGCCTTACTATGCCCTCAATCAGGAGGACACCATCAAGTACTACATCAAGAACGAGGCGCAGGACCGCGGGCTCTATACATCCTTCCTGAAGCCCAACGCCAGCGGACAGCTGAAGTGGGTGGAAATGACGAGCACCGAGGCTGCCGGAAACGACAGCGCGGCCTGGTACATCACCTTCACCCCACAGAACCAGTACTACCAGCTGCGCAATGCCGCCACCGGCCAGTACATGACCTACAGCGGCGGCATCAAGACGGCCGCGAAGACAGCGCTGACGGCCAACGAGAACTGGCACCTGATGCGCGGTCGCGTCGATGTTGACGGACAGCGCGGCTACTGGATTATCCACCCTGAGTCGAACTGGACGCCGAAGTGCCTGCAGGCCAATGCCAACGGCAACACGGCTCAGGCAACGTTCAACATTGCCAACACTGCCGAGGCGCAGCGCTGGCTCATCATGACCATCGAACAGACGAAGGCGGCTGAGGAGAAGGCCGTCGAGCTGATGAGGGGTCAGGTGGCCGAGGCTTTGCAGCAGGTGAAGTTGCTGGCTGAGGTGCCCCATGTCTGCACCGATGCCGCTACCGACGGGCTGTTGCAGACCGCTCTGGCCGGTCTCGAGCAGCGCATGGCCGCAGCCGTGAGTACCACGGAGCTGCAGCAGATTAAGGATGAGGCCCGGCAGGCCGGCGCCGACTTCCTTGCTGCCGGTGTGTCGCCTACTGACCTGTCGAAACCTTTCGACCTGACCTATTTGCTCGTCAACCCCACTATCGACGAGAATACCGACGGCTGGACGGGTGCTGCCGTGGTCAACTACGGCTGCGGCGAGTTCTATGAGAAGGCCTTCGACTTCAACCAGACGGTCAAGGACCTGCCCGCCGGAACCTACGCCTTCTGCGTGCAGGGCTTCCAGCGCCCCGGTTCGACGAGTGCGTCGTATCAGGACTACAAGGCCGGCACAAACAAGGTGAATGCCACCGTCTATGCGGGTGGCAGCAGTGCGAAGCTGGCCCATATCTGCGACACCATCTTGTCGCGCAAGATCGGTAAGGGCAATGAGTCGGCAGTGGCCAGCGGCAAGTATGTGCCCAACGACATGCAGGCAGCCAGTGCCTACTTCCAGAAGGGCTTCTACGAGAACCAGGTCCTGACCAGCGTGACTGCCGACGGCGGCTCGCTCAAGGTGGGCGTCAAGTCTACCAATATGTCTTCTGCCTACTGGGTCATCTTCGACAACTTCCGCCTCTACTACTACGGCAGCGTTTCGGCTGACGAGGTGACTGGCGTTGAGGGGGTCGCGATGGAATCGCGACAAACAAGGAAGGAGACGGTCTACGACCTGCTGGGTCGTCGCGTAGCCAACCCCGTCAAGGGACTGTATATCGTGAACGGAAAGAAAATCGTGATTAAGTAAACTATGGACGAGAAACAGCGGATAGAGCAGCTGCGCCGCGAGCTGCACGAGCATAACCACCGATATTACGTCGAGAACCAGCCCAGCATCAGCGACTACGACTTCGACCAGCTGATGCACGAGCTGCAGCAGTTGGAGGCCCGTCATCCCGAGATGGCCGACCCCAACTCGCCAACCCAGCGCGTGGGCAGCGACCTGCAGACGGAGTTCCGGCAGGTGGCCCACAAGTACCCCATGCTCTCATTAGCCAACACCTACAGCGAGCAGGACGTGCGCGACTGGTACGACTCCGTCAGCCGTGGGCTGGCCGGGGAGCCCTTTGAGGTGTGCTGCGAAATGAAGTACGACGGTCTGAGCATCTCGCTCACCTACGTCGATGGCCGGCTTGTGCAGGCCGTCACCCGTGGCGACGGTGTGCAGGGCGACGACGTGACGCAGAACGTCCGCACCATTCGGGCTATACCCCTCGTGCTCTCTAGTGCGGGTTATCCCCATGAGTTCGAGATTCGTGGCGAGATACTGATGCCGTGGAAGTCGTTCGAGCGGTTGAATGCCGAGCGCGAGGCCGCCGAGGAACCGCTGTTTGCTAATCCGCGCAATGCCGCCAGCGGCACGTTGAAGAGCCTCGACTCCCGCGTGGTGGCCAGTCGCCAGCTCGATGCGTACCTCTATTATCTGTTGGGGGACGAACTGCCCGCCGATGGTCACTACGAGAACTTAGAGGCCGCCCGCCAGTGGGGCTTCAAGATTAGCGAGGGCATGAAGAAAGTCAATACGGTAGACGAGGTCATGGACTTCATCAACTACTGGGACCAGGAGCGCAAGAACCTGCCCGTAGCCACCGACGGCATCGTGCTCAAGGTAAACTCCCTGCGCCAGCAGCGCGCCCTCGGTTTCACGGCCAAGTCGCCCCGCTGGGCCATCGCCTATAAGTTCAAGGCCGAGCGCGCCTGCACCGAACTCTTAGAGGTAACCTATCAGGTGGGCCGAACGGGTGCCGTCACGCCAGTGGCCAATATGGCTCCCGTACAGTTGGCAGGCACTACCGTGCGCCGCGCCACGCTCAACAACGAAGACTTCATCCGCTCGTTCGACCTCCACATCGGCGACCACGTCTATGTGGAGAAGGGCGGCGAGATTATTCCCAAGATTGTGGGTATCGACATCGACCAGCGTCCCATCATCGCCCAGCCCGTGCAGTTCATCAAGCGCTGTCCGGAGTGCGGCACGCCCCTCATTCGTTATGAGGACGAGGCTGTCTGGTACTGCCCCAACGACACTGGCTGTCCGCCGCAGATCAAGGGCCGCATCGAGCACTTCATAGCCCGCAAGGCCATGAACATCGACTCGCTGGGGCCTGAGACCGTCGACGAGTACTACCGTCGCGGACTCATCCACAACGTGGCCGACCTCTACGACATCGAGGTGCAGCAGATTAACGGCGACGGAAGCCGCACGAAGTCGGCGCAGCGCATCGTCAACGGCATCCAGAAGTCGAAGGAGGTGCCTTTTGAGCGTGTCGTCTTCGCCCTCGGCATCCGCTTTGTCGGCGAGACCTCAGCCCGTCTGCTGGCCCGCCACTTCAAGTCGATGGACGCCCTGATGCAGGCCGGACTGGAGGAGCTGCAGGAGGTGGAGGGCATTGGCGAGGTGATGGCCAAGAGCATCATCAGCTACTTCCACAACGAGCAGAACCGCCAGATAGTGGAGCGGCTGCGCGGCTACGGCCTGCAGTTCGCCCTCTCGACCGAGCAGACGGCGGCCCAGAGCGACAAGCTCGCCGGACAGTCCATCGTCATCAGCGGCGTGTTCCAGCACCACAGCCGCGACGAGTACAAATTCCTGATTGAGCAGAACGGCGGCAAGAACGTCGGCTCCATCAGCGGCAAGACCTCGTTCATCCTGGCGGGCGACAACATGGGACCGTCGAAACTCCAGAAGGCTGAGAAGCTCGGCGTCAGAATTGTCAATGAAGACGAATTCTTAGAAATGATAGAATGAAGATTATCGTATCACAGGAAATAGAACAGGTGTGCCCCCGATTCCTGGGGGCAGCCGTTGAGGCGCAGGTGGTGAACAGTGAGTACTGTGCCGCGCTTTGGGACGAAATACATGAGTGGGAGGAGCGCTTCCGGCGCGAGCTCACCACTGAATCGCTGAAGGAACTGAGCGGCATTGCTGCTACGCGGGCCGTCTATAAGAAATGCGGTAAGGATCCTTCGCGCTACCGTCCGGCTTCCGAGCAGCTTATCCGCCGGATGTTGCAGGGCAAGGAACTCTATCAGATTGATACGCTGGTCGACCTAGTAAATCTTGCCTCCATCGCCTTCGGCTATAGCATCGGTGGCTTTGATGCCGACAAGTTCGTGGGCGACACGCTCACTCTGGGCGTGGGCCGCGAGGGTGAGCCCTACGAGGGCATCGGCCGCGGAATGCTCAACATCGCCGGACTGCCCGTCTATCGCGACGCGCAGGGTGGGGTGGGGACACCCACCAGTGACAACGAGCGCACGAAGATGACGCTTGAGACCACCCACCTCCTGGTGCTCATCAACGGCTACGACGGCGATGCCGAGCGCGTGCGGCAGAATGGTGAATTCATCCAGCAGCTCGTTCGGAAGTACTGTCAGAGCGACGGAGGCACTGTTACGCTATTTGGCCGTGATATTCAGACTGCCCGACTTTAACTGGCTGGCCGAGCACGACAGATTAACTACTCCCGGCGTTTGGCTGCTCTGTATCAGCACCTGCGCCAGTCCGTTGAAGGCGGGAATGCTGAACTGGCGGCAGTCCTTGTCGCGCGGGTGATCCTCGCCGAGGAATGAAGGGTCGCCATTGCCGGCACCCAGTATGCGGCCGTCGCCCTGAAGCGAGAATGTCAACAGCGGACAAGCGTCGGGGACGATGCGCCCTTTGGCATCCTGCACCTCGACTGTTATGACGCTCATGTCGCGCCCGTCGGCAGCAATGGCCTGGCGGTCTGCCTTCAGTACAATCTTAGCAGCGGGCTTTGTTGTCTCGATGGTTTCGGTGAGAAGCCGCTTACCGTTCTTATAGCCAGTGGCTACGACGCGCCCGGGCTGGTAAGTAGCTTTCCACTTCAGGTGGCCGTTGCGGGTCATCTGCTGTCGTCCCAGCCGCTTGCCGTTCACCGTCAGTTCCACTTCGTCGCAGTTGCTGTAGGCCCATATTTCCACCTCTTCGCCTTCGTGTCCTTGCAGGTTCCAGTGGGGGAAGATGTGAAGCACGGGCTCATCCGTCCACCACGCTTTCAGATACCATGCCTCATCTTTCGGGAAACCGCAGTAGTCCAGAATACCGAACTCCGAATCGTGGGCGGGATAGCTCAGTGGGTTTGGCTCACCCCGATAGTCGAAGCCGGTCCAGTAGAATAGTCCTGCCGCCCAGGGACGCTCGGCATAGAACTTCCAGCCGCGCTCGATGATGTTCTCGTAGCCTTGCTCGTTGGTGCGGTTGAGGCTCACCATGCGGCCTGGGTATTCCGATTGTTTGAAGTACCAGCCGCGCGTGCCGCAGCCCGTCGTCTCTTCGGTGCCCACGATGCGCCACGAGGGGTTCTGCCGCTTGCGGTTGTCGACGTCGTTTTGCACAATGTAGTTGAATCCCACCACGTCGAGTCCCTTGATCAGTTCCGTGCCCCCAGCATTGGCAATGGTGCTGGGACGTGTGGGGTCGTAGAGGCGGGTGTACTCGCGCATAGCCTCGGCAACCCGTGTGCCCTGGATGGTGTTCTCCAGTCCCCACTCCTCGTTGCCGTCGCTCCAGAGGATAATGCAGGGATGATTGCGGTCGCGCTTAATCATCCGCTCCAGCAGTCGCAGGTGCTCGTCATTGATGCCCATCAGGCGGTTTTCGTCGATAACCAGTATGCCCTCGCGGTCGCAAATATCGAGCAGGGCAGGCGTCATCGGGTTGTGTGAGGCACGGTAGGCATTGCAGCCGAACTGCTTCAACTGCTTGATACGCCACGCCTGCAGGGCATCGGGAATGGCAGCCCCCACGCCCGCATGGTCCTGATGCATGTTCACGCCCTTCAGCTTCAGCGGCTCGCCGTTCAGCAGGAAACCACGTTCGGCATCGAAGCAGATGTCGCGGATGCCCGTTGTGGTTTTATAGATGTCCACCACCCGACCGCCTGCCTTTACCGTCGTCTCTACTTGGTAGAGATAGGGGTCGGCAGTGCTCCAAAGGTGAGGGTTTTGAACATTGAACATTGAACATTGAACATTGAGCGTTTGCTTCGCCTTCAGGGTGAGGGTTGAGGGTGCAGACTTGGCAACCTCCTTGCCGTCGGCATCGAGCAGGCGGTGGCTCACTTCACATTGCTGGGTGGTCAGCGAGTGGTTGTTCATCTCTGTCTCAACGTGGATGGTGGCTTGCTCGTAAGGCGCTTTCAGGTCGGCATAGACAAAGGTGCCGAAGGATGCTACGCTTACCTCAGCGGCTTTCTCCAACCACACGTCGCGATAGATGCCTGCCCCTTCGTAGAACCAGCCTTCCTCGAGCGAGGCATCGGCTCTTACACAGATCAGATTCTCTTCACCATACTTGATATAAGGGGTGATGTCGTAAACTTGTGTCGCATAGCCGCTGGGCTCTGTTCCCATGTAAAAACCGTTGAACCACACCTGCGCCGAGCGGAAGATGCCGTCAAAGCGCAGCATCAGCCGTTTGCCCAGATCCTCTTTGCCAATAGTCAGCTTCTTGCGATACCAGCCCACACTCGTTGCAGGGTACTTATAGCCGACGGTCTTGTAGCCGTGCGAGTGACTGGCTCCTGGGGCGTAGGGCAGCGTGGCGACCCAGTCATGGGGCACACGTACGGTCTGCCAGGCCGAGTCGTTGAATTTCTGCGAATACGGTCCCTCGTTGTGTATGGAGTTGGCTTTCGTCAGATAGTTGAAGTACTCCGTTCCGCAGCCGAAATCCTTCTTGGGGTCGGCGGCATTGCCGAATGCGAAGCGCCATCCTTCGTCGAGTCTTGTCACTTCGCGCACGCTTTGTGCAATTGCCGTGAAAGTTGCCGTGCAGGCAAGCAGCGTCACGAGTAGCCGATGAGTCCATGTCTTGTTCATAGGTTGTGTAATTGGGCTTGTTTGTAGTTTTCATTTGCAAAGGTAAGACAATAACTCCAAAAACAATGCCACTTTCTTGCTTTTATCCGACTTTTTTCGTATTTTTGCACCGAATAAAAACAAACCAGACATGATCAAGACACTCTATAAGCAAATCGGCGACTACTGGAAAGCGTCGCTGCTGACGCCCGTCTGGACGGCTCTTGAGGTGGTGATGGACGTGCTCATTCCCTACGCCACGGCCTCGCTCATCGACAAGGGCATCAATGCGGGCAGCATGGAGAATGTGTACCTGTATGGGGCCGTGATGATTGGTATGGCGTTCCTCTCGCTGGGCTTCGGCATACTGGCTGGGCGCTCGGTGGCCTACGCCGCCACGGGCTTCGCCGCCAACCTGCGCCGGGCGATGTACCGCAACATCCAGCGCTTCGCCTTCTCTGACATCGACAAGTATTCCACCTCGGGACTGGTCACGCGCATGACCACCGACGTGTCGAGCCTGCAGAACGCCTACCAGCAGATACTGCGCATCACCGTGCGCGCCCCGTTCCGGCTGGTGCTGAGCATCGTGATGTGTCTGGTCATCGACGCGCGGCTGTCGTTCATCTTCATCATCGCGATGGTCATCCTGAGTTTCTCGCTCTACAACATCATCTCGCGGGTGGCACGACTGTTCCAGCAGGTATTCGTGAAGTACGACGAACTGAACCAGAGCGTGCAGGAGAATATCCAGGCCATCCGCGTGGTTAAGGCTTTCGTCCGCGAGGACTTCGAGAACCAGAAGTTCTCACGCGCCGCCGAGGGTCTCTATAAGTTATATGTACGCGCGGAGAGTCTCATGGCGCTGAACCATCCCGTGATGAACATCGTGGTCTATGGCTGTATCATCGCCCTCTCGTGGTGGGGTGCGCAGTTCGTTGTCGGCGGTACG
>JAEEGJ010008176.1_pt1 | contig 29082 bp, 17 predicted proteins | sample 8958761 | NCBI WGS metagenome assembly JAEEGJ01 (sample SAMN16246546, study PRJNA631951) | gut metagenome | biome: gut microbiome; feature: rumen; material: RS-attached | host: Bos | place: Iran: Karaj | collected 2018-10
ATGACCCCGACAACAACAACGAGATGATGGAATACACCGTTCAGGTCTGCCCGAGCGAGGTTTCAGCTTCCATCGACGACGAGGATGTGCTTACGGTAAGCCGTACCACGCCCAATGCCTTCAACGATAGGATCTTGGTGATTCGCGCCACCAGCAACGGCAAACATGTTGACATGGAGGTCAGTGTTTCAGGAGTTGAGGTGGTCATCACTGTTGATATTGCAGATTTTGAAGATGTGGAGTTGAGCCCGAGTGGTATCTGGGAACCTCAGGAAGGCAACAACGAGATGTTCAGCCATGGCTGGACCTTCACCAACTACTATTCATCCTATTTTTGGGGTGGTTTCACGGCCTCCAATCGCACCGACTTGAGCCAGACCTATATAAGTGCCCAATATACCGCTGCCACAGGTTGCGGCTATGACGGCTCAGTCCAATATGCCGTGGCCTATACCTATGGTGCACAGACAGATGTCTACGCCGCTGACGGCCAATCGCACACCGTCACGGGATGTTATGTTACCAACAATTTGTGGGCATATCAAAACATGCTTGAAGGTGACAATACCGTGACACCTTTCGGTGGCATTTCGGGTAACGACCCAGATTGGTTCAAATTGACAGCCACAGGTAAGAACGCTAGCGGGCAGACGGTTGGGACGCTCGACTTCTATCTTGCCGATTACCGCTTCGACAATCCCGAAGACGACTATATCCTAAACACTTGGGAGTGGTTCGACCTTAGTCCTTTGGGCGAAGTGGCTACCATCTCGTTCGACTTGTCGTCTAGCAAGAACAACAATAGTGGCATGATCACACCGGCGTACTTCTGTATGGATGATTTCAATGGCGGTGCTGTCATCGACTTGCCGCCCTATATCGTCACTCCGATTCCGGATGTGGTGATGGATGAGTTCCCCAAGATCGTGTATATCGACCTCAACGGTGCCGCTACCGATCCCGATGATCCCGACGAATTGATTGAATACTCCATGCTGTCCAACTCCAACGAAGAGGCTCTTTCAGCCACGATGAGCGGCAGGATCCTGATGCTTGAGCGCTTGACTGAAGAACAAGCCGAGGCCGACATTGCGATGCGCGCCACCAGCGACGGACAATATGTGGATTTCAACATACATGTGGTTATGCATCAGGTGGAAGGCGTAGAGGAAGACTATTATGGTTTCTTGGTTTATCCGAATCCCACTGAAGGCCGTTTGACACTGACCATGGAAGGCGCTTCTGGTTTTGATTACCATGTCTTTAGCCTTATGGGGCAATGCATCATGAATGGTAAAGTCACTGGCAACGAAACCACCCTTGATTTAAGCCATTTGAATAAAGGCGTCTATTACATCTCCATTGAATGGAATGGTAATAGGTTGATAAAGAAAGTGATAGTGAAATAAGGAAAGTACATTATAGATGGAATTTTGAGTGTGAAGAGACGGCTCCTTGTGGGCCGTCTCTTCTTTTGTGGAAACAAAAAAATGCCGGTGACCGCTTTAGCTGCCACCGGCGCAACAATATGAAAGAAAAAAAGTATCTTAGTTCTGCTTACGGCGTTTGCCAATGAGATAGGCACCGCCAAGAGCGGCAAGCACTGCTATGCCGCTACCGAGGGGAGCGTCTTGGTGACCCGAGGCGCCATGGCCGGGCAGACCAGGACCGCCGTCACGGTTACCTTGTTCTTCGGTAGGCACGTCGCCACGCTGGAACAGTCCGCCTTGGGCGAATGAAGTCGTCAGGCCAAGGCCCAGGACGATTGCTATGGTTAACAATTGCTTTTTCATCGTATTATTTAGTTTTATTTGTTTGTTCACTCTGTTATTTCGTATTTCACTTGTCGTACTATGGCTGATGGCCTATGGCTTGCCTTAACGTAGGGGCAGGCCATAAGCCATTGGCCATAGGCTATCATCATCTGATGACCACCTTTTGAACTTTCACGTCATTGCCGTTGAGGAGGCGTATCATATAAACGCCAGGCATCTCGTTGATGCTCACCGTGGCATTGCCTTCAAGGGCAACGTTCTTCACAACGCGTCCCATCACGTCGACAACCTGCAAGGTGGCTTCGCCGATGTTACTGATCTGCCATTCGCTGCCGTTGAAGTAGGCAAAGGCCCCTGAGCCTGTCGAAGGGCCGTCCGTCACATTTGCGCTGAATACCAGACGGAAGCGCGAGGCGTAGTCGCGGGTGGTAGCCTCGAAGGTGTAGCTCGGGGTGGCCTGCAGGTCGACGTCAGTGCCGGTCATATTGTCGATGAGGTGGAGGTAATCCATCTCGACAGTCTCGGTGTTAACGCTGATGGTATAGGTGCCGTTCTCACTGGCCTTGAAGTTGACGGGCATCTCGCCTTCGGCGGCGCTGCGAACGATGGCGTAGTCGCTGTTGCCCTGCGGGATATAGAGTTTGGTGCTGCTCTCGAAGAGTTGGAACTTGGGCAACTGACCGCCTTCATCGAAACGGACGATGGCGCGGTCGATGGCTGCTGAGCTTGTCGAAGCACCACGGTCGTGCGTAACGGTGATAACAAGTTGTTGGTTTTGTCCTGCGGGTTGTGTGGTGCTGAAGGTCATCTCTTCATTGTTTTGTTCAGCAATGACGAAGATGCCTTCCATGGCTTCGATGCTGTTGCCTGTGCCAGCCACGACCTCCGAACCAGTTCCATTCATGGTGTAGAAAGCCTTTGTGATGTAAGCCGTCTGGGCAAAGGGGTTGCCTACGAGGTTCCATCCTGACCAATCAACAATGTCGGTCTTGGTCAAAGTGATTGTGCTTTCGCCGTTATACGGTGTGCCCGTGAACTGCAATGTAACATCATGGTCGTTGGCATAGAGGTAGCCTTTGCCAGGTTCAATGCTAAAGCTTTCTTGCTTGTAGTTCTCCCATTCCAAACTGATTCCGTTCACGATGGGTGCGCTTTGGTTGAAACGATAGAGGTCATAGTTGTTAGAGAGCATATTTGTTATGTTCTCAGGATTTACTTCTCCAACGGGAGAGGCGATGAGGTAGTACCCACCATCTCCGCTGTAGGCGGTGATGTCTTTGGTGAAGATTTCGCCCACATAGACTTGAACGTTGTCGATCCACCAAACGATTTGTGAGTTGCTGTTGTTACCTTCATATCTAAAGGCAATATAAACATCTTGACCTGAGTAGCTGCTCAAGTTAATCGTTTCGTTGGTTTTTGTGGCAGGAAGGTCGTTCTCGTCAGCCGTCCAAAGCTCGGTAAAGTTTGCTTCGATGAAGCCTTCCGTCTTGATGTCTTCCACATTCATGTTTGGTGTGGTGGAAAGCATGATGGAACAAGGGACATAGTTCGTACCTGAGGTAAACAAGTTGTCGAATGCAAGGGTGACATCACTGCCCAGATGTAGATGGGGAAGGAAGAGCCAGGTCTCATATTTGAAATCACTAGTGACGGCACCTTGGCTATCCAAGTTATTGTTGGTGCTTCGGCTCCAACCGTTTGTAACGCCCATCTCACTGAAGTTGACTTTTTGCCAGCAAATAGGCGGGAAAGCCTCCTCATTGAAGTCCTCCATCAAGGCATTTGCGGCGTCAATAGTCCAGATGCCGCACTCGGTTTCGAAGCTGATGGGGTTGCTCCAGTCGCTTTGGTCTTCGACGCTGCAATTTGCCTGTACTCTTGCCTCGTAGGCGGTGGCGCGTTGCAATCCGGTCAGTGTATAGGAAGTCTCATTCACGGCAATCGGTTCGCTCCAATCGCTTTCGGAGACCATCTTATACTGCACATTCCAAGCAGTTTCAGCGCCTCCAGCCGTCCAGCTCAGCGTGGCCTCGTTGGCACCGTTAATGGTTGCTTCAAGATCCGTGGGGACAAGGCAGGAGGGGATTTCCTCTACGGTGATATCGTCAATGCTAAAATAGGTGTAGGAGTAGGTGCTATAGGGAGGGTTCAATTTGAAAGCGATATAGATGCCTTCTCCCGTGTAGGTGCTAAAATCAACAGTGTATTCCTGATAATCAGCCGTGCTGACTGAAACGCTCTTTACTTGGGTAAAAGTACTGGCGTCGTTGGGATCGGTCATGACGCCGACAAGCACTTCGGGGTAGGCGCTGCTGCCGTTGCCGTTTCTTCCCCAGAATCTTAATTGCACATTCTTGATGTTGGCATCGAGTTCAGGCAAAACCGCAATCTCGTTGGTAAGGCTCGGTGCCTTGTATAAAAGCAGGAATTTTCCACCCGTGCGAGGACCATAGTTGCTATTGTTAGTCGTGCTGCATACGTATGGGTAATAGGTATAAGGTGAATAGCTTCCATATTGATACCTAATAGCATTCCAGCACTTGGGCATGGGGTAGGAAGAGCTATACGGCGCGGCTGTATTTAGATTCTCCTCGAATCCGTATGAGTAAGGCAGTGCTATGGCAGCGCATTCTGTGCTGACGGATAAGTCAGAGTTTTGGTTGGTACTGTAACCCCATTTGCTTTGGTCTTCATCACTACAATATGCACGCACGTTCACGCTATAAGTGGTAACAGGAGTGAGGTTAGTGATGGTGTAGTTGGTTGTGGTTTGACCATCAAGATGGACGTATGTGTAATCATCGGATCCGGTCTTGTAGCGAATATCCCACGCATCTTGGCCTGTTGTTCCAGCCGTCCAGCTTAAGGTGATGGTGTTGGCAGTTGCAGTAGCTGATAAACCAGAGGGAGCTACGCAGGTGGCTGTTGTGGTGAAACTCACTTGGTTGCTCCAGGCACTGTAACCGTCCTCTTCGCCGCAGTTGGCTCGCACTTTGACACGGTAGGTTGTTTCGGGAGTCAAATCCTGCAAAGTGTAGGTGTTTACACTCTCGAGATTGATCTGTGTCACGCCCTCATCGCCAGGTTCAAAAGAATAAGCTGTGGAGTATATCAGTTCGTAATTGTCGGCAGTTCCTGTCCAACTCACCGAACCTGTATATGCCGTATTGGAGTTAGTCACATAACTCAAAGTGGGTTTTTCGCAAGTGGCCGTGGTGGTGAAATTGATCACATCGCTCCATGAACTATCACAATTGGATTTCACGCGGACGTAATATTTCGTTTCTCCATTAAGACCAGTTAAGCCATAGCCTACATTGTTCCCGTTTACGATGAACCCATCGCTGATTTCCACAAGGTTTGCGCTGAAACTGGCATCGGTGGCATATTGAAGCGTCCAATTGTCAGCGGTGCCGTTTTCCTTCCAAGTCAGGACGGCTGTACGACCTGTTACATTACTGGCAGTCAAGTTGGTAGGCCTCGGGCAAGTCATATAGCTGATGCTGATGTTGTCGATGGCCGCTGGGGGTTGGTTGCCTCCGCTGCCGTCGTTACGCCAAAGGAAGACCATAGTGTATGTGCCCGAAAGAGTAGTTTCGGCTACTTTGTTTTGCCAATCAGTGCTTTGGTTAAGTTTGCTTCCACCATCGAGCGCAATCCATGTGCTAGGTAATGCGCTTGCAGTGACTCCCGAGGGTAATGAACCTCCAGCAGTAAAGGTTTTGTCTCCAGGAACCAAAGCCACGCGGAGAAAATCATAGGAACTCTCGCCATTTGCATTCCAATCGAAAGAGAAGGTGTAGGTGCCTTGCGCGAAGTTGAACAACTTTGAGGCATAAACGACAAGTGCGTTATGGGCATATTCGTATGTCGTTCCACCGTCTTTCGAGATGTACATGGCCTTTTCGCCACCATTGTTGGTCGCACTGCCCCAGCACCATTGATTGGTGAAGGTTCCATTAGCAAAACTCCAGTCGTTATTGGTCTCAAAGTCTTGTGAGTATGGGTTTTCTGCATCAATGGTTAATGCTTCGCGTGTGGTAGTGAAAGAAGTACTGGCCCATTTGCTGTTACCATCATCGCCACCGCAAGCGGAACGGACATAGGCGTAATAGGTGGTCTGTGTAGTTAGACCGCTTAGGGACTTGGTGCATTCCGTGACTTGATAGGTGGGTGTGGTGTTTTCATCAGGAATGTCTGTGGCCGTCGTGGTTACATACACATCCCAGTTGTTTTGCCCTTCGGCACCTGCGGTCCAAGTCAGTGTAGCCGTATGTGCGGCAATGTTGGTTGCTGCGAAGTTCTTAGGTTTGGCACAAGTGACGGAAGCCATGTCAATGTCCAAAATGATTTGGTTTTTGTTCGTTGTTGGTATGCCAGAAATCGTTGGATTGGTAGGGTCTGGATTCGTACCGTCATTTCTGTAATAGATGGATTGCGTGGAAGAAGCAGTAAAAATACGGCAAGCCATTCCGCTGATATCATTGCCAGTGTTGTCGTCCACAACAACGGCCAGGTTGCCGCCATCGTATGAGAAAGGATTGCTGAAAGTAATAGTAGTCCAGACATTTGCTGTCATGTCAACGTTGCCGCTAAACACTAAATCATTGGCGGAGACGGTAATCCAGTCTGTGGCATTTGAGAACGACTCTTTATCAGTGTTGACTAGATAGACACTGAAATTGCGGGTCTTGGTTGAACCGCCGTTGTAAAAAGCGATGCTGTTGATGGTACCTGCACCACCGCCCGCCTCTTCAATCTCTGCAGCAGTATAAATTTGTTGTGTTAGGGAATACTTGTAGTAGGAATGGGTTGGGAGATTGGCATCGGTTTGTGATCCCGAACCAATCTGAATCTCATCAGCTCTCAAAGGAACCGAAAACATTCCAATCATTCCTATCAATAGGAACAATCGTGTAAATAATTTTGAATACATAATACAAAAGTTTATAGGTTTGACATTCAATTCATTACCCAAAAACTTCTGGAAAAAATGTTGGAATACCTAAAATGAAGATTACGCCCTCGGTAGGGCATACCTTAGTAACTATAGAATCCCAGCTCCAATTCCCGGAAGCCTTGTTTCGCGACTTGAGGCAGGTCTTCTGACTGAGGCCTCGCTTCTGCCGCCTTCCCGAAAAAACTAAGTTTTCAGTGGCATAGTGGCAGGCGATTGGCCATCACAGCAGCGGGAACTGTACGGGATTCACACCCGATTCCCTATTGAGTCCGTGAAGGACACCACAAATCGGCTGCAAATTTATGGATTATTTCGGTACACTCGCTATAATCACGAGAATATTATTCACAAACATGTTCACGGCGATAGCCAATAGGATGACACCAAAAAACTTACGCAAAATAAAGATCAGATTATCACCCAAGAGCTTGTGGATGCGGTCCAGTTGGCTGATGACGATGTAATCCAACAGGATGTTGAGCAACAAGGCGATGATGATGTTGATGACAGCATAGTCGGCACGCAGTGAAAGCAAGGCGGTCAGCGCACCAGGACCGGCAATCAAAGGGAAGGCGATGGGGACGATGCTGGCACCGCTTTTGCCGCCCTCATTCTTTATGATTTCGCGGCCGAGGATCATCTCCACGGCAAGGATGAACAACACGAAAGCGCCGGCCACGGCAAATGAGGCAGCGTCGATGCCGAAGAGTTTCAGCAAGGCGTCGCCAGCAAAGAAGAAGGCTAGAAACAACCCAAGAGCCGTAAGACAGGCCTGCCCCGCTTTGATAGTCTTGTTTTGCTCCTTCATGCTCATGAAGATGGGGATGGAGCCAAAGATGTCGATGATGGCAGCCATGACGATAAAGGCGCCAAAGATTTCTACGAAGTTGATTTGAGAGAACATAGATATAATTATAGGATGTTATTCCAAAGGTAATGGAAGTGCGGACCAAAGCGTTTGAAGGCGGCCTCGTCGAGCATCTCCTGGAATTGCGGATGCGCCACCGAGATGATGAGTTTGGCCCGCTCCTGCAACGAGCGTCCATATAAGTTCACGGCACCATATTCGGTGACGAACCAGTGAATGTGGTTACGCGTGGTGACAGCACCTGAACCCAAGTCAAGGGTGGGCACGATTTTGTTGATGCCCTTGCGCGTGGTGGATGGCATGGCGATGATGGCCTTGCCGCCTTTGGAACGTGAGGCGCCATAGACGTAGTCAATCTGTCCGCCCACGCCTGAATAGATACGTTCGCCCAACGAGTCGGCGCACACCTGACCCGATAGGTCGATCTGAATGCCCGAGTTGATGGAAGTCATCTTCGGCTGCTGAGCAATGATAAAAGGGTCGTTGGTGTATTCCACATCCATCAGCAGCACCTCGTGGTTGCCGTCGATGAAGTCGTAGATTTTCTTCGAACCCATCACGAAGGTGGAAACGATTTTGCCTTTGTTGAGTTTCTTGTTATCGCCCGTGATGACGCCTTTCTTAACAAGCGGCAGAATGCCGTCGGAGAACATCTCGGTATGGATGCCGATGTTTTTATGGTTGTGGAGGCACGAAAGGATGGCGTTGGGAATGGAACCGATGCCCATCTGTAGGCATGCACCGTCTTCGATCAATTCGGCGCAATAGCGACCGATGGTCTTCTCCACCTCGTTGGGCTCGGGCATGTCGACAGTAAGCAATGGCGAATCATCTTCAACAAAGATGTTGATCCTGCTGATGTGGACCAACGCGTCGCCGAAGGTACGAGGCACATGCTTGTTGACTACGGCGATAACGAACTCTGCGCTCTCCATGGCGGCAAGGGTGGCATCCACCGACGACCCCAACGACACATAGCCGAATTTGTCGGGCGGACACACCTGAATCATCGCCACGTTGCATTTGATGTAACGCTCACGATAGAGCTTCGAGGTCTCACCAAGGAACACGGGGATGTAGTCGGCGAGGCCTTTCTGTACGCTCTCACGTACATTGGCGCCCACGAAGAAGGCGTTGTGTTGGAAGATGCCCTCAAACTCGGGGTTGACGTATGGCGCGGCACCCTCGGTATGTAGGTGATGGATGTATACGTTTTTGAGTTCGCCCGCGCGACCTCTGTCGCATAAGGCCTTGACTAAACATTGCGGAACGTTCGATACCGAACTGATGTGGACATGATCGCCCGACTTAATGACTTTGACGGCTTCCTCGGCCGTAACTGCTTGATATTGTTTCTTCATAATATGACTAACTTCAATTCCCGGAAGTCTTGTTTAGCGACTTGAGGCAGGTCTTCTGACTGAGGTCTCGCATTGCCGCCTTCCCGAAAGACATGGCTTTCAGTGGCATTCATGGCAAGCGATGTAGCCATCACAGCAGCGGGAACTGTCCGGGATTCACACCCGATTCCCTATTGAGTCCGCAAGGGACACCGCAAATCGACGGCAAAGATACTGCTTTTTCTTTCTGGCGTTACAAAAGCGGGCGATTATTTTACACCGCCATCAGCACCAGCAATTGCGCTGTGAAAATACGCAAAAACATAGTCAGCGGATATACCGTTGCGTATCCCATGTTGGGTAGTTTGCAACCTTCGGGCGCCACGGTGTTGGCGAAGGCCAAAGTGGGCGGGTCGGTGTGTGCGCCACCAATGAAACCCATCAAGGTGTAGTAGTTCAACTTCAGGACCAGACGTCCGAAGAGCGTGACCAAAATGGGCGGCACCATGGTAATAATGACACCGTAGACGACCCACATATAGTGCTCCTGTACGGTGGCGACAAATTGTCCTCCAGCGCTTAGGCCCACACCGGCAAGGAAGAGTGCGATGCCGACCTCGCGCAAGGCATGCACACCTTGACCCTCTGTGAAGTCGGTGCTGAACCAGCCTTTCTTGACGCCCAGCCAGCCACCGATGATGGCGACCACGAGAGGACCACCTGCCAAGCCCAACTTAATGGGTGCTTTCATGCCTACAGGAATCGGGATGGAACCAATAATAATGCCTAGGGCGATGATAACGAAGATCGGAATGAGCAGAAAACCACCTTTTTTTGAGTTTAGAGTTGAGGGTTTAGAGTTGAGAGTTGCTTCTGATAGGTCGGTGGGCTCTTTTGCCAAGTCGATGCGGCAGAGCGGACGCAAAAGGATGCAGGTCACAATCATGCCGACCACCGCAAGGGGATAGGCCACGGCATAGCCTGCTGCCAAACGGTCGGCTGCACCTTCAATGCCGATGTCGGTTACGGCTTGCTGGGCTGCCGAGAGACCAGGCGTGTTGGTGATGGCACCCGTATAGACGCCCGCCATGTCGGCAAGGTCCTGATGGGCTACTTTGGCGATGATATAGGTGATGAGTACGCCTAGCGCCACGTTGACCAAGGCCATCAAATTCATGGCCAAGCCGCCTTTTTTGAATGAACGGAAGAAGCCGGGACCTACTTGCAGGCCTACAGCCACCACAAAGAGGATCAGGCCGAACTCCTTGATGACGTGCAACATCTCGGCGTTGAGGCTGACGCCACACGCACTGAAAGCGATGCCCACAAAGAGCACCCAAGTGATGCCTAATGAAATCTTGGCAATCTTGATTTTACCCAATAACAAGCCTAAGAAAATGGATAAGGCGAGATATAAAACGGTGGGACCTACACCCGAACCAGTGAAAAGATTCAACATGATGATTGCAAGTTTAAAAAAGTGTATTCGTTTTCGTCTGCAAAATTACTGGTTTTTTTGGTAGGTGGACAAATTATTTGTTTTTACTTGCATTAGCGTCAAAATGTGTAACTTTGCACACACTAATAATATAAGCCATGTTGCAAAAAGGAACGAAAGCCCCTTACTTTGAAGGGCAAGACGAGAACGGTAATCTCGTCAAATTGACGGATTTTGCCGGAAAGAAACTGGTGCTCTATTTCTATCCCAAGGACAGCACCCCGGGCTGTACCGCCGAGGCCTGTGACCTGCGCGACAACTACGAGCGCTTTCTAGCATTGGGCTATAACGTGCTGGGCGTCAGTCGTGATAGTGCCAATTCGCACCAAAACTTCATCGCCAAATATAACCTGCCTTTCCATCTCATCGCCGATACCGACTTGACCATCCTGAAAGCCTACGAGGCTTGGGGCGAGAAAAAGATGTACGGCAAAGTGACTGAAGGCACGCTACGTACAACCTATGTCATTGATGAAGAGGGTATAATCGTTGATGCTATCGGTAAGGTGGATACCAAGAACCATACGGCACAGATTTTATAAGCCGTTGCGATAATGGAAATAATTCTTTATTTTTGCAGCCAGACAATTGAATAGCTTTGAATGGATAACTACCGGTTATATAGTATAGGACATTCCAACCAATCTTTGGAGGAGTTTCTTGGGCTACTGAATGCACATGGCATCAATTGTGTGATTGATGTCAGAAGCATTCCTGCGAGTAAATACTCTCCACAATTCAACCAAGATGGTTTGAAATGCTATTTGAAGGCTCACAACATTCAGTATTTGCACTTTGGCGACGAGTTTGGCGCAAGACGAACGGATTGCTTGGATGAGAATGACCAAGTCGATTTTGAAAAAGCAGTTGAGACCCCCCTATTCAAGAAAGGTGTTGAGCGTGTTATGAAAGGCTTGAAAAAAGGCTTCCGAATTGCTTTCATGTGCTCTGAGGCCGATCCTTTAGAATGCCATCGTTTTTCACTTGTTTCTCGCTATTTTTATGACAATGGAACCGATGTCCAGCATATTTTGAAAGACGCTTCATTGGCATCCCAGGACAAGTTGGAAAAAGAGATGATTGCTACCTACATCCATTCGCGCAAATACCATCTTTCTGAAGTGGATTACATGTTTGGATTGTATACTGAAGAAGATCAGCGAAGAGATGCCTATCGACTGAAAAACAAGGAAATAGGATACAAGCCCGAATTGCAAAGCGAAGAAATCTATTAGCTTATGATTACTCTTTTTACTATCGGCTTTACGAAAAAAAGTGCCGAACACTTTTTTAATTTGCTGCGAGACAATCACGTGAAGCAATTGGTGGATGTTCGCATCAATAACAGTAGTCAGTTGGCTGGTTTTGCCAAAGGAAAAGACTTGGAGTTTTTCGTCAACGAGATTTGCCATATTCCATATCAGCATATTGACGATTTTGCACCGACAAAAGAGTTGCTTGACAGGTGGCACAAAGAGGAAGTGACCTGGGAAGAATATGTAGGAATTTATACGAACTTGCTGAAAGCCAGAGATATAATTCGCAAATACGGTGTAAAAGCTTTTGATGGCTCGTGCTTCCTGTGTAGCGAAGACACACCTGAGCAATGCCATCGCAGGCTATTGGCCGAATATCTGCAAACGCATAGTAAAGAAAAGGTCACGATTGTTCACCTCATTTGAGCATTATGGATAAGTATTTCATTTGTTTGGCAAATTCATACAAACATGGTGGACGTTGCATTGCAGGCATTGAGGTCTCGCCAAGGCCAGACGGTCGTATGGATATTGTTCGCCATGATGACGGTCGCCCTTGTTGGATTCGCCCGGTTTCGATGGCAGAAAACGGAGAAATCCCAATGCAATTGGCACAAGATGTCAAATTGCTTTCATTGGTGAGGCTTACTGACGTGGTGCCTTGTCCTCATAAGGCTCATACCGAGGATGTGCATTGCTCACGCATGGAATGCTGCCCCAATGACAATGAGTTCAAAGACGATTTCATGAGCCAACTCATTGACCCTGTTCACCAAGCGGTATTTTATTTTCGAGGGAAAGCCATCCCAGCAAAGATGATAGATCGGCTCAACTATTCATTGATGCTCATACGCCCTGAAACAGCTATTGCCTACATTGACGAAGAAAGGGAAAAGTCTAAATATCGGATGAAGTTTACTTATTATGGCTCCAACTATGACTTCCCTATTACGGATCCTTATTTTTTGGATGCTTTTAAGAAGAATCCCGAAAGATACACGGACTTAAAAGGAGTTTACCTTACACTCTCATTGGGGTTGGAATTCGAAGGTTTTCATTTCAAACTGGTTGCAGGGGTGTTCTTGCCTCCAAAAATAGAATTGGAAAAGAATGAAATTTCTTCTGCTGACAAGGAGCTTTCATATATAGATCGGCAGAGACAACTTCATCCGAATGCCTATGCCAAATGGAGTCAAGAAGATGATTCCATATTAGTGGAGTTGTATAGACAAGGGGTTTCGATTAATGAAATCATGACTCGATTCCAGCGGAATGAAGGTTCTATCCGTTCTCGCTTGAAAAAACTACTTGTCGAAGACTCATCAGGTAATTGGTTTGATTATTATGACCAAGAATTGGCTCGTTTGATTGACCTCAAGAAAGAGACAGAGAACCAAATTGGAGCATTGCGTAAAGAGCTGCTTCAACAAATGGAAATCCATGGCGAAGAGAAGATGAAGTCAACCAGGTTCACTATTACTTATTCTCCTCCAAAGACTGTTTTGAAATTTGACAGCGATCTTCTCCGAGAGAAAGATGAAAAACTATACAGAAGCTATTGTACCATTTTTGATAGCAAGTCGTTCCGCGTGGAGAATCAAGAATTGTATGAAAACTGTTGCAAACTAGTACAAAAAGATGCTTCAATAGTGGTTAGGCAAAACAAAACAGATGAGTCATAGTACAAATAGAATATAATAATGACATACTATATCCTTGATGCCTTTACTGACCAGCCCTTCGGCGGCAATCCTGCGGGTGTGGTGATGCTTGATTCGGATAGTTTCCCCGAAGAGAAGCTGATGCTGCAAATTGCTGCCGAGTTACGCTATTCGGAGACGGCTTTCATCAGAAGGCATTCCGATAAAGAGTATACTATCCGGTATTTCACGCCCAAAGCCGAGGTGGAGCTGTGCGGCCATGCTACCATAGCCTCATTCTATTTACTGCACAATGAAGGGTTGGCTTTGGGAACTTGCCTTTGCCATACGCTTGCCGGTGATTTGCGTATCGAAGCAGGTGAGAGGGTGATGATGCAGATGGCCATGCCGCGCATTGTGGCTACCATCGAAGAGACGGATGAGATCTATAAAGCATTGGATGTCAGTGATTACCATCCCGTGATGCCTATACAAATTGCCTACTCGGGCCTTCCCGACTTGATGATTCCCTTGCCCGATGTGGAAACCTTGCAGGCCTTGAATCCCAACATGGAGGCCGTCGCTGCCATAACGAAGAAATACGATGCCGTCAGTTTCCACGTCTTTGCCTTCGCCAACGATGAATACACGGCCCATGTCCGCGACTTCGGGCCTTTGTACGGCGTGCCTGAAGAGTCGGCCACTGGCACGGCCAACGCTGCCTTGACCTTCTATCTGCAGCATAACGGATGTCTTGGTGCAGAAGCGGAATGCGCTTTCATGCAAGGCGAGGCCATGGGCCGACCTTCGGTGGTGGCCACACAGATCCGAAAGGATGGGGCCATCTATGTGGGCGGCACGGCGGCGATTGTGGCAAAAGGTGAATTGTGTGTTTAACTATTTCGGTGCCCCTCCACAAAAATCTTCATATAAGATGCTATCGGGCGTCCCGTCGTAGCTTTGCGGCAAAGATGTTGTTTTTTCGCGTCAACGGCCAAAAAACAATAATAAAAAAGCTCTAATTCCGTTTTCTTACCGTCGTTCGGCATGAATTTTGAACTTTTCTGCAGAACGTAAGAGAGAATTTTGTACTTTCGTCAAAAATTTTGACCTATGAGATCGCGACTAAGATTTTGCTTGATATTAGGTGCTTTGTTTTTTGTAACAAATTCTATATCAGCGCAAAAGCATATCGAAGCCTATGACCCTGAGGCCCTCTTCAACGAAGGAGTCCTGCTTTTTAAAAACCAAGAATATGGCGCCGCGCTTTCCGCTTTTACCCAATATCGTGCTCAAGCCACCGATGCCAAGTCGCAACGCTGTGTCGACGCACAATACTATGAAGCCGTCAGCTCCCTCTATCTCGGTCAGGCCGACGGTCCGGCCAAAATCATAAAGTTCGTGAACGACAACCCAGGTAGCACTTGGGCGCGTCATGCCAATTTCTTGTATGCCAACAACCTGTTCCAAAACAAGAAATACAAGGACGCCCTGGCTATTTATGAGAAGACGAATGCATTCTCCCTCACCACCGATGAGGCGCAACAGCTGCAGTTCAATATGGGCTATGCCTATTTCCAGACTGGCGACTTGGATAAGGCCATGCCGCTCTTTCATGGCTTGATGATGAATGAGGGCAAATACAAGGATAATGCCCGTTATTACTATGCACATATCCAATACGTTAAAGAGAAATACAATGAGGCGCTAGATAACTTCCGCCGTCTGCGCGTCCATCCCGACTATGCCAAGGTGGTGCCATCCTATATCATGCAGATAGCCTACCTCAAAGGGGATTATAAGGCGGTGATCGAAGAAGGACCGGGATATATCCAACAAGCCGATAAGAAACGTAAGTCGGAAATGGCGCAAATCGTCGCTGATGCCTATTTCCAGCAAAAGGACTACGACAACGCTTTGGAGTATTACCAAATCTATACGAAGAATCTTACCCGTGGCATCTCGCGTGAGGCCTACTATCAGATGGGTGTCAGCAAGATGATGAAGGGCGACTACAAAGGTGCCATATCCGACCTGCAGAAGGTGGCTGGAAGCAACGACATCCTTGCCCAATATGCCTCGTATTATCTGGCGTCATGTTATGCCAAGACCGACGAACTCAAATACGCGAGAAGTGCATTCTATACCGCTTATTCCGCCGGATTCGACAAGGAACTCAGCAATGAGGCCCTGTTCGACTATGCAAGGCTGAGCCTCATCCCAGGTGCCGACCCCTTCAACGAGGCCGTGGGCCTGCTCGATAGCTTTATCGCCGAATATCCCCGCTCGCCGAGGAAGGCCGAGGCTGAGGAGATGGCCATCTACCTGCTGCTCAATGCCAAAGAGAATGACGAGGCCCTGAGCCGTCTTGAAGCGATGCGAAAGAAAAGCTCGGCGTTGCAGACGGTCTACGATGAGCTTTTGTATGCTACGGGCATCGACAACTACCAGAAGGGAAGCTACGACAAGGCGCAAGTGTATTTCTCCAAGATCATGAATGGCAAGCAGTCGGCAGCCAACAAGGCCCAGGCCTGTTTTTGGCTGGGTGAATCGGCCTATCAGCTGGGCGACTTCAATAAGGCAGGAAAGTACCTGAAACAGTTCAAGGAGATGGATGCCGCCGTAGGGCTGCCCGAATACAGCCTCGCCGACTACGATTTGGGCTATATCTACTATCAGAAACCCGACTATGACGCAGCGACGGAACGCTTCAGAAGTTTCATCCGTTTGGCTAGCGAGGACCAAAACGACCTCAAGAACGACGCCTACATCCGTTTGGGCGACTGCCAGTTTATGGAACGTAACTATGACAACGCCATCAACTACTATGATTTGGCCACCCGCGTCGGGAAGCGCAATTCGGATTATGCGCTCTTCCAGCAGGGACTTTGCTATGGCGCCAAAGGCAAGGTGAACCAGAAAATCAATATGCTGAACGACTTGATACAGACCTATCCGAGCACGCCATATTATGAACAGGCTTTGTTTGAGATCGGCAACACCTATCTCGTGCATGGCGACAAGCGTTCGGCCATAGCCAACTTCAACCGATTGATCAAAGACAGGCCTCGTTCGAGCTACACGCGTCAAGCGATGATGAAGGTGGGCATGATCTATTACAATAACAACCAGTACGACCAAGCCCTGACCAACTTGAAGAATCTGGTGGCTTCCTATCCCAATACCGACGAGTCGCGTGAGGCATTGAGCATCATCCGCAGCATCTATATGGAACAGAACAACCTGGACGAGTATTTCGGCTACGTCAACGCCAACGGCGGTCAGGTGAAGGTGACGCAACAGGATTCCTTGGCGTTCGCCAATGCGGAAGGCTTCTATCTCGATGGTCAATACCAGAAGGCACAGACGGCCCTGCAATATTACTTCGATAACTTCAAACGGGGCGCCTATTTGCTGAAAGCCCATTACTACGGCCTTGAATGCGCCGAAAGGGTTGGGACGCAAGACCAGGTGGTCACGCACCTTAATTATATATTGTCGCAACCCGACAACGACTACACCGATAACGCTCTGCTGAAGATGGCACGTATCGAATATGAGAAGGGCAACTATGGCAAGGCGGGTGAATACTACGAGCGACTGTCGCGCATCACCGAAGAGCCGCTCAAGCGTCTTGAGGCTCTCGAAGGCTGCATGAAGAGCAACTTCTTCCAAGGCAAATACGACAAGGCCATCGAAATGGGGGAGAGCCTGCGCCAGTCGCGTGACTTGACCGAAGACCAGGTCAACCAGATCAACCACATCATGGGTAAGTCGTATTTTGAGAAGGGCAACTACAACGCCGCCATCGAAAAACTCGACAAGAGCGCCCGCAACGACAAGTCGGTGTATGGTGCCGAGAGTGCCTATTACTCTGCCTTGGCTTCCATCAAACTGAAACAATATGACGAGGCCGAGAACAAGGTCTTCGATATCTCGGATAACTTCTCGAAATACGATTATTGGGTCGCCAAATCGTTCATCGCGCTCGCCGATGTGTATGTGGCCAAGGAGAATTACTTCCAGGCCAAGGAGACGCTCCGTAGTGTCATCGACAACTACAAAGGCAGCGACCTGAAACAGGAAGCCCGTGCCAAACTCGCCGAGGTGGAGGGCAAAGAGCCCAAGGTGAGCAACAGCAATGGCATCGAACCTTTAGAAATGGAATAAGAGTCATGAAAAGAATTGTCACTATAATCATCCTGGCCATTATGGCCGTCACCGCTTTCGGACAGCATGACGAACAAGTCACGGTGGAAGGCAAGTTCCGGCCTAAAGTCAATAAGGTCAATAAGCTGCAACTGCAACCTGAGACGCCCCAGCCTTCTTACAGATTCCCCAGTTCGGAGGTGACACCCAAGGAAGCAACACAGAAGTTCGCCCTCGATCTCGAGAAGATAGCCCCAACCGCTTTCGCGGCGAAGAACGATAAACTCGTCACTCCGACGGAGAACTTCGTGATGGCGGGCATAGGAACGCGGCTCTCGCCGATTTTCCTCTATAAGCATAATTCCATGCTGACCAAACAACTCGGCCTCGGTGTGGGCGTCAAGCATAACTCTTCGTGGCTCAATATCAAGGACTATGCACCTTCGGGCTATATGAACAACGCCTTCGAGGTCAACCTTACGACGAGCCAGTTTGACGGCTTCCAGATCGACGGAGGCGTGTTCTACAAAAACGACGTGTACCATTATTATGGTGTCAACCTTACTGAAACGCCTTTGACGGATGAACAGATCGAAAAGTACTGCCCGCGTCAGGCGTACAATAGCATCGGCGGACATATCGGATTGGCATCCACGTCGACGCGTGCCGGCGAGCTGAGCCATTCTGGTAGCATGGATTACCAATACACTTTCGACGCATTCAGCTCAAAGGAACACTTCTTGGGTTTGGACTATGGCCTCGGTTATACCGAAATGTGGTGGGGCCCTAAGGAGCGCCCTCAAAAGGTTGGTGTGAATGTGAGCTTCCAATACGATGGTTATGCCCCGGCAGGCTATGTCGAAAACCGTATCTTCTTCAAAGTCAATCCGTTCTTTGAGATGAAAGACGATTTCTACCGCATGCATCTGGGTCTGTGGATGGATGTCGTCGCTGGTGAAGAGTTGGAAGATAGACACTTTGCCCTTCGCCCCGATCTTAGCGGTAGTTTGTTTGTCTTGGACAAGAAGCTGGAGTTCTATGCTGGCCTAAAGGGCGGTCGCAAGTTGATGCGATTCAGCGAAATCGTCGAGGACAACCCCTTCGTCTTCATCACTTCACATGATGAGGTTCATGTGGTGAGAAACGAAAGGCTCTGTTTCGAAGGTGGTGTCCGCACCAACATTGCCGAAATCGTCGATTTGCACGTGGGCGTGCGCTATCGCCATGTCGACAATGATGCCTTTTATGTGATGGACGATATCGGTCCCGGCCAATTGTCAGACCTTTTCCATGACGACTATTCTTACCCACGACTGTATAACACTTATGGGATCGTTTATGACGAAACGAAGACCGTGTCTGTTTTGGCCGATGCCCGTGTCAAGATGCGCAATAGCCTCACGGCCGACCTTGGCCTGGCCTATCATAGCTGTTCGCCTGCCATTCAGGAATACGCCTGGTATCGTCCCACGACGGAAGCCAAGCTGAAAGTGACCTACGATTACAACGACAAGTTGGCGTTTAACACCACTTTGCTTTATCAAGGTGGACGTTATGCCAAGGTCTCGGATGATGGTCCTTACTGGAAGTATCCCCCTCGGTTTTACGCTGAAAAACTTAAGAATGTTTTCGACCTCAGCCTCGGTGCCGACTATAAGGTGAATGACCAAATCACGGCCTTTGCGTTGATTGATAATTTGGCGCACCAAAAATACCAGCTTTACTACAATTATCCCGTTACCGGCATCCAACTCTTTGCCGGTGTGAAGTTGAAATTCTGAAAGCGCCTCAAATGCCTTAAAAAGCCCCTTTCTGCGGATGGGGCTTTTTCTTTCCCGCGTACGCGAGACAATAAGGTGTTTCAAAAAATTGCCTATTTTTAGCCTCATAGAGCCATTTTGTGCCAAAAACAAATTTTTCAACTTTTTTGTGCATTGTGCCGAAAAAAAGCGTATCTTTGCACCTTTAATTGAAAAACCCTAAAAATCCTAAAATGACTGAAGAAGAAAAAAGAGAATTGGCAAGCGAAGAATATGGTGCCAGTAAGATCCAGGTTCTTGAAGGCTTGGAGGCCGTGCGTAAGCGCCCGGCAATGTATATCGGCGACGTCCATTTCCGCGGCTTGCATCATCTGGTATATGAAGTGGTCGACAACTCCATCGACGAAGCCATGGCAGGCTATTGCGACAAGATCGACGTCCGCATCCTGCCAGGCAACGCCATCAGTGTGCTCGACAACGGCCGTGGTATCCCCACGGGAATGCACCCCAAAGAACACCGCTCGGCCCTTGAGGTCGTGTTGACCGTGCTGCACGCTGGCGGTAAGTTCGACAAGGGCTCCTATAAGGTCTCTGGCGGTCTGCACGGCGTGGGCGTCAGCTGCGTCAACGCCCTTTCCACGCACCTCACCGCCGAGGTCTATCGCGAAGGCCAGATCTTCAAACAGGAATATGAGTGCGGCAAGCCGCTGTACGATGTGAAAGTGGTGGGCACGACCGACAAGAACGGCACACGCATTACCTTCCAGCCTGACGGCTCCATCTTCCAGACTACGGAATACGACTATAGCACCCTCGCCAACCGCATGCGTGAGTTGGCATACCTCAACCACGGCATCACCATCCAACTCACCGACGAGCGTGAGAAGATGGAGAACGGCGAATATCGCAGCGAGACCTTCTACTCAGAGAATGGCCTCATCGACTTCATCGCCTACCTCGACGCCAACCGCGAGAAACTCATCCCCGAGCCGATTTCCATCTCGGGCGAGAGAAACGGCGTGCCGGTAGAGATCGCTCTGGAATACAACAACGAGTACAAAGAGAACCTGCACTCGTATGTCAATAATATCAACACCATTGAAGGCGGTACCCACCTCCAAGGCTTCCGTTCGGGTCTGACGCGTTCGTTCAATGCCTACGCTGAGAAGAGCGGCCTGATGGAGAAGCTGGAGAAGCTGAAGGTGAAGATCTCGCCCGATGACTTCCGCGAAGGCCTCACCGCCGTCATCTCGGTGAAGGTGCCGGAGCCTCAGTTCGAAGGCCAGACCAAGACCAAACTCGGCAACGACGAGGTGATGGGTATCGTCAACTCCATCGTGGGCCAACAACTCTCCGACTATCTCGAAGAGCATCCCAAAGAGGCCAAGACCATCTTCGACAAGGTGACCTTGGCAGCCCAAGCACGTCAAGCGGCACGCAATGCCCGTGAGAAGGTGCAACGTAAGGGTGCCCTGTCGGGCTTCAGCCTGCCGGGCAAGCTGGCCGACTGCTCCGAGCGCGACCCCGCTAAGACCGAGCTTTACCTCGTCGAGGGTGACTCTGCAGGCGGCTCCGCCAAGCAAGGCCGTGACCGTAACTTCCAGGCTATCCTGCCTCTGCGTGGTAAGATCCTGAATGTGGAAAAGGCCATGGAACACCGCGTGTTCGACAGCGAGGAGATCAAGAACATCTACACCGCCCTTGGCGTCACTATCGGCACCGAGGAGGACAGCAAAGCCCTGAACCTCGAGAAGCTGCGTTACCATAAGGTCATCATCATGACCGATGCTGATGTCGACGGTAGCCACATCACCACACTGATCCTGACCTTCTTCTTCCGCTATATGCGTGAGCTGATTGAGAACGGCTATGTGTATTGCGCCACGCCGCCTTTGTACCTCATCAAGCGCGGCACCAAGCCGGTGCGTTATTGCTGGACCGACGAGGAACGCTTTGCCAGCATGGCCGAGCTGACCAAGAACGGTACGGTGAGTGGTTACGACGTGCAGCGTTACAAAGGTCTTGGTGAGATGAACCCCGAGCAGCTGTGGGAGACCACCATGGATCCCGCCCACCGCACGCTCCGTCAGGTGACCATCGAAAACGCCATGGAGGCCGACCATATCTTCTCCATGCTGATGGGCGACGAAGTGGCTCCGCGCCGCGAGTTCATCGAGCAGAATGCCACTTACGCCAACATCGACGCTTGATTGTCAGACGTACGACAATATAGAAAGGCCGCTACATGCGGCCTTTTTTTATGGAAAAAAGAGGGAACCCTCTTGCACAAGTCAAATTTAATCTTGAACTTTGCACAAAAATATAGTGTATGGAAATGTTCAAAAAAGGAGAGAAGATTGGCAAGTATGTCGTCAACTCGTTCATAAAGAAAGGCATTGTGGCTGAGTCGTATACGGTGCTCGGTCCCGACGATATGATGTACTTCATGAAGGTGTTCGACCTCGGACGCATCCCGCACGAACAGCTTTTCGAAGGCAAGGAGGTCTATGAGATCCAGCTCTGCAAGGAACTGAACTCGACCGAAGACGTGAATGTCATCCGATACGTCGACAACGGCGAGATCCGCAAGGGCAATAACGTCTACCACTATCTGGTCACCGAGTACTATCGCGGCATATCGCTCTTTGAGGCGGTCAGGCAAGACGGTCCTTTCGACCTCGAAGACGCCGTCCAAATCACACTCTGTGTGTTGAGTGGCCTCTCATTTATCCATTCCAGAGCATTGATTCATAACGACATTCGTCCCTCCAACATCATGCTCCAAGAATTGGATGACGGTATGCTGATGCCTACGATCATCGACCTTGGACATATCTCCTATATGGTCAAAGGACGTCCTACCTTCGTTGACGAGGACCTGATGCCCTACTTCCGTGCCCCTGAGACCTTCCGCGCGGTCTATACCGTGCAAAGCGACATCTTCTCAACGGGTGCCTTGCTTTATTTCCTGCTGTTTGGCAAGTCGCCATGGGAGTCGATCGACCTGCGTACGCTCGATGGCGATAAGCAGAAGATTGCTGAAGCCGTGAAGAAAGCGCGTAAACAAGACCTCGTCTTGGAGACGGAGCAGGTGAAATTGCCCGACTATATGAAAGCCATCCTGCAAAAAGCCTTGGCCAAGAAGCGTAGCGACCGCTTTGTGTCGGCCGCCGATTTTGCTCAGGCGCTGATAGAACAGGTGATGCCGGAGCTGGCCAAGTTGATGGAAGACAACGAGAAAGCCGATGAAGAAGGCGCGCAGGAAAACCCCAATCTGGGACCTACCATCACGGTGAAGAAAGGTTCAGGTAGCGGCTTCGACAATGTGACGGGTCGCGACGAACTCAAGGAACAGCTGCGCAAAGAGGTCCTGTTTGCCTTGCAAAATCCCGAGAAAGCAGAGATATATAAACTGCCTGCTATCAATGGCATCCTGCTCTATGGCCCTCCTGGATGCGGCAAGAGCCTCGTCTTGCAGAGCTTTGCCGAGGAGCTTGGTTTCCACTACTCCTTGATCAAAGGCGCCGAGATGGGCCACATCTATCAGGAAGGCGTGCTCGACAACCTGCAACGCCTCTTTGACGCTGCCGAAATCAAGGCTCCTTTCGTCATCTGTATTGATGAGTTGGAGTTCATCGCACCCAATGCCGGGGAAAAGGAGAACGCCATCACCCCGCAGGCCTCGGCTCTGTTCGGCATGATGAACGAATGCTCCAAGAAAGGCATCCTCGTCGTGGCCACTTCCAACCGTCCCGACCTGATCAGCCCCGTCATCATGCGTGTGGGCTGCATCGACCGCGTGTTCTTCGTCTCACAGCCCGACTTTGAGGCGCGTAAGGACATCTTCATGGCCCATCTGAAGGATCGCCCCTGCGAAGAACTCGATTTCGACGAGTTGGCCCGTATGTCGGACGACTTCAACGCTGGCGACATCACCGAGACCGTCAACGAAGCCGCCATGACGGCTGCCTACAATAACGTCCCGATATCCCAGAAGATTCTTGTCGACGTGCTGAAATACAAGAATCCGACTTATTCCACCAAGACCCGCATCGGATTCAACAAAAACTGAAGGAGATGAACGCGAAGACCTGGGTGTCAAGGTATCTGAAGTCACAAGGCATCGTTCCGAAAAAGAACGAACTGGGGCTGAATTTCAGCTACGAAGGCTGGAATTTCCTCCTTTGGGAGGATGCCGACGACCCGTTGTTTTTCCGTCTCATCCTGCCAGGTGTGTTCGATGTGACTGACGACAACTTCGCCGAGGCCATCATGGCCTGCAACAACGTCAACTGGAACTATAAGGTGGTGAAAGCCGTTCTGTATGAGTTTGAGGATGAGCATGACAAGGGCACCTCGGTATGGATGTGCTTCGAACAGGTGCTCGACGCCACGCCACAAGTTGAGGAATTGATTCCCCGTGCAGTCCACAGTCTCATCGCCGCCGCCGAGGCGTTTAATAAGGAAATGACGGAGGAATGAGATTCCCCTGCGGGGAATGGATATAGGTCATTAAGTTGACAGCGGCGGTCAGTAATGGTTACGATACTATGACATAACAATCCGCCGCAGGTTACAAAACAAATCTTACTCCATTCCCGAAGGGAATCTCGAATAAGAAACAATAAACTAACAATAATATGAAAATCAAACTCTTACTAATCTCAATGCTCCTAGCGAACATCGCTGTCGCCCAATATGCTCCCGCTGGCGACAAGATCAAGACACGTTGGGCTGAACAAGTCTCTCCAGAGAATGCCCTACCCGAATATCCCCGCCCGATGATGGTGCGACCCGAATGGAAGAACCTCAACGGCCTATGGCAATATGCCATCACGGCGAAAGGGGAGAAGGCCCCGCAACAGTATGAGGGCGATATCCTCGTGCCGTTCTGCATCGAGTCGGCACTCTCGGGTGTTCAGAAGGAGGTAGGTCCCGACAATGCCCTGTGGTACCAGAGGACTTTTGCCGTGCCAAGCAACTGGAAAGGCGGCCGTGTGTTGCTGCATTTCGGCGCCGTCGACTGGATGACGGATGTGTGGGTGAACAACATCAAAGTAGGCTCGCACACTGGTGGTTACACTCCTTTTACCTTCGACATCACCCAAGCCTTGAAAGGCAAGCAAAACACCCTCGTCATCCGTGTGTGGGATCCGACTAACGCCAGTTATATTCCTCATGGAAAACAGGTTCTCAAGCCTCACGGCATCTTCTACACCGCAGTGACAGGTATCTGGCAGACGGTGTGGCTGGAGAACGTGCCTGAGGATTACATCCAAAACCTCGTCACCACGCCCAACTTCGACAAGGCCACTGTCAATGTGGAGGTGGACTTCTCCAACCCGACCAAGGACGACCTCTATCAGGTGGAGGTGTCGTTTGAAGGCCAGCCCGTGGCATCGGCTAAGGCCATCAACGGGCAACCTGTTGAGGTGAACATGCCCGAGGAGTTCCTGCGCTGGACACCCGACCATCCTTTCCTGTATGACATGAAAGTCAAGGTGCTGCGTAAGGGTAAAGTGATCGATGAGGTGGACAGCTATTTTGCCATGCGAAGTTTCGGCACGCAACGCGACGAAAGCGGTATCGTGCGTCTCACGCTCAATGGCCTTCCCATCTTCCATTTCGGTCCGCTCGACCAAGGCTGGTGGCCCGATGGCCTCTATACCGCACCTACCGACGAGGCATTGGCCTACGATGTCCAGAAAACCAAGGACTTGGGCTTCAATATGATTCGTAAGCACGTCAAAGTGGAGCCGGCGCGTTGGTACTACCATTGCGACCGCCTCGGCATCATCGTATGGCAGGACATGCCCAGCGGCGGCCGTGGCCCCGAGTGGCAGACCACACAATATTACCAAGGTCCCGAGAGTATGCGTACGCTCGAATCGGAGGAATGCTATAAAAAGGAGTGGACGGAGATCATCAACAGTCTGAAGTCGGTGCCTTGCATTGGTGTTTGGGTGCCTTTCAACGAGTCGTGGGGACAGTTCAAGACCCCTGAGATTGTAGAAATGACCAAAAAACTCGACCCGACACGCCTGGTCAACCCTGCCTCAGGTGGCAACTTCTACCAGTGTGGCGACATCCTCGACCTGCACCACTATCCCGACCCCAAGATGGTGCTTTACGACCCGACACGTGCCACGGTGCTCGGCGAATATGGCGGCATCGGGCGTAAGGTGGAAGGCCACACCTGGGTAAAAGACCAAGGCTGGGGTTATGTGGAGTTTGATACGGAAGAAAAGGTGACCGACACCTATGTGGAATATGCGGAAAAGCTCTACAAGATGGCCTTCCAAGGTTTCTCGGCAGCGGTTTACACACAAACCACCGACTGCGAGACTGAACTCAACGGCCTTATGACTTACGATAGGGCGGTTGTCAAACTCAATGAGAAGCGGTTGCTACAAATCAATCGGAAGATTAGCCACGCTTTGGCGGAATAAAAAAAAGAGACGCGGTCTAAACCGCGTCTCTTTTTTTGTTGAGTATGATATGATGATTATTTCATTTCACCAGTGATGGTAATCTGGGTGCCTACGCTGCCAAGATTGTCAATCTGGGCGTGATTGATACGGACCAGAGTGAGCTTTTGGCCATAAACAACAGCCAGCATATCGTTGTAGTCAGAGCTGTTGTTGGTGGTGATGTTACGATAGGACTCAACGGCAGTGCCAGTTTCAGCCAGGTTGGTGAAGTAGGCGTTCTTGTCGCTCATAGTAGCAATGCCATTATAGTCGTCGCCGCTGCACACATAGAGTTGAGCACCGTCGAGGGGCTTAATGGTGGCCATGATGTCCTTGTAGCTGCCAGTCCACTGCAGACCGATTTCTCTCATTTCAGCTTCGGTGATGCCAACGAGGTTAGCGCCCTTGCGGATCCATTCGACCGTCTTGCTGATGAGGGGCTGATCGGGGTTGTTGAGGGTCAGGGTGATGGTGGCGGTGGCGACTTGGCCAGCGGCATCAGTCACAGTGGCGGTGATGACAGAAGTGCCAACGATTTCATCTCTGTCGTAATCATACTTCACTTTGTCGGTGTAAGTGTACTCAGTCATGCCGGTGAGGTCCTTGTTGGCCCATTCGGTATCGTCAACTTTCACGACGAGGGAGACGAGCTCCTTGTTGGTGGTGGCGCTGGAAGCCACAACGAAACCGAAGTTGACTTCAGTGTTCACGTTGACGGTGTCAGTAGCCAAGACATAACCATCTTCGCCATTGTAGACCTGGATGGTGGGTTGACCTTCCTTGTTGCAGCTTGCAAAGAAAGCAAGGCTGGCAATGCACACAAGTGCTAAAGCTAATTTCTTCATTTTTTTAATTTGTTTAGTTAAACTTGAGTTATTGATTAAATGTGTTTTTTCTTTCAAAGAACGTTGCAAAGATAGCAAATAGTTTGCCAAACTTTTCAAAACTGCCAAAAAATACAAAAAAAGCCTGTTTTTGGCAGGCTTTTTTTCTTTAATGCAGTTTCATTTTTATTCGATGCAATTAGTCCTCAACGATTGCTTCGTTCGGGCAAGCGCCGGCGCAAGTGCCGCAACCAACGCAGGTGTCAGGATCGATGACATAGATGTCGCCTTCTGAAATAGCGCCCACGGGGCATTCGTCAATACATGTGCCGCAAGCAACGCAGCTGTCTGTGATTTTGTAAGCCATAATGTTTTTAATTTTGAGTTAGTTTTGAATTTTCGTGCCGCAAAAATACTACAACTTTCATTCCATTGCGCCCAAATCGGAAATTTTTATTCAGTCTAAATAATAATTATGGCTAAAGCGTTGATATTTAACATGGTATAAAATCGCTTCTAAAAAGGAAAATAAAAAACTGTTTTCTTTGGTTTTGCACCTTATTATTGCTTAATTTTGCACCGAATTTAAAATGTTTTCCATTAGGCTTTGTATCCTAATCTTTAAATCTTGAATATTAAATCTTTAAATCAATAATCATGACAGCAAAAAGTAAGGTTGTAGCCCTTGAACACGTCGTCATCCGCTTTTCGGGCGACTCGGGCGATGGTATGCAACTTACCGGAAATCTATTTTCGGATTCAACAGCATTTGCCGGAAACGATTTCGCCACCTTCCCGGACTATCCGGCTGAAATCCGTCCGCCGCAAGGCACCGTGGCTGGCGTCTCTGGCTTCCAAGTGCACTTTGGACACAAACCCGTTCACACCACTGGCGACCTCTGCGACGTCCTCGTGGCTATGAACCCCGCCTCCATCAAGGCTAACATGCGCTGGCTCCGTCCCGGAACCATCATCATCTTCGACTCTGACTCGGTGACCGAAAAGGCCCTTGAAAAGGCCGGTTATGCCGACGACCCGACCGTCGACGGCACCCTCGCCGACTATCAAGTGGTGAAGGCTCCTATCTCGGAACTCACCAAAGAGGCCCTGAAGGACTTCGGCATGGACAATAAGTCGATGCTGAAATCGAAGAACATGTTCGCCCTTGGCATTGTGATGTACTTGTTCAACCGCGAACTCGACACCGTTTACAAGTATTTTGAGACCAAGTTCAAAGGCAAGGACCAAGTGATCAAGGCCAACCGCACCGTCCTCGACGCCGGTTACCACTATGCCGATACTTGGGAGCTCTTCACCAACACCTATCGTGTGGAAGCCGCCGACCTCGACAAAGGCAAATACCGCAACATTACCGGCAACACCGCCGCCGCTTGGGGTTTGATGGCCGCCTCCGAGAAGTCGGGCCGCCCGCTCTTCCTCGGTTCGTACCCCATCACTCCCGCCACCGACATCCTTGCCGAGTTGACGAAATACAAGAACCTCAACGTCAAGGCTTACCAGGCTGAAGACGAAATCGCTGGCATCATGTCGTCGATCGGCGCTGCCTACACAGGCTGCATGGCCGTGACGACGACTTCGGGTCCTGGTCTCTCGCTGAAGAGCGAAGCCATGGGTCTCGCCGTGATGACCGAGCTTCCGCTGGTGATCATCGACGTGCAGCGTGGCGGTCCCTCCACGGGTTTGCCGACCAAGATGGAACAGAGCGACCTGATGCAGGCCCTATACGGCCGTAACGGTGACGCTCCGCTCGTGGTCATTGCTGCTCGTAGCTCTGCCGGTTGCTTCTACACTGCTTACGAAGCCGCCCGTATCGCCATGGAGCACATGACTCCTGTCATCATGCTCAGCGACGGTTCTCTGGGTAACGGCTCCGAGGTGTTCCGCATCCCCAAGATGGCCGACCTGCCAAGCATCACACCTCCTCTGGCCAAAGCCGACGACCCGAACTACATGCCTTATCGCCGCGACGAGAAATGGCTCCGCCGCGAATGGGCTATCCCGGGCACACCTGGTCTGCGTCACCGCGTGGGTGGTCTGGAAAAAGAAAATGGCAAGGGCAACCTGTCGACCAATCCTGAAAACCACCAGATCATGACCGAACTCCGTGAGGAGAAGATCAACCGCGTGGCCAACGACATCCCGCTGCAGGAAATCTACGGTGACAAGAACGCCGACCTCCTCGTGGTGAGCTGGGGTGGTACCTTCGGTACCGTCCGCACCGCCGTCGAGGGCCTGATGGAAGAAGGCAAGAGCATCGCTCACGCCCACTTCGACTACATCATGCCGTTGCCGCGCAACACCGAAGAAGTGCTGAAAGGTCACAAGAAGATCGTGGTCTGCGAAATCAACCGCGGCCAGTTTGCCAAGTACCTGCGCATGAACTTCCCCGAGTACAAGTGCGAGCAATTCAATAAGGTGATGGGCCTGCCGTTCACCATCGGCGAGCTTGAAGCTAAGTTTAACGACCTTTTAAAATAATACGACTATGGAAAATCAGAATATCGAACAAGAGGTCATG
>JAEEGJ010008177.1_pt1 | contig 29079 bp, 23 predicted proteins | sample 8958761 | NCBI WGS metagenome assembly JAEEGJ01 (sample SAMN16246546, study PRJNA631951) | gut metagenome | biome: gut microbiome; feature: rumen; material: RS-attached | host: Bos | place: Iran: Karaj | collected 2018-10
AAGATGAACTTATTGTTGAACTTAAATCTGTAAAAGAACTGCTTCCCGCACATCGCGCACAACTATTTAATTATATGCGGCTGACCAAAAAACCATTAGGCTTGCTTATTAACTTTGGGCAACCGAGTTTACAAAGTGAACGCTATGCATATATAGAAGAGACAAACGAATGTGTTTTACTTGACAAAGACATGAACCTTCTCTACCCTGAATACCCAAGCTGGGACGTCGAGGAAGAAGAAAAAACAATTAATGAAAATTCGTGATACATTATTGATAATTCGTGTAATAAAGAAAATAAGAAAATAAACAAAAATGAAAGCCTCCATTTCTTTCCCTGAATTGCAGTCCATTCTGCAAGAAAAAACCGAACAAAACATCGGACTTGCCTTCGTCGACGACAAGACCGTGAAGGTCACCTACCCCCTCAACTTAGGCTTTATGAAGAAGGACATATCTGCCAATCTCTCTATCCTTGAGATGGTAGGCAGCGACCTGCTCGTCAAGTTGGATGCCGGCATGGGCACCGATACTTTGATGAGCACCGTGCTCAGTCTGCTCCATAACAAGCTTCCAGAAGGTCTGATTGAGAAGCGTCCCGACCGGCAGCTGTTGCTCCATCTCGGCCAAATCGAACAGGTGAAGACCGTTTTCGATGCCATTCAAGTCGGCGACATCCATGTCCTCGACAACGGTTTGGAAGTGGAGGGCGGATTGAAATAATATCCGACAAATCGCGTTATGAGAAATAAGCAAACAACAAATATCAGTAATGAAGAATTGTAACTTTTTGAAACTGTTTGTGTTGGTATCATTCATCATGCCAACCTTATTTGCCAATGCGCAAACGAAACTCGACAAGCAAGTATTGATGACCATTGGCGACCAAGACATCACCGTGAAGGAGTTCTGCGATGTGTACTATAAGAACAACCTCAAAAGCGATGTCATCGAGAAGAAATCAGTTGATGAATACCTCGACCTTTTCACGACTTTCCGCATGAAGGTGATGGAAGCCGAGAGTCTGCAATTGGACACCAGCGCGAAATTCCAAAAGGAACTGGCTGGCTACCGCAAGCAGTTGGCCAAGCCTTTCATGAGCAGCGACGACATCACTGAAGAGCTGTTGCAGGAAGCCTACCAGCGCAAGTTGAAGGACATCCGCGCCTCCCACATCCTCATCCGCTGCGACAAGAATGCCATGCCTTCCGACACGTTGAGAGCCTACAACAAAGCCATGGAAATCCGCAAAAAGGCCCTGAAAGGTGAAGACTTTGGCGACCTCGCTGTGCGTTATTCGGAAGACCCATCAGCGAAAGACATGGAAGCCACCGACCAAGCTCCTGCCCGTCCAGGCAACCGTGGCGACCTCGGCTATTTCACTGTGTTTGACATGGTTTATCCTTTTGAGACGGGAGCCTACAACACCAAGGAAGGCGAAATCTCCATGCCCGTACGCAGCGATTTCGGCTACCATATTATTAAGGTGCAAAGTATAACCGATGCCATGGGTTCCATCCAAGCCGCACACATCTTCATGCAACTGCCCTTCGACGCCCCCGAAGATGAAGTGGCAGCAGCACAACAAAAGGCCAACAACATCTATAACGAACTGATAGCCCAAGACGGCAAGAACTGGAGCGAGATGGTGAAGCAGTATTCCGACGACAGAGGCACCGTGCAACGCGACGGCGCTCTGACTTCCTTCACCGTCAGCCGCATCGTCCCCGAGTTTATTGAAGCCTGCAAGTCATTGGAAATTGGACAGATTGCAAAACCCATCCGTACCAACTATGGCTTCCATATCATCAAGTTGTTGGGCAAATCGGGAGTCGGACCTTTTGAAAAAGAGTCAAAAGCCTTGAGCGAGCGCATCGAGAAAGACATGCGTTCCAAGAAGTCGGAAGAGGTAGTCCTCAAGCAGGTGAAAAGCGAATACAAGTTCAAGCAGAACGACAAGAACCTGGAAGCTTTCATGGCCACCGTCGACAGTAGCATCCTCCGAAATGCATACGTGCCTGCCGACAATGTCGACATGAACGCCACGCTGTTCAGCATGGAAGGCAACCCGACCAAGGTGAGCGATTTCGTCAACTACATCAAAGGCAACATGAAACCGCAAAAATACGTCACTCCTGCCACCTACGCCTACCAACTTTACGAAGCCTTCTCCAGAGAAACGGCCTTGAATTATGCCGATTCACGTCTCGAGGACAAGTATCCCGAATTCAAGGCTTTAGTCCAAGAATACAAGGACGGCATCTTGCTCTTCGACCTCATGGATCGCGAAGTGTGGGACAAGGCTGTGAAAGACACCTTGGGTCTGCAAGAATTCCACGCACGCAATGCTTCCAAATACATGTGGGATGAACGCGCCCATGCATACATCATCACAGTGACTCGTCAAGAATCCTTACCCAAGGTGAAAGCACTTCTGGACAGCGGCATCGTTCTCGACAGCTTAAGGAGCACCTTGCAACGCGATTCCATCAACTACACCTTTGTGCGTAAGGGTTACTACCAAAAAGGCGACAACCAATATGTCGACCAAACGGAATGGAAGGTGGGCGTAAGAAACGAAATTCCCTCTACCGTCGACCAAAGCACCGTCATCGTTTGTATCGATGAACTGCGCAAGCCCGAACCTAAGACCCTCAAAGAAGCCCGAGGCCTTGTCACCTCTGACTATCAAGTGGAACTCGAACAAAAATGGGTGAAGTCGCTGAAAGAAAAATATCCAGTGAAAATCGACGAGAAAGTGCTGGATAAAGTCAGAAAGATGTATCAATGAACAAGTTAGGCGTTCTTATTGGTATCACTTCCCTACTGCTACTGGCCAGCTGCGACTTCTTTCAGAAAAAAACGAAAGAAGTCGTAGTGGCTGAGTGTTACGGTAAGTATCTCTATGAGTCGGACCTCGTAGGGATAGTTCCCGCAGGCACCTCTATCATGGACAGCATCCAAAGTGTCAGCACATTCATCGACTCCTGGATTAGGAGACAGGTGCTGATCCATCAGGCCGAGAACAACCTCGAGAAGGAAGAGCTCGCTTTCCAAAAGCAGATAGAAGAATACCGGAACTCGCTTGTCATCTACACCTACGAAAGCCAACTCATCAACCAGAAGTTGGACACCATCGTCAGCGAAGATGAAATCGCCGACTACTATGAACAGCATAAAGAGGACTTCCAACTCCGTAACACGATGGTCAAAGCGGCATACGTCATCCTCGACGAAGGATGCCCTCATAAAGAAACCTTCCAAAAACTGTTGAGTGACCCTGACACATTGCTGCTGCAAAACATCGACGTTCTAGCGACCTATTATGCCGTGAAGAACTACCTTGATGTTGACCATTGGATGCGTTTGGACGAACTAACCAACCTCATCCCCATTGAGATCTTCAATGCCGAGAGTTTCCTAAAGAAAACCAAGTACGTCTGTTTCGAGATGAACGAATTTACCTACATTGTGCGTTTTGTCGACTACCTTCTCGAAGAAAGCACCTCACCTTTGGAGATGGAACGCGACAACATCAAGAGCGTCATCCTCGCCCATCGCAAGCAAGCCTTGCTTGAGAAAATGAAGACTTCACTCTACAACAAAGCCAAAAGGGAACATGCGTTTGAAGTGTATGTGGGCTCACCTACTTTATATAACGCCGATTAAGCCGGCAATTTCTACAGGCTCAACGGCCTCGGTCAATGAGCTGACAACAAGTTGAAATACTGAAATAAGAAACAATGAAAAGAAACTGGATTATCATTGCACTCATGCTAATAACCTTGCCGATGATGGCACAAAACCGTCAACCACAGGTGATTGACAAGGTGGTGGCCGTTGTCGGAAAGAACATTATCCTGCAATCGGATATTGAGAACCAATATATCCAATACCGAATGCAAGGCATGGCCGAAGGCACGGGGCAGGAAGTACGCGCCCGCATTTTAGAGGACCTTTTGCTTCAGAAACTTATGCTCAACCAGGCTGAGATGGACAGTATCACAGTGACCGATGAGGAAGTGGAAAGGCAAATGGACCAAAAGCTCCAATACTTCATCAGTAGATTTGGCTCAAAGGAGAAGATGGAGGCGCAATTTGGAAAAACCTTGACCGAAATCAAAGACGAGCTGCGCAAAGGCCAGAAAGACCAGATGCTTCAAGAACAGGTACAGAACAACATTATGGAGAGCGTTGCCGTGACGCCCCAAGAAGTGAAAGATTTCTTTTTATCCATACCCAAAGACAGCCTTCCCACCGTCAATCCTGAATACGAAATAGTGCAGATTGTAAAGCGTCCGCCAGTCAGCATCGACGAGAAGCTGATTGTGAAAGACCGCCTCTACCAAATCCGTAAGCGCATCTTGGAAGGCGAAAGCTCCTTCTCAACCATGGCTGTGCTTTATTCCGAAGACCCAGGCTCGGCGCGACAAGGTGGAGAACTTGGTTTGACAGGCAGAGGCGAATGGGCCACCGAGTTTGAAAACGTTGCCTTCAACCTTCACGATGGTGAAATCTCAGACGTGGTGGAAACACAATTCGGTTTCCATATCATCCAACTCATTGAGAAACGCGATAATATGGTCAACTGCCGCCACATCCTACTACAAGCCAAAGTGCCCATCGAGGCCCTGGAGAAAGCCCAAAGCGAACTTGATTCCGTGGCACAACTCATCCGCAACGGTGACATGACCTTTGAGGAGGCCTGCAAGAAATACAGCGACGACGACTCAAAGAGCAACGGAGGTTATTTGACCAATGCTGCTACAGGAGGCAACCGACTCAGTATGCAAGACTTGCAAGAATTGGAGATGAGTTATCCCGAATACAAGAACTTGGCGTTCGTCATCAGCCGCCTCGAAGTCGGTCAAATCAGCGACCCTTTGCCCATGACCACCAATGAAAACAAGGACGCTTTCCGCCTCATCATGGTCAAGAGCAAGACCGAGTCGCATCAAGCCAACCTGAAAGACGACTATCACCTCATCCAAAGCTGGGCCCTCAACCAGAAACGCCAAGAAGCCATCGGCAAATGGGTGAAAAACAAAGCCGCCAAGGCCTATATCCGCCTTGACGACACCTATAAAAACAGCGAATTTTATTACGATTGGAACTTTCAATGACAAACTATGCATCAGATGTCGACGGTGCCAAGGCATTGGTCGAGAAATATGAAACCCTCCGCAAGGAAATCGGAAAAGTCATCGTCGGACAACATGACATTATCCACGACACCATCCTGTCCATCTTCTGCCAAGGCCATGTACTACTCGTCGGCGTGCCTGGCTTGGCCAAAACCCTATTAGTGAACACTATTGGCAAGGCACTTGGCCTAAGTTTCAGCCGCATCCAGTTCACTCCCGACCTCATGCCTTCCGACATCGTGGGCACCGAGATTTTGGATGAGTCGCGACAATTCAAGTTCATCAAAGGCCCTGTCTTCGCCAACATCGTATTGGCCGACGAAATCAACCGTACCCCGCCCAAAACGCAAGCCGCCCTTTTGGAAGCCATGCAAGAGAAGAGCATCACCGTGTCGGGCAAGACCTACAAGTTACAGGAGCCGTTCTTTGTCTTGGCCACCCAAAACCCCATCGAACAAGAAGGCACCTATCCCCTGCCCGAAGCCCAACTCGACCGCTTCATGTTCAACCTCATGCTTGACTATCCTTCGTATGACGAGGAAATCGACATCGTGAAGAACACCACTGTGGGCAATGTGGCCGAAGTGCATGCCGTGCTGTCACCTGAGGAGATTCTGTACTTCCAACAGTTGGTACGCCGCGTACCAGTGCCCGATAACGTGTATGAATATGCGGTAAATCTGGTTGCCCAGACCCGTCCTCACACGAATAAAGCCCACGAATGGGCCAACCGTTACCTCAGCTGGGGAGCAGGGCCACGCGCCTCGCAATACCTCATCATCGGTGCCAAGGCCAACGCTCTGCTGACCGGCAAATACTCCCCCGACATCGAGGACGTGCAACGCGTGGCCATCCCGATTCTGCGCCACCGCATCATCCGCAACTATACCGCTGAAGCAGAAGGCGTTTCGATTGAAAACATTATCGACACATTGAAATAATTGTTTGTAGGGCTGTCGTATTACGGCAGCCGCTGTAATGGTTTGCAACAGCGGCTACCACGATGTGACAGCCCTACAAGCTTAATTCTTTCCTCCAATAAACTTGAAGCCCCATTTATCCTCTGCCAACAAATCGGGCACCGTTTCACCACCCAAACCCACGGCATGACTCACCGTGAACCGTGACGAGAAAACCCCGTAACCACCGTTCATAGGAGAAAGATCGCTTTCGCCCAAGCCAGGTTCCAACAAGGCCTCACTGGCATGAACATATTGGTTCAGTTTGTCACCACCGGCAGTAATGATGACATCAACAGGATAGTCGCCGAAGAAGCGCTTCAAGCTATCATTGGCAACGGTATCATCGCCGATGAACTTCTCCAATTCCTCATAAAAAGTTCGCGGCCAGTAATAGAATACATAAAAACCGTTATTCGTACTGATTGACAGGTCATAGTCTTCATACGTTCCAATATACCAACGCATGGTACGCAGCACGGAATCGCCGTCGGGCGTGCGTTGTTCTTTGAAATTAAAGGCAAAATAGATTTCATAGTAAGCCGCATTAATGGCAGGCCGAAAAAGGAAATGCCTTGGAACGGCATTGATATATTGTTTCGAAAAGTTCACGCCTAAGCTCTGCACATCGAAATAACCGTCTCCCACCAGCTTGGTCTTGGTAGTCAATGTGGATTCGGGCAGGGCAACTTTAAGCTTATAGCTGTAGTTTTTTGTGTCGCTGTTCATCGGCAGCCGTTCTGTCGTGTAATACATCTTCTGCAAGGGTGCATAAAAAAGCCCTTGCGACTTGTCGCGGATGGTAATGGTATCAAGGATAAACTCACGAACGGAATCGCCATTGCAGTATTCGACGATACGCGCATCCAATTTGCCTGAATAGTTGCTCGAGTCAGGGTTAAGGGCAGATTCGTAAGGGTCACCCTGCACATAAAAAGAACGCGTTATTTTGATGAAGTTGGTGTCAGCATTGACATCAAGTACGCCATAGACAATCGGGAACTCCTTATAGTCGGCATAAACATTGACATCCGTTGAGCAGGAGGCGAAAAAAGCCATAAGAGGCATGTAAAACAACAGTAAAACTCTTTTCATCTTTGCCATCCGTTTTTTTGATTCACGCGACAAAACTACAAATAAATTCGTTTCAAACAAATTATTTCCGCTTTATTTTACATTTTTTCTCTTTTTGATTACACAAAAACCGACCGCCTATAGATTCCTAAGGGAATGCCATAGACGGTCGGTTTTAATAGTCAGCGTTTTTTTCTATTCCTCATCCACCAAGAACACGGCCACCTGGCGGATGCCGCTGGCACCTATGACCAAGGTCTGTTCGATGTCGGTGCTGCGGCTCGGTCCTGTGATGATGGTCATCTGCGAAGGTTTGTTTTTCGCATATTTCCTCCTCACGGTTTGAAATGCCGCCCTCATGCCTGGCACAATCTGTTCGGTTGTGGCAAACACCAACAAAGTGTCGGGCAAGGCGTAAGCCTCACGTGTCTGGGTCAAGCTGTCAGAAAGAACGATGCTGCCTGTCTGTGCCACCAAGCACTCGCAGCCTGTCAGACTGACGAGTTTTTGCTTGGGCTCGCGTTCCTTATTCTCTGTATAGGGGATGCCATACTTATCCAGAAGACGTTGCATCTCTGGGCTGGTGCACCACAGCGGCTCCCAGCCATTCTCGGGTGCCAATTGTTTGATGCACTCGGCAAACTCAGCCTCGCTCTCCAAGTAGATGAAGATGCCGCCATACTCCTTGAAGTTCTGCACAAAAGTAATGGCCGTTCCATCCTCTTCCTTGATAGGCACCCACGTCTCAGTGCGCTGGTCGATATCCTTAAACAATGCCTCCTGACGCTCGATGAGGGCATTACGCACCCTAGCAAGCATTTGCTCCTTAAAGGTGGTGTCGGTGTTTTCTCCTTTGTTGTCCCAGGCCATGGCTTTTATGCGTTTTCAGGTTTGTTCTCAGGTTGATTCTCTGTTTGGCTTTCAGCTGCCTTCAAGGCCGCGTTCTTCAGTTTCTCGTCTTCGGAGTTGCCCCAAGGACGTTTGCCAAAGATGCGTTCCAAGTCCTCACCGAAGATAACCTCTTCTTCGATGAGTTTGTTGGCCAATTCCGAAAGGCCTTCTCGGTGGTCGGTAAGGATGGCAACAGCGTCTTTATATGCCTTCTCGACGATGAAGCTCACGCGTTGGTCGATGGTCTCGGCGGTCTTCTCGCTGAAAGGTTTGGTGAGGCTATAGTCCTGCTGCCCCGTTGAGTCATAGTAACTCAGGTTGCCGATTTCCTCGTCCAAACCATAATAGGTCACCATGGCAAAGGCCTGTTTGGTGACTTTCTCAAGGTCAGACAAGGCACCAGTGGAAATCTGTCCAAAGACCACCTGCTCGGCTGCACGACCGCCCAAGGTGGCAATCATCTCTTGGTACATCTGCTCCTTGGTGGTAATTTGACGTTCCTCGGGCAGATACCATGCAGCACCCAGCGAGTTGCCACGCGGCACGATGGTCACCTTCACCAAAGGATGGGCAAACTGCAGCAACCAGCTCGTTGTGGCATGGCCCGCCTCATGGAAGGCGATGACCTTCTTCTCTTCGGGTGAGATAATCTTATTCTTCTTCTCGAGGCCTCCGATGATGCGGTCGACAGCATCCAAGAAGTCCTGCTTATCAATCTCTTCTTTGCCTTTGCGGGCAGCCATCAACGCGGCTTCATTACACACGTTGGCGATATCAGCACCCGAGAAACCCGGGGTCTGCTTGGCCAAGAAGTCTTTGTCGACATCGTTGCCAAGCTTCAAGCCGCGCATGTGTACCTCAAAGATTTCCTTACGGCCAACAATGTCGGGCAGCTCCACATAGATCTGACGGTCGAAACGACCGGCACGGAGCAAGGCTTTGTCGAGGATGTCGGCACGGTTGGTGGCAGCCAACACAATGACACCTGAGTTGGTACCGAAACCATCCATCTCGGTAAGCAACTGGTTCAGCGTGCTCTCACGTTCGTCGTTACCACCAGTGATGGCGCTCTTGCCACGGGCACGGCCAATGGCATCGATTTCGTCGATGAAGATGATGCATGGTGCTTTCGACTTGGCGTTGTTGAACAGGTCACGGACACGCGAAGCGCCCACTCCGACAAACATCTCCACGAAGTCGGAGCCTGAAAGGCTGAAGAAAGGCACATTGGCCTCGCCTGCCACCGACTTGGCCAGCAGGGTCTTACCCGTTCCGGGAGGGCCAACCAAAAGCACACCCTTCGGAATCTTACCGCCCAATTTGGTGTATTTCTCTGGATTCTTCAGGAAGTCAACGACTTCCATAATCTCCACTTTTGCCTCTTCCAAACCTGCCACATCCTTGAAGGTCACGTTGACATTGCTGCTGTTCTTGTCATAAAGCTGAGCCCGCGACTTGCCTATATTGAAAATCGATCCAGCTCCACCACCCATGCTGCGACCCATTCCGCGAATGAGCACAATATAAAACACAGCGAGCAAGGCCAATGGTATCAACCACTCAAAGATGCTACCCATCCAATTGTTTCGTCTTACATTGCTGATATACACGGGATTGGACACATCTTGCTGGGCATTCTCCACCATCTCCTCAAAACGTTCCAAAGAGCCGATTTTATAGGAGTAGTTCGGATACTCGGTAATGCCGTCAGCATTGGTAGTCACGTCAGGGAAATAGATTGCCAAGCCTTTCTTGTTCAGATAGATCTCGGCATCCTCGCGGTTGACAAGTTCGATTTTGCCCACCTCTTCCTTTTTTAGCAACTCGATGAGTTTGCCCTGATCAATATCCTCTTGTGGGGTGACAGAACCTCTGCCAAAAAAGTTCACACCAATCAGCACAGCGAACAAAATGACATAGATCCACATCAAGTTGAACCGTCTCTTGCCATTCGGTTTCTGATTGGGTTGGTTAGGCTGGTCGGGCTGGTTTGGGTTGTTGCCAGACCCTTTAGTCTCGTTATTCTCCATTGTAAAACTTTGATTTTGAAATGATTATTCCTCGGTCGCCTTCACGATTCTCTCAGCATCGGCCCATAGCTCCTCCAATTTGTAAAACTCGCGCTTCGATTCGAGGAATACATGGACGACGACATCCACGAAGTCTATCAAAATCCATTCCGTATTTTCGCGGCCCTCCACATGGTAGGGTTTGTTGTGCGTCTTTTCAAAAACCACCTCTTCCACCTTATCGGCGATGGCATCCACCTGCGTTTTGGAAGGGGCATGGCAGATGACAAAATAATCTGTCACTGCGGTGGTGATCTCCCTCAGGTCGAGGGTGACAATGTCTTTGCCTTTCACGGCTTCCATGGCCTCAATCGTTGCGGCCACAATCTCTTCAACGTTATCTGTTTGATGTCTGACTCTCATAATCGTAAAAAATGGACTGCAAATTTAAGCATTTTTGCAATAACAACTGGAATTTGCCAAAAATTCCGTATTTTTGAAGCGTAAAATCTTACGACCATGAACGAACTCGAAACCTTATTTTCAGAAATCACGACCTTTGTTTTCGACTACGACGGCGTGATGACCGACGGAACAGTCTTCAGCAGCCCAGATGGAACTCCCTGGCGCGCCACCAACGTGAAAGACGGCTACGCTTTGCAGCTGGCCGCAAAACTCGGCTATAAAGTAGCCGTCATCTCGGGCGCCATCTGCCCCTCTATGGAAGTCAGGATGAACAGCCTTGGCGTGAGCGATGTGTTCACCGGTGTGCCAAACAAGGTGCTGAAGCTCAAGGAGTACATGAACCGCAAAGGCCTCGACGCCAAACAGATTATTTTCATGGGCGACGACATCCCTGACCTTCAGGTAATGAAAGAAGTGGGGGTTCCGGCTTGTCCTGCCGATGCAGTGCCTGAGATAAAGGAAATCTGCAAATTCATCAGCGAAAGACCTGGTGGCAAGGGAGCTGTGCGTGATGTCATCGAACGTGTCCTGAAAGTGCAGGGCAAATGGATGACGGAAGAGGCGTACGCTTGGTAAAGGTTAAATAGATTCCCTTCGGGAATGAAATACTTCATTTTGTAATTACCTGCGGCTTGTAATAGCTACTGACGGGTAACTGTCATTGGCCGCCGCTTGTTACTTTAGGCTTAATTCCATTCCCGCAGGGAATTTCATCACTGCACCACTATCTTCCTATTCAGCTCCACTCCATCTTCGTCAACGCAACGGAGACGATAGGTGCCTTTCTCCACGTCGATAGGCATCTGATGGTTGAAGGTGGTCTGACCTAAGAATTGTTCATTTAGCATCCAATATATCGTTTTTTGCGGGTTGCGATGTGCAATCTCGAAGATGACCTGTTGGCGGTCGCCTCGGATGCCGATAGGGATGCTCACCTTGGCATCGCTCTTAGGATAGACGAAGGCCATCACGTCATCGGGATGGGCGCTGCCACAGCCAGGATAGAAAGCCGGCAGGGGTCGGAACAAGGGTGAATGCTTCTTGTAGAACCACTCCATCACGGGCGGCAACACATAATACACTTCAAAGCTTTTTTGGTCAACGGGATAGCAGTCGGGACGCACCTGATACTGCCGAGATTCGTCCAAAAACACCTTTTTATGATAGGGACACACGCCCGTCTGGTTCTCCACATTACACACGAGGATCTTCTTCGTATGCTCACAAAGCTCCGACTTGGGATAACCCGAATCGGCACACACCTCAATCTCAATACTTCCTGGAGTGTTGGCGGGATAACGATAGCTGTCGTTCAGTTTGCCGACCACGTCAAACATGATGGGAGCAGCCACACCCACACCCGTCAGCCCAGGTCGGCCTTCTCCATCAGAGTTGCCTGCCCAAACACCCACCACATAACGGTCGGTGAGGCCCACCGCCCAAGCATCCTTGAAGCCAAAACTGGTGCCCGTCTTCCAAGCCACCTGTGCCGAGGAAGAGAATCCTCCCCAACCTATCTGATTGACAGGCCGCGTCAAGCCCAGCATCACATGAAAAGTCTCAGCAATGGCCTCTGCCGAAAAAGGCGACTCCTTCTCGTCTATCTTGACATTATAGCTTTCGTTCACATACGAAGCTAACTTCCGTCCCATCTTGGCATAGGCATTGGTAATGTCGTAAAGCGAAGCCTCTCCCCCACCCACGATGAGCGAAAGGCCGTAATGCTCCGCATCAAAGACAAGGCCTTTCAGCGGCAACTGTTTCAGCAAGTTATAAAACCGTTGCTGGCCGTACTCGCGCAGCAAGTGGACAAAAGGTGCATTCAGTGAGTTCTGCAAGGCCTTGTCGGCTGACACGGCACCCCAATACTCACCACTGTAGTTCTTCGGCGTGAAGCCTGAGAGACTCATCGGGATATCGGGCAGCACCATCTCGGGCAGCAAGGTGCCTTCATCCAACATGGCAGCAAAGAGGAAGGGCTTCAAAATGCTTCCCGTTGAGCGTTGCGCTTTCACCATGTCGACCATTGCAGCATCGGAAGCATCCATGTTGTTTCCCACGTAGACAACAATTTCATCTTTCAGATAATCAAGAACATAAACCGCTGCATTATCGATATTGTTCATCACATTGGCATCGTGATGTCGATGCATGATTTCCATCACCGAACGTTGCAGATTGTAGTCTATGCTTGATGCAATCTGATGTCCATGATGTTGCTTGTCTTGATCGCTAAGGTAATGATAAGCCAGCATAGGCATTTCGAAAGGCTTATCGGGGATGTCTTCCATCATGGCCAGCTCGGCATCTTCTTCTGAAATTCGTGGCACATTAAATCGTTTGGGAATGAAAGCCTTGGCATCGGGCATACGTTGCAACAACTCATCGCGTTTCTGCTCCAAACGGTCGCGGGAACGACCTGGGTGAATCAGCGCCGGAGAATTGGGCAACACGGCGAGGGTGGCTGCCTCGCCCCAAGAGAGCTCATCGGGGGTGGTGTGGAAATAGCGCCATGCCGCCGCATCGATGCCCACCACATTGCCCCCAAAGGGCGCGTTGGCGGCATACATCTCAAGGATGGACTTCTTGGAATAATGCAATTCCAGCCGCATGGCCAAGATGACCTCCCACAGTTTTTCGGCATAAGTTCGCGGGGGGTTGTCGCGCGACATGCGTACCACCTGCATCGAAATGGTGCTGCCGCCGCGCACCACTTCCCCTGCTTTCATATTGTCGACAAACGACTTCACGAACGAGACAGGGTTGAAGCCTGGATGGAAGAAAAACCAACGGTCCTCATATTCCAAGAGGCAGGCGATGTATTTTGGGGAATAGTCGTTGGTGGCCGGGAAACGCCATTGGCCGTCGTCGGCAATCTTTGCGCCGAGTAATTCTCCATTCTTCGCCGTCAAGACCGTCGAATAGGGCTTGTCGAAGCGCGGTACAGGGATGCAGAGGAAGGCAATGAAAAGGCCCGCAAGAACCGATAAGACAACCTTGGTTTTCTTATGTCTTGCGAGCCATTTCATCGCTTTAAACGATTTACTTCACCACACACCCACGAGCAGGAACGTTGTAGAAGATCTCGTTGTTGTACATGTCCTCGCAACGGACGGCAGGGATCATGTAGTTGCCTTCGTAGGTGGCGTTGACCTTCAACGTGAAGTTCACTCTTTCTCTCGACCACAGGTCGAAGTAGAAGTAAGCGCGGTCGTCGCGCAAGTCAATATGCTTGGCGCCTTGGTTGGCCGTCTCGTCACCCGCCACACGCTCGTTAACCAGTTCCCAACCCGAAGGCAGATAGTACGACAACGCCAGCTCGGTGATACGCCATTCGCTCGGATTATACACACTGATCTTCACCACAAGGTCGGTACCTGCAGCCAGCGAGTTCAAGTTCACTGGGTTACCGTTCTTGTCGAAGTAGTCCACCGTCATATTGATCAGGTTGCCACCCTCATTCATGTCGTATTCGGCCACTGCAGTCTTGGTGAAGACATTCGCTATCAGTTTCTGGTCGGTGTTGTTCTTCACCTCAACCGTGTTGTTGCCCAACTTCGGCGTGAAGCCATAGCCCACCGAAGCCATATTGGTGTTCAATGTACGCTCGTCACCATTGGCCTTCACTGTGGCAGAGAGGTTGGTGTTTTTGACGTTCATCTTCTCGGCATACTTACCCAACACAAAGAGCGAGAAGGCCGTGGACTGGGTGTCCATCCAACGGTTGGTGCTCATCATGCGGCACACCTCGTTGATGTTGTTCTGCACCGTCTGTTGATCCACATCACAGAGCATCTGAACATAGGTCAGGAAAGAGAGGTCGCGCATAAGTGAGCCGAAGGAAGAATAATAGTCAGACATGGCCTTGCCGTCTTCATAGGCGGGCAACAGCTTCTGGGCAATATTGGTCTTACCCGTCTGAGCGAAAGCACCCGCAGCAAGCACCTTGGTCAGGTCGTACATCATATCTAACTCCTTGAAGCGGTTCATGGCACCCATCTCAGCCTTGCCAGCCAAAGCCAACACAAAGAGACGGTAGGCCTGGATGGTTTCCCCTTGTTTGTAGTCGATGTTGTTCTTCCACTGCTTGGCACGGTCAGCTTGGTATTTCAGCAAGCCGTCGAGGAAGTACTGCGGCACATTATAGCCTTGCTTGTTGGCCTCAACGAGGAAATGCAAGGCATAGATTTCAGTCCATGGATTGACGTAAGATCCACTGGGCCAGTTCGACATGGAGTTGTCTGATTTCTGGTACGCCTTCATATTGGTAATCACCCAGTTAACATTTTCCTGCATCTCTTCCTTGGTCTTATCGTCAAGTTGGGCGAAGTAGTTCAGATAGAGCTGCGGGAAGGCCTTCGAAGTGATTTGTTCGAGGCAACCGTGCGGATAACCCAACAGGTAATCGATGCGACCGAACAAGTCGACTGGCAACAGGCTCGATACGGTGATGTTGCCTTGTTGCGTTCCAGCCATACCTTCCATGTTGAACGGGATGCTGGCTGTCTGTCCCGCCTCGATTTCCTTGGTGATGGTGTTACGGCGTTCGGCGTAAGGCATACGGATGGGCATCACGGTCGAGGATTCGGCGGTGTAGCCATCACCCGTCACGGAGACCTTCAGCTCGGCATTGCCCAAAGTCTTTGGGATGCTCGTCAAAACGGCAACCATGCCTTCACCATTGCCATCAATCTGCACCGTGGTGGGCAAGCTGCCAATGGGTTCAAGGTTCTTGTTGTCGAACTTCACTTGTAAGGTCTTGTTCTTCATCGTAGGCGCTTGCACCTGTACCTTGAGGTTCAGCTCATCGCCAGGAGCCACCACACGCGGTGCCGAAGCATAGAGGTTGATCGGGTCGACCACCGTCATGCGTTTCTCAGATGAGCCAAAAGCCTTACCGTTGCCCTTAGCCACCACCATGAAGCGCAGTGCGCCAGAGCATTGCGGCACATCGAAGCTATGTGTATTGGTTTCGCCTGCCTTCAACTCGAAAGGTCCTAAAGTGACGGCGTAAGCCTTGAAGCGCTTGTCCAAGGTAACCTCTTGGTTGAGGATACCGTCACCACCGATGGCATACACAGAGCCCAACTCACCACTGAAGGCATCCACGATAGATGCGTAGTTGTCCCAAGTACGGACGCTCAAAGCCTGCTTGCTGTTGAAGTAGCCGTAAGGATTCGGGGTCTTGTAGTTGGTCAGACCGAGGATACCTTCGTCAACGATAGCCAAGGTGTAGGTCATGGCTTGTCCAGCGGCTTCACTGATCTTCACGTCGAGTTTCTTCTTCGTGTTGGCGGTTTCAGGCACTTGGATATTGGGCTGCAGTTGCAGTTTCCTATTCTCCACCTTCACGGGTATCACGCCGTAGAGACGGATGGGCAGGTCGTTGGCGGCATCATGCGGCTGTATCAAGGCCACGTAGACGTAGACATTCGGAATCATCTCTTCCGTGGCGGTAATCTCAACCTTGCCTTCCTGACCGAGGTTCTCAACAAGCATGCTCTGCAGCACACGGTCGTTAGACTCCACAGTGACCAAAGCCTTGGCCTTGTCATTGGCCGGGAAGGTAACCACGATCTTCTCACCCACCTGATAGCTGTCAGCCGTAGCCTTCATGGCCAACTGGGCGGGAGCGCCCGAAGCGGATGAGGAATGGCCGTAACCCCAGTCGAAGTCGATGACCTTGGCGAACATGTGACCGCCTTGATTGTCTCTCACCACGAAGAGGTAGCTGCCCCACTTATCCTCAGGAATGTTGAAGCTGACCGAAGTCGTGCCCGTGCAGGTCAAAACGCCGTTCTGCACAGGCGACCTATAGGTACCAGAGGCATAACGCTGCAAATCATAGATATCCTCGCTCGACCACCACCAGTAGGAATCCAACTTATAAAGGGCATAGTCCAAGGCGACTGCCGACTTGCAAGCCGAGCCCGTCTCATTCACCACAGCGATGTCGAACTTCCAATCCTTATCGGTATCATAATAGCTGCCGTATTTTGAAGAAGTCTCAGGCAACCTCACACCCACATAACGGGCATACGGCGACACTTTGGCATTGAATGCGGCAATGCTGAAGTCACCACCTTTCTCAAAGACTTTCACCGTGAAGGTGCCGTTCATCATCTGCGAGGCATACACATCGTGCAACGGGCCGAAGCCTACATTGGTCACACCCTCTGCATTAAGCTGGCCGCTATATAACGAAACCTCCTCCGGCTCAAACAACTGGGTTTCATTTTCAAAGGTATAGTCAGAGAAGTTCTTGAAAGTGGTCTTACCTTCGCGCAATTTCACATCCACCTCAGCCTTCAAGCCGTTGGCCTTCATGCCATTGAGCCATCTTGAGGTCAGATTGACGCGCTCGTTGCGTGTGGTACTGACGACTTCAGGCAGGTCGAAGAGAATCTCCAAACGGTTGGGTTTGATTGTCTCCACGCGCAGATTCGAGGTGATGACGTTCGTCCCCACCTTAAAACGTGCCAGCCATAGACCTGTCTCATCCGACACGTTGGTCGGGACGGTAAAGCAATAAATGTCGTTCACCGGCTTGGTATTCACCTGCTTGGCATAGAGACGGCCCGAAGCGTCGATCACTTCGAGGACGACCGGATAGTCATTTGGCAAGACCGACTCAAAATCATTCAGCATGAGGTTGAGCTGCAGCTCATCGCCCGGACGCCACACGCCTCGGTTGGAATAAGCAAAGGCGTAAACGCCCTTCTCTACAGGTTCACCTGAAATATCGAAGCGGCTATACGACAAGGCATTGCCATCGCTCAACTTGATCACCGACTTGCTCCCTTTCTTATCGGAAGCCACCACAAAAGCGGGACGGTTGGCGCAGCTCAGCTGCACATGGCCTTGTCCGTCTACATTGCCTTTGGCCAGTTCCTGCTTCTGGAAGTTATAGGCCATCACCTGGGCACCCATGGCGGGCTTGGCATCGGAAATCTGATAGACATACACATCCACGACATCGTTGCGACCCATCTTGGCGGTGACAGCGAGGTCGGAGACGACGATGTTCTTCTTAGCCTCTACATAGTTATAATAGTATAAGCCGTTGGGGTCGCCCCATTCACCGTCATAGTTGTATTCCTTATAATCGTAGCTTTCACCATCCCAATAGCTGGCCTCAAGGGCTTCGTTTTCAATCACAGCATGCTTCATTTCATCGGAGGCGAACGTGTAGTCGGCAGGACCGAAATTGAGGCTCAACTGATACATCGCGCCAGGTTCCACCTTGATGTAATCTGAAAGCACGATGGGGAAAGTCTTCCATTGGTTCGGATAAGGATTGTCGACAGCCAAACGGACTTTCTTCTCCAAACGACCTGCCTTGCGCACACCGTAGGTCTCACCCAACTCGTTGTCCTGCAAGAAGGAAAGGACGTTGTCGTCGAAAATACGAATAATCCTCAAAGTCACCGAATTGACGCAGATAGCATCGAAGTAGACCGTGGTCTCATCCACATTGGGGATGATGATGCCGTCGTCGGTCCAACGCACCTTGGGCAGCACCTCGGTCAGATCCAGTTCGTATTCGATATCCTCTTGCAGCACCATGCCGCTGGCGGAACGAATGCCACTGCCGATACCGATTTTCAAATCATCCAGCTGATAGGAATAGAGTTTGCTCTTGTCGAAATAGAAGTCGATTTTGTTGCCCTTGATGTCGGCCTTATAAGCCAGATTTCTGGGAACGTCGACAAAGCCATTAAGGTTTTGGTCTTCCTTCAGTGGCTGGCTGAAGAACAGCGTGGCTTGGCTGGAGCTGCGGTCGACATCGAAGCTCAAGGGGATGAACTTGTCTTTGGCATAAATCACCAGATCACGTTCCATCTTCGCCTTCGAATCAACGGCTTTTCCATCCAATGCGACACGTACCGTATAGTCCGAATTCTTCCGTTCAAAGCCTTGAACTTCAAAATCATAGATATTGTTTCCCGAATAGGTCACCTGCACAGGATGTTTTTTGGCAAACGCATCGTCAAACATGTGAATGGCCTCATCCTGGTCGACGGGCACGGCAAAGGCGATGCGCAAGTTGTAGTTCATCGACTCGTTGGAGACGCAGATGGGCTGCTGGGCAACGAGGCTGAAGTTCTGACGACGTACGCCAAAACCAAACTCCAGCTTTTGGTCGCCTGCCACATCCAAAAACTCAGACATGTTGAACTTGCAGACATAATTCTGGTCCTTGTCGATTTGGTCGTACTGGAACCCGACGGTGTTCTCGTCAATCCATACGGCCTTACCTTTCAATGCGGGGGTAAACTCGAAGGCTTTGGCGGAAATCGTCTCGCCAAACTTCACTTTCATCGTCTCCGGGTTCTTAAACCTTACCACAATAGGGTCTCCAGAGGCGATGACACCGGAGGTGTAGCTGTCAAGCAGTGGCAGCAGGGCCTCATTCAATGGCTGGATGCGTTCCACAAAGGATTTCGGCGCAGCAGCATTCTCTTTCTTGCCGCAACCCGACAAGAAACCCAGCAACAACATCACAGCGATGATGCTGATACTGATTCTTTTCATGTTATGCTTAGTATTCATATTGATAAGATTTGATTGGTTTCGGGACTACAAAAATAGGAAACCAATTCAAATAAAAAAAGCCATTTCGAAAAAAACAGCTTTTTTTGTTGAAATTGCAATAATAAAACCGCTAAAACTTCGCCTTAAACGTCATTCCCAAATAGAATCGGTCAACGGGTGCATTCACCTGCAAGTCGTTGTCCATGCGGGCGAAAAGGGAAAGCGAGTATTGCCGCGCCAGCCGGTAATCCACCGAAAGCACCGTTCGGAGATTGTCAAGGCCGCCTTTCTTTGGGTCGTTGGTGAGCCAAAACAGTTCGGTCGAAAGGGCATACTTGAATCGGCTATTGGGTTGCTGATAGGTCACTTTCAGCCGGTTGCGCCAATATAGCCTCGGATTGACCCGATGCTCGCCCGTGCGCTCGTCCAAGAAGGTGCCGATGGCCTTGCTGCGCACCTGAAACTTGAAGCGGCGCCATTCCTCCGTGTAGGTCACCTGCAGACCCAAACGGCCACGGTTCTCGTAATAGCCTCGGTCGTTATGGCGACGGATGTAGTCAGCGGTAAGGCCGATGTTCATGCGGTTGTGCAGACAGGTGTAGTCCACCCCAACGGAGTTGAGCCAACGGTCGAACTGGGTGAAGTCATGGTCGAAGCGCAACTCCTCCTCCACCGACAAGCCAAAGGGACCGCCCAAAGCTGCCTCTGCCTCGGCCGAGACAATGCCGCCGAAGTCGGTCGTGCGCTCGCTCTGCGCGAAGAGACTTGCCGACAAGAGCAATAATAATGATATGGTTAGTAACCTCTTCATTTAATCATTTACTATGGCCTATGATTATGGCTTATGGCCTTGGGCAGACCAAGAAAAGCATGAGACTATTTCTCACTTGGGACTGCCATAGGCCATCTGCCATAGGCCATAGTCTAATTATCAAAGTCTTTCAGCTTAGTTATCGTATCAATCGTATTCACCTCACCATCAATCGGTTTGTAGTACACCTTGACGAAAGCCACGTCGCGCAGGTAGTCGATATGTCCCACTTCCACCTTCGTGATGTCCAAGCCCGTGCGTTCGATAAGGTCGGCCTTCAGGTCTTCCTCCTTCCCGTGCTTGGTGTTCTCGATGCGGTCGTAGAGGATAATCTTCATGGCCGTGTGCTTCAGTATCTTCGTGCCGTCCAGGAGCCAGATAATCAGCACGACCATCAAGTTTACCGCGAGAAGTTCGATATAACTCGTCGAAAGTGCCATGCCGTTGACGATGCTCAGGCCCATCACCACGAAAAGGTAGGTCATCTCACGGATTTTGATAGTCTCCGTTCGGTAACGTATCATGCCGAAGATGGCAAAGAGTCCGAGGGCGTACGCGATGTTCATCTTCATGTTCTCCATCAGCGAGATGATGAGGAAGATGACCGCCGCAAACATGATGAAGGTGAAGTAATAGTCCTTGCGGTTGGCCTTCTTGTAGTAGAAGAAATGAATGATGACCCAGCAAACGAGGAGGTTGAACACGAAGCGGATCAAGGTCGTCCAGAGGCTCTGGGCATCAAAGAGCGGCACGCCAAGGAAATCCATGGTCGATGCACCGCCGCCAAACTCGCGCGCAATGTCAGGGTCGAAGTCCTGCATGTTGATTTGTAGTAGATTCATATTTGTTGATTGTTGATTGTTTAATTGTTTAATGTTGTTGGCTTTAAACTTTAAGCCGTAAGCTATAAGCAGTGCACTTGACGAGCTGACTGCTTATAGCTTAAAGCTTACGGCTTATTGCTTTTTAGCTTTTCAATTCTACGTAACTTCTTCTTAAACCGGTTTTGTTTCACCTCGGGGCGGGTCAGGCAGGTGCCGATGCAGTATTTGCTGACCTTGAACGGCCTGATTCTCAATTCAAAGAGCACATCCTTCAGCAGAGAGTGGGCTCGACCGTCTTGCTTGAGTTCCATCACAGCGAGGGGAGCTATCGAGGCGGTGTGACCGTTGCGCAGGTTCTCGAAACGCAGGTTGCAATCGATGGTGAGACGCTCTGTTTTTTCGAAATTCACCAAAGTGATTCGGTCGAAGAGGGTGACCAGATGCGGGCTCAATGTGCTGACAGGGTAAGGTTGTTTCTCAGCCAAAAACGCAGCCGCCTCCGGGTTGTCCAAGATGTTGGGTATGGGTTCCACCTTGATGCGTTTCTTCTTCGTGCGCCCTTTGTTGTTCTTGTGTTTCACCTCGCAGAAGGTCAGGTGGGAGTCGACATAGGTACGCACGCGCACCTTGTCGCGCACCAAGTGGCGGTCGTGGTGGATGAGGTACATCGTCAGCTCGGGCGTGTCGTAATACACGGTGTTGTAAGGCGAGAGCCGGTTGCCTTCCACTTCCTGGGCATAGTAGCTGTCGCGGATTCCCAACAAAATGGCGCGAAGCTGGTTCTCCGTCACCACATACTTCGTGTCGATGCGGTTCATTAGCTTCACGGCACTCATCTCGTCGAGCGTGATGGGCTTCATGCCTTGCACTATGCCGAGGATCTCTTCCACAAGCTTTATTTGGGGACGTACTCGAAAGTCTTCACCGACTCCAGCTTGCCATTCGGATAATAGTTCTTCTGGCATTTCTTGGAGCCATCTTCGTTATATTCGAATTTCCTGATTCTGACCACTTTGTCGCGGTCGTTGTACTCGATTTCGCGCACCACCTTAGCCGTGATGTCACTGTTGGCGGGATACTCGCTCACCACACGCCATTTCTGTCCATAGCTGGCATATTCGATTTCCTCAATCTTCCGGCCTAACTCATCGTAGGTCGTCACGCGGTCGAGGAAGGCACGCTTGTCACCTGCAGCCGTGTTCCATTCCTTCAGCACCATGCCTTTACGGTTTTCGCGCTTCTGGATGGTGCTCTCAGAGACCGACTGCGCCATACCGCACAAACTGATGGCAAACAAAGCCAAAACTATTGCTAAACGTTTCATATCCTATCAATTATAAGTTTATTCTGATTACAAAAGGTTCTTCAAGTTCGTAAATCTGTCCCGCTTCTCCCACGCTGACACTTTGGAACAGCAGCGACGGACACTCATCGCCGTCTTCGGTCACGGTGAAAATCTCATACTCACCGGGCTGCAACTTCTGGAATGCGAATTTGCCATCCACGCCAGTGCGGGTATCATCGAAATACAGCTCCTCGCCCGCCTTGCGGATATATACCCGGTGCTCATAAGCCGGCCCTTCCGAATGATAGTACCAAACGCCATCGTCCTTGACATAATAGGCCGCCATTACCTGCCCTTTCACAACGGAAGTGCCGTATGCCTTGCCATCATGGATGTAAAGCGTAGGCGCTTGTGCTACCGCTCCTCGCGTCAGATTGACCGTCTCGCTCACCGCCACCTTCTCGCCTGAAGGCAAGGTGGAATAGGAAAACACGGTATAGACGCCGGGCAACAGGTATTCGAACTGATACATCCCTTCGGCATTCGTTTCCACGTCGTTGCCGAAATAAGGCTCGTCGCCATAGATGATGAACACGTCGGTCTTGGCCGCCGCCATGGTGTCGGGAGTCAAGGTGTAGTCGTCGTCGGGATGGTGCACCAGCTTCACATAGCCTCGCACCGTGCCTGTGCCGCCTTCGCCTGGGCCTTTGTTGCACGCCGTCAACAGCAAAGCCGCCGTAAAGAGCGCCCATAATAATTTGATTGTCTTATTCATATTCATCAAAATTTGAGCTGCAAAGATAAGGATTCAACGGTTTAAACGCGGAAAAATTATCCAATTATTGTGCCAGAGGGCAAAAAAGAATTGAGAACGTTCGGATTACAGGCCCCAACAGCTATGTCATCCCCACTAAGGCAGAAACAGGCAGCAGAAAGCATGTCATTCCTACGCTGGATTGCGCGAGGGCTTGGAATCTATGCTTTCTGATGCCGTCATTCATGGCTGTTACCTTCTTTGACCCGCCTCCCATAGATTCCCGCTCACCCACTTGCCTCTGCTGGAATGACATGGGAGGCTGGATTCACGTGTTCTTCAGGTTGAAACAGGCAGCAGAAAGCATGTCATTCCAATGATGGGCAGAAACAGGCCCCAACAGCTATGTCATCCCCGCGAGGGGTAGTGGGCAAAGGCATGGGATCTATAGCTATTGGGGCCGTCATTCATGGTTGTTACCTTCTTTGGCCCGCCTCCCATAGATTCCCTCCAACCCACTTGCCCCAGCTGGAATGACATGGGAGGCTGATTTGACGTGTTCTTCAAGTTGAAACAGGCAGCAGAAAGCATGTCATTCCTGCGCCGGATTGCGCGAGGGCTTGGAATCTATGCTTTCTGATGCCGTCATTCATGGTTGTTACCTTCTTTAAGCCGCCTCCCATAGATTCCCGCCTACGCACTTGCCTCTGCTGGAATGACATGGGAGGCTGGTTTTGACGTGTTCTTCATGTTGTTACAAGCCTCTGCAGGAATGACATGGAAGGATGACTGATTACCTACAGCTCGGACAAATCCTTCCTTTCAGGGTTGATAGTATCTATCAGTCTTTCTTTTTCCGCTCTTGATAGCATTTTGATTTCTTTCTCCTTTACTATGGCCTGATCTATCAAACCAAAGTCTTCATAGTATACCAACTTATGGCATTTGTATTTTGCCGTAAATGCAGATCCACTACCTTCCTTGTGCTCTCTAACACGCCTATCAAGGTCATTGGTGACTCCCGTGTATAAGGCTTTGCCATTGGCACTTTGCATCATATATACCCAATAGGTTTTCATTTGTTGAATCTTTTTTTCTTCTTCGAACCGCCTCCCATAGATTCCCTCCAACGCACTTGCCCCCGCAGGAATGACATGGGAGGCTGGTTTTGACGTGCTATTCAAGTTGAGGCAGGCAACAGAAAGCATGTCATTCCAACGATGGGCAGAAACAGGCTCCAACAGCTATGTCATCCCAACGAAGGCTCGTTGAAACAGGCAGCAGAAAGCATGTCATTCCAACGCTGGGCAGAAACAGGCCCCAACAGCTATGTCATCCCCGCGGGGGGTGGTGGGCAAAGGCATGGGATCTATAGCTGTTGGGGCCGTCATTCATGGCTGTTATCTTCTTTGGTCCGCCTCCCATAGATTCCCGCTCACCCACTTGCCCGCGCTGGAATGACATGGGAGGCTGATTTGACATGTTCTTCATGTTGTTACAGGCTTCTGCAGGAATGACATGGGAGGCTGGTTTAAACTTCGTTGAAGACCTCTGCTGGAATGACATGGAAGGCTGGATTTACCAAGGCTCCGCCTGCTTCCCGAAGTCGCTGATGTTGCCGCAGACCTTCTTCAACACGGTGACAAACGTCTGCACGTCATCCTCAGGGATGCCCTCTAGCGCCTTGTTCATCGTGTCGATGGCCAGTTGCTTGGTGGAGTCCTTGAGCGCCATGCCCTCGGCGGTGACCACGATGTTGTTCACACGGCGGTCGTCCTTCGCCACCGAGCGGGTGACCAAGCCCTTCTTCTCCAAGTTATCGATGAACTGCGTCACCGAGTTCTTGTCCTTCTGGATGATGAAGGCGATGGCCTGCTGGGTGAGCGTGCCCTCGTTCCACAGCGTGTCCATGACGAGGTACTGCTCCGCCGTCAGGTTCACCCCGTTCTTCTTGAACACCTCTGCCAGGTACTTCTTGAGCCTGCAATTCAAGATGTTGACGTAAACCCCTGCTTGTTTTACAAGTATCATATTATCCCATTTTTATGATTATCGTGATTTTTGGAAATGCAAAGATAGGGATAATCCTTGGAGTTTCGCAAATGTCTGGACAAAAAAAGGCCAGCAGCCGAAGCCACTGACCTTTCTTTCCTGACTTTGACACTTTTTGAGAAGAATTTTATAACTCACTAATTTTCAGGAGAGTTTTGCGACCCCCAGAATTTTTCCTCGAACAAGGGCTTGATTTGCTCCTGCCGTTTGGTGAGGAACAGGGTCTTCGTCAAGGTGCTTTCGGCCATTTTGACACTGATGGTCGGGATGGATTTGGCAATGTTCAGCACGGTGTCCACACTCAGCTTCATCTTGTTGTTCTTCAGCATCCTGTCCAGCTCCCGATAGACCTTCAGGGCGACGAAGCAGATGCTGATGTGGGCCTTAATCCTGTCTTCGTTGAAGTGGAATATCGGGCGTATCTCCAGCTTGGACTTTGAGATCCTGAACGACTGCTCCACGTTGTAGAGCTGGTGGTAGGCTTCGACAATCGCTGACGGTGTCAACGCGGCATTGCTGATGTAGCCCTTCAGCCCGTCCCACTTCGCGTCGGCAGCCACCATCTCCTCGTCCACGGCGACCGTGATCTTGTCACCTCCCGTCACTTTCAGGAACTTGTTGTAGCCCCGCTGGGTTATCTTCGACTTGGTGACTGTACCCGTGGCGTACTTCTTCCTGAGCTTGCCCACGCCCTTCTCCCTGTTCTTCTTGTCCAAGGCCGCCCGCTCCTCCGAATAGCCGACAAGCAGCCTCTTGTGCCTGTCCTTGTCCAGGACCAGCTCCCTGACGACGTCCTGCCGCTTGTCCTGCGAGAGAATCCATTCTCGGGTCTCCGCCGGCATGTTCCTCATCCTCGCCCCGACGATGTACTTGTAGCCCCTTGCTTCCAGGTCCGACAGGTTGGCGTCGCTCATCATCCCCGAGTCGGCCACCACCACGAAGTCCTCCAGGCCGTACTTCTCCACGAAGGCCGAGACCACAGGGAGCATCGTGTGCCCCTCGTACTTCGACCCCTCGTGGATGGCGTAGGCCAGCGGGCAGCCGTCACCGCTCACCAGCAGCCCGAGCACGATCTGCGGGTTGGAGTGCTTACCGTCCTTAGAGAAGCCAGGCTTGCGCAGCTTGTCCGGCTTGTCCGAGTCGAAGTAGAGCGTGGTCACGTCGTAGAACAGCACCCCTATCTTCCCGCCGTACACCTCCATCGTGTGGCGCACGCTGATGGCTTGTATCTCCTCACGCCTCGTGTCGTTCAGGCTGTCGAGGTAGCGGTATATCTTGTGTAGGTCGTAGTCCTCGTCGAAGTACGACTTCAGGTATTCCACCGTCGCCCGCTTGCTTGACGGGAACGACAGGCGGGCGATTACCAGGCTCCGGAAGGTGTCGTCGCCCACGGCATGGAACCCAACCGCGTCGAACACACGGTCAAGTATCCGCTTCGGCGCGTCGTGGATCACGTTCTCGATGCGCGAGAGGAACTCCTCGGTCGCCTTCAGCTCAGCCTCCGCTGCCCGCTCCCTGGCTCCTTCGAAGTCCAGCTCGGGGCATATCTTCTTGTTTTCCTCTTCGATATAGCGTTCTGCCTCTCGAACATACTCGGCAATATCAATCGGACTGGAACTCGTCCCTATCGTCTTTAGATACCTGGTGGCTCCTTTCTCTTTTTCGGCTACAACCACTGTCGTGGTGCCTGACCGATTGGGCTTCTTCTTCACAAACATGACGCAAAACTACGGCTTTTTTGCCTTGCGACCCCCAAACCAGGGGTCGCAAAAATTATAACCAGCAGATTGTAAACAAGTTATAATTTTAACTTTTAGTAGGTGTCAAAGTCAGGAAATGCGTTCCGTCCGACTCAATATGCATCACAATCGGGTGGCAATTTGGATAGACAGGGCCGCATCCACCCACCATGATACCATTCCCTTCCGCGTCAAGAATGCCATTCACATAGGCGATATAACTCTCGCCATTGGAATAGTCAATTTCCCATTGCTGGGCATAACCCATCGCCACCATCACCATCAGGCAGCAAAGCATCATGAATTGTTTTGTCGTTTTCATATTCATATCTGTCTTATTTGTCCTATTATTCCCACTTCGTTATCCTTAATAACATGTATAGTCGGTCACATCAAACAGTTCGCCTGTATTTGCATCAACTAAAACACGAAATTCTTTTATTGCAGTACCGAGGTGAAAACTCCAAACAAACCTGAAGTTTTCTGCTGCTACTTCTGTTCCAAATTTTCTTGCTATGGTTAGTTTTCCCCTGGGCTGTATTTTTTTGTAACGTGTTGAGTCAAAACTCCCATCGTAATTCCTACAATAGCTATTTACGAATGTAGAATCTAGCCATCCAGGCACTTCATGAATGGCTTCAAGAGCTTCAATGGCAATCGTTAGAGCTTCCGATTGTGAAACAGGAGAGGACGTGTCTAAGCTTAATTTTCCAACTAAACTTTCGGTAATCATGGTAACCGTATCTTCCTTGGATTCAACGATTATGATGGCATCCTCCACCTCATAGCCTTTGTAGTATTGCCGGTATTTGGCAACTCGACTAGAGGAAGGCATGAAGTAATCCTTGAGACGCAGATCGTCGCTTTCACTCAAGCAGAATTCCTCCTTGCAAATGGGAATGAAATCCTTAACAAGAAGCGGGATGTTGTTGTCAGACTTGACAATGTACCCCGGCTTGTTGAAGATATAAAAATGGGGTTCTACCTCATGTGACTTGATGGAAGGTTTTTCTTGGCCTTGAATAGCATTTGAAACTAGTAACATCGTTACAATTGCGACATAGGCAATATCTGTAAATACTTGATTTTTCATTTAATAATAGTTTTATTCTCCGATAAGTTCTACTTCCAACAGATGCGCCCCTCCTGCCATCAGCAGGAGCGCAAGCAGGGTGTAAAATCTTGTTGCTTTCATCGTACCGTTATCTTATTAGTGTAAACTTTTCCATCCGCATCCGTGACACGCAGCATATAAACCCCTTGCGGCAAGTCTGCAACGGGGATTTCATTCGTCCCCCGCACGGTCTTCACCACCTGCCCAAGGGTGTTGTAAACTTGTATCCCAACAGCTTCAATGCCTTCAATTACAACTCTATCCCTTACTAGATTGGAATAAACGGATATTTCAGAATCCTTGTTTTCCTCGACGGCATCATAGGGATAAGTGCATGTGTTGTATTCAGGGTTCTGCCAAACAAGTTCCTCGTATTGATGGAAGCACAGCAAGCAATGCCACCCGTCATAAACACCGTAATATCCGCTCCATAGCAATCCAAAATCGCTGCCGACGCCCTCAACCCATGTTTCCTTGGCGCGAGGGTTTCCCGAACCGTCATATTCCAATCCGAACCAAAACTTTCTCCTGTCAACGCCTCCAATCTGCACCATGCTAATGGAATCAAGGACAAAACAATTTCCAGGATGACCAAAACACAATGTGTCGCCAACGCTGGCAGTGAAGTCATAAAGTAATGTTTCCACTGAAGTATTCAAATGGCGTTCCCATACCTTTCCGTCCTCTTCCTTAAGCACCATAAACAGATTAGGGTTTCCGTTATTCAAGGTGCCCATGATTTTCATATATCGGACATCTTCAATGAGCGTGTCCCCTGAACACCAATTGACATAGTTGTTAATTTGCCAAACGCCGGTCTCGAAAGTGTGCCACTCGTTTCCCTTTTGGGCGATAGGTAAATACTCTTGTGCCTGCATCGTCACCCCTCCCACCATCAGCAGGAGCGCAAGCAGGGTGTATAATCCATGCTTTTTCATATCGTGTCTTTTTTGATGGTTTATTTCACGACGATTTTCACCGTCGCGCCGTCAAGGGTGAGGAGATACATGCCGCTGTGCAAGCCCGACACATCAATCTGGCGCATCTCCCCTCCGATGCTGCCGGTTTGCAGGACTTGGCCAAGGAGGTTGGTGATGCGGTATTCATTTGCCGCTGGTAGAGACGTGGCGCGCCGCGTCTCTACAAACAAGATGCCGTTGGTCGGGTTGGGATAGACCTGAAATGGGGTTTCCACGATTTCGTCAACGCGATTTGGATCCAAGAGGCCGAAGATGGGATAGCCGGCATTCTCGCCATCCACATCTTCCACCCATGTGCATTGGCCCATGGCGCCGACGTTCAATGCCTCAACCAAGTCGGTGGTGCCATATTGCGCCTCGTCGAGCACCCATGTAGTTGGCGTTGCACCTGGACCGAAAACCGACGAGCCAGGAAGGAGCGTCCAGTTGCTGACCCCAATGTT
>JAEEGJ010008178.1_pt1 | contig 29079 bp, 25 predicted proteins | sample 8958761 | NCBI WGS metagenome assembly JAEEGJ01 (sample SAMN16246546, study PRJNA631951) | gut metagenome | biome: gut microbiome; feature: rumen; material: RS-attached | host: Bos | place: Iran: Karaj | collected 2018-10
ATGCTATAGATGTGGGTCACGGGCAGTTAGCCTGGAGCCTTCGTAACGACGAGAGAGTGGTCTGTATGGAAAAGACCAACTTCCGCTATGTTACCCCCGAGGACCTTGGCGAGACTCCTGATTTTGCCTCCTGCGATGTATCCTTTATTTCTCTTACGAAGATACTGGAACCGGCAGTCAATATCCTCAAGGACGGCGGCTACATGGTATGTCTCATTAAGCCCCAGTTTGAAGCCGGTCGCGATGAAGTGGGCAAAAAAGGCGTGGTGCGCGACAAAAACGTGCATATCGCCGTCATTAAAAAGGTTATGGAATATGCCCGTTTAGTAGGCTTTAAGCTTCTGGGACTTGACTATTCTCCCATAAAGGGACCCGAAGGCAACATCGAATACCTTCTTTATATGACTAAGGCCGAAGATTGGGATAATACCGAATTTGACATAGAATCAACAGTTAATAAAGCACACGATTCACTTGACAAGTGAATGGAACGGAGCAATTATGGATCGTTTTTTGATACGCACCAATGAATCCAAAGACGAAGGATTCAAAACCACCAATCTCATCAAGGACTTCCTTGAATCTCACGGCAAGACCGCCATCCTCGAGATTATGGATGACAAGAAAATCTACGGCAAAGAAGAAGCTTCTTTCTTTGAAAAAGAAAGCCGCCCCGATGCCGCAATTATTCTTGGCGGAGACGGCACCATGCTTAGGGCCGCAAGAGATTTTGTTGAGGAGGAACTTCCCATTCTCGGCATCAACTTAGGAAGCCTCGGTTACCTTGCTGAGGTTGAAAAGGCCAATGTTACCGCAGCCCTCAATAAACTTATTTCAGGCGATTTCTTTATCGAAGAAAGAATGATGCTTGAGGGACACATCTTAAGAGAAGGTCAGACGGTTGCACATACCATGGCTCTTAACGATATAGCGGTTCTTAAGTCCCTTCCTTTCAGAGCCATTAACTTTGACGTATACGTAAACGGACAGTTTTTAAAGTCTTACGGCGCCGACGGTGTCATTGTTTCCACACCTACAGGTTCCACAGGCTATAACCTTTCTGCGGGCGGCCCTATCGTAGAGCCCTGCGCAGACCTTTTGGTTATGACTCCCGTATGTCCGCACACCATGAATTCAAGAAGCATTATTCTTGCGGGTGAAGACGAAGTTTATACAGAGATTAAAGATGCCAAAAACGGCGGTGAGCAGTCTGCTTTTGCCATGAGCGACGGTGCCGCACACTTTGACTTAAAGACGGGAGATTCTTTTGTTTTAAGAAGAAGCGACAAGCGTACCAGAATCATTAAGCTTAAAAAAGAAAGCTTTCTTGAAATTCTTCAAAAGAAGATGAATGACTAGGACGGAAAAAGGGGATAATAGTGAAAAACGTAAGACACAAGAAAATACTTGAACTTATCGACAAGTATGACATCGACACTCAGGATGAGCTTTGCAGACTTCTTTTAGAGGAAGGCTTCAGCGTAACCCAGGCCACGGTTTCAAGGGATATCAATACCCTTCACCTTTATAAAAAGAATCTTGGCAACGGACGCCAGAAGTATGCAATTGACGCAGACAACGACCATGAACTCGACGAGAAATTTAAGAGAGTGTTAACCGACGGATTTGTATCCATCGACATGGCACAGAACATCCTGGTAATCAAGACGGTATCGGGAATGGCCATGGCTGTGGCGGCTGCGGTTGATTCTTTGAAGTATTCCGAAATTGTCGGCACCATAGCGGGTGACGACACCATTATGATGGCCATAAAGACCGTGGAAGACACGAGAATCGTTATGGACCGTATTAAGAGTATCATAGGGGTTTAGTACCTTTAGGATAGATTTAAAGCCAAACTCCGGGAGAGAAAAGGCAGTAAATTATGTTAGAGTATATGCACGTAAGAAACCTTGCACTTATTAAGGATTGCGAGATTTCTTTCACTAAGGGGCTTAATATTTTAACGGGTGAAACCGGCGCCGGCAAATCGGTGCTTTTAGGGTCCGTTAATCTTGCCCTGGGGGCCAAGGCGGATAAGGAGATTATACGTACGGGGGAGGAAGAAGCTTTTGTGGAGCTTGTTTTTTCTCTTAACGAATCTGCCCGCAAAACCTTAGAATCTATGGAAATCGAAGCCGATGACGGCTGCGTATGCGTATCAAGAAAATTCACCCAGACCAAAAACATTTTTAAGATTAACGGAGAGGTGGTGCCCGCTCGTCAGGTTAAAGAACTGGCAGGGGGTCTTCTTGACATACACGGACAGCACGAGCATCAGTCACTTCTTAACAACATTAAGCAGCGAGACATGATAGATGCTTTCGGGGGCGAGAAGGTAAGAGATGCCCTCAATGCGGTTTCTTTGGCTTGTGAGCGCTACGAAGAGCTTAAAGACGAACTTGACAAGGCCGAGCACATGTCTGAGGGCAGAGAGCGGGAGATAAGCCTTCTTAAGTACGAATGCGACGAAATCGAGGCGGCAGCCCTTAAGCCCGGCGAAGACGAAGAACTGGAAGAGGCATACAAAAAAATGCAGGCCTCCGAGAAGCTCTTAGGCTACGTCAATGAGTCCATGGGTCTTGTTTCTTCGGGTGCGGACGGTGATGCGGGAAGCCTTATTTCAAGAGCTTTGGGGCTTATGCGCAAAGCATCCGCCACGGATGAAGGCGCGGAACACATGGCAGAGATTCTGGCAAGCGTTGAGGATATGCTGGGAGACTTCTCTTTGGAAGCTTCGCGCTATGCGGAGAGCCTTGAATTCTCCGAGGAGGATTTTGCCCGCACGGAGGAGCGCCTTAACACCATTAACGGTCTTAAGCTTAAATTCGGCTCCACCATAGAAAAAATACTTGCTTACTATGACGAAAAGTCCGCAGAACTTGAGAAACTTGAGAATTTAAGCGAATACATAGAGAAACTTAAAAAAGATGTGAACTCTTCACTGGCAGAATACAAAGAAAAGGCTCAGGCTTTAAGCGGACTTCGTAAGAGCGCGGCGGCCGATTTTTCCAAACTTCTGGCTGAAGAACTTAAGTCCTTAAGTTTCCTTGATTCACGTTTCGACGTGGCCTTTGAAGGCGACAGTGACACCGTTTCCAAAAACGGTTTTGACAAAATAGAGTTTATGATATCCACCAACCCCGGTGAACCCATAAAGCCTATCAAAAATGTGGCAAGCGGCGGCGAACTTTCCAGAATCATGCTTGCCATCAAGACTATCCTTGCCAAAAAAGACGAGGTGGATGCCCTTATTTTTGACGAAATAGATGCGGGTATCAGCGGTCGTACGGCCTGGGAAGTGGCGGGACGTCTCTCCAAACTTTCAAGAGAGCATCAGGTAATAGCCATTACCCATCTTGCACAGATTGCGGCTTCGGCGGATTCCCACTTTGAGATAGTCAAAAGCGTGGATGGGGGCAGCACCGTTACCAACATATTAAGACTTGACGGCGATGGTGAGATAAGAGAACTGGCCAGAATGTTAGGCTCGGATTCTTTGGACGAGGCAACGCTTTCAAATGCCAGAGAATTAAAACAAAAAGCCGATGAGCGAAAGGAAAGCTTTTAATGGATACAGCCGTTTCAAAATACGATAAGTTATACAAGTATATATATATTGCGGCTATTGCGGTTTACGCAGGCTTTCTGGCATTTCTTTTTTACAATCAGCTTCAGCCTTTGCATACAGGAACCTCACTATATGAATCGGATACGGCCGCACATGTAAGTTTTGCGGTTTATGACGGATACTATCACAGTCTGGCGGCTTTCATATATTTGTTCTTTATAAAGGTGTTCGGACTTGTTGTCGGCACCGTGCTTATCACTGCCACACTTACGGCGGTTACCGCACTTGCGATTCCCCTTACGGCAAGACTTATCAGGGAAGTGCTTAAGAGAAGCGGTTATACCATTCCTGAGTGGTCTGTACTTGTGATTTCTTTTTTTGCAAACATTCATACCGCCTTTTATGTGTCGGCCGTCAACAAACAGCATTATATCGGCTATCAGTGCGCCAATATGTGGCACAATTCCACATATCTCTTTATGAGGTTTTTCGCTATACTTACCGTTATTGCCTTCATAAAACTTTATGAAGACTACGAGGAAGGTCCTCAGCCCGGTGAGTGGATTGTGTTTCCCCTTCTTTTGACCGTAACTACAGGATTCAAGGCAAGCTTCTTGACGGTTTTTGCGCCTGTGATGGCCTTTCTTCTTATCAGGGATCTTCTGTACGGAGAAAAGTTTAAAAGAGTATTTTCCATAGGCATGACTGTTGTGCTTCCCATTGGTGTCATGATACTTCAGAGCATAGTAATGGCGGGCGACGGCGGCTCAAACGGTTACGCATTCAGGCCTTTTTATGCTCTTAAGATGCGCGGGGATCATCCCAAGGTTTCTCTTATTTTATCCGTTGCTTTTTTACTTGTTGTGTTTTTTATACACCTTACTGATTTTTTCAGGGACAAGTTTTATCTTTGGACACTTGCCATGTGGGCGGTGGGCTTTCTTGAGGTCTTTTTATTTGTGGAGACCGGTGCTAGAGCCCTTGACAGTAACTTTATGTGGGGATATTCCATTGCCCTGTTTTTCGCTTTCCTTATATCCATGGTTAAATTGTGCAGGGATATCTTTGACAAAGGAGCAGGTTTGGTAAAAAGAATCCTGTGCTTTGTGGCGGCTGCGGTTATGCTGTGGCATGTAATCAGCGGAGTGTGGTATTTTGCGCTCCTTCTTACGGGGGTAACCTATTTTGTCTGAGTCGATTTTTGACAGAACGGAGAAATTAATAGGGGCGGATAAGGTTGAACTCCTTAAAGGCAAGACCGTGGCGGTTTTCGGTCTCGGCGGAGTAGGCGGCTACGTATGTGAAGCTTTGGCCAGAGCCGGAGTGGGGCATCTCGTGCTCATCGACAAGGATGAGGTTAACATAACTAATATCAACAGACAGATTGTGGCCCTTCATTCAACCATAGGTATGAAGAAGACAGATGCTTTTGCTAAACGTCTGCGAGACATCAATCCGGATATAAAGTTAACTCTTCACGATTGCTTTTTTTTACCCGAAAACAGTAGTATTATAGATTTCAGAGAGTTAGATTACGTGGCGGACTGCGTGGACACGGTCACTGCCAAAATAGAGATTATCAAAAAGTCCAAAGAAGCCGAAGTTCCGGTGATTTCGTCCATGGGCACCGGTAATAAGCTTGACCCCGGGCAGTTTCAGATTGCGGACATCAGTAAGACCGAGGTATGTCCTTTGGCCAAGGTTATGCGCCGCGAGTTAAAAGAAAGGGGCATTAAGAAGGTGAAGGTTCTTTTTTCGAGAGAACTTCCCGTTAAAACCGGTCTCAGGACTCCCGCCAGCATTTCTTTTGTGCCTCCGGTGGCGGGACTTATGATAGCAGGGGAAATAGTAAGAGATTTAATCAAGGATTAGTTATTGGTACAGGCAGTAAATCAAAATCAGAATGGAGCAAAGAAACCATGAAGAAAATTTTGTTTGTTGCAAGTGAGGGTGTTCCTTTTATCAAAACGGGAGGTCTTGCGGACGTTGTGGGTTCCCTTCCCAAGTGTATTGACAAAAGGTATTTTGACGTGAGGGTATTTATTCCCAAGTACGCTTGTATGAGGGAAGAGGTTAAGGCTAAGATGCAGTACTTAACCCACTTCTACATGGACTACAACTGGAAGAATGAGTATGTGGGCGTTCTTACGGCTGTGGAGGACGGAATTACCTACTACTTTATCGACAGCGAATATTATTTCAACGGACTTAAGCCTTACGGCAACGATCCGCTTTTTGAAATTGAAAAATATGCTTATTTCTCAAAGGCGGTTTTATCTGCCCTTCCTTTAATAGATTTTCAGCCGGATGTCATTCATTGTCACGACTGGCAGACGGGTCTTGTGCCGGTATATTTAAAAGAACGCTTCATGGGCTCTGAATTCTACAGAGGCATCAAGAGCGTTATGACCATCCACAACCTTAAGTTCCAGGGCAAGTGGGACGTTAAGGCGGTTAAGAGCATTACCGGACTTTCCGACTATTTCTTTACATCAGACAAACTTGAAGCTTACAAGGACGCCAACCTTTTAAAGGGCGGTCTTGTCTATGCCGATGCCATCACTACCGTAAGCCAGACCTATGCTCAGGAGATTATGACCGATTTCTACGGCGAGGGCTTAAACGGCCTTCTTTCGGCCCGGGCAAGGGACCTTCGCGGTATCGTTAACGGTATCGACTACGACGAATTCAATCCGGCAACCGACAAGGCCTTAAAGTATCCTTTTGACGCTATCACCTTCAGAAAAGAAAAACCCAAGAACAAAACGGCTCTTCAGGCTGAACTGGGCCTTGCGGTCAATGCCAAGACCATGATGATAGGCATTATCTCAAGACTTACTGACCAGAAGGGTCTCGACCTTATAGCATATATGATGGACGAACTCTGTCAGGACAATGTCCAGATAGTAGTGGTGGGTACCGGCGAAGAACGTTACGAGAACATGTTCAGACACTTCGACTGGAAGTACGGCGACAAAGTATCCGCCAACATCTATTACTCCGATGAACTTGCCCACAGAGTATATGCATCCTGTGACGCATTCTTAATGCCCTCATTATTTGAGCCCTGCGGCCTTTCACAGCTCATTGCCCTTCGTTACGGCACTATTCCCATCGTGCGCGAAACAGGCGGCTTAAAGGACACCGTAGAGCCTTATAACGAGTACGAGAGCAAAGGAACAGGATTTTCCTTCACCAATTACAACGCTCACGAAATGTTAGCCTGCATCAGAAATGCGGAGCGCATCTACTACGACAAAAAACGCGAATGGAACAAACTCACCGATCGGGCCATGGCCGCCGATTTCTCCTGGCACAAAAGTGCCCTCAAATATCAGGAGATGTACGACTGGCTGGTAGGCTAGGAGCGGTGCAAAAGGGATGAAAAGGGCAACGAATCTTGGCGCTTGCGGCAAAGAGGCGTTGTCCTTTTTAGGCCTTTTATGGCGCGACAGCGGGAGGATAGTCACCGCTCACAGCCCACCAACCGTCATGAACCGCAGCTTTCTTTCCCACCCACCCGCTTTATAAACCCGTTAATTCACATATATTATCATCATTGATGTAGCCATGTTTAAATGAGAAGGTGAATTTATGGACTTCGTTAAGATGATAGATGCCTTCAAGGGAATAGCCTGTGTGGTATCTCACCGAGTTAATGAAAAAGACAGAGAGAAAGCAGTTACCATAGTTGCTGCCAATAAAAAGTATCTTGCATCCGTAGGCAGACTTTCGGAGGAGTTTGTCCCCGGAAGACCCTATTCGTATTATATTGAGGCGGATCCCAATTTTGAGGCACTGGTAAAAGCGTGCGTGGCGGGTAGCAGGATTTCTCATCAGTATGTTAATGCCACACTTTATGAAGCGTGGCTTGATTTTTACATGCTTCCGCTTGAGGAGGATGAAGAGGGCAACGGATACTGTCTTTTTTCCTATGAGATGAATAAAAAGACGGATACGGAGAAAATGTCCGATATCTCTGCGGATACGGCGCTTCATGTGCTTAAGACCTGTATTATGTTCAGGATGAACGATGAGTTTAAGCCTACTCTCGACTGGGTTGTCAAGGACATAAGAAACCAGTGCGAGTCCGACGGCTGTGCCATTATTCTTATTCATCCCCAGAAAAAAGAAATCGATATAATGTGTTATGACAGCGGCGCCCAGTTTGCACCCGAGGATGAGGACGTGTTCTTCAAAGAGGAGTTTTACGATATTGTGGAATCCTGGGAAGATTTTATGCACGGCTCCAATTGTGTCATTATTTCGGGCGAAGACGAGTTAAAGGTTGTGGAGCAAAAGAATCCTGCCTGGTACAATTCACTTAAGTTTTCGGGAGTTAAGAGCCTTGTTCTTTATCCGCTTCGCAACAGAGAGACCATATACGGATACATTTTTGCCACCAATTTTAACGTTGAAAACACTGCCTTTATAAGAGAAATAATGGAGCTTAACTCCTACATTCTTTCTGCGGAAGTTGAAAATTTCCGTATGCGTGAGCAGCTTGAAATTCTCGGTACAAGAGACCTTCTTACGGGTGTGTTCAACAGGAATGCCATGAATAAGCGGGTGATGGAGCTTGCCGACGGTACGGTCTGTCCCGTCAAAGGAACAGGCGTGATATACGTCGACATGAACGGCCTTAAAACCGTCAACGACACCATGGGTCACAGTGAAGGCGACAAGATGATTAAGAGGATAGCTTCCAAACTGACGGGTGTCTGCAAAGGCAGGGACGTTTACCGCGCAGGCGGAGACGAGTTCGTGATTATTACTACGGACCTCAAAAAAGAAGAATTTGAGGCTTTGTATGAGGAACTTGACAAAGCGTCCGCAGTGCCCGGAGAACCTTCTTTTGCCCTGGGCGCAAGCTACAGCGATTCGGGCACAAATATTAAGAAAATAATGAAGGATGCCGATGCCGCCATGTACAAAAATAAAGCAGATTTTTACGATGCGCATCCGGATGCGGAAAGACGCGGACGGTAATCTGAAGGGAATATGTGAAGTTAAAAAGACTTATCCGATTGGGTAGGTCTTTTCCTATGTGCCTTGACAATATGCTGTAATCACGTATAGTTTTTAGTTATGGAGGGTTGCGGATATGAAAAAATGGACTACCAAACAGATAGTATTTCTGGTACTGAATATAATCCTTGCCGTGATTGTAATAGTATTCGGGGTTAAGCTTTTTAAAGGCGGTCGCAACAGCGGTACCGTAACACCCGAAGGCGGCAGTGTTTCAAGCACTTCAAAACTTTACAATAAAGACAATGTCAAGGTAGAGGTTAAAATAGACACCAAGGTTATTGAGGACGGACTTCGTGAGATGGGTACCCTGGTTACGCAGGAGTATTATTTTACCCAGCTTGAGGAGTATACCAACACGGAGAAGTTCTGGATTTTTGATTCGACGGCTTCTTTTACCTACAGCTATGACGGAGTTGTGGCTGCGGGCATTGACTGCAGTAAGATAACGGTTGTTAAGGACGATGAGCAGAAGATTATCACCATTAAGATTCCCAAGGCCGAGATTACTTCCGTGACTATCGACAATGACAGCTTTAAGAAGTATGAAGAGAAGAACGGTCTCTGGAACAAGGTTACCACCGACAAGTTCAACGATTCCATGGCTGCCTTCAAACAAAAGGCACAGGAGAATGCGGTTTCGAGAGGACTTCTTAATAATGCCGACGAAAGCGCCGAGAAGATGATTCTTTCTTTTGCAAAGTCCGTTTCGGCAGCTGACGATTACAGTATTGTAACGGTGAGAGAGTAGGGAGGACAGGGTCATGAATACAGAGATTTTAAAGAAAACGGCTATAGCACTTTTGCTTGCGGCAGTGGCGCTTTTTTCCATAACGGTTATTACTCCCGCGGCAGTTAATGTGGATCATCACAGAAATACATTTGAGCAGCTTGACAAAGAAATCGGCAATACACTTAAACTTACCGCAGGAGCCACGGCGGTGTCGGCGGTGATTACGCTTTTACCCGATGATACCTGCACGCCCATAGCGGAGCAGTTTGCTGAACTGGGCACTTATTTTGTTATAGTGCTGAGTGCCTTGTATCTTGAGAAATATTTGATTACAATACTTGGGTATGTTTCTTTTTCCATACTCATTCCGTTAGTGTGCGTGATACTGGGAATAGGTATAATCGGCAAGAAGGAAAAGGCCAAGGTCGCTTCCGTTAAACTGGGCATTTTTGCGGTGCTTGTTTATTTCCTGATTCCCATAAGCGTCAAGACTTCGGAGACGATTTACAATACTTATGAGAGCACACTTCAGGAGACCATTACCACCGCATCCGAGATTACGGTTACGGAGGAAGATGCGGGAGCGGTTGAGAAGTTTCTAAACTGGATTAAGAATGCGGCCGTGACGGTGGTTGATTATGTTACGGGCTTACTCAGCCGTTTTGTGGAGGCTATTGCGGTTATGATGGTAACCTCCTGCCTCATACCCATTCTGGTGGTGATATTCTTCTCGTGGCTTATGAAACTTTTGTTTAAGGTGGATATATCCTTTATAGACATTAAGCTTTTGCCGGGCAAGAAGCATTTGCACCTTCCGGGAACAAAGATCGAGTAATAATTTGGAGTTTTAAATGTTAGTAGAATCTATAGTTAATCTGGCGCAAGAATACCTCCTTACGGGGGTTATTCTTGTGCTTGCGGTTGTGGCACTGTTTATTGTATATCGCTTCACAATCGGTAAGCGCGGAGACAAAGAACACAAGAAGATTAACTGGAAGCGCCTGATTTGGTGGTTCGTTTTTTTGTGTTATATTTTTATGGTTTTCTCGGCCACTATGTTCAATCGTACCGATATGCATGTGAACAAATTCATAAGGCCCTTGTTTTATTCATATAAGGTGGCCTGGAACGGCTGGGTTAAGTCTGAGTGGCGCAATATTATTTTGAATTACATTTTGTTTGTGCCCTTCGGCTTTCTTTTGCCTATGGGAATTAAGTTCTTCAGAAAGTTTTACAGAGTGGCTTTGGCCGGCTTTGCTTTTTCGCTCTTCATAGAGATTATTCAAAAGATTTTCAGTGTCGGGTATTTTGAACTGGATGATTTGATGGACAATACTCTGGGGGCCTTGATAGGCTACGGTCTCTTTATGATAGGCTACCGGATTTTCGCCGGAGTTACAGGCAGGGAGCCGATTAAGCTTTTGCACGTGGCTCTTTCAAATATTCCGCTTGTCCTTGTGTGCTGCGCCTTTTTCACGATTCTTTTTTTGTATCAAAATCAGGAACTTGGCAATAACAATAATCATTATATAGTTCCTTACAAAAAAAGCCTGCTGACCTTCAGCGGTGCAGAGTTTACGGATGATACGCCGGTTACTTTGCCTGTTTATCGGTGCGAGACCATTACGCAGGAAGAAACGACTGCTTTGGCTGACAAGGTTTTTCAGCATTTAAACGGCGAAACCTTCGGGCAGACCTACTACTATGATGACATGGCCACTTTCTGGCCCAAGACCGCAAATGCCATATTATGGATTAAATATCTAGGCGGAACATATGAGTATATTAACTACAAGAATTCCTTTAACAAGGCAGTTCCCATGGACGAAGAAGACGTAAGAGACATTCTTCGTTCTTACGGTTACGGTATTGTGGACAAAGCCCGCTTTGTAATCGGAAACGATAATCAATATTCTCTTAAACTTGATCTGAAAGAATATGAAGGCTATATATGGAGCGGTCGAATTGATGTCCAATTATGTGTCGATAAGTCGATTAAGAAACTAAACTATAATGTTTATCCCTTGATTTTTTACAAAGAATACGAGGCCAAAACCCAGGCGGAAGCCTTTAGGGAACTTAAAGACGGCAAATTTAAGCGTTTTGACAATGTCCCTCTTAGCATAGAGGTTATAAACTGCCACATTGAGTATAGTGTGGACTCCAAAGGTTTCTACCAGCCGAATTACCGCTTCTATTCATTGGTAAATGGTGAGGAGGCCTGGATTATGATTCCGGCTCTGAAGTAATAAGAATATTTCTGCCCCGCTCTTAAGAGTGGGGCATTGCTTTGTTGTGGACAATCGACTTAAATAAAAGTACAATCTACTTATATGGGAATGCTTATTCGGAGGGACTATGATATCTAAGATTAATAAATCGATTACAGACTGTTTTGTGGGTAAAGACGAGGTGGTTAAATCGCTGCTTACCTGTTTGCTTGCAGGAGGACATGTTCTTTTGGAGGATGTGCCGGGAGTGGGCAAGACTACTCTTGCCAAGGCTCTGTCAAAGGCTATAGGAGCAGACTTCGGTCGCATACAGTTTACACCGGACACCATGCCCTCAGATGTTACGGGAGTGTCCGTTTATAATGTGAAAACAGGGGAGTTCGAGGTTAAGACCGGCTCCATAATGCATGAAATAGTTCTTGCGGACGAAATCAACAGAACCACGCCCAAGACGCAGTCCGCCCTTTTGGAAGCAATGTCTGAGGGCCATGTGACGGTTGATTCCAATGAACTTTCTTTGCCCGATGTATTCATGGTAATAGCCACTCAGAACCCTATTGAATTCATGGGTACATATCCCCTTGCGGAGGCTTTCACGGACCGTTTCATGATGCGTCTTTCCATAGGCTATCCCGACAAAGAAGCCGAGATTAAAATGGCGGAACTTAATCTGCGGGAGGCAATTGCAGACAGCGCTGAAACCGTATGCTCACCTGCGGATATTATCCGTATGCGCGAGGAAGTTAAAAATGTAACGGTTTCCAAAGCCGTTTTGGAATATGCGGACAATATAGTCAATCTTACAAGAGAGTCCAAGGACTTTAACGTGGGCGCAAGTCCCCGTGCCCTGATTTCCCTTGTTAAGGCGGCTCAGGCTGCGGCTTATCTTGACGGAAGAAATTTTGTCAAGCCCGATGATATCAAGGCCTGCGCAGTCAATGTGCTTCATCACAGACTTGTACTTACTTCCGAGGCCCGTATCAGAAAAGAAAACGTGGACAGACTCATTACCACCCTGGTACTTGCGGCCAAAATTCCCATGGAGAGAGGATTATGATAAGAAACAGGCTTATCTGGCTTTTCTTATTTGCGCTGTCCCTTGTGGGGATCAGCTTCTATGGCGGGGCGGTAAGTTACGGCTTCTTTTTCCTCATGCTCTTTATTCCCCTGATTTCCCTTATTTATCTGCTGGTGGTGTATGCAACCTTCAAGATATACGAAAGGGTTGATAAGGGCAATATTCTTGCTGGGGAGACGGCTCCTTATTATTTTACCCTTCAGAACGAAGGATTCACGGGCTTTGCAGGTATCAAAGTCTTATTCTTTTCTTCTTTTTCCAAAGTTTTTTCCATTGATGACAAAAAAGAATATGAGTTATACCCGACGGCAGGTATTCGCAAGGATACTTTTCTTTTGTGCAAGTACCGCGGCGAATATGAGGTGGGTATCAAGCAGGTTGAGATTACCGACTTTTTCAGGCTGTTTTCTTTTTCCTACAAAAACCGGGAAACGGTGACTTTGCAGGTTAAGCCGGCGGTTGTAAATTTAAGCGAACTTAAGGATATAGATATCGATGTGCTCTCTTACAGGGACTCGGCGGTCAATATGTCTGCGCCTGACCTTCCCGTAAGAGATTATGTCTCCGGAGATGATGTGCGACGCATGCACTGGAAGGCCACCGCCGCCAGGAGAAGCCTTATGGTGCGCACAGACACGGGCGAGGAGAAACAAGGCATCAGCATTATTATTCCGCCCCTTCGTACCTCTGAAGACGAATTTGACTATATACCGAGAGAGAGCAGAATTCTTGAGGCGGCTGTGGCCGTAACCCTTCTTTTTTCCAAAAGAAACATACCTGCGGAGATTATCATATCCACGACGGAAACAGTGACCGTAACGGGGCTTGAGGGCTTCGAAGCGGCTTACGAGAGAATTTCGGACATAAGGTTTGAGAAAGACTTCGGTGAGAGTGTTTTTTACGAAGATCTGCTTTACAAGAGCAATATTGCCCGCAGCAAGTTCGTGTTTTTCTTTGTGGGAGAAATGACTGACAGCCTTAAGATAATGATTGAGAGGCTCAAAAAAGAAAACGTGGCTGTGGTATGCTACGTATGCGGCGGCGAGGCAAGATACTCTGATTCCGAGCAGGGATTGAAAATCATCGGCCTTCCCACGGATGAAAAGCTTTCGGAGGTGATGTGATGGTTAAACTGTTTTATCGCCTCATTTACATCCTTCCCATCACGCTTTTCGGAGCGGGACTCATACTTGACTATGTATTTAATGAACCCTTAACCGGCAGGCAGTTTTTCCTGGTGGCGCTTTTTGCCGCTTTTTTGCCCATACTTAGCCGGCTTAACACACATATGAAGATAATGGTGTCGGGAGGCACACTCATAGTAGTGGCGGCGGTGGTTTTTGCGGCCGTTCGTCTGGATGAGTCGTCGGACCACCTGAATATCTACAGACAGGTAATTGTCATTCTTACGGCACTTGCACTGTCGGCGATTTGCTACATAGCCCTCAAGAGCAATGTTATCAAGTACCTTGTGTCCATTGGTCTTATAACGTTTCTTGCTGTTTCCATGCTGCTTCGTTACTATGTAACAAGGCTTGAGGTATGGTGCTGCCTTGCGTTTGTTCTTTCTTTTGCCGCAGAAGAGATTCAGCGGATATACAGAAGAAGAGAGACCTTTGAAAAAGAAAGATACGTAACCTTCCTGTGGCCCTTTATTCTGGTGCTGTCACTTTCGGTGTCCCTTATCAAAGCCCCCGCCAAACCCTACGACTGGGACCTTTTTGTTAAAATATACGAGCGCACCAAAGAAATTACCATTGAACTCAGGGAGAAACTGTTTTATTCACATTCCGAGGATTACAACAGCTCCATGATAGGCTTTTCGGGAGATGCCAGAATAGGCGGTTCCGTAGGCGGTCGCAGCGAGTCCATAATGAGTATTGCCACTTCAAACAGACTGGACGAAACCATTTATCTTACGGGTAACGTTTTCTCGGATTTTAACGGAAGAGAGTGGACTTCGGGCAAAAGCTTCGGAGCCAAAGAAAGAATTCTCGATGCCCTTATCGCCATGTGCTACGCCCAGAAGTACGGCCAGAGTCAGGCTCACGACTACGCAAGAAGCGACAGCATCAATATTACCTATCTGCCTTTTTCGTCGAGATATGTTTTTGCTCCTTCGAAGCTTTTGGAAATCGACGTTGACGATAAGCTGTTCACACCCGAGGAGCGGGACGGAGGCATTTTCTTTGACCGCACTAAGATAGTCAATGCTCAGTACAAAGTGGTTTATGTGAGGGTTAATTACAACCCCGCAGCGGTTAATAAGGTTACTTCCAAAGAAATAGTGCCGGACGAAACCGACTGGTTTAAGACCCTCAGGTCTTACGGAGCAACCGAAGATGCGGACATTTCTTTTGAAAAAATGCAGGAATATGAAGCGTTTGTCAAAAAGCAGTATTCGGGGGGAGTGAAGGTCTCAAGGGCCTTGGAAGAGAGCATTAGAAAAATTACCGAAGCTGGAGCAACCGACTATGAGAGGCTTAAGCTTCTGGAGGCGACCCTCGGTTCCATGACATATACAGACAATCCCGGTGCACTTCCTTCCAAAGTGAATGATGCGGGAAGCTACCTTGATTATTTTCTTACGGAATCTCAGGAAGGCTATTGTGTTCACTATGCAACCGCATTTTGCCTGATTGCCAGGGCAATGGGATACCCGTCAAGGTATGTGCAGGGCTATGCCGTTACTATGAACGGAACGGGTTCTGCCACGGTGGATTCCTCCATGGCTCACGCCTGGCCGGAAGTATGGATGGACGGAATCGGCTGGATGCGTTTTGAACCCACCCCGGGAAGACCTGTGGCCGCGGCAAGCTGGCGGACTACCTTCGAAAGAGTGCCGGAAGGAGAGGCCCTTAATCTCAAAGAAGGCTTAAATCCCGACTACAAGCCTGAAGGAGAAGAGAATTTCTTCGGACCGGTGGAGGACAAAGAAGACGACGGCCCCAAGCTTGAGTGGTATGTATTTGTGATACCGCTTGCATCCTTTATTCTTTTTGCGGCTGTTCTTTTGCTGGTGGAGAGCTTAAGAGTAAGGCTTCGCTTTAAGAAGGCGACTCCGGAGGAAAAGGCATATATTCTGTGCTGCAGAAACTTAAGAATGTTAGGCTTTTGCGGCTTTAAGAGGCAGTCAGGCGAAACCCTTCACGAATTCGGCCAAAGAATAAACGGCGAGGAGACTGCGGAAGTTCTTTCTTTTATTCCCTGCTTCGAGCGCGTTCTTTACTCCGAGCAGGCGATTGACGACGATTCCTTAAAGACAGCTGAGGTTTGCGAGAATAATCTTAAAAACCTTTTGAAAAATAAAAAGAAACTGTTATATTTTATATATCGATTCAGAAGTGTTCACGGTAAAAATACACCTTAGGGAAAAGAGGAATTAACTTTGGAAAAAATCTATATCACAGGTCACAAGAATCCTGACCTTGACACGGTTTGCAGTGCTATGGCTTACGCAAGGCTTAAAAACATGCTGGATCCTTCCAACGAATACGTTGCGGTGCGCTGCGGTCATTTAAGCGAAAGCTGTAAGAATATTCTTTCGGCGCTTGAGATTACGCCGCCGCCCTATATGCCTGACGTATATCCCAAGGTCAGGGATGTAATGTTAAGCCCCAATTTAATGTTAGAGAAAAAAGCAGGCATGGACGAACTTGCCAAATCCTACAAGGACAGCAATCCTTCCGTTACGCCTATTTTTGACGGAGGAAGGTTTATAGGCCTTCTTTCGATTGATGACATTACCGCCTGGTATATGAACGGTATCAACAACGGCAGCGATTTAAGCCGGATTCCTACGGTGGGCGAGGTTATGCGCGACCAGGCCGAGCCTTTAATGGCGGGAGATTTGTTTGAAGATGCCAAAAAGGCTTTGTCCGCTTCACCCAAGCGCGGACTTGCGGTTTACGACGGAGATTCTTTTGTGGGCTACGTAACCAGAAGATGCTTCTTAAAAGCCCCCAAATACAACGTAATCTTAATGGACCACAATGAGCCCCGCCAAAGCATAAAGGGTATTGAAACCGCCAATATCACGGAGATTATCGACCACCACAGGCTTGATACCATGAAGACCAGTACTCCCATATTTATTGACGCGGAGCCCCTCGGCAGCACCTGCACCATTGTGTACGAGCTTTACATGCGTAACAAGATGACGCCGGACAAAGAAACCGCCAGAATTCTTTTGACAGGTATGATGTCCGACACTCTTATTCTTAAGTCACCCACCACAACGGCGGTTGATGTGGAAGCGGCCAATGCTTTGTCTGAGATTATCGGTGAGAGCGTTCAGGACTTTGGTATCAAGATATTCAGCCATGTGGAGAGCCTCTCCTCCATGAAGCCCGAGAAGGCTATCCTTACAGACTTCAAGCGCTACACCGAAAAGGGCGTTGCTCTCGGCATAGGACAGTGCGAAGCCACCACGCTTAACGATATTGACGATTACAAGGAAAAGTACTTAAAGGCGTTAGAAGATGTACGCGTAAAGAACGGCCTCGACTGGGCGGTGGTAATGATAACAGATGTTATGAAAGAAAACAGCGTTCTGCTTTCTACGGATTTCAAGTCGGCGGGCAACCTTCCCTATGCACTTTTGGAAGAAGGCATTTACGATATGCCCGGTGTCATGAGCCGAAAGAAGCAGCTGCTTCCGGAAATGCTGTTTGCACTAGGGATGTAACGAACAAAAAAGCAGGCGGTTTAATCCACCTGCTTTATTTTTGAAATATCGTCATCTATTACCATGGAGTAATTGGTGTAGTAGACTACGAAGCCGGGCTTGGCGCCGGCGGGCTTTTTAACTTTTTTCCTGATGAGGTAGTCGATTTCGACCCTGTCGGTGCCACGGCCTTTTGAAAAGTGAGCGGCGAGGCGGGCTGCTTCTTCGAAGGTACGGTCGGGAACTTCCCGGCCCTCGGTCTTAACGATTACGTGGGAGCCCGGCATTTTTTTGGCGTGGAACCACCAGTCGCCTCCGTTGGCAAATTCAAAAGTAAGTCGGTCGTTTTGCAGGTTGTTGCGTCCCACATAAATGTCGAAGCCGTCCGAACTTACGAAATGGAAGGGCTTTGAAGTGATTTTCTGCTTTTTGGTGCCGACCTTGAAACGTATGTAGCCCGACTGGGGAAGTTCTTCTTTGATCTCCGCAAGGTCGGCTTCGTCCACCGCTATATCAAGGGCGGTAAGAATGGATTCAAGCTGAGCCACTTCCGCGGAAACCTCCTCGATAATGCCGGTAAGGGACTCGGCGGTACGCTTAAGCTTTGAGTATTTTTCAAAGTATTTCTTGCCGTTCTCAAGAGCCGTCATGTCGGGGTCGAGAGGAATGGTGACAGTTTCGTTGGTATAATAATTCAGAGCCTCAAAGGATTTGGCGCCTTCGGGAACGTTGTAGCCGTAGGTGTTGATTAATTCGCCGTATATTCTGAATTTGTCTTTTTTCTCTGTATCTTCTAACTGTTTCTTTTGCAAATCCAGCTTTTTAACGTTACGCTCGAGAGCGGTGGTAACTATCTTTCGTAAGTCCGCGGATTTCTGGCGGATACGCACCACAACACTTTTTTCGCGGTAGAAATCTTCAATGAGTCCGGAGATTGAATCGTAAGTCTTAACTGTCTTGTCGTGGTAGAGTGTAAGCGGCACCGCAGCATATTCCAAGGGTGTCCGGCCGTCATAGATAATCTCGGGAGCGAAGCGGCCTTCACGGACATCAGCTACAAGCGCGGCAAAAGAATCATACAAAGCATCAATTTCTTTTGCCGACAGAGAGGAGGTCGACGCATCCGCATCCACACCGGCACGGTGACATACTTCGGTAGCAAGAATAGGCGAGAAGCCCGTATAATTCATGTAAATCGCCTTGCCTGCAGGCTCATGCGCGTCCGCAATTGTGGCGGAAAAAGAAGCTTTATCCGCTTCAAAAGGATTTCTTTTGTCCTGAGTGTGAGGAATGAAGTACTCGCGGCCGGGTAAAACCTCGCGGACGGAACTTACATTGTGGGATACATGCTTAATCGAGTCGATTATCATGTCTTTGTCGTCGGTAAAAATAATGTTGGAGTGTTTGCCCATAAGCTCCACAATCAGGTGTTTGCGGCACAAATCACCCATTTCGTCCAGGTGCTCAAGCTCGATTCTTATGATACGTTCAAGCCCCGGCTGGGTAACGGAAATAATCTTTGCGTTGGACAAGTGCTTGCGAAGAAGCATGCAAAAATTGGGAGCCGTTAGGGGCGCGGGCTTATTCTCCGAGGTTAAATACATAAGAGGGAGAGAAGCGTCCGCGGAAATAAGAAGCCTGTACTGGGAAGAGTTACCCTTGATGGTAAGGATAAGCTCATTTTGGTCGGGCTCGGAAATTTTATAAATTCTTGTATTCTGAAAGGTGTCGCTTAACTCTTTGGTGAGGGCGGCTACCGTAACTGCATCGAAGGCCATATTGTATACCGATTCTTTCTTTTTATAATTACCCACACATAATATCATAAGGCGGAGAGGCTCTCAAGTGTTGACTATTGACTGAAAGTTACCTATAATACAAAAGGGCATACAATGAAGCACTTAAGGGGAAGATTGTATACCACACTATCAAAAGAGGTATATTTTAATGATTAAAAGCATGACGGGCTTTGGCCGCGCGGAATACGCCGATTCCAACCGCAAGTTTACGGTTGAGATTAAGTCGGTTAATCACCGCTATCTCGATATGGCCATCAAAATGCCCAAGAAACTCAATTTCTTTGAGGCAGCTATCCGCAATGAGCTTAAGAACAGCATCCAGCGCGGTAAGGTAGACGTTTTTATCACTTATGAAGACTACACCGAGAATAACGTAGGCATTAAGTACAACAAAGACGTTGCCGAAGAGTACTTAAAGTATTTAAAGCAGATGTCCGAGGAATTTGAGCTCGATCTTGACGTCAGAGTTTCCACTCTTTCAAGATATCCCGAAGTTTTCTCCATGGAAGAAATCGATGTAGACGAGGAAGAAATCTGGGCCGGTCTTAAGGCTGCCATTCAGGGCGCTGCGGACAAATTTGTGGATGCTCGTATCAAAGAAGGCGAGAATTTAAAGAACGATCTTATTATGAAACTCGACGATATGCTTACTCACGTAGCCTATATCAAGGAGCGTGCTCCCGAGATTATAGCCGAGTACAAAAAAGGTCTAGAGGATAAGGTCAAAGAGCTTCTCGGAGACGTTAAGGTTGATGAGGCAAGACTTCTTACCGAAGTCACCATCTTTGCCGACAAAGTTTGCATCGACGAAGAAATCGTTCGTCTTACCAGTCACATAGAGACCACCAAAAAAGCACTTCTTGAAGGCGGCAGCATCGGACGTAAGCTTGACTTTATTGCCCAGGAAATGAACCGCGAGGCCAACACCATTTTGTCCAAGGCCAATGACCTTGCCACCAGCAACCACGCAATAGAGCTTAAGACCGAAATTGAAAAAGTAAGAGAACAGATACAGAACATCGAATAGAGTAAGGAAATAATATGGACGGTTTATTGATAGTTATGTCCGGATTTTCCGGCGCCGGAAAGGGCACTCTTATGAAAAGGCTTATGGCCGATTACGATGATTTTGCTTTTTCCGTTTCCATGACCACAAGGGCGCCCCGCGAAGGCGAGGTTAACGGTCGCGATTACTTCTTTGTTACCCGCGAAGAATTTGAAAAGACCATTGAAGAAGACGGACTTGTGGAATATGCTCAATATGTAGGTAATTACTACGGAACTCCCAAAGCCTACGTTGAAGAGCAGCTTAAAAAAGGTAAGAACGTTATCCTTGACATAGAAGTTCAGGGAGCCATGCAGATTAAGAAGAAGTTTCCCGATGCCCTGATGGTATTCGTGATTCCCCCTTCAATAGAGGTTTTGCTTAAGAGATTAAGAGCCCGCGGCACCGAATCCGAAGAGGTTATTGCCCGCCGCATCACTCAGGCCAAGACCGAATGTACCTACATGGACAGGTACGAATACATTGTTATCAATGACGATTTAGACACTGCGGTTCATGAGATGTACTCCATGATTACATCGGCCAAATACACGGTTTCCCGCCGCAGGGACTTTATCGCAGACATTATAGACGAGCTTAAAAGCATATAAAGGAGAAGAAAATGTTACATCCCTCATATTCAGATTTAATGAAAGTAGTTAACAGTGAGGTTGAGCCCGGCGAAGCCAAAGTAGTTAACAGCCGTTACTCAATCGTTATGGCCACCAGCCGCAGAGCACGCCAGATTATCGGCGGAGACGAGCCCTATGTAGAGGGCACAGACAGAAAGCCCTTAAGCATAGCAGTAGACGAACTTAATCAGGCAAAAATCAAAATCATCAGCGACGAAGAAGACTGATAATCTCCGGGAAAGAATGGGGAAACGCCGTAAGGTGTTTCCCCGTTGTGTTGTATACATATGAAAATTTATTTTGTTTCCCTCGGATGCGACAAAAATCTTGTGGACTCCGAGATGATGTTGGGCCTGTTACATGAAGCGGGCCATGAAATCGTGGACGATGAGAACCTTGCGGATGTGGTGGTTATCAACACCTGCTCCTTTATCCACGATGCCAAAGAAGAAAGTATAAACACCATACTGGAACTTGCAGACCTTAAGAAAACCGGCAGTCTCAAGGGCATTGTTGCCTGCGGCTGTCTTTCGGAAAGATATGCGGATCAGATTCGTGCCGAGCTTCCCGAAGTTGACGTTGTGGTAGGTACCATGGCAATCGACGAGATAGTGGATGCCGTCAATGCAGTTGAAAGAGGCGAACGTACCGAGTTTTTAAAGCCTACGGACGGTCCCCTGGTGTATGGCAAGCCCCGTCTTGTCACTACCGGCGGTCATTATGCATATTTGAAAATTGCTGAAGGCTGCGACAAACACTGCACTTACTGTGCCATCCCCAAGATGCGCGGTACTTACAGGAGCGTTCCTATGGATGTTCTGGTGCATGAAGCCGAGACCCTTGTTTCCGAGGGCGTCAAAGAACTGATTCTGGTGGCCCAGGAAACCACTCTTTATGGTGTTGATTTATATCACGAGAAATCCCTTCCCAAGCTCTTAAGAGCTTTAAGCGGCATAGAAGACCTGCATTATATCAGAATTTTATACTGCTATCCCGAAGAGATTACGGATGAACTTATCGACGAGATAAGTTATAATAAAAAAGTAGTCAAATATCTTGATATTCCGATTCAGAGCGGAGCCGACAGAGTACTTAAACGTATGGGCAGGCGCACCGACAGAGCAGAGCTTGAAGCCTTAATAGGCAAGCTTAGAGCTAAGATTCCGGACATCTGCATCCGTACCACTTTAATATCCGGCTTCCCGGGCGAAAGCCGCAGCGATTTTAAAGAGACCTTTGAATTCGTTAAGAAGATGCGTTTTGACAGACTCGGTGTCTTTACCTATTCAAGAGAAGAGGATACCGCGGCAGCCCGCATGAAAGGCCATCTTCCCGAATTTATCAAAAAAGGCCGCATGAACAAGCTTATGAAGCTTCAGCAGTCCATTGCTTTTGAAAAAGCTGAGGAGGAAGTAGGCAGAACCCTTACGGTATTCGTAGAGGGCAAGATGCCTGAAGACGGCGTTTACGTATGCCGTACCTACAAGGACGCTCCGAACGTTGACGGATATCTGTTTTTGGAGACTGAGAAAGACCTTATGAGCGGAGACCTTATAAAGGCCCGCGTCACAAGAGCACAACAATATGACTTAGTGGGGGTACCTGAAGATGAACTTACCTAACAAACTTACCGTTTTAAGAGTTATTTTGATTCCCGTATTCGTTTTCTTTTTACTTGCGAACTTTATTAAATACAATGCATATATTGCACTCGGTATTTTCATAGTTGCAAGTCTTACGGATTTTTTGGACGGAGCAATTGCCCGCAAGAAGAACCTTGTTACCAACTTCGGTAAATTTATGGATCCTTTGGCTGACAAGCTTTTGGTGGTAAGCGCTCTTATGTGCCTTCTTATCATTGACGGCGGCGAAAGAATGTGCGTAAGTCAGACACTTGGCCTTATAGCTGTTCTCGTGATTGTTGCAAGAGAGTTTATCATAAGCGGATTCAGACTTGTGGCCAGCGACGCCGGCATCGTTATTGCGGCTTCCATGTGGGGCAAGTTTAAAACTGCTACCACCATGATAGCCATCTGCCTTATGATTGTGGTCAAAGAACTTCCCTTCCTTAAAGACGTTACGATGGTTCTTTTCTGGGTTGCGGTTACACTTACAATCGTTTCTTTGGTAGATTACATTGTTAAGAACATTCATGTGTTAAGCGATGCGTTTACCAAGAAGAAAGCTCCCGAAGTCGCTCCCGCAACTGCTCCGGTTGAAGTTTCAGAAAATACTGACAATTTTGGACAAAACGAAAATGTTTAATAAAAATAACACTGTGGAAATATTGTGTGTCGGTACAGAAATACTGCTTGGAAATATTGTTAACACAAATGCAGCCTTTCTTGCCGAGGAAATTGCAAAGATGGGTTTGTCGTCTTACTACCAGACGGTGGTGGGAGACAACGCTCAGAGACTTGAGGATACATTAAAGCTTGCCCTGTCAAGGTCGGACATCGTTATTCTCTGCGGAGGCTTAGGCCCCACGGAAGATGATTTGACCAAAGAAATCGCAAGCAAAGTTGCAAAAAAAGAACTTTTTATGCACGAAGAGAGCAAAAAGCGTCTGGAAGAGTTCTTTGAAAAGCGCGGTCACAAACCCACCGAGAACAACTTTAAACAGGCACTTATTCCAAAAGATTCCATAGTGCTTACTAACAATAACGGCACGGCTCCGGGGGTGATTATACCTTATGAAGACAAATATATGATTCTTTTGCCGGGACCGCCCGTTGAATTAAAAGCCATGTTCTATGAGAGTGTGGTGCCCTTTTTAAGAAAGATATCGCCTGTTATTTTTGTATCCAGAACGGTTAAACTGGTTTCTGTAGGCGAGAGCAGGGCAGAGACCATGATTAAAGACCTGATAGATGCTCAGACCAATCCGACCATTGCCACTTACGCAAAAACCGGAGAGGTTCATATCAGAGTAACCGCATCGGGTAAGAATGAGAAAGAATGTGATTCTCTTATAAAACCGGTTATAAGAGAACTTCAGAAGCGTTTCGGCAATAATATTTATACTACCCATGACGAGGTTTCATTGGAAAAATCCATCGTAGACCTTCTTTTGAGCGGAGGCTTAAAGGTTACGGCCGTGGAGAGCTGTACCGCCGGAATGGTGGCATCGAGACTGGTTAACGTTCCCGGTGCTTCGGAAGTATTCAAATACAGCTTTGTCACTTACTGTGACGAGGCCAAAAGAAAGCTTGCGGGAGTCAGAAAAAGTACTCTCGACAAACATACGGCAGTCAGCCGCGAAACCGCCGAAGAGATGGTTAAAAATCTTGACGCTCCCCTTAAATCCGATGTTTGCGTAGGCGTAACGGGGTATGCCGACGGAGAAGATGCCGGCCATGTTTTTATAGCATGTAACGTTCGCGGAGATATTGAGGTGCGTGAGTTTAACTTTTTCGGAAGCAGGTTAAATGTGCGTGAATCCGCCACCACACAGGCATTGGTACTGATGAGGGATTGTGTTCTTAAGTATTTAAGCAATTTGGCTTTATCGTGAAAAATTTTATTTTGTGAATGAATTTTATCGACATGGTTTTTTAATGCTGATATACTACTATGAAGAAAGATACAGGGGAATAAGTATTTATGAATAGGACGAATGTTGGGGCCAATACCAACATCAGCAAAATGTTTTCGGACATTTTGGCGGTTTTGATTGGATATGGCGTCGTTTTTGGAATCAATTACTTCCAGCACAGGTTTGAGGCATCTTGGAGCATTGCCCTTCTTGTGGTTATTTTTGGTGCGGTTTATTGTATTACCAATTACGCTCAGAGCGTATACGACGTAACACTTTTCTTTTATCTTGACAGAATTTATCGTAAGATTACCTTTTCTTTTGCATTTGCATTCTTTGTTACCTTTGCGGAGCTTTACATGTCCGATGAGGTAGTGGTGGACAAACCTTCATATTATGAGTTCTTATTTGCCACTCTGGTTTCCATCTATATTGTTACATATATTTATCGTAAGTTCGGTGAGCGCTTCTCTTACAGAGGAATTCCCCGTGTTGTTTTTATGGGCAGAAGAGGAGAGTTCAACAAATTTACCTATTTCCTTGAAAAAACCAATATAAGATACGAACTTGTGGGTTTCGTGGGTTACGGTAAGGAGTCCGGCGACGAGAACTATCTGGGCTACGCGGAGAATCTTGAAGATATTATCAAGGATTACCAGATAGATCAGGTTTACATTATGGACAGCCATGACGTGGATCTTAAAATGGTTCAGGACAGCATCGACCTGTGCATCAGAATGGGCGTTACCGCGAGGACTATTGTAAACATTTACAAGAGACGCCGCGCCAATTCTTTTGTCAGCACCGTAGGTACCTACCCAATCGTAACCTATCATACGGTTACCCTTAACCGCTCTGCCGAGATTATCAAAAGAATCATGGATATCTGCGGAAGCTTTGCGGGCATTGTGTTATCTTCACCCATCATGATCGTTACGGCTATAGCCATTAAGCTTGATTCTCCGGGACCCGTTTTCTTTAAACAAACTCGTGTGGGCAAAAACGGCAGACACTTTAAAATGTACAAATTCCGCAGCATGTGCGTCGGCGCGGATGACATGAAAAAGGATCTTATGGAAAAAAATGAGGTGGAAGGCGGCGCCATGTTTAAGATGAAGGACGACCCCCGTATCACCAAGGTCGGCAAATTCATCAGAAAGACCAGTATCGACGAACTTCCCCAGTTCTTTAACATTCTGGGCGGTACCATGAGCCTTGTGGGCACACGTCCTCCTACACTTGACGAGGTTGAGCAGTACGATGCCAGCCAGTGGAGACGTATCAGTATTAAACCCGGACTTACCGGAATGTGGCAGGTCAGCGGTCGAAGCGACATTACAGACTTCGATGAAGTTGTTAAACTTGATACGGAGTATATTGACAATTGGTCAATTTTCCTAGATATATCAATTCTTATAAAAACCGTCCTTTCTGTATTCAAAAAAGACGGTGCTTACTAAATATTGTGGTAGGTATTTGTGACCGGATGACAAAATTGACAGTCATCCGGTTTTTTTTGATAAAAAATTGGTAAAATTACCAAATTGACATTTATTAATAAAACGTTAATAATATTAGAAGGTTAGATGAAGCTAGTATGATTCTATCCACTTCAGGTTTTAACGATCTGAGAGAGCCGAGGGGAAACCGATATTGGGGAATGTCGGTGGCTTTGTCGATGTTGATACTGACTTGAAAACTTTTTGTGTATTTTGTGAACCTTTTTTAACGGGACTCAAGTCTTTATTAACAGATAGTTAAAATGCTATTAACAAGGGATTTTTTTTCGGAGGATGTCATGGAAAGAGAAAAGAGTTGTACTTTACTGAAAATGGTATTTGAGTTGGGTGCCGGTTTATTACTTATCGCTGCAGTTACTTTGCTTGGCGGTAAGGTCTTCGATCTCCCCGTTGTAGTGCTTATGACCATTATTATTGCGTCGGTTACTATGATGTTTGTTAAGCAGGACAGAGAGATCTTAAATGCGGATCTCGCAAACAGCACTCAGGAATAAGAAGAGATTGCTTGGCGGTGGCTGTATGGTCACCGCTATTTTTTTATATTATCAAGGAGAAATAAATGAGTCAGTCACAAGATTACGGATTCTGCCCCAATTGCGGAGCGGTTTCCAGAAACGGAGTGTGTACATCCTGCGGCTACAAGAAGCGAAACGGAATGTTTAATAAGCCTTCCGGCAATGCCGGCGACATTTCAGAGCCTGCCAAGACCGTTTTTGACTATACTTCATCGGAGAACGACTCTTCGTCAACATACATAAGCCCCGCTTCGGGACGTAAGGCCGGAACTTCTTCGGCTAAGAGCGGTGCCGGTTTTTTTGCCTTTGCATCTGTTGCGGGAATAGTGATTTTTCTGCTTGTTTTCCTGATTTATCACTCTTACAGATTCGGAGATGCGGGGGAGGAGAAGACTACATCCGTTACGTCCGCTGTCCGGGGCAATGTTTCCACCGCTTCCACTTCCACGAAGACTTCAGCTTCAGAGGAATCCTCCATAAAGATTGAGGATTGGGGTGCGGATTCGTCCGACGTATTCTCGTATCGTCTGTATAAATCTCTCGATACCTTTGTGGACGCCGAACAAACGGCATATGCCGAGGCTTCGGAATACGAATACTTTGATGATTATGATTATTACGTATACACCGATTGCATCAGAACCGATCTTGACTATAAAATAGTTAACAATCTCTGGAAATATAACGGCTACAAGGCCGAAGAATACGGTGAGGGTTATCCGGAAGATGCATTTATTCGTTTTGAGTACTTTACTCTCGAAAGCGATACTCTTGATTTTGTGGATGAAATAAACGAAATCATCAAGGACACTACCACTTACATGTGCGACTACTATGACGCCTTCTGCGAGTACTTAGGCGAGGATGAAGTTTTTTATGGTGAAGGCTTTGTATATGTGGCATATATGAGCGAGGATGTTCTCAGCCTGATTTTTACATATGACGGCTATTTCTATGATGAAGAATCGGAAAAAGAGGAAGAAGAGGACCCTGTATTTTATACCATGAAATCGGTCAACTTTGACATGAAAACGGGTGAAATCCTTGATATGCCGAAGCTTTCTTTGCCTGAGAATGAGATAGCCGACAAGATTATAGAAGACGTGAATGCCCAGTACAATTCGGACATGCTTGAATATGTGTCCAAGGACGAACTTGTAGAGGCTTTGGTTGACGAAGAAATTTACTGGTTTTACAATCCCGTGGGTGTTGAATTCGTGTACGTTTTCCCTGATTTATACGGATATTACAGCTGCACGGAAGATCCGGACGTTGTTTTTGAAAAATAAAACTATTGACAATTATCATATTATGTTTAGAATGGAAGCATGGCTTTTGGCCATGCTTCTTTCACATAGCGGAGATTATCTCCGGTGATTTAAGCTTAAGCCGATTTCCGGCAATTTTCCGTATGCATTGAAAATTTTTTCACAAAAAGAAGGTGTGGGATGAAAATGGGACACCGAAATGTGATAAAGTATTAATTGTAAAAGAAAGAAATTATTATTGACAAAAGCGAACAGATGTTTTATTCTTTATTTAGAACATTTGTTCTTGCGAGAGGAGCATTTTAATTATGGAAAAAGATGATAAGCTTCGTGCCCTTGACGCGGCACTCGGACAAATTGAGAAGCAATTCGGCAAGGGCGCAGTCATGAGACTCGGCGATCCTGCCGCTCAGATGAATATTGAGACTATCCCCACAGGTTCATTAAGCCTTGACATAGCTTTGGGCCTCGGAGGAATTCCCAAGGGACGTATTATCGAGATATACGGACCCGAATCCAGTGGTAAGACCACCGTTACTCTTCATATGATAGCAGAAGTGCAGAAGAGAGGCGGTATTGCAGGCTTTATAGATGCGGAGCACGCACTTGACCCTGTATACGCTGCCAATATCGGCGTTGATATTAATAATTTATATATTTCCCAGCCCGATGACGGCGAGCAGGCTTTGGAGATTACAGAGACCATGGTTCGCTCCGGAGCTATGGATATAGTGGTTGTGGACTCTGTTGCAGCCCTTGTTCCCAAGGCCGAAATCGAAGGTGATATGGGTGATGCTCACATGGGCCTTCAGGCACGTCTTATGTCTCAGGCATTGAGAAAACTTACCGCGGTTATCAGCAAGTCCAATTGTACCGTTGTATTCATTAATCAGCTTCGTGAGAAGTTAGGCGTTATGTTCGGTAACCCCGAGACCACCACAGGCGGTCGTGCCCTTAAGTTCTATGCATCCGTTCGTCTTGATGTACGTCGTATAGAGGCACTCAAGCAAAACGGTGAAGTCATCGGTAACCGTACCAGAGTCAAGGTTGTTAAGAACAAGATTTCTCCTCCTTTCAAGGAAGCAGAGTTTGATATCATGTTCGGCGAAGGCATCTCCCATGTAGGTGATGTTTTGGATCTTGCGGTTGATGAGGACATCATTACCAAGAGCGGAGCATGGTTTGCTTACGAAGGCAATAAGATTGGACAGGGACGTGAGAACGCCCGTCAGTTCTTAAAGGACAACCCTCAGATTCTTGCAGAAATTGAGAACAAGGTAAGAGCTGCTCACGGCCTTCCTGCAGAAGGAGTGTCAGCTGATGCTGATTGAATCCGTTGAACCCGTCGGTAAGGACAGAAGCCGTGTTACCTTAGAGAACGGACACTCATTTGTTCTCTACAAAGGGGAAATGCGTATCTTAAGGCTTAAAGAGAATACCGATTTAAGCGAAGAAGTT
>JAEEGJ010008179.1_pt1 | contig 29076 bp, 21 predicted proteins | sample 8958761 | NCBI WGS metagenome assembly JAEEGJ01 (sample SAMN16246546, study PRJNA631951) | gut metagenome | biome: gut microbiome; feature: rumen; material: RS-attached | host: Bos | place: Iran: Karaj | collected 2018-10
CCTGTCTTGGCACGCTTAGTGGTTACCATGATGACTCCATTAGCACCACGAGAACCATAGATGGCACTTGCCGAAGCATCCTTCAGCACTTCTATATTAACAATGTCGGCAGGGTTGATCTGCTTCAGGTCGCCAGCATCGCCCAATGGGAATCCATCTACTACAACCAGTGGAGAGTTTGAGCCGTTGAGTGAGCTTCCACCACGAATACGGACGGTAGAAGAAGCGCCTGGATCTTGAGAAGAGTTTACCACCTGAAGACCTGCAGCTCGTCCCTGAAGGAGACCTTCGACAGAGTTAGCAGGAATCTCATGTAGCTTATCCATCTTGACGGTTGCAACAGATCCAGTAATGTCACTTTTCTTTACACTACCATAACCGATGACGACCACTTGTTCGAGCACTTGGCTATCGTCTTCCAAGGTGACATCGATAGTTCTTTCGTTACCAACGATGACGGTTTTATCAGCCATTCCGACATACGAGAAGCGAAGAATTGCACCCTTTCTCACCTTATTTATTTTATAGAATCCATCCAAGTCACTAATTGTCCCCGAAGACTTTCCTTCACACTGAACGGTTACACCAATCAGAGGGTCACCAGAAGTATCCTTCACGTGGCCTGATACATCAATCGTTTCTGGCGATTGAGCATAGATTGCATTTGAGCAATACACAAAGCAGAGCATTATCAATAGTCTTGATAAAAATGCATCCACACTTAGGTCTTTAATTCTTTTCATTTCTATTTGTTTTTGTTATTCTATTAAGCGTTCCTTTTGCCTCCTCACCCGGGATTTGAATTGGCAAAAATTCACGATGCAAAGGTAGACATATCTTTGCACAATTTGATTATAATAAATGTTCTATGATTATACTTTTTTGAACGCCCTTTGATTTAACATTTCTTTAAGGGTTCAAAGCCTGCATTCATCAGATTTCAGGTAGTCCAAAAGTTCATTGAGCGGACATGTTGCTAAACCTATATACATATCAGCTGCACCGTAATATACATATAATACACCATCAACTACAACATTTCCGGTAGGGAACACACAGCCATTATAGAGTCCTTGAGTCTCGTACTCATATTCAGGCTCCAATATAGGCTGTGGTGTTCTTGAAATAACCTTCAAAGGATTATTGGCATCGAGTAAAGCCGCTCCTACTCGATAATAGCCGCATCCACCATTCTCAACACCATGATACAGCATCAGCCAACCATCTTCTGTCAATATAGGAGGGGTGCTTCCGCCTATCTTCTCTTCCCAGGTTCCTTCTTTTCCCGTCATCAGAAGATGACTCTCTTTCGTTTCCCAGTCAAGGAGGTCGTCAGAGAACTTAACCCAGATTGAAGGATACTTCACGCCATAATCGCCGCCAACATATTGCTTAGGTCGATGAAGCATAACATATTGGCCGTCAACCTGTTCTGGGAACAGTATCACATCACGATCATCTAATATCGGAGAGGTCAGCCGACCCAAACGTCTGTAATTTACGAAGTCGCTTGTAACTGCTAATGCGGTATTTCCCAGATTCTGCGAAATGGCTCGAGGGGAATGCTCTCCACACTCTGGCAGCAAGACTACATCGTGAGCAAATTTCCAATATTGGCCTGGAGAATATGGACGATAAGCATAAGTGATGTAGAAATCATCGTCGAACTTTACAATACGTGGATCTTCCACACAACCACTATCATAGCCATCCAGACTCGGACCAAAGGCGTAATGGTCAGAAACGCGATGGAAATTAACACCGTCTTTACTTGTGGCAAGTCCAAAGCGGATGACGTGCTGCTCATCGTTACCTGCTGCACGATACAGCATATAGAACGTGCCATTATCGTATACGACACCAGGATTACAGGTTATCAGCGACTCCCAATCATTCTGCGGATTAGGTGCCAAAATAGGGTTCTTATCTGACTTTTTAAGTTTCATATCTTTTATTATTAACAATGTTAGAGATTATGCGAATATAAACAGGATGGCAAAGCAACACACTACCAAAAACAAGGATATGTTCAAGTAGTTGGAATACCAAGGCTGTGAGTAGGCTGCTGCAACCTCATGACTGAAATCCTGAAGAGAGAAGATCGTGCCCTGAAGCTTATCAGTACTAGGCCGGGCGAAGCAAAGGCTTGACAGATACGTAACTGCAGCACTTGCCAAAAACAGGAACGGAACAATAAGCAGAAAATGCAGGTCTCCAAAAATCTCACTTTTAAACACAAGAACCAAGACTGCTAATAGCAAGCCTGCAAGTAGGCCAATGAAGGCTCCTGTACCATTCACACGCCTACTGAAAATGCCCAAAAGGAATGTAGCGACTATTGGTGGAGCTATATACGACAACATCTCCTGATAGTATTTAAGTAGAGAGCCGAACCTACCTATTTGTGGAGCCCAAATAGCAGCGATCACAACGATAACACACGAAACCACCTTACCAACTATCACTAGTTGCTTAGACGACGCCCCACTTCTGGCTTTAGCATAAAAATCCATAGTAAACAAAGTAGACGTGGAATTGAGAATAGCACTTAATGTAGATGTAAGAGCAGAAAGAAGTGCTGCGAGCATGACACCAAGCAGACCTGTAGGAACTAACTTCATCACCATGTTGGGATATACCATATCAGGCTTCTCCAGTCCAGGAAACAGGTCGCGCGCTATCAATCCAGGTATAGCTATAATAAAGAGTGTTATCATAGTAAGAAAACCTGCGAACAACACTCCTTTACGCCCTTGATCAATGGTTCTTGAACTTAGTACACGTTGAACGAGTGTTTGGTTGTTTGCCCAAAAATAAAGACCAAGAATTGGCATTCCGACAATGAGTCCTGGCCAAGGTGTCGAGCTGTCATCAAAAGGACGAATCAGTTTTACCAACAGATCATTGTTTGAATATAGATTATAAAAATAGTCACCACCTTTTTCAAAGCAAAAAAAGGTCAACATCATCGAGCCTAATATAAGTATCACTGCCTGAATGAGTTCCGCATTAATAGCTGAAGACAAACCACCTGGTATTGTATATGATGCACAAATTAGGGCAAAAAGGATAATAATCATCTGCATATCAGCATCTGGGAAGATGAGTCTGATAATCAAGGCTGCTGCATAGAGAGCTCCTGCAGCATCAAGGAAGATATTGCCAATAATACAAATACTCGAAAAATAATATCTTGAGCGACTATCGAATCGTCTTTCAAGAAACTCTGGTATCGTGAATATGTGAGACTTGATATAAAGGGGCAACAAGAATATGGCAAAAAACACCATGACAAGCACACCCGTCAAGTTATAGTTAAACACAGCCAGACCTGTTGCATACGAATCTCCAGACTGCCCTATTAATGTCGTACTTGAAATACTTGCAGCAAACAACGAAAGGCCAACAACCCACCAAGGCATACTTCTTCCAGCCAGAAAATAAGACTGAGAATCATTACTTTTGGCATTTCTTAGCCCCCACCATACAATTGCCGCCATATAGCATACAACAATGATTGCGTCTATCCAACTAACTGTAAACTGATTCATTTCTATTCAAAACTATAGTTATTCTCGTATTTGGTTGCAAAATTACACATTTGGTTGCAAAAATTGATATTAATTCTTGCTCAATAATTATACTTTTTTGAACTAATGCTTGTTTTATCGAAGTTTATTCATAAATTTGCAACTGGAAATTCAAAAAACTATCATCCTATGCTAAAAGACTTTCAAAAAGAACTCATTCCTATTGCAGATGAGGACCTTTTCGTGGTACTTAATCATCCAAATGCAAATTTTGACTATCCTGTGCACTACCACCCTGAATACGAAATTAATTTAGTAATGTACACACACGGAGAGAGAGTCATCGGAGACTCCGTATGCCCATTTGGCGAGATGGACCTCGTAATGACTGGGCCCAATGTGCTCCATGCATGGAGAGGAGAGATTGTTGAAGGCAACCATGTCATTACAATACAGTTCACAGAAAGCTTTTTGGGAATGTCTATTCTGGACAAACGGTTATTTGCTCCAATCAAGCAATTATTGGTAGACTCAAAACGTGGCATCTGTTTCTCGCAATCATCAACCTTACTCCTTAAAGATAAGATTATTCGTCTCACTCAAACAAAAGGCTTCCAAAGTGTACTGGAGTTTCTCTCGATTCTCTACAATCTGGCTATTGCGGAATATTCAATACTAACCACCAACCAATATAATACAGCCGACGTGGTGATGACCTCGAAAAGCAGAAGGATAGCAAAGGTTTGCGACTATATAGAGAAGAAATGCTATGACTCCATATCACTTGCAGAAGTCTCATCACTAGTCGGAATGTCGGAGTCAGCATTCAGCCACTTCTTTAAAAAGAAGACTGGCGGTACTTTTATCGACTACCTGAACAATCTCCGTATAGCCAAGGCCTGCCAGCTTCTTGCAGAAACCAGCAATACGATTGCTGAAATATGCTATTCAAGTGGTTTCAACAACATATCAAACTTTATCAGAATGTTTAAAAAAAGGAAAGGCGTTACTCCTAACGAATACCGCACAATGATGAATCAAATGCTGATAAAATATTAGCGCCCCGTACGATGAAGACCATCTCTCTTACCACTGTTCACATCATCACTGGCGAGAGTTTGAGATCAGCAGGAAGTGCATGGCGATTGAGGAATAGGTAGGTGGTATTCAGGGCGATATAGTCGCGCGACATATACCAAACACCTTTGTACTCCCCACTCTGCCCCCAGGAGTTCTTTACCATATAGTAAGGATGCCCCTGTTCGTCTATGGCCTTGCCGTAGATAAGCATGACGTGATCGTAGGTAAATTGCCAATTGTCCCATTGTTCCTGCCGCAACTGTTGGGTGGGCTTCACGCCTTCTGGCAGCATAGCCAGTCCTGTGCGCGTAAAATCGCCTGTCACGTCGCCGCCCCAAGCCACCGTGTAGCCTGCTTCAATAGCCTTGTCGAGCACATCCATCAACTGCTCTATAGGAATGTTGTAACTCGGTTTCAGTCGCCATTTGTAAGGTGCCTCTATCACAAACCATTGGTTGAACGGATGATGTGTAAAGCTGGTCAGACTGACGTAATCGTCGAGGTTGAGCGAGAGACTCTCAGCAAACGTTTTTGGCGTGTATGTCTTTCCCTGATATTCAAACTTCTCAGGACAGCGACCTATATAGCGTTCGATGACTGCCTGCACGCTATCCTGCCAATGAGCCTTGGGGACCTTGGCATCCTTAACAACCATACTGCTTACAGTACGTTCCAAATCTGGGAAGAACACCTTGAAGTTAGCCAGCGAATCGCCTGTCAACGAGCCTGGTGCAGGCATCGCGTTCTCTGGGCAGATGCCATGCTGACGTATCACCTCCAGCACATCATCACAAGAGCCACCTTCGGAGATCTGACTATAGCCATGCATACGCACATAGTGGGTAGCGTTGTCCATATAGTCGTTGTTCACCACAAACATCTCACACAGATCGTATGTCCTACCCGTCTGTCGCAGTATCTCGCTTTCAAAATAGCCCAATGTGGCGTATGCCCAACAAGTGCCACTACGATACTGATTCTTCACACTGGTTATCGGGAGTTCCTTCACCGTAGTAAACGATTTCTTCACCTGCGAAGCAATGGCTCCGCGCTGTAGATTCTCCTGTGCCGATGCCGTTGTCGCCATCAGCATCATTGCAATGACTGCTTTATAATAATAATGTGACATAAACTAACTTCAGAAAAAATTTATTCTTTGGCCGTAACGACAGTGACGATATAAGCACTGAGGAGGACGAGGATGCCCGCAACGGGTTTGTCCCAGGTGAGGATGTCCTGCCCGAGGATGATGGCAATCACAGAGGCGACAACGGGCTGGAGATTGGTGTAGATGGAGACCGTCGTGGCCTGCAGATATTTCATCGCGAAGGGGATGAGGAAATAGCCGAGGGCCGTAGCGCCCAGTACGATGAAGGCCATCTCGAGTGCGCCATCCCAACCCCAGGCTGCTGTATAAAGGGCATTCTGGGAGAGTTCTGGCAGGGCAATGGGAACGGTGACAATGGCTGAGATCAGAAAGACATACTTCATCTGCGTGACAGGCGAGTACTTCTCAGCGACCTTACGCGTAATAATAAGGTAGATGGCCCACGTGAGCACGCTGAGCATCGCCAGCACGATGCCTATCAGGTCGTTCTTGCCTGAACCCATCGACTGACTCATCAGCACCATGAGTACGGCACCAGCGATACCCAACAACACGCCCAACGACTTCATCGGCGTGATCTTCTCCCCAATCGTCAGAGCAGCACAGAGCATCACGGCCACAGGCGTCAGCGTGGCTATCAGCGAGAAATAGATGGGACTGGTGAAGTCGAGTGCCCAGGCCGTCAGCGTCTGGGAGATGACGAAGCCCAGCAAGCCACCAAAGAGGATGGTGACAAGGTCGCGCTTCTCCACATGTTCCTTCGGCATGAAGGCGGCAATGAGCCAGAACACCAGACAGGCACCCAGCGAACGAGAGGCCATATAGCCCATCGGGGTGACCCACTCATCGAGCAAGAGTTTGGTGACAGGGACACCCAGTCCGAAGATCGTGTTGGCGAGAAAGATGGCGCTGTGCGCCTGCAGTTTCTTATTTTCCATTCCTATGTGATTATGATTTCCTCTGATAGCAAGCGAGCCGTTCTTCGAGCGACATCTTCGCATAGCGCCGCCACTCCTGTGCCCCACCCTCACAACGGTCGAGATAGTGCAGGTCGTACATCCGACTGTAGGCCTCCATCTCGAAGGGATTGAGCAGATAGGCCGCATGCCTCATCCGCCGACTCATGCGGAGGCCCTTCAGCCAATACCAGATATACAGCAGATAGAAGCGCAGCCACGAGTCGCCACAGGCCTGAGCCTGACGCAGATGGATCATCTCGTGATTCTTCATCACACTATAGGCGCCATTGAAGGCGTCAGCCTCCCGCTGTGTGGGCGTGAGGATGGTGCCGAAGAAGGTCAGTCCCTCGTAGCCCTTACGAAGCCAGAAGGCATTCTTGACGGCAGGCATATCAGTCACCCTACTCGGACGAACAGCCCGCCACATGATAGGCACTATTTGCAGCATCTGAAGCATATCGGGGACAAAGGTAGTGTAAAAAGGGCGAACTGCAAAACGATTCGCTGAATAATTCGGGCGATTCGCAGAAAAAAATTGCCGTTGGCTTAAACAATGCCTACCTTTGCACCATCAAAAAATGAACAATTAAACAATCATTCGTTATGAAAAAGATGAATCAATTCTGGGTGATGTTCACACTGGTGTTCGCAGCAATGGCCTGTTCGACTGATGACGGCTGGTATGGCGAAGGCTGGACCAATCAGGGTAACTCCACCTCTTCGACAACCAGTGAGAGCAACGACGACAATTCGAACTCAACCTCAACGGCAGACGACGTGATGACAGGTGTCACGAGCGACGGCGACGTCACCTCGTTCACCATCGCACTCGACAAGAATGCCCTCTCGGAGTCAGTAAACGTCGATACGAACGACGATGACTACATCGAGAACACGACGTTCGACAAGACCATCACCGTCACCTTCAGCCAGTCGGGCAATGCCTTCGTCAGCGGCGACGAAAGTGGTATCGTGAGCATCAACGGAAATGACGTCATCGCCACCAACAACACAGACCAGGTGATCAAATACGTGCTGACGGGCGAGACCAGCGACGGCTTCTTCAAACTCTACTCGACGAAGAAGCAGGCTATCGTGCTCAACAGCGTGAGTATCACCAACCCTGATGGCGCCGCCATCAACAACCAAAGTAAGAAGCGCACCTTCATCGTACTCAACGACGGTACGAAAAATTATTTAACTGATGGTGCTAACTACTCTGACGCTACCGACAGCGAGGACATGAAGGGCTGCTTCTTCTCTGAGGGACAATTGATCTTCAGTGGCTCAGGCTATCTGGAGGTCGATGCGAACTGCAAGGCTGGTATCCGCAGCGACGACTATGTGCGCACGATGCCTAAAGCCAACATCTGGGTGGACGCCTCCGCTGGCAACGGCATCCGCGGCAATGAGGCCGTCATCGTGACGGGTGGCGTGGTGAACATCAACGTGACGGGTACAGCCGACAAGGGTATCTCAACAGACGGTGAGGTACGTATCGAGGGCGGACGCACCACCATCTTCACCAGCGGCGGGTATGAATACGACAGCGACGAGAACGACTATAGCGCTTGCTCTGGCATCAAGGCCGACAGCGTGATCAACATCAACGGTGGCGAGCTGAACATCAAGAGTACGGGTACAGGCGGCAAGGGTCTGAACTGCGATGACGAGATCAACATCAACGACGGTGTGGTGCGCATCATCACGACAGGCAAGCGACAGAAAGACTCGAAGGGCAGCGCTTCGCCAAAAGGTATCAAGGCTGACGGCAAGATTAATGTCAGCGGCGGACAGACACAGGTGCGCCTGGAGGGTACGGGCGACGGTACGGAGGGTATCGAGAGCAAGAGCGAGATCCACATTGAGGCAGGTACCGTAGAGAGCTACAGCTACGACGACGCCATCAACTCAGCCGGCAACCTCTATATTGACGGTGGGTACGTCTATGCACGCAGTTATAACAACGACGCCATCGACGCCAATAAGAACCTCTACATCAACGGTGGTGTGGTCATCGCCGAGGGTGCAGGTCAGCCTGAATGCGGTCTCGATGCAGCCGAACAATACAAAGCCTATATCAACGGCGGCACAGTGATTGCCATAGGTGGCGGCATGCAAGCCATCGACTCCAGTTCCAAACAGGCCAGCATCGCTGTCAGTGCCTCTATGGGCATGAAGGTCGGCATACTCGACGGTTTGAAGGCCATCCTCGCCTACACCATCCCCAGTTCCAACTGCGGAACAGCCCTGATGATCTCCTCGCCCTCGTTCAAGAGTGGCAGCAGCTACACCTTGCGTGCTGGTTGTGAGGTGAGTGGCGGCACCTCGTTCTACAACCTCACCACAGGTTGCACCATCGGCAGCGGCTCACAGTCCTTAGATGTGACAGCCAGCACCGCCGTCAACGGCTCCATGGGCGGTGGCATGGGCGGTGGAGGCAACATGGGCGGCGGAGGCGGACGTCCCTGGTAAGCTTCTGATGAGGCACGGATTACACGGATTAACACGGATTTCTTGATCAGGCAAAAAGGAAAAAACTGTGTTAATCCGTGTAATCTGTGCCAATATTAAAAACTTTTTCGTACCTTTGCAAAAAAATAATAGACAATGGACGAGAAAGAGCGAATCATACAGCTTCGCAAGGAGCTTCACGAACATAATTACCGTTACTACGTACTGAACCAACCCACTATCGACGACCAGGATTTCGACTTCCTGATGCATGAATTGCAGGACTTGGAGGCGCGCCATCCAGAGATGGATGACCCCAACTCGCCAACACAGCGCGTAGGCAGTGACCTCAATGCGGAGTTCCAGCAGGTGACCCACAAATACCCCATGCTCTCGCTGGCCAACACCTATAACGAACAGGATGTGAGCGACTGGTACGAGAGTGTGAAGAAAGGGCTCGCTGGCGAGGACTTCGAGGTGTGCTGTGAGATGAAGTACGACGGACTCTCAATCTCACTGACCTATGTGGACGGCCGTCTGACACAGGCTGTCACACGAGGCGACGGTGTGCATGGTGACGACGTGACGGCCAATGTGAAGACCATCCGTTCGATACCTCTGGTGCTCGCTCCACCATCACTACCTGGCGATCTTTTCGCTGCACCCTCCTACCCTCGTGAGTTCGAGATTCGTGGTGAAATCCTGATGCCTTGGAACGTTTTCGAACGACTAAATAAGGAGCGCGAGGAAGCCGAGGAACCTCTCTTCGCCAATCCGCGCAATGCAGCCAGCGGCACCCTGAAGAGTCAGAAATCAAGTCTCGTGGCCAGTCGTCAGTTGGACGCCTATCTCTATTATCTGTTAGGTGAAGAGTTGCCTGCTGATGGCCATTACGAGAATCTGGAGGTAGCCCGTCAGTGGGGCTTTAAGATTTCGGAGGGTATGAAGAAGGTCAAGACCCTACAGGAAATCTACGACTTCATCAACTACTGGGATCAGGCCAGAAAGAACCTGCCAGTGGCTACCGACGGTATCGTATTGAAGGTGAACTCTCTGCGCCAGCAACGTGCCTTGGGTTTCACGGCCAAGAGTCCACGCTGGGCCATCGCCTATAAGTTCAAGGCAGAGCGTGTCTGCACCCGCCTCAACGAAGTGACCTATCAAGTGGGGCGCACAGGTGCTGTGACGCCTGTGGCGAATATGGATCCTGTGCAGTTGGCAGGTACTACCGTGAAACGAGCCACCCTGAACAACGAGGACTTTATCAAGAGCTTCGACCTGCATATCGGCGACTACGTCTATGTGGAGAAAGGTGGTGAAATCATCCCAAAGATTGTTGGCGTCGATATCGATCAGCGTCCGATTATCGCACAACCTGTCCAGTTCATCAAACGCTGTCCAGAATGTGGCACCCCCCTGGTGCGCTATGAGGGAGAGGCTGCCTGGTACTGCCCTAACGATACGGGCTGTCCGCCACAGATCAAGGGACGCATCGAGCACTTCATCGCCCGCAAGGCCATGAACATCGACTCACTGGGGCCTGAGACCATCGACGACTACTATCGTCAGCACCTCATCAGCAACGTGGCCGACCTCTATGAGATCCAGGTACAGCAGATCAATGGTGACGGCTCTCGCACGAAGTCTGCCCAGAAGATTGTCAACGGCATCGCCGCCTCGAAAGACGTACCCTTCGAGCGCGTAGTCTTTGCCCTTGGCATCCGTTTTGTAGGTGAGACCTCTGCCCGCTTGCTGGCCCGTCATTTCAAGAACATCGATGCCCTGATGAACGCAGGACTTGAGGAACTGCAGGAGATTGAAGGTATCGGCGAGGTGATGGCGAAAAGTATCATCACCTACTTCCACGACGAAAAGAATATCGAGATTATCCAACGACTGCGCAACTACGGATTGCAGATGCAACTCTCGGAGGAACAGACGGCAGCCACCAGCGATAAACTCGCAGGACTGAGCATCGTCATCAGTGGTGTCTTCGCCCATCACAGCCGCGACGAATACAAGGCCATCATCGAACAGAACGGTGGCAAGAACGTAGGCAGCATCTCAGGCAAGACCTCCTTCATTCTCGCTGGTGAGAACATGGGCCCCTCCAAACTCCAAAAAGCCGAAAAACTGGGTATCAAGATTATGAGCGAGGACGAATTCCTGGCACTCTTGGGCGAATCATAGAGGAAGGATTATTCATCCCAGTAGCTGATGACGCGCGTCTGCTCTACCTGATTGATCTGTGAGCGCTGACCTTTCTCCCAATAGGTGAGTTGTACCTTGTTCTTGGTCCAATTGCCATTGTCGTCACGCTCCGAGAGGTCATTCTTCATCGTAATCGACAGCACGCACTCATTCTCTTTGCTAAAGGCCTTCAGACTCTGTTGGATAATCTCAAAACTCGTATTATAACGGTACTCGTTAACAGAACGAATACCCGTTGTGGGATTAGTCAACGTACGTTTCACCAGACAATTGTCTGAATCGTATTCATAAGTGAGATGGCTTTTCCCACCATTCTGCTCGATCATGGAGGCACTCACCAGATAGCCGGCACTATTATACTTCCTGTCAACCAGTTCGTCTGCCTCCTGAACGCCCGTCTCACTGAAGTGCACGATATCCCCCTCCATGACGGGATTCTGGGTGATGACTTCCTGCACTTGCCCCTTCAGGCCCATATTAGCGGCATCCTTATAATAAGGAGCAGAATTCAGGTAGAAATACCGTATCGTATTGGCACCGTTCTCATGGAGGATCTGGGACTGTTGGATATAGCCGTAGTCATTGAGCAGATAGAGCGATCCGTCGCCTTTGGCACTGAAGTTGCCCCACTCGCGCTGCAGCCGTCCGATCAGGTATTTCTGATTACGGTCATAGAGTTCGCGCGTCCGATAAGGCCCACATTCCACGATGACAGAAGAGAGCAACTTAGTCTTCTCATCGACATTCACCATCACCGATGACTTGATACCATAGAAGTCACCTGCAAAATAATAAGTATCCGCTTCAGGCTCTTCAGGATGAGCCTGCACAAAACCAGCCTGCTCGAACACAGGTATAAACACGGAGTCGGGTCCCTCAAGAGGCGCCCCCATGATTGAGATGCACTTCGCATCGCTCTGCACTTGTGCCCAAGTGCCAGCCACCGCAAGCAGCATCCATACGATCAATACAAACTTCTTTCTATCCATCAAACTGCAAAAGTAATCAGAATTTGTGAATTTCAGCGACATTCTGTCATAAATTAATGTTAAACGCCCCATTTTCCTCAAAAAAGTTGTACCTTTGCAGCGATGAAGAAAGGACTTGTACTCGAAGGTGGCGCTATGCGCGGACTCTTCACAGCAGGCATCATCGACGTGATGATGGAGGCTGGCGTGGAGCCCGATGGACTGATTGGTGTATCGGCAGGTGCGGCTTTTGGCTGTAACTATAAGTCAAAACAGCCAGGCAGAGCCATCCGCTATAACACGCGGTTTGCAAAGGACGCACGCTATAGTGGTCTGAAGTCGTTCCTGACAACTGGCGACTACTTCAACGCTCAGTTCGGCTACCATATCGTGCCTTACCAATACGACCTCTTCGATGTAGCGGCCTTCGAACAGAATCCGATGGAGTTTATGGTGGTCTGTACAGATGTGCTGACAGGTCAGGCCGTCTATCACAAGATGGATCGTGTGGACTACGATGAACTGGAATGGCTACGAGCCTCCGCCTCGATGCCACTGGCCTCAAAGGTGGTGGAAGTAGCTGGACACAAACTGCTTGACGGCGGTGTGGCAGACTCGATTCCATTAGCATATTTTGAAAGCATCGGCTACGACCGTAACGTCGTGATCCTTACCCAGCCTGAGGGATATGTCAAGCATCGCACCAAACTGATGCCCCTGATGCGCATCGGACTGCGACACTACCCTGAGATGATCCAGGCAATGGATCGTCGCTATCTGATGTACAACCATGAACTCGAATTCGTGCGTCAGGCTGAACGCGAAGGACGCTGTCTCGTCATACGGCCAGACGAGAAACTACCCATCGGCCATATCTCCCACGATCCGGAAGAGATGAAACGTGTCTATCAGATCGGACGTGAAATGGGAGACAGATATATTGAAAGAATAAAAGCATTCTACCAATGAGAATAGATATTATCACCGTATTGCCCGAAATGCTGGAGGGTTTCGTTCACGAGTCGATTCTGGCCCGTGCAGAGAAGAAAGGTCTGGCGGAGATTCGTCTGCACAACCTGCGTGACTATACACTCGACAAATGGCGGCGTGTGGACGACTACCCATACGGAGGGTCGGCAGGCATGGTGATGCAGTGTGAACCCATCGACCGTTGTATCTCTGCCCTCAAGGCTGAGCGCGACTACGATGAGGTGATTTTCACTTCGCCCGACGGTGAGCGTTTCGACCAGCATATCGCCAACGAACTCTCGATGAAGGGTAATCTCATCATCCTTGCAGGCCACTATAAAGGCATCGACCAGCGCATCCGCGACCACCTCATCACGCGTGAGATCAGTATCGGCGACTTTGTACTGACTGGCGGTGAACTGGTAGCTGCGATGATAGCTGATGCCATTGTTCGTGTCGTGCCTGGTGTCATTGGCGATGAACAGAGTGCCCTCAGCGACTGTTTTCAGGACGATATCCTTGCAGCACCTATCTACACCCGTCCTGCCGACTACAAGGGTTGGAAGGTGCCAGAGATCCTGCTTTCAGGCAACGAGGCCAAGATTCGCCAATGGGAGTTTGACCAGGCTATGGAACGTACGAAGCGTCTGAGACCAGACTTGCTGAAGGAGGATTAGAATACAAATCCCAGATTGATGTAATAGTAGAATCGTTTCGTGAGATTACTATAGCCGATGGAGCCACCAAGGGGTCCGAAGATGGAGTTATAGTAATAGCTCAGTTGTGCGCCCAGCATCGTCTTGTGCTTCAGCATATCCTTTGCCTTGTCGGCATCCTGTCCGGCTACTACACGTAACAATATCAGGTTGTTGGCCGTCAAATTATACTGTGTCTGTAGCTGGAAGGCAGCCAATTTGTCGTAGGCCATTTCCAGGTTGTTCACACCGGCAAAGGGCATCTGTTCGTCAAGATAGTGCCCATACCACTCGCCGCCCATCATGTTACCGAGCAACAAGGGGGCCTTCTCTCCGCCCAGCAGGAAACGTCCGTAGAGCATCGGCTGCACAGAGAACTGCGGCGAGAGCGGGAACGACTTCCGCCACAGCATGCTGAGCGAGCGGATACCTACGCCGTTCTTATACTGCACGAAATTGTCGGTATAGTAGGCAAAACGGGCCCGGAAGAGGGCGCCTCGCGTGGGAAAGTACCAATTATTCTCACTGCTGTACCACACCTTTGCCTCGTAGCTCAGCAGCCCCTGGTCTTTGGTATAGCCTTCGTTGTCCAGACGATGCTGCGAATCCACAAGTATGTCATGATAGTCGATATAGTCGTAGTTGGCTCCGAGGCTCACGTTGAAGTTTCTCACGTTGAAGTTGAAGAGCGACAGCTCCAGCCTGTGCAGGTTATAGGTGATACTGTAAGCCTGCTTGCCATACTCATAGAAGGCGATATCGTTGTTGTGGAAGGCATAGGAGACGGTGGGCTTCAGGAAGTTCATCGGACGAAGCACCCAGTCAAGACGGGCCATGAGGCGCTTGCCCAGCCTCACCGTCAGGTCGAACTCCATAGGCATCTTCGTGCGCACAGGCAACTCGGCATTGGCCTGCAAGGCCACCATCTCCTCGCTGTCGAAGCGCACGCCAACGTTCAGCTGACTGTCGCGGCGCGGACCAGCCGTAAAGATGACACTTGCCTCCTGTGTGCCCAGAATAGGCAGCACGCGGGTCTTGGCCGACTGATAGTTGAGGTCTTGGCGGATAGAGGCTGCTATGATGTCGGCCTTCTCGGCATCGATGCTGTCGCCGCTGTTCAGGTCGAACTTCCGCAGGAGATACGCCTGGTCGCTCTCCGTCAAGTTCTCAAACCTCACCTTAGTAATGCAGTAGCGTCTCGGTTCGAACAACGACCAGTTTGCCTTGTGCCGCCAAGACTGTTTCCCGGTGCCCACTCCTAATCTGTCGCGCAGAGCGATGATCTCATCCCAATGGGCCATCGCCGCCTCCTCGCCTCGCCGTATCAGCGTGTCGATAGCGGCAGCCGAGAAACTGGCAGCCGAATAGGGTACGACATTCACGCACACCACGATGTCGGTCAGCGCCTTGTTCTCCTCATACTTGTTCTTGCAGTTCCAGTCGAGGATCTGTGAGATGATGCTTGTAGAGGAGGTCAGGTCATCGGCTTTCTTGATGGTGTCCGACACATCGACACCAATCAGGAAATCAGCCCCCATCTCCTTGGCGATGTCAGCCGGGAAATTGTTTTGCATGCCGCCATCTACGAGCACTTTCTCCCCCATCCTGACAGGTGCAAAGACCCCTGGGATGGCCATACTGGCACGCATGGCCTGCGACAGCACGCCACTGTGAAACACATACTCCGTATTATCCACCACATCCGTTGCCACACAGGCAAACGGAATCGGCAACTTATTAAAATCAATGGAATCAAGATAAGGCGCCGTCAGCTGGTCGAAGAGTGTAGCGATGTTCTTGCCTGCGATAAAGCCGCCACCATCCCTGCGGGATCTCTTGCCGAAGGACAGACCGCGCGAATAGACATAGGTGTCCTGTTTCTGCCGTTCGAGCAGGCTCTGGTAGCGCCGATTCTCACGGTCGGACAGCACAAACTGCCAGTTCTGACGTCTCACTACAGAGTCCATTTCCTCCACGCTGTGACCACTGGCGTAAGTGCCTCCAATGATGCTGCCCATACTTGTGCCTACCACTATATCCACAGGCAGTCCTGCCCGTTCCAGCACTTTCAGCACACCGATGTGGGCTACACCCTTTGCTCCGCCACCACCTAACACCAGCCCCACTTTCTTACGGGGCTGTCCTGTCTCCTGTCCCATTGCCTGCTGCATGGCACAGAAAAACGCACAAAGAAGAATTATCCTCAGTCTCATTTTCCGGCTATGTTTGCGCGGCAAAGGTACAAATAAAATCTATAATTCCTTTCTTTTCTCCTACTTAATTACAAATTTCTTCCCATTTTGGATGTAGAGTCCTTTGGCTGGCACCTCAGAGAGATGACGTCCCTGCAGGTCATAGATAGCCTGATTGGCAGTCTCTGCAGTCTTCTGCGACTTGATGGCCGTATCAATATAGGTGCCCCACCCTTCAGCAAGATCCTCGAGGGTAATGACGCGCTCATCGCTCATGCATTTCGCCCACTCAGTGTTATCTGTCTGATCTACGAACTTACCACCCCACGACTGATACCAAGGCATCCACCACGACCATACAGCCTCTTCCTCAATCTCCTTTTCAATATCAGGGATAGGACCGTTCTCTGAGAGGGCAATCAGTTTTTTGCCTTCGCTCATACTCTTCAGTTTGTCAAAAGCTGCGTAATTGCTGGAGTAGTCGCCTGCCTGGTTATAGATGTCAATAGAAATCACATCGAAGATGTCTGCACCAGGATTCCAGTCAGCGTCATTAATGGTATTAGGATTCCAAACCCAGATCACATTATGTACACCCTTCTTATTGACCATCTCATCGAAGATCAGCTGATAGAGCTTAGCACAGTTCTCACCGCCATCGGTACCCCACCAGAACCAGCCTCCACTGGCCTCATGAAGTGGACGGAAGATACAGGCAGCACCAACCTCCTGAAGCTGCAGGAAATAGTCGGCAATGGTATGGATATCCTTTACCATATTCTTATAGAGATCTGAAGAAGTGTTCCACGAGCCATCAGCATTCATGGCCTGTGAGATCTTGGTCGTACAAGGTTTACTGCCCTGATCGTTGGCATAGAAATCATCAGTAGCACGGCTGGGATCGCGCCAGTGCCAAGTGAAAGCAGGCAGACCACCACGACGATAGAGGTCCTTGGCCAATGCGACGCTGGCTTCTGTGTATTCCTTATACCAACTGTTATTATCTGCACTGAGACCTGTGGCATTCATAAAATCGAAACCTACCAGCGCAGGATATTTGCCTGATGCTTTGTACACCGCCTGTACGTCCTCATGCTGGGTCACGTCACCATTGGCTGTTGTCATATCACCAGTCATTATACCCGAGATGGTCTTCTTGCCAAAGTTGTCGTAGAGGAAGGAATATACCTTCTTGGCTGCCTCAGTAGCCTTAGCATCGACAGGAGCTGCAGCAATATTGAACTCCACTGCGCTCGAACTACCGCTGGCAACACGGATATAGTCGATCAGATACCAAGTCCAATTGGGGGTAATCTCAATCTTATTATCGCCTGCATTCAATATAAAGGTGCCGACTTCTGCTTCTTCCGCAATGTCAGCTTTTGTCTGAATGGAACTCTTATTGCCATTAACAGAGACATCAAAAACTTTGGCTCCCCAACCCTTAGGGCAGTCATAGCCGACATAGACCGTAAATTTACCACCCTCTGAAGCATTGTATTTGAAAGTAATCTTGCCATTGCTCTCTTTCATGGCAAGGGCCTTACCCCCTGAATACTGAGTCCCCTCCACAAGTTCGCAATTCTCATAGGCGGCATCCTCTGCCTCCATCTTTGCTCCGTCTTGCGCACGGACTACACCAAAACTCATCATGGACAGTGCCAACAAAAGTAAATGTTTCTTCATATAGTTCTTCTTTAGCCGCTAGTAATAAATTATGTTTCCTTCTGCAAAATTAAGCAAACTGAAGCAATACCGCATGGCTTTATTTCATCTTTTTCACCGAATAACGACATTGTTGTGACATTGAGCAAAAAAATATCAGTGCGAGACGACACTGACATCATCAGAAACAAAGAATCCCCATCAGGCTGATCCTAACGGGGATTCTGTATTTGAAACAAAGAGCTGTTTACTTATGAGCAAAGCGCTCAGCCTGCTGGCGGATGAGCTCGGCATCGTTGAAATAGTCGATGCGCATCGCCTTGCGGACTTCGTCCATCGTCTGAGCACCCACCTCGCGCGCCTGCTCCGTACCTTTCTTTAAAATATTATAGATCTCAGGGATATCCTTCTCAAACTCTGCACGACGTTCGCGTATGGGCTCGAGGAACTTGTTCAGCACCTGATTCAGGAACTTCTTGCACTTCATGTCACCCAGACCACCACGACGATAGTGATCCTTCAACTCGTCAAGGTTCTGATACTCAGGCCAGAACTCGGCAAAATCCTCATCACAAGAGAAAGCGTCGAGATAGGTAAATACCGCATTGCCCTCTACATGACCAGGATCGTTGAGATTCACATGCTCAGGATCGGTGTACATCGAGCGTACCTTCTGCCATACGTCGTCAGCAGTATCGGAGAGATAGATACAGTTGCCTAATGACTTCGACATTTTCTCCTTACCGTCAGTACCTGGGAGACGACGCGCCGTGAGATTCTCAGGCAACAGGATGTTCGGCTCTACCAACACAGGGGCATAGACCTGATTGAAACGACGCGCTAGTTCACGCGTGACTTCCAGCATCGGCTCCTGATCCTCACCAGCAGGAACGGTCGTAGCCTTGAACAGTGTGATATCAGCCGCCTGGGATACAGGATAGCAGAAGAATCCGAGGGGGATGCTCTCACCCTCAAAGCCACGCATCTTCACCTCTGTCTTTACGGTCGGGTTACGCTGTACACGACTGACGCTGACGAGATTCATCAGATAGGTAGTGAGTTCTGCCAATTCTGGTATCTGACTCTGGATAAAGAGTGTGCACTTCTCAGGATCAAGACCTGCAGCGAGATAGTCGAGAGCCACCTCTATGATATTCTGTCGGATCTTCTCGGGGTTATCGGCATTATCCGTCAGGGCCTGCACATCGGCCATGAAGACAAACATACGGTCGTAGTCGCCCGCATTCTGCAGCTGGACACGACGACGCAGAGAACCTACATAGTGTCCTAAGTGGAGTTTTCCGGTGGGGCGGTCACCAGTCAAAATTACTTTTCCCATTGTTATTTTTTTTGCGTTAATTTCCAATTTTGGCTGCAAAATTACAAAAAATATCCTTAACTCATCAAATATGCACAAAAAAACTTGGAATCATCAATGAAAAACCGCAACGATGTTTGGAAGATCATCTTCCCCAAGAAGAAATAAACTGTTCACCCAGCATAAAGCCCTCCTCGTAAAGAGCTTCAAGTTTCTCCACGTCACGACAGAGACGATCCACCTCCATCGGACGTTCAGGACGAATGCAGATCACCTCGCCCCAATCCTCCATGCGCTCAATGAGTTCGAGCTGCTTATTGTACTCCTCCACCCTGCGACTCAGGGCCACTCGCAGACGGGGATACTCACCATAGAAAAACTTGGGGACCTTGATGTCAGGTTCACTTGAACGAAATCCTCTATTCCTTGTGAGTATCACTACGTTAGGTGAGTAACCTTTATCGATGGCACGCACCACAGGAATAGAATCCACAATGCCACCATCGAGCATCGGCACACCATCGACCTCAGTAATCTGTGCCACATAAGGCAGGGAACTCGAAGCCTTAACGATGGCTGTCAACCGTTTAGGATCTGTTTTCTCGGTAAGATATTCGGCACGGCCTGTAAGACAGTTCGTAGTGACTATCTCATAGACAGCAGGATTCTCACGATAAGTCTCATAGTCGAAAGGGACAATCTCGTTGGGAAAGCGCTCATACAAGATGTTGGGGTCGAAGATACTACCCTGTGTCAGCAAACGCTTCAGTGAGATGTAGTCATACTTACGCAGCATGTCGATATTCGAATAACGGGCACGACGGGGCTGGCGGCTCATATACGACAAACCGTTGCAGGCACCAGCGGAGACTGCAACCACATAAGGGAAGTAGAGATCATGCTTCATGAAGGCATCAAGCACACCTGAGGTGAACACGCCGCGCATGCCACCACCCTCAAGTACCAAACCCGTATTTCTGCCAATCTGCATAAATATTGCAAAATTTTGCTGCAAAGGTAATGCTTTTTAATAAATAAGTTGTATCTTTGCCGACAATTAGACAAATAACAACGAAATACTTGACAAATGTTTAGCAAAGAAACTTATGTAAGACGCCGCGCAGAGCTTAAGAAACTCGTAGGAAACGGCCTCATCATACTCTTCGGAAACAACGAGGCACCAGCCAATTATCCTGCCAACACCTATTCACCGATGCGGCAGGATTCGTCGTTCCTTTACTATTTTGGTCAGCACCGCGACGGTCTTGTGGGTGTCATTGACATCGACAACGACATAGAGATGCTGCTCGGCGATGACATCGACGTTGAGGATATCGTATGGATGGGCTTTACACCATCTGTAGCCGACCTTGCTGCCGAAGTGGGCATTACGAAGACGGCTCCCATGAAGGAGTTGAAGGCCATTTGCGACAAGGCTATCGCCCAGAAGCAGACCATACACTTCCTGCCCCCATATCGTCACGATACGAAGATTCAAATCATGGATCTGCTGGGCATCCATCCTTCTCAGCAGAAAGAGCGCGCCTCACTCCAGCTGATCAAGGCTGTGGTGAAGATGCGTTCCACGAAGGAGCCGCAGGAGATAGCAGCCATTGAAAGAGCCTGTGACGTGGGCTATGCGATGCACACGACGGCACAGCTGTTGATCAAGCCGGGTGTGACAGAGCGCTTCATTGGTGGACAGGTAGATGGCATCGCCCGCTCATTGGCTCAGGGCGTCAGCTTCGCCACCATCTTCACCCAGCATGGTGAGATCATGCACGGTTCACCGTCAGACAATTGTCTGGAGGCAGGCCGTCTGGCACTTTGTGATGCAGGCTGCGAACTCGATGACTACTGTTCTGACAATACGCGCACGATGCCCGTCAACGGCAAGTTCACGCAGCGCCAGAAGGAGATCTATTCCATCGTGGAGGCGTGTCACGACTATGTGCTCGAGGTAGCCAAACCTGGGGTAAAATATGCTGATGTGCACTTCGCTGTCTGCCGTCTGATGACAGAACGCCTGAAGGAACTCGGACTAATGAAGGGCGATACCGACGAGGCCGTAGCCGCTGGTGCTCATGCTATGTTCCTGCCTCACGGACTGGGCCACATGATGGGTATGGACGTACACGATATGGAGGGACTCGGACAGATCTACGTGGGCTTCGACGAGGAGACACGTCCGAATCTGGAGCAGTTTGGTACCAACTGTCTGCGCATGGGCCGCAAGCTTCAGGAGGGTTTCGTCATCACCGACGAACCTGGCATCTATTTCATCCCTGCCCTCATCGACGACTGGAAACAGAGTGGACACTGCAAGGAGTTCATCAACTTCGAGCTGCTGGAGACTTACAAGGACTTCGGCGGCGTGCGCATCGAGGACGATATCCTCATCACCAGCGACGGCTGCCGCTTCCTCGGCACCAAGCGCATCCCTTACCACCCCGCTGACCTCGAGTCATTTATGTCAAGCAATTTTAATTAATACCAATACAATTTTATGAAGAAATCACTAACACTCGCACTCGCGGTCATGATGGCCCTCAGTGCATCGGCAGCCAAGAAAAAGACTTCTGCCAAAGACGCTAACAAGCCTGTATTCACAACGATCAAGGAGAACCCGATCACTACCATTAAGGATCAGAACCGCTCGGGTACTTGCTGGGACTACTCTACCCTCTCATTCTTCGAGGCTGAGATCCTGAAGGCTACTGGCAAGAAATACACCCTCTGTGAGGCTTTCGTAGCCAACAAGACCTACATGGAGCGCGCCATCCAGGTGGTTCGCTATCATGGCGACTGCCAGTTTGCACAAGGCGGTAGCGCTGAGGATGTACTCCACACATTGAAGACTCACGGCATCTGCCCAATCGACGCAATGCCTTTCCCAGGATCTCTCTATGGTGACTCTCTGAACAACTTCAACGAGTTCTTTGGCGTGCTGGAGCCGTATGTGGCTGCTGTTGCCAAGAGCGACGCCAAGAAGCTCAGCAACGCCTGGAAGACTGGTATGCAGGGTATCCTCGACGCTTATCTGGGCAAGTGCCCTGAGAAGTTCACCTACGAGGGCAAGGAATATACCCCGAAGAGCTTCATGGCCTCACTGGGCATCAACCTCGACGACTATGTAAGCATCACCAGCTATACCCACCATCCCTTCTACACCGCCTTTGCTGTAGAGGTGCAGGACAACTGGCGCTTCCCACTGAGCTACAACGTGCCGATGGACGAGATGATGCAGATCATCGACAACGCTGTGAACAACGGCTATACCGTAGCTTGGGGCGGTGACGTATCAGAAGACGGCTTCACCCGTAAAGGTCTGGCCTATGCCGTCGACAGCAAGAAGACTCAGCAGAGCCTGCAGGGCAGCGATATGGCCAGATGGCTGAAGATGACCACCACGAAGAAGCGTGACATCATCGACTCATTAGGTGTTACAGTCCCTGAGGTCGTTCCTACACAGGAGATGCGCCAGGAGCGTTTCGACAACTGGGAACTGACCGACGATCACGGCATGCACATCTTTGGTGTGGCCAAGGATCAGAACGGCAAGGAGTATTATATGGTACAGAACTCATGGGGTGAGACTGGCGACTACAATGGCATCTGGTATATGACCAAAGCCTTCATTGCCGCCAACACGATGGACTTCCTCATCAACAAAAACGCTATCCCCGCAGAAATCCGTAAGAAGCTCGGAATCTGAGGTAAATATCATAATTTAAGTAAAAAAGGGCATAATCTGTTAAAAAATCAGCAGATTATGCCCTTAATTCATTTTTTATTATTACCTTTGGGCGCTATATTGGGTTAATAGTACCCGATAGCCACCTAAGCGAAAGAATAAAAAATAAATATATTAATGCATTTCAAATGGAATTACGAACCACCTACATCAGAACGACAGACGGCGGCTAAGGAGCTGGGAGAGAAGATTGGGATGAGCCCAATCCTCGCAGACCTGCTCATTCAGCGGGGCATCAAGACGGAGAGTGCTGCAAAACGATTCTTCCGCCCGATGCTTAGCGAACTGATAGACCCGTTCCTGATGAACGACATGGACGCGGCGGTTGACAGACTGAATGACGCTATGGGGCGCAAAGAGCGCATCATGGTCTATGGCGACTACGATGTCGATGGATGTACGGCGGTAGCTTTGGTGTATAAGTTTCTGCAGCAGTTCTATTCCAATATTGAATACTATATCCCTGACCGTTACGAGGAGGGCTATGGCATCAGTATCAAGGCACTGGACTATGCAGCAGAAGCAGGTGTTAAACTCATTATCGTGCTCGATTGCGGTATCAAGGCAAACGATGAGATAGCCTATGCGAAGAACTTAGGCATCGACTTCATCATTTGCGACCATCACGTGCCCGACGAGGAACTGCCACCCGCAGTGGCTATCCTCAATCCGAAGCGTGAGGACTCCACCTACCCCTTCAAGCACCTCTGCGGTTGTGGCGTAGGCTTCAAGTTCATGCAGGCCTTTGCCAAGAACAACGGCATTCCCTTCTCTCGGCTGATACCTTTGCTCGACTTCTGTGCTGTCAGCATTGCTGCCGACATTGTGCCTATCATGGGTGAGAACCGCATTCTCGCCTTCCACGGGCTCAAGCAGTTGAATCAGAGTCCTTCTGTAGGTCTGAAGGCTATCATCGATATCTGCGGTCTCACAGGGCGTGAGCTCACGATGAGCGACATCGTCTTCAAGATCGGTCCTCGTATCAACGCCTCTGGACGTATGCAGAATGGTACGGAGGCCGTCGATCTGCTCGTGGAGCGCGACTTCCAGCGTGCCCTTGCAGAGGCCAACCATATCAACGAGTACAACGAGCAGCGCAAGGATGTCGATAAGCAGATGACAGAAGAGGCCAACCAGATTGTGGAGAAGCTCGAGAGCCAGAAGCATCATACGAGCATCGTGCTTTACGATGAGAACTGGAAGAAAGGCGTCATCGGCATCGTTGCCTCACGACTGACGGAACTCTACTATCGTCCCACGGTCGTACTGACGAAGTTCAACGGTATTGCAACGGGTTCTGCGCGCAGTGTGGCAGGCTACGACCTCTACGATGCCATCAAGAGCTGTCGCGACCTGCTTGAGAACTTCGGTGGTCACACCTATGCCGTAGGCCTCTCGCTGAAGATTGAGAACATCCCTGAGTTCCGACGCCGTTTCCAGAAATACGTCAGTGAGCACATCCTGCCAGAACAGACAGAAGCCACGCTCGACATCAATGCCGTCATCGACTTCAAGGATGTCACCAAGAAGCTGCATAACGACCTCAAGAAGTTCGCGCCCTATGGTCCTGACAATCCCAAGCCGCTCTTCTGCACGCGCAATGTCTATGACTACGGCACGTCGAAGGTCGTAGGGCGTCAGCAGGAGCACATCAAGCTGGAACTCGTCGATTCCAAGTCCAGCAACGTGCTCAATGGCATTGCTTTCGGCCAGAGTGACTCTGCTCGCTATATCAAGTCAAAGCGCTCCTTCGATATCGTCTATACCATCGAGGACAATATCTACAAGCGCAGCGAGGTGCAGTTACAGATTGAGGATATCAAGCCCTCAGAGGAGTGATTAGTTATCAGGAAATCCTAAAGCAGTACTGGGGCTACGATGACTTCCGCGGTATCCAGCGGGAGATCATCGAGTCTATCGGCAGTGGGCACGATACGCTGGGGCTGATGCCTACTGGCGGCGGAAAGTCGATTACTTTCCAGGTGCCCGCCCTCTGTCAGGATGGCACGTGTATCGTCATCACCCCCCTCATCGCCCTGATGAAGGATCAGGTGGACCATCTGCGCCGTCGCGGCATCCGTGCTGCAGCCATCTATTCGGGTCTGACACGCGAGGAGATCGTCATCACCCTCGAGAACTGCATCTTTGGCGATATCCGCATCCTTTATGTCTCGCCAGAGCGCCTCGCCTCCGACCTCTTCCAGACCAAGTTGCGCCACATGCGCGTCAGCTTCATCACCGTCGATGAAGCCCACTGCATCTCGCAATGGGGCTACGACTTCCGCCCCTCCTACCTGCAGATAGCCCAGATACGCAAACTGGTGCCCAATGCCCCCGTACTCGCCCTCACGGCCACCGCTACCCCAGCCGTTGTACAGGATATCCAGCAGAAACTGTCACAGAAGGATACAAACTTCAACGTCTTCCGCATGAGTTTCGAGCGGAAGAACCTTGCCTACGTAGTGCGCCACGCACCCGACAAGCGCGAACAACTGATTCATATCCTCGAGAGTGTCAAGGGCTCGGCCATCGTCTATGCGCGTAGCCGACGACGCACGAAGGAATATGCCGAACTGCTCACGGAGGCAGGCATCTCTGCCACCTTCTACCACGCAGGACTCGACAGTGCCGTCAAGGATGAGCGCCAACGAGGGTGGCAACAAGACAAAGTACGCGTGATGGTGGCCACTAATGCCTTTGGCATGGGTATCGACAAACCCGATGTGCGCCTTGTGATCCACATCGACTGTCCTGACAGCATCGAGGCCTACTTCCAGGAGGCAGGACGTGCTGGGCGCGACGGCAGGAAAGCCTACGCCGTATTGCTCTACAACGATGCAGACCAGCGCAAGCTCGAAAAGCGCATTGCCGACACTTTCCCAGAGAAAGACTACATCCGAAAGGTCTATGAGCACCTCGCCTATTTCTATCAGGTGGGCGTTGGCTCAGGCTACAACCATATTTTCGAGTTCAACATCGATCAGTTCTGCCACACCTTCCGCCACTTCCCCATTCAGGCCGATGCCGCGCTGAAGATACTCGACCGTGCAGGCTACATCGAATACACAGAGGAACAGGACAATCAGGCACGCGTGATGTTCACCATCGGCCGCGACGACCTCTACCGTCTGGAGAACACCTCCCCCAACGAGGAGAAGGTCATCACCGCGATGCTGCGCAACTACGGTGGTCTCTTCACCGACTATAACTTCATCGACGAGAGCTTCATCGCCCAGCAGACACAGTTGGAGCCCCAGCAGGTCTATCTGACTCTCAAAGGCCTCAGCCAGCGTCACATCCTGCACTTCATCCCCCAGAAGAAGACACCCTACATCCGCTACACCCAGCGGCGCGAGGATATGGAGCATGTCCAGATTCCCCCGTCTGTCTATGAGGAGCGCAAGGCACAGTTCGAGGAACGTATCCACGCGATGATCAACTATGCCAAGGATGAGGCTGTCTGCCGCAGCCGTCAACTGCTGCGCTACTTCGGCGAGGAGAGCGACCACGACTGCCACCAGTGCGACGTCTGTCTCTCCCACCGTTCTGAGGGTCTTGTCTCTGAGCCCCGCATGAACGAAGCGATGGAGCGTATCCTCGCCCTGCTCGACGACGGACAGCCCCACCCGCTGACAGAATTACGCGACCTCCAGTTGCCTGTTGACGAACTGGACGCCGCGCTCACTTATCTGTTGAAGGAGGAATACATCCGCCAGTCCGACGGCCTCCTGTCAAGACGCTAAACCATAAAATACTGTTAGAACTCCAGCTTCAGCTGGCGACCGTCCTCGGCATCATGCTCATGACAATAGCTGCTGCCGTCGAAACAGTGCGTGCAGACACGACACTTGGGCAGTCCGATGCTCTCGACGAGATCCTCGAGGCGGGCAAACTTCAGGGTCGTCAGTCCCAGGCGCTTGGCTATCTCATCCACCATCCGCTTGTACTCTGGAGAATCCGTCTGGGCATACTTCTCGAGATTCTTCTTGTCGTCACCCTCAAAGTCCTTGATGATACGACGCGTGATGAGTTCCATATCACTCTTCGACGAGGTGAAGCCGATAAACGGGCAGCCATACACCAGCGGCGGACAAGAGATACGACAGTGCACCTCTTTCGCACCATACTCGAAGAACGTCTTCACATTGTCCTTCAACTGGGTACCGCGCACGATGGAGTCATCACAGAATACCACGCGCTGATCCTTCAGCAACGAAGGATTGGGAATCAGTTTCATCTTCGCCACCAGTGCACGACGCTCCTGATTGCCAGGTGTAAACGAGCGCGGCCACGTAGGCGTGTATTTCAGCACCGAACGCTTGTAGGGCACACCCTTGCCTTCCGCATAGCCCAGCGCCATACCGACGCCAGAGTCAGGCACGCCACAGACGCTATCCACCTCCGTATCGTCCATCTCGCCCATCTTCTTGCCGTTAGCCTCGCGCACCGACTCCACGTTGATGCCGTTATAGTCAGAGGCGGGGAAACCGTAATAGACCCAGAGGAACGAGCATATCTGCTCACGCTTGAAGGGCTCCTGCAGCACTTCCATGGAGTCGGCTGTCAGATACACAATCTCACCAGGCCCCAAGTCGCGCACACGCTGGAAGTCAAGATTTGGAAAACTCGTCGTCTCACTCGACACGGCATACGCCCCATCCTTCTTACCGATCACGATAGGTGTGCGGCCCAGAAAGTCGCGTGCGGCAATAATGCCTTTCTCCGTCAGGATGAGCATCGAACATGATCCCTCTATCTTCCTATATACCAGATTGATACCATCCACGAAAGTGTGACCCATATTGATGAGCAGGGCCACGAGCTCCGTCTGGTTAATGTTATTTTCCGTGAGCTCACTGAAGTGCATACGCCTGTCGAGCAGCTCCTGTGCTATCTCCGGCAGATTGTTGATCTTCGCCACCGTCACCACGGCATAGCGGCCCAGGTGAGAGTTCACCATGATGGGCTGAGGGTCGGTGTCGCTGATCACGCCCAGTCCCTGATTGCCCGAGAAAGAATCGAGTTCGTCCTCAAACTTCGAACGGAAATAGTCGCGCTCGAGATTGTGGATCTTACGCGTAAAACCCTTCTCCTTGTCGAACATCACCATACCCGCACGCTTCGTGCCGAGGTGTGAGTTATAGTCCGTGCCGTAGAACAGATCGTTGACGCAACTTTTTGTACTGATGGTTCCAAAGAATCCTCCCATACGTGTTATCCTTTAATCCTTATACCTTATTTAAAATAATAGAGGAACGATGAGATGCCCTCAAGTGCAGGCTTGCGCTGTCCCTCGATCTCAATCTTGAAATCAATCTCCACCTTGCAGATGCCACGCAGGTTCTGGATGCTGTGCAACTTCGCCGTCATACGGATCTTCGAACCTGTGATGACTGGCTGTCCGAATCGCATCTTGTCCATACCATAGTTCACGAGCATCTTGATGTTGTTCACCTCGATGATCTGGGCCCAGAGATAAGGCAGTACGGAGAGGGTCAGATAGCCGTGGGCGATGGTGCTGTGATACTGGCTTTCCTCCTTGGCGCGCGCCACATCGACGTGTATCCACTGATGGTCGAGTGTGGCGTCGGCAAATAGGTTGATACGGTCCTGGTCGATCTGCAGCCAGTACGAGACACCCAGTTCCTTGCCCTCGTAGGATGCGAATTCGTCGTACGAATTGATGATTAGTTTTCCCATGATAATGTATTAAAATGAATTGCGGGGATGCACACACACCCCCGCAATCTGTTATGATTTATACGTCTTGGTTCTCTGGACGCAGCTTACGCACGGTCTCGCCTGCGCGCCACATCTCTTGATTACGCATAGCCTCGAGCTCTTTCTCCAGCCCAGCACGATAGTCGGGCTTCGAGTTGGCGTCGATGGTGATCTGCGCCTCGTTACCCGTCTGCACAGAGTAGTAGAGCCACTCCATCACAGGCTTGATGGCATCGTGGAAACGGGGAGCCCAGTCGAGCGCACCGCGCTGAGCGGTAGTCGAGCAGTTGGCGTACATCCAGTCCATACCCTTCGCACCGAAGAGCGGGCCAAGGCTCTGTGTCAGCTCCTCAACGGTCTCGTTGAAGGCCTCCGAGGGAGAGTGTCCATGCTCGCGGAGCACCTCATACTGTGCCAGCAGCAGTCCCTGGATAGCACCCATCAGACTTCCG
>JAEEGJ010008180.1_pt1 | contig 29074 bp, 33 predicted proteins | sample 8958761 | NCBI WGS metagenome assembly JAEEGJ01 (sample SAMN16246546, study PRJNA631951) | gut metagenome | biome: gut microbiome; feature: rumen; material: RS-attached | host: Bos | place: Iran: Karaj | collected 2018-10
AGGTTCTCGGTCGGGAATCCAATCATCGTGTAAAGCTTGATCTTGTTGAACCCGCTAGAGAACGCGTGTTCGGCCGCGTCATACATGTCCTGGTCGCTGATGGTCTTGTTGATCATCTTGCGGATGCGTTCGGATCCAGTTTCTGGCGCAAACGTAGCGCTGCGACCGCCTTTGAGCGCTGCGACCTTTTCGGCGAGACTTTGTCCAAAACTGTTGACGCGGATACTCGGGAGGCTTACGTCTACGTTGTCATAAAACGGATCGTCGATGATGGAATCCGTGAGCGCTTCGACCGGCTTGTAGTCTGCGGTAGAAAGCGACAAAAGTCCAAGCTCGCGTTCACCAGTCGCCTGGATGCCTGCCTTTGCAATATCTAAAACATCGTCCGGGTTGAGCTCGCGGCACGGCCTGTACCAAATGCCCGCCTGGCAGAAACGGCAGCCCTGCGCGCAACCGCGCATCACTTCCACGCTAAAGCGATTGTGGACAAGTTGCATGTTTGCAATCAAGTTCTTGATGGGATAGTCTTTCGGGTCGAGCTTTGGAATGAACTGGCGGCGTACACCGTTCGTCTTTTCGTAAGAACCCTTTGCGGGTTCTGCCGGGACGATTACGCCGTATTCGTTCTTGACAACCTTCATCAAGCTCGGCACGTAAACGCCGTCGAGCTTGGACAAGTTTTCTAGAATCTGGGCGCGCTTAAGGCCCGCCTTGCGGCCTTCGCCCACGCAGCGTACAAAATCAACAACAAGCTTTTCACCATCGCCGATCATGAACGCGTCAAAGAAATCCGCGACTGGCTCCGGGTTGCCCATCGAAGGCCCGCCCGAAACGACAATCGGGTCGCTCTCGGCACGGTCTTTTTGCCATGCCGGGATCCTTGCGAGTTCAAGTACGTATGGCACGTTCGTAAAGTTGAGTTCGGTCTGGAGCGTAAGCCCCACGACTTCGTAATCCTTGACCGCCGTATAGCTTGCGTGCGTATAAAGCGGAATATCGTACTTCTTCATCTCGGCGGCCATGTCGTCCCACGGCGCAAAAGCCACTTCGCAAAGCAAATCCGGTTCGCGGTTCAGCACATGGTACAAAATGCGCAGCCCGTTGTTGCTCATGCCGATTTCGTAAGTGTCCGGGAACACAAACGCCATGCGGGCAAGCATTTTGCTGTGGTCTTTGATGACGCTGTTCGCTTCGCCGCCCATGTAACGAGCGGGGGATTCTACTGCGGGGAGTGCAAGTGCGATTTTCTCAAGGATTGTCATAGGCTAAAATCTAGAAAAAGCCTCTGCATATTATGCTATGGGCATCAAAGTTTTTTTGCTGTAAGCTGAAAACGGTGGCAATTCGTACTTTAAATTGTAAAATATTTTGATGTTTTGAAAATATAATCCTTTATATTTGCGAAAATAAGGATTTTTGCTTATATTTTGAATAAAAAGTATTATATTCTTTCAAAAATTTTGAAAAAAAAGGAGTTTTCTCGCAATATGCAGTTAATTCGTGAAGACTATCTAAAGCTTATTCGCCCTTACTATGATGTGGACCTAATAAAAGTGATAACTGGGGCTCGCCGTGCTGGAAAATCTGTTTTGATGGAAATCATCAAAGATGAACTTGTTGCAAATGGAGTCTCTGGATCGCATATAATTAGCATCAATTTGGAAGACATGGACTACTCGTTTATTTCGAGTATTCATGATTTGCATTTGGAAATAAAAAGTCGCATTCTTGATGACGATAAATACTACATATTTCTTGATGAAATTCAGCATTTGGATTGCTTTGAAAAGTTGCTTGCTTCATTAAGGGCTAAATTGAATTGCTCCATATTTGTTACAGGAAGCGACTCTACAATGCTATCTGGCGAATTGGCAACACTTTTGACTGGACGGACTGTTGAGTTTGAAGTGTTTCCTTTTAGCTTTAAGGAAGCTGTGAATTTTCTTGAAATGAATAAAATTGAATGTAATCCTGATGAGTTTATTAAAGACTATATAAAGTGGGGTGGATTCCCGTTGCGTTTTAGCTTTAGAGATGAAGGCTCGATTAAACGTTTTTTAGATAACCTTTATTCAAATATTATAGAAAGGGATATCATAAAAAAATCTAGCAAGATTGATAAAAAGGCTTTCAAGGATATTTCTCTATATATTATGTCAAATGCGGGGAAGGAGTTTTCTGCAGAAAATATTGCTCGCTATTACACCCAGAAAACTAAAAAGTCTGTGAGTTCCCGTACTATATACAATTACCTTGAAAAACTCCACAAGGCATATATTCTTCATTCGTGCAAAAAATACAATATCGTAGGAAAATCCGCTATGGAATCCAATGATAAATTTTATGCGACGGATACGGGCTTTAGGACTTTAAATACGAATACAGTTAATTATGAGGATACTTTCTTCCTTGAAAATATTATTTATAACGAACTGCTAATTCAAGGCTTTACTGTGTTTACGGGAAAGACCTTTAAGGGGGAGATTGATTTCGTTGCTATTAAGGGTAATAAAAAATGCTTCATTCAGGTTGCGTATCTACTGGCTTCTGAAAAGACGATTAAAAGAGAGTTTGGGGCTTTTGATAAAATTTCAGATGCTTCACCCAAATATGTCCTTTCCTTGGATAGGGTTGATTTGGGGCATGATGGAATTGAACACCTGAATATTGTCGATTTCTTATTGCATAAGGTTGACTTGCATCTGTCTTAGTTGCCTGCCCTGTAATATTTTAATATTATTTATGGTATGAATATCGTTAAATATATCTTTTGGTTGGTCGCCTTTTTAATGGGCGTTATTGCAGCGTATGTTGTTCCCGAAGAGACCATGTCCATTGGGGCGAAGTTCATTTTTGTCGGAGCTTGGGGCGCGGTGCTCGGCTTCGTTTTTTATACCGTCTGCAGCAGGCAGATTGAAGCCATCGAAAATGACTTTAACGAGGTGTTGAACAAGCCGCAGCCTAAGGACACTCAGTACGTGTCGGTCCGTCTGCAAGAAGAAAAGAAAAGTCCGCTCCCGCCGGGGGCTATCCCTGCGGCCGAGGCGCTTAAACAGCCGGTGCCGGCTTCTGTCCGAAAGCTTGACGCTGCTGCGCTCAAGGTCGGGTTCCCGCTCGAAGCCTGGAACGGCTTTAAGCTCGGCATCTTGCGCAACCGTCCGTTCACCGAAGTCATCGAAGCCATGCAAAAGCTTTTGCCGGAACTCTTCCCCGAAGCGTCTGGTGTGCTTTATATGTACGGCGGCGTACAGACGGAACTCTCGCAGATATTCCGCTTTGGCCCGAACGTCATCAGCGATGAAACCGTGATGCCTGCGGAATGCGCAAGCTTCAACACCGGCGACATCGTCGTGACTGACTACAGCTCGCCCGAGGTTTCTAGCGGTTGTACGCACTTGCACCACCGCCCGAAGGGCCTTGCTATATGCGCCCCGATCGAAGGCCTCGAAGAGCACTTCGGCATCCTGACCCTCCAGGTCGATAAGCTCCCCGAAACCGAGACAAAGGAATACTGGCAGGCGAAGGTGAGCATTGTCGCTGCGGCGTTTGGCCTCTATGTGGCAAACCAGGACCTGAACATCCGCTTTGAACAGCACAGCATCCGCGATGTGCTCACGGGGCTTTTCAACAAACGTTATATGGAAGAGTCGCTTGGCCGTGAAATCACCGCTGCCGTGCGCCACAAGTCGCCCATTGGCATCGTGATGCTTTACCCCGACGCCATTCCGGCCGTGCAGAACGCCCAAGGCCGCCATGCCGTGGAACAGCTCTTCTGGGAACTCGGGCAGCGCTTGCCGAGCTACATCCGTGGCGAAGACATCCCGTGCCGCTACTCCGACGACGTGTTCTGCGTGATCATGCCGGGCGCCGACCTCAACATCACGAGAAACCGCGCCGAACGCATCCGCAACGAAATCTCGCAGCTCCAGATCGCCTACGGCGAAGGAATCCTTGCGACCACGCTCAGCATGGGCGTTGCCGTGATGCCGACCCACGCAAACGACGCCGGCTCGCTCATCTACACTGCAGAAGCCTCCCTCCAGATGGCCATGCAGGCCGGTGGCAACCGCGTAGTCATTGCAGACTCCGTGATGAAGTAATGGCGTTCTCGTCATTCTGAGCGCAGCGAAGAAACGAGCGCAAGGCGAATAAAGCAGGGCTGCTTGCAGACCTATTTTTGAGCCGAAGCTCGGACGGCGTAGCCGTCAATCCAGTTAAGTCCAGAACCCAGTTAAGTCTAGAATCGCCTCCCTCCGGGAGGCTTTTTTATATGCATGACGGTGCTAAAATGGAAGTGGACTTCCTAGTTAGTGCGAATTTTTAAATTTAGACCGGAAAAAATGCGTGATTTTAGTGATTCTAGACTTGAAAAAGTGTGTGCTAATGCCAAAATTAGGTCGGAAAAAATGGAAAAACAGCCCGAGGCGGAAACCTTTGGTTGTTATGGGGGCGAGGCAGGTTGGAGAAAGGTCGATATTCTTCAGCTTTATCCATTGAGCTTTCGTGAATTCCTTTGTGCTGTCGGTGAAAAAGAGCTTTCTGATGCTTTGATAACTAAGGATTACGCTCTTATCGATACGTTTTGCGACAAGTATATTTTCCATCTAAAGAACTATTACTATGTCGGAGGTATGCCTGAAGCAGTCAGTGTATTTTTGCAAAATAGCGATTATCAAGGCGCACGAAGTGTTCAGAAGACGATACTACTACAGTATAAGGGCGATTTTGGTAAGCATGTCAGCGAAAAAGAACTTCCCCGAATAAACATGGTTTGGGACTCTATCCCGATACAGTTGGCAAAGGAAAATAAAAAGTTCTTTTTCGGACAGATGAAACGAGGTGCTCGAAGTGCCGATTTTAAAATTGCGATCCAATGGTTGGTTGATGCTGGGCTTGTAAACAAGGTTTATCGGGTGAATGAACCCCGAGTTCCGCTGTCTGCTTACAAAGATTTTTCTGCATATAAATTATTTGTTATTGACGTAGGCTTGCTTGGGGCTATGAGCGAATTGGATGTTCAGAGTGTTTTGGAGGGAAACCGCCTTTTTGTAGAATTTAAGGGGGCTCTTGCTGAACAATTTGTATTCCAGCAAATACTGTGTGATACTGCTTATACGCCTTACTATTACTGTACGGAAAAGTCAACGTTTGAACAAGATTTCCTTGTGCAAAAGGGAATGAATGTTGTTCCTATCGAAGTTAAAGCGGAAAACAATGTTCGGTCGCAAAGCTTAAAAGCTTTTTACGATAAGTTTAAACCGGAACATTCGGTTCGATTCTCTTTGTTGGGGCGTAAAGACCAAGAGTGGATGGAAAATATCCCCTTATATGCGGTTTGCAACTTGTGATGAAAAAAAACTTGCTAAAATGGAAGTGGACTTCCTGATTTGCACGAAAACGTCCTTAAAAGTAAACATCTGTTAACAAAATGGCGTGAAAAACGCGTGATGGGCGTCTCGTTCCCGAAATTTATATTCCAATTTGGAATATAAAAAACAGATGAAAATGTTTTTTTCGTAAAAAATTATCTATATATAGTGCATCGGAAGTTTGGTTGTTATTTGCGTTTTTTTGCGAAAAAAAGCCACTTTTGTAATGGAGTAAACCAAGTCATGACAAAAACGTGACAAAAGTTTGACAAAAGTATTGCTTTTCGGAAAAAAAGTGGATATATTACTGAATGTAAACGAGCAATAACGCTCAAAAAGAATGTGTAACTAAAAACAAGGAGATACACTATGAAGAAGCAAGGTTTTACCCTTATTGAATTGATGGTCGTGATCGTGATCATGGGCATCCTCGCCGCAGTCGCAGTTCCGAAACTCTTCGGCATGATTGCTAAGTCCAAGGCCTCTGAAGTCGGTCCGGCAGCCGGAACCTACGTGAAGTTGCAGGATGCATACGTTGCAGAACAGGGTACCAAAGTTGGTACTTGGAAGGACATCGGCTATGTGATGCGCAACACAACCAATTTCTATTACTGTGATGCCGCAAGCGGCGATTGCACCAAGGATACAAACACTGATTCCGGTTACGGTAAAGAAGTCGCTGTAACAGGTTATGTGGCTCGTTGGGCTGCAACAAGCTTGGCCACTCTCAATGACTGCGCTGCAGCTTCTACTTGGTCTCTTGCAACATCTCAGAACGGTTCTGCCGGTGGTATGATTCTTTACACAGCTGCTATCGAAAACGAAACAAACTGCAAGGTTCTTACTCCGAACTTTGAACGTTTGAATACAGCCTCTTCGACCACATCCACAACCACCGGTGGCTAATCCGTAATCCCATTGCGATTAAAGCTTAAGAAAAAGAGAACTCCAATTGGGGTTCTCTTTTTTTCTATTTAAAACTAATTTGACTTAGTTAGATGCTGCCGTGCACTGACCATTTGTGGCCAAATTACAGAAGTTAGGCGTAAGTGCAGTAATGCAATTTGCCACGTCGTCGGAACCCACCGTAAAAGAGACGTTTCCAGAAGTAGAGGCAAATGTTGCATCAACATACCATTTCTTGCCCTTGACGCAATCATTCAAACCGACTTTAGAGACGGCATCCCATTTTCCTTTTACAGCGCTTCCACTTTGTGCATGGTAATTAAACACTGTTGTTTCGTCGTTATTGCCTGCGCCCGGAGTCTTATAACCGATTGCGGCAAAAGAACCAAGTTCAGTCTTTTCAGAAGCATAAGCTTCCTGCAACTTCACGTAAGATAATGTTAAAACCACCCATTTTATTTGCTAAACAATCATTCATGATGCGTTTTTTTTATGTTCTGTTACCGTCTTTAATTGCGGCCATCATACCTTACCTCGCATGCAATTTTTTTGATACGCCTCAGTTGCACGGGATTATTTCGGCTGACATTTTCTTTTTACTGATACTATTTCTGTTGCCTTATGGCAAAATCCTGTATAAAATGCCGTTTGTAATTGCGGCTAGTGTATTTGCGATTGTCTCCAATTCGGTTGACGCATACACGACAATGGGCGTGTACATCTTGATGATTTTTGCAACAGCAGCGGTCCCTCGAAAGAGATTCTTTTTATTGTTTGTCTATTCGTTTTTTGCGATTTTATTCCTGATTGCTGATGCAGGGAATTTTTTCTATTCTACGTTTGTCCTTACGCTTCCCGATGTTTGGGGCTTAGCCAAATTCTACTGGTGGGGACCCGTCCTTTTTATTGCCATTCCGTTATCAATCGTTTCCTTACAACTTTTCTTTGCTCGAAAAATTTTATGGGGAAAAGAAAATAAAGAGATTTCTCATTTGGCTGGCTTTGCGATTATTTCCATTGTTGTTGGATTAAACTATGGCGTGAATCATCTGCAACAAAGACAACCCATAATGGACTTCGCTGCGCAAAAATGGTTCTGGCAACTTTGTACGCCAGGAATTATCGGACAAAATCCATATTTGCAAGAGGACATTAAAGTGGCTTTCCCTTTTTGGCAGAAAGGGAAAACTGTTGTTGGCGATTGTTCAAAATCAACGGTTGTTGTTCTTGTCGAAAGCTATGGTGTCAACAAATCCGTTGCTTATACAAAGGCTTTGCTTTCTCCGTTCTCAAATTCAAATGCGCAATTCTTAGGTCTCTACCCAAGGGACGCATCACACACGCAAGGTGCAGAATGGGAAGACTTTGGCGCTTTAGGAGGAACTATCCGACAGACTCCTTTGCCTCAAAAGTTTAAAGAAAATAATTTTCAAACCTGGTATTTACACGGCTACGATGAAAAATTTTATGAGCGTGGCGAAAATTATGGGAAATTTGGATTTGACAGTCTGTTGTTCAAAAAGGATTTAGCTAACCGCGGGCTTGCGAGCTGCCACTATGGCTTCGACGGAATTTGCGACACATCCATCGTCAATTATATTGATTCACTTCTTACGGATTCTGTACCCAAATTCATTTATTGGACAACGCTTGATGCGCATCCTCCTTATGAATTATCAGGAGTAATTGAAAGATCCGCGTTTTGCAAGGAACTTTCGTTGCCCAATGTGGATTGCACATATTTAACATTGCAAGAAAACTCAATGCGTGCGCTAGCAAAGCTTGCCGCCAAACACCCCGAAAGTCGTTTTGTTATTCGAGGCGACCATCGCCCCATGGGTTCCTTAGAACAATCCGGTTTTGTGCAATCGTTCTACTTCCGTTGGGTACCGATGGTAGTGATTAACTGATTGAACTTTTCCCGTTCAGGAATATTATGTTTTAAAATTCCCAATTTGAGTCAAAGCCGAGAATTCGTTCGCATTGAACATTCTTTATCATATTCATTTGCAAAAGACGTTTCTCGGTGAATTTATCATCACACGGAACGGTTAGTGGAGTCTCGCGAATTTCCTCTACGCATTTTTTGATTTCAGGCGTGAGAATTGCACGGGCAGGAGCGACGTAATCGCTACCGATTACAGGACCTCGTTTTGACAAGTATTCGTCAAAGTTTGGTTTTGAGCCATCTGCGCGTATGCCAAAATCGAAACCGTCTTCTGCGAGAGGGACAAAAGCCATGTTGAAATCAAAACACGGATTTAGCGCAGTACGTTCAAAGGTTTCGTTGTTGACTAAGAACCCGAAATTTCCAAAATGCCTGTCAGAATTCAACGTGATGCAATCAGCAACGACCATGCGACGGAATTCGTCTTCGCAATCAAATTCGCGATAAATTTCAAGCAACTTCGGAAGCGTTAATCGCTCTTTGTAAAATAGCGCTATCGGTCGATAACCAAATTCTTGGCTTGTGAAAATTTTGCAATCGGATACAATTCGGCTATCGTATTTTCTCAAATTGTATTTTACTGAACTGCAAATTTTTTCAAAAACCTGACTTGCAAGAACTTCGCCATACGGCTCAAGTCCTGCGTTTCTAGCTCCCGAGCTACCTGTTTTAATAAGATGGATTCCGTCTTTCTCATTCAACCAGCATTTGTCGTAAGCTCCGTCGGTTGTGAGCTCAGGAGATGTTGTGGACATCTGGATTCCAAACAATCCGTTTCCATCAAATGAAAGCTTCGAAATTACTTCGTCAAAGTGATTTTCATATAGATTGACATCTTTCCAAGACGCATATTCGCGTTCACTTTTCACCCAAAGTGTGTCAGTCAAGGAGAGACAATGCGTAAGAGCGATAAAACCGCTCTTTGTTTTACCCCCACATAATTCCAATATTTTATTCACGTGGCTGCGGTGCTTGGCGGCACTTCGATCAGCGACCCACGAGTCTATATTTTCGCACCAAAATGGTAGGGGGGCATATGTTTTAACGATTTTGCAAAATTCAAGTTCACCTTCACCTTCGATGATGAAGTCACAAAGGGGTGTTTCCTTATTTATAAGAGTATAGGTTAAATTTTGCATATCCATATATGATATAGAATATTTCGAAAAAGAAGTCAATACGGCTCTTTTTTCGCAGTAGAAATTTCAGCATTCTATGAGTCTTTAAACTTCATAACGACAGATAATATATGGTTTCTTATAGTTTCGGTCGTTATGTTTTTATGTGATTAAAGAAATATGCTAAAAATCGCCATTTTATACTTCATCTACGTGAAGTTGTTGGACGCGAATATAAAGGCTCTGATGTGCCACTATTGATGACGAAGCCACTAATCCGTAATTTCATTACGATTAAAGTTTAAGAAAAAGAGAACTCCAATCGGGGTTCTCTTTTTTTGTATAGTTAATCATTCATTAAGTTTCAGTCACTTCGTATTCTGGGTGCGCATCAAAAAATTGATTTACTGTAACGATTGGAATCTTCTTGAATTCCTTTAAAACAAGCAAATCTGAATCACCACTTACCAAATAGTAAGCGCTTGCCGCAATAGCACATTCCAAAAACATATTGTCCTTGGGATCCCTGCATATATCAACGGTTTCACTTTTTTCGATAATGGTCATCACCTTTGCAATTTGACTTTTCCACTTTGCTGCTATGTCAGGTCGTTTTTTAGCGATTTTGTCTATGATACGGCAATATTCCGCCATCATGTCTATTGTCGCATACGGCTTTATATCTTGGTGAAAAACAAGCGATAAAAACTTTCGCGGCGATCCATTCCAAAAAATACCTGAAATGAGAACATTCGTGTCGATAACAACGTTCATCGATTTTCCTTGATGAATGCATTTAACATTTCTGGAGTCGTCGCTAGTTCGTTTGTTATTTTATCTGTTTCTTCAATAAGAGACTTGAATTCGGACATACTAGGCTTAAGTACCGGCTTGAGCAAAATGTTCGAGCCATCGCAAACGACAATCAGTTTATCTCCTATATCTAGATTCAACTGATTTCGAATGTTTCTGGGAATGACAACCTGTCCCTTTGTTGAGAGACTTGTGATTTCCAAGGTTTCCATAGAGCCTCCGTAAGACTTTCTTACTTTTAATATAAATAAAAATATTATCCAAGTCAAGAAATCTCTAATGAAAAGCTTGGAGTTTATCGTTTTTTTTTGTAAAAAAACGATAAATCCACTACATACTACGTGAAGTTGCAGGAAGCTTATGCTTCTGAACGTAGCAAAGGTGGTGATTGGACTGCTATTGGCTATAAATCTCCTGCCGGAAACAATAGTGGTACGGCTAGCACAACAAACTTCCAATACGATGCTGCACAGACAACTTACAATTGGACTGCAGAATCCATTGTTGGTTTGAACGACTGCGAAAAAGGTAAGAAGTGGTATGTTAATTATGCATACGCTGATAAAAATGGAACACTCAACTTTTGGGCATCTTCCGATGATGTCACAAATTGTTCTGGCGCTCTTACTCCCAACTTCAAACAGTTGAGCACAACAACCACAGCAATTGCAAAAGCAAGTGGTGCAGAAACAGTGGATGAAGCTCAGAATAATTCTGGCGATAGCAATCCGTAACACTTGATATAATCAATTTACGCAAATTTCCCTCGCACATTTCCGTGCGAGGGATTTTGTTTTGCAAAAAAAAGAGAACCCCAATTGGAGTTCTCTTTTTTGATTCGATTGACTCAACAGTTAGTGAGAAAGAGCCGTGAAGTTTGGCGTGAGAGATTCTGCGCCAGACGGTACAGTAGCCGTGTAAGAAACAAGGCTTTCAGATGCAGCAGCGGCAACGCTCAACGTCCACGAAGCGCCAATAGCAACATCGTTCAAGGCTACCTTGCTAGTTGCAATCCAACCAACTGCAGCCGTAACAGCTTCGCCACCAATAGTTGCCTTGCCATCAGAGCCTTTATAGGCACCACCACCGTACAAGAAGTTTGTTGTTTCTGTGGAGTCCGTTTGTGACGCGATTTTAGTTCCCGGGCCTGTGTAACCAATCAAGGTCCAAGAACCGATCTGGTTGCTTTCACCAACGTATGCATCCTGCAACTTCACGTAGGTTCCGGCTATTATTGATCATTTTACTCAATTTTATATATTTCTCAATATGGAAAAACAAATAGCGTGGACTGTCGCTGCTATTAGTGAATTTGCTAAGGCGAAAGAGCTTTCACCCAAACAAGCTTTTAATTATCTGAGACTTTTTAAAGGAATGGATTTTCTAGAAAAGCATTATGAGGCAGAACATTTGCTCTCTTTTGACGATACCGTTGATGATTTGATCGCAATCTGTCAAAGAAACGGAGGACAGATTCAATGATTTTGTGGAATGAGTTTAGTGCATGACCCCAAAACAAGAATTTCTCGTTGAGGGAATTGTCCGCGATATGGCTAAATGGCTGATGGAAGAACGTAATCTTTCGCTACAGGCTGCATTAAGTCTCATCTACAATTCAAAAACTTTTGAGTTGCTACAAAATTCATCAACAGGCCTTTGTACGGAAAGTTCAGCCTACAATTACGATTTGTTAGATTCTGAGTTAAAAAAACGGAAAAATAATTCAGATGGATTTTTAACAATCCCGTCCGAAAATAATGTTGCGGCATCTCACGTTATTAGGTAAAATGTTTTTGCATCGGCTCTTTTTGTTGCCAATTATTTATTTTTTTAAGAGTCGGATTTTTAAGGACATTTTTGTGCATAACAAATCGTTGCTGGGGAGCGCAATGGAAAAGCAAGGATTCACTCTTGTCGAGTTGATGGTTGTGATTGTAATCATAAGCATCCTCAGTACTGTTGCCGTTCCAAAGCTGTTCGACATGATTGCCAAGTCGAAGGCTTCCGAGCTTAGCCCTGCGGCCAAGACCTACATTAAACTGCAAAACTCCTACATAGGCGAGAGGCATATGCTAGGCTCCTGGGCTGTCATTGGGTACATCAGCCCTGGCACAAGGGTATCGGCGGACTCCTCTGTAACCACTAACTTTTGTTATGGAAGTGGTGATATAAAGGGGAATGGTGCCGACGCTTCTGTCGCTATCGTGGCGAATTCCGTTACTGTTGGCTGGGTTGCGACAAGCCGGGTTGCACTGAACGATGTTCCCAAGAACTCATCCTGGACGGTTTCTATCGCGGTTGACAACGCAGGCGTGTTCCGGTACACGGCGACAGTTCCGACGGATGGTGAAGTTCTAACTCCGACATTTACCCAGATAGTGCATTGATTAAAGGCTTTCTATCGCAAATGAAATATTCCCGTTCGGGAATATTTCCTGTTTTTAAGTTCTTGATTTTGCAGATATTCCCGTTCGGTAAAATTTTTGCATTTTCAAGCCTAAATTTCGTTGATGTTCCCGTTCGGGAATATTATATTTGAAATATGGATGTCGCTAGCATAAAAAATATATCTGATGTAATCCGTAATCGCAGAAAGAGTTTGAACCTCACTCAAGCCGACTGTGCCGCTTTTTGTGGTGTTGGGATTCGGTTCCTTTCGGATTTGGAAAACGGCAAAGAGTCTCTTCACTTGGGAAAAGTTCTTCAGGTGATGAAAATGCTTGGATTGAAACTGCATATTTCTGAAAATGGGGCTGAAAAGTGAGACTATCTGTATATTTGGGTGACCGTCTGGCTGGATATTTGTCATCCACCGCAGAAAAGGGCGTCGTTTTTTCGTATGACGACGCATACATAAACGCAGGAAAAATTCCCTTGTCGCTTTCACTCCCGCTTGGCAAAACCGAATTTTCTCAGAAGGAATGTCTTCCGTTCTTTGAGGGGCTGTTGCCTGAAGGAGACGTAAAAAAAAGGATTTCTGAATACCTGCACATATCAGAAACAAGTACATTCAAACTGTTAAAGGAACTCGGCGGTGAATGCGCTGGATTGATTTCGATTTTACCGGAACACGAGTCGAACAAAATAAAAAATACCTATGAATTTTCTCCAGACAACTATGATCTGTTAGCTGAGAAAAAATTAGCAGAGTATATTCAGAATATAAATACACGCCCTTTGTTGAAAGCGAAGGATAAACTCCGTTTATCGCTTGCCGGTGCGCAAGAAAAACTTCCGTTGACATATATGGATGGCAAGTTTTACTTGCCCAAAAATGGTGCGCCGTCAACGCACATTGTAAAGCCAACCGGGATTGGTGAGTTGTCGAATCTTTCTGCGAATGAGTATATATGCGCCAAGCTTGCTGAATTGTGTGGCTTGCCGACATCTAAAACAGAGCTCAAGCAGATATATGGGGCAGATTTCCTTCTAATTGAGCGTTACGACCGAGTTCGCGAAAACAATTCTATCTCTAGAATCCACCAGGAAGATGCATGCCAAGCTTTGGGTATATTGAGCGATCGAAAATATCAAAATGACGGAGGCCCAAGCCTGGTTGATGTATACAACCTTGTAAAAAACAATACGACTATTCCAATCACAGAAACACGAAAGTTCATCCAGTATGCGATTTTCAATCTCGTAATTGGTAACTGCGATGCACATGGGAAAAATTATTCCTTAGTGTTTCGCGATAAAAAGATTCAACTAGCTCCGATATACGATACCGTCTGCACAATCATTTATCCAAATCTTACCCGTAAAGTTTCCATGAAATTCGGAAAACACTACGAGTTCAAAAAAATCAACCGTGATGATTTGGAACTGTTGGCAGGTCAACTTGCATTAAAACCCAAAACTATTTTGAGTTGCTATGATGAAATTGTAGCCAAGTTGAGTGATGCGTTCAACATGATTAAAGAAAACACTTCACTAAAAGATCACTCAGCTACTATTGAACTCATAGAGAAAAATATTTTGAGAATTTGAACAACATTGTTTAACTAATTTCGATGGATGTTTAGTTTGTCTTTCCGATGTTTGTGAAGGTCGGAGTCAATGCTGTACAGCCATCGCCAGTAACGGTAGCGTCATATACAACGGAACCTGCGGAAACAGAAGTGCCAGCCTGATTAATCTGAGCAGAAATCTTCCAATTTTTGCCCATGTGCCGAGAGCGTTGGATTCGGCTGCATAAGCATCCTGCAACTTCACGTGGTTGATGCATTTTTTATTTTTACAAGCTCCTTTTTTTAGAACTAAATTCCCATGTAATTCAAAAAGTTCTATATTCGTTAAAAGGACAATTTCGGTACTAACGGAAATAAATGGGAAAAGAAACTCAAATAACCTATATGCAAGCTAGACTGGTCAGGTTGGCCATGCGCGAATGGAATCTGACGATGCTGGCTGTTAATGATATATTCCAGAAATACGGAGTATACCATTACATTGAAAAGTTTTGGGATCTATTTCACATTGAAGGTGATTACGCCGTACTTGATGACATTCGCAGCTACCTTGACGCAAAGGGGGCCGTGATTGGTAAATAAGCTTAATGACAGAGTAATCCTGTACCACGGTAGTTATTGTGCCGTGCGTGTTCCAAATTTGAAAAAATGTGCAAAGTACAAGGATTTCGGTCAAGGCTTTTATTTGACAACGGATCTCGAACAGGCAAAAGCTTTTGCTAAAATCAGCTTGAGACACGCTCTTGAGAATGGCGAGGTCGAAACATCGCAAAAATTTGGAATAGTGTCATCATTTTTGTTTAACGAATGTGCCGACTTGCAAATGAAAATATTCCCTGAAGCGGATGCTGACTGGTTGCACTGCGTGGTCGGCCATCGTCGCAAGTATTCGTTTGAGGATGTTGTCCATAATTGCTTAAAGTATGATGTTATTGGTGGTAAAATCGCCAATGACGCGACAAACTTGACCATAGTAGCTTATATGCTTGGTTCTTATGGAGCGATTGGCTCGAAACAGGCTGACGATATATGCATTTCTCTTTTGCTCCCCGAAAGACTCAAAAATCAATATTGCTTTAGGACGGACAAGTCCTTGCGTTGTTTAAAGTTCTTAAAAGAGGAAAATGTATGGCCGTAGCTCAAGAGCAAATTGATGCCGCCATAGATATGCTGATTTCAATGGTGGTTATGGATTTGGCAAAAGAACAGGGGTGTTCTTCGTCAGATTTTATGCCGAAATTTTTGAAATCCCATACGGCGAGTTTACTTTATGATGAAAAACAAAAGTATTGGTGCTACGGTCCATCGTACATTGCTGAAATGTACAAGAAAGAAATGGCTCTATAAATCCGTTTTAAAATTCCCAATTTGTGACAAATTTGGGAAGTCGTGTTTTCTTTACAAATAGAAAAAAGAGAATTCCTCGCGGAACTCTCTTTTTATTTTGGCAAATGAAAATTTTCTGCATTTGACTATTTTGCGATATTTTCAAATCTTTCATATGTCAAACTTGGTGGGTAGTGTCAAGGGGTCGAACTTTTGCTGGTGCTCTGGTGAAAATACTACACCACTTGCTTATATTAAAATTTTGAATTATATTATAGGTGTATTAAAATTATGAGGACTAAATGCAGGTTGTGTACGCAGATAAGGAATTGGCTCGCTGTGCAGGTGATAGGGCTTATGCAGTGAGAAAAATGGGTCAAAGACGAGCGGATACTTATTCGACAAGAATAGATGCTTTGCATAGAGCGGTTGATTTAGATGCTTTGAAAAATGTGGCAGGCCGTTTCCATGAGTTAACCGGCAATCGTGCAGGGCAATGGGCTTGTGATTTGGATCATCCGTATCGGCTTATCTTCAAGCCGGTTTTGAATAGTGACGGAAATGTCATCGGATTGATTGTTGAACAAACAGTTTCTATTCTAGAAATTGTAGATTATCATGATTAGGAGTACTTATGCAGGTTTATAGATGTGATGAATTAGCTGTAGTGACGCCACCTGGGCGGCATCTTGCTGAAAAAATTGAAGAAATGGGTCTTGATGCCAATGATTTGGCTGCACGCATGGGCTACACGCCCAAGGCGGTGAATGACATTTTACAGGGAAATTGCCGAATCACACCCGAATCGGCCATTTCTCTTGAAATGGTTACGGAAATACCTGCTGGGTTTTGGCTGCGTAGTCAGATGGCTTACGACGAATTTTTGTCGCGTGAAAAAATTAAGGCCTCGCTTATGGATCAGTCCCTTTGGAAAAAGTCTTTCCCCGTGGAACTTGATGTTCGCGAATGGGTTAGGCAAAAAAAGGACGAAAGCAAATCTTTGATGCCTCTGCTGAAGTTCTTTGCGGTGGCATCTCCGCAGGCATGGGATGGTTATTACAAAAAGGCGCAACTGAAGGTGGCGTTCCGTATTTCGCTTGCGGAGGTAAAGGACCCGTATGCGACTTCGGCATGGATTCGTCGTGGCGAGATTCTGTCGGATCAGGATCCGATGGAAAAGCTGGGGCAGCCTGCGGTTCGCAAAAAGCTTAAGGCGGCGCTTCCTGAAATTATTGCGTTTGCCGCTGCAAACAAGAAATTGCCGAAGCGCGAAAAGCGAATCACTTACTGGACGCCCGAGGCGGAGGTGGTTGACGATTGCATGACTGGTTTGCAGGAACTATGCCGCAAGATTGGTATTCGTGTGTTGTTCGTGCAGAATTTCAAGAGCTCGCCGATTCACGGCATGTACCGTTGGTACAAGGATGTCCCGCTAATCCAATTGCACGACCGCTTTAAAAAGCGTGAAACGATGTGGTTTACATTCTTCCATGAACTTGCGCATGTGCTTTATCATGGCAAGAAGGGAATCTGTTTACAGAACATCGAAATCACGCACAACTATCCCGAAAAAGAGGACGAGGCCAACTGCTTTGCGCAGAAGTGCATGCTGGAGGCGGGTTTCGACGTTTAATACCTCAACCCGAATCCGTACGGGTAGAGTCCCTTTTTCCCGTCGCCAACGTTGATCGGGATTTGCTTGGCGTCTTTGGGCCAAGTGTGGGGGAGTTTGCCCGTGGGCTTGACATTGCCAAAGAGTACGTCTGCAACACCTGCGCCTTCGCTGCCGGGGAGCCATGCTACGACAAATGCATCGGCGGCGTTGATGAGCGAGGTGATGGGGAGCGGACGACCCGTGATGAGCACGACGGCGACTTTGTGGCCTGCTTTTTGCCATTCCTTAATTTGTGCAATGTCGCTGTCGGTGCTGTTGAACGACATATCGGTTCTAACTTTCTTGGTGATGATTTTGTTGTTGAAATCGTCACCGCGGTAGTCGCCGAACCATTCGGCGTACGGAACTTCGCCGATAACATAGACTATTGTCTTTGCTTCTTCGGCGGTGGCGACGCGTGCGCTATTGGCAACTTCGTCAAAGCCTGTTTGGATTGATGTTGCGCCGGGGACGTTTTCCATGGTGCCTTGCCAACCTTGTGTCCATGCGCCGCACTGTAAGCCGGTATTGTTGGCGTGGGTTCCGGTCACAAAAACCTTGTCTGTTGTTTTGAGCGGGAGAACCTTTTTATTCTTGAGAATGACGAGGCTCTTTTGCACGGCTTCGCGGGCGAGTTGGCGGTGCGCGGTACTGCCGATGTTCTTTGTGACGCCAACGTAAGCGGCAGGGCCGCTTGGATTGTCAATCCTGCCCGCGCGGATTTTCGCACGTAAGATTCTGCGGCAGGCGTCTTTGACGCGATCTTCGCTAATCGCACCCGATGCAACGAGTTCTTTCATGCTGCGGACAAATGCTTCTGCTGATTGCGGAACCATTGCCATGTCGAGACCTGCGTTGATGGCGTTCTTGATGGCGTCTTTTGAAGAAATCCCGGTGACGAGTCCGGGCGAGTAATCGCCTGCGGCGCCTGGCGTTGTAGAGCTTTCGATGCCTTCCCAGTCGGCGATGACGTAGCCGTCAAATGCAAGTTCGGTCTTGAGAATGCCCGTGATTTTTGCGGAGTCCACGTGCTGGTGGATGCCGTTCACCTGGTTAAAACTGGCCATGACGCTGAGGGCGCCTTGTTCAACGCCTGCTTCGTAAGGTGGCAAATACTTTTGGCGGAGGACCTTGTCTGTCATGGTGGCGTTCCCGCGGTCGTAACCGTTATCTGTGGCACCGTCGCCAATGAAGTGCTTGAGCGTGGTGATGACGCGCCATTCGGCATCATTGTTGTCTCCCTGCTGGCCGCGTACAAATGCGGCTCCGAGGTCAACGGCGAGTTCCGTTGTTTCGCCAAATCCTTCGTACACACGGCCCCAGCGTTCATCTTGCGGAACGGTGATGGCGGGGGCGAAGTTCAAGTCGATGTGTGCAGCCCACATTTCTTCGGCAACGGCTTGCCCGATTTTACGGACGAGTGCGGAATCTCGCGTGGCGCCGAGCCCGATGTTATGCGGAAAGATTGTTGCGTTGTTCACGTCGGCGACGCCGTGGACGTTGTCCTTGCCGTAGGTGACCGGAATTTTTTGTTTCCAGGCGTTCGCGTAAAAGTCTGCCGTGTAAGCGCCGCCGCCTTCGAGTGCAGAACCGCAGATGCTGTTGCCGCATTTTACGGCCGGTGCTTTGGCTTGTGTCATTTGGGCAATCATGTCGTCGAGCGTCATCTTTGCCATGATGCTATCGATGCGGTTTTCAATCGGGTCGCGCTTTAGCGTGATGTTGCCGTAGTTCTTTTTGCCGGGAACGACGCTGAGCGTTTCGGGTAAAAATCCTGCTTTGCGCACGACGATGCTTTGGCCTTTCTTGGCATTGCCCAAGCTGAATGCGCCCTTGTCGTTCGAAAGCGTTCTCGCGTTGGCGATGAGCTTCGGGAGTGTCCTGACGGTGATTGCCGCGTTGTGGACGGGGGCGCCCGATTCGTCGATGATGGTCCCGTTGATGCTTGCCTGTGCTGCGATTGCGAATGTCGCAAAAGCAAAAACTCCGATTTTAGAAAACTTCATAATTACACCTTATCCTACAAACTTAATCTATAATAAAAAGGGAAATCGCGTAAATGCGTTCCCCTATTTATTGTGTACCCTTGAAAACAAATCTATTCCGTTCCCCCTGGTGACGTGATTGCAGTGGTTGTGGTACTCAGGTTTTTGAAGTTTGGCGTGAGTGCTCCGCTGCAATTTGTTATGTCATCGGACGATGCCCAAAATTTGATGTGGTTGATGTTTCCGTCGAAGTTGTAGTTGATGAACCACTTGCTGCCTTTGCTGCAACTGTTCAACGCAAAGTTTGTTTCTGCGGTCCAGTTGTACGTAGATTGCGAGGCGTCGTATTCAAATGTTGTTGTGCGAGCTTTGCCGGTGGCGTTCCCTGCTGGAGATTTGTAACCGATGGATTGCCAGTCTCCGCCTTTGTTGTGCTCATGGATGTAGGCTTCTTGGAGCTTGATGTAAGCGCCTGCGGCGGGGCTCACTTCTGAAGCTTTGGATTTGTCGATCAGCCCGAAAAGTTTCGGGACAGCGACTGCTGAAAGGACGCCCAAAATGACGACCGTAACCATAAGTTCAATAATGGAAAACCCCTTCCTTTCCATATTACTCCATGTGTAATTACTTTCTTTTAAAAATAAGTTATTTGATGATGGAGAGGATCGGGTAAATAAAAAATAGCGCCATCTTGTGAGATTGCGCTATTAGTGGGGCCTCCCGGACTTGAACCGGGAACCAACGGGTTATGAGTCCGTGGCTCTAACCGATTGAGCTAAAGCCCCAGCTCACCCAAAATTAGTAAATATTTTGAAATTGTCTTTGCCCACTCATAGTGGAATCCGCTATAGGCATTTACAACGCATTTGTCCCAATCGGCGACTTCCGTGTTGTACACAGTGATGGCGTCTTTGATGCGGCGCAACATCTGGTGCGGAGCGTTCGCGTCATCGACGAGGAATGCGTTTGCTTCGCCCGCGGTTTCGAGCGTGTAGTCGGTGAGCATGCTTGCAATGCCGACGTTACGGCCCGTGAGCGGGAGCGTGCCTGCGGCCATGGCCTTGAGGATGATAGAGGCGGACGGCTCTTGCAGGTTAGCTGCAAACAGAAGGTCCGATGCGGCGAGCGTGTCGCGCAATTTTTCTCTGTTGTTCGCTTCTTCGGAATCGAACTGGAGGATGCGGATGAAGTTGCCGTACTGGTTAGCGACTTCCTGGTAGTAATTCCATTCGGGGTGTTCTGGCGGAATGCCCACGATGATGAGGGCGTTCTCCTTGGCGATGTCCGAAAGGATTGTCGCAAGCGTCTCGGAAGCGTTGCCCGAATCCATGTCCATGTGGCTGTAGATAATCAGCTTGTTCGTAAGGTCCATGTCGAACTGGCGCCCGAGGCTCGCCTTCGCGTTGCGCTTTGCTTCCTTGATGGGGCGCTTCGCTTCGTCGTTGAAGTCCCAGAACTTGTAGTTCACGCCGAACTGGATGCCGAGGAGCTTTTCGCTATTGCGGTTCAAGAATCCGCTGAGTCCACCGGGGAGGTTTGTGTTCAGCATGGCGTCGCGGTAGCCCGACGACGGGAACAGCACCTTGTTGGCGTACAGGATTCCCGCCTTGAGGAGGCTGACCTTGCCCCAGAACTCGTAGCCGTCCATATTGAAGTCCTTGCGCGGGAGGCCGATTTTTTCGATTTCGCTCGGTTGCACATGGAAGTCGTAAGTGATGTTATGGACGTTGAAGAAGAACGGAATGTTGTGGAACGCCTCTTGGTAGACCGTATGGCAGAGGGCTCCGACGAGGGCGCCACCCCATTCATGGCCGAGAATGGCCTGAAACTCGAAGTTGCTCTGGGTGCAGTACGTGAGCACGGCCGAGGCGAACATGGCGAATCTCAGGTGGTTGTCGCTGTAGGGGAGTGAGTGCGGCGGTCCGTAAACGTAGGGCCTGCCGAAATATTCCTCGTTATATATATAGGTGTGGAGCGGGTCGTCATCGGAACGCCAGACTTCGAACGGCTTGTTCTGTAATGCTTCGACGCCTTTGAAAACACAATGATACTTGTCGGAATCTATAATGTGGTCCTTATAGAATGGCGAGCAGGTTACAACCTGGGACCCGGCATTGGCGAATGCCTGTGTCATGCAGTTGACTGCGGTTGCGAGGGGGCTCGGTACCTTCCAGTTCCCCGCTTCTGGAGTTACGACGAGTATATTCATTGGTTTTTATACACTCCAAATAAAAATTTACCTACAAAAATAGGTATGTATAAATTTATTTATTTAAATTTCAATCGAAAGGGTGTATCTTATTTTTTTTCGTAATAAAGCGTCCTTTTCAACGTTTTCTAAAATAACTTCATCTGAAGGATACAAAATGAAGAAGATTTTCATTGCTGCTTTGGCTACTGCCGTCGCCCTGACGGTGACTGGCTGTAAGGGTACGAACGAAAAGCGCGGCGACGAACACCTTAAGGAAGGCCGTTTCCGCAATGCCATCAACTCCTATATTGAAGCAAAGAAGAAGGGCAAGATGTCCGATGAATTCTTTGACAACTTCACCCTCGCTCTTGTGCGTGCGGGCGATATGGAATCCAAGAAGGACTTGAGCAGCGACCTTATCAACAACTACTTTGACAAGGCTACAACCAATATCCCGAATGTCAAGGAAGACGCTACTATTGAAGAGTACGTGAAGACGCTCGGCGAAATCGGTAAGCGCCAGGCCGCACAGGAAGGTGTTGACTTCGCTACGATTATCAACGCTTTCGCAAAGATCGACTCTGCAGAAAAGGTTGCAAAGACCCGCCACGTTGCTGAATCCGCTATTAAGAGCATCCGCGAAGAAACCGAAAAGCTTTATGTTGCTCGTAACCTTCCGGAAGCTAATTCCGAAGACGATCCGGTCGTGAAGGAATACATGCTCCTCCGCATGGCTGCGATGGCTCCGACGAATGCTGATATTCAGACGGCTTTGAATAAGAGCCGTAAGGTCACTCGCGGTTACTTCCTCATCTTCGGTGAAAACATTCCGGACTTGAGCGGCAAGCACAAGGTGGACAAGTGGGGCTACGTGATGGCCATGCCGACGCTTAAGATGACTAAGAATTCCCTCTCTGGCGAACTCCAGTTCTGGGCTACGACGGGTAACAACACTGAACTCGATCCGTCCAAGATCAAGCTTGTTTCTACCGACGGCAAGGAAGTCTATGCCAAGGGTAACACGGGCTGGTGCGAAGCCGAAGTTCTCGTTGGCAAGAAGGGCGACGAAAAGATTGAAAAGAAGCAGAAGAAGTTCAAGGGTAAAGGCAAGTTGATGAACGAATTCCAGTGCTCTGTGAATGTCAGCTTCTCTTTCCCGGCAGGCTTTGTTCCTGATTACATCCACTATAAGGATGATTTCGGCGAAGGCAAGAAGTTCCTCGGTCACTAATTCATAACGGAATTTAAAGAATTGCTAAGGGCTCGCCGCGCGGATGCGCGGCGGGTCTTTTTTTGTAATGCAGATGCTGGGGCTTGGTTTGAAATGTCGGCTTGAAATAACGGTTTATATAAACTAAAATGCTGTTTTCTGCTATTTTTACGTGAAAAGATGGATAAAACGAGTGCTTTTCACGTAATTTTAAATACAAACTAAATGAAATTGGCCGGATTTTAGTTTTTGGGGTTCCCTGAAGGAGTTCTTGAGTATTTTTTTTGGGTTGTTTAGGTTGCCAAAAAGGTAATAGGATGTTTAAAGTCATCTTTTTTACGTGAAAAAGGGCAAAAGGGTTGATTGTTTCACGTAAAAAACGGCTTTTTTCAAAAATTTTGTTTTTTTACAGATGTGTTATGTTGTTTGCGTCCCTGATTGCAAGGCTTCTTTGGATGAACAAAAAATCCCCGGCGTTTACCGGGGAGCTAATTACAATCGTCTAATAGCTATTGACCAATAACCAATGACTATTGACTTACCACTGATTAGAAATCTGCGTGGGCGCTCATGCCAAGGGAGAACTTGGTAGCTTCGCCGACGACCGGGTTCTTGTCCTTGCTGAAATTGTAGCCGAACCAGAACGTCACATTCGTATTGAGCGTCGGGTAGAGGTAGAAGTTCATGCCGAGGAACTTGAATTCGTCCTTGCTGACTTCGGCATCCGGATCGTGGTATTCAAAGCTTACGCCAAGTGCGAACTTCTTTGTGATGTTGAAGCTCGGTTCGATAGCGAAGAGCATCTGGTCATCCGTGAAGATCTGGTCTGCTGCCTTGTAGTCTTCGCCCTTGTTCACGATAGCGTAGTAGTAGCTGAAGCCCAAGTTGAAGATGTCGTAGTTGAGGCTCGGTTCCACGAGGAAGGAGTGGACGGCGTCGCCCTTGTACGGGTGGAGACCGTAGACGGCGTAAACGCTGTAGTTGAGGATGTCGAGGCTCTTGGAGTAGTCAAGTTCTGTGCCGAAGAAGTAGGTGTAACCACGGCCAACTTCAGAACCGAAAACCCAGTCTACGCTCGGGGTGATTGTCAAGTGTTCGTCCGGACGGTTCAAAAGCTTGAGGGCGTAAGTACCGAACACGGCGATGGATGCCTTGCTGTCGTCCGTTGCGCCGATGTAGAACTTGCCATCGCCAAACTTCTGGTTGCCGACTTCGACACCGAAACCGCGGATGTTCTGGTCACGGGAAATTGCCGCATAACGGCTCGGGTCGCGCCAGAAGTAATAGTTGAAAGTACCTGCGTTGTAAGTCAAGTCACCGAAGATGAAGCTTACGTCCTGGAACGGCTTCCAGCGGAGTTCGACACCGTCAAAGTTGAAAGCGGTGTAGCGGTCCTTATCGCTGGTGATTGCGGTTGAACGCGGAAGGCCATGACGGATTTCGGAAGCCTGATCGGAGTTCGTGATGTTGCTCTTGGTGTTCGTGAAAACGGTCACGGAAACATTTTCGTCGAGATTTGCCGTCACAGACAAGTCGATGTCCTGGTTTGCGGCGTTGGTGGGGTCAAAATCCTTGTCGAAATAGCTGGCAAAGTCAAAATCGACGTTTCCGTGGATTTCGACGTCGGCGGCCATGGCAAAACCGGTTGCGGCAAGGGCGATCGGCAAAATGAGTTTACGCATACAATCCTTCCAAAAAGATTTGTTTGAATTTTACGAGCAAAAGATAGAAATATCTCGGCTGTAAGACCAATGTTTTGTGACATGAACCCCAAAAATACGGATACGCAAAGTCTTACGGGCTCTAGTTTTGTAAATTTAATAACGTCTTTAACAGAGGTGGATATGAAATTTTCCCCCCGTTTTTTTGTTTTTTTATCGCTTGCCTTGGTGCAGGGTGTTTTTGCGTTGACGGCGGACCAGGTTTTGGACAAGTCCAAGGCTTGGTTCAAGTCGGGCAAGGCGTGGAGCCTTAATTTCAGGGCGCAGGTTTTTCAGGTGGATTCTCCGGATGTCCAGACGCAGTCGGGTAGCCTCGTGGTTGCCGAAGGGGACAAGTTCAAGCTGGACCTGCTTGGAATCAAGTTTTATAGCGATGGCGAGAGCCTTTGGCAATGGAATGTGGAACAGAAGCAGGTGCTTATCAAGGCGGTGGAGGACTTGTCAAGTTCGCTTCATCCGTCCGAACTTTTGTTTAAGTACCTGAACTGCAAGGCGCTCGAAATGGGCGAGGGCGAGTTTGCTGGGCAAAAGCTCTGGGTCTTAAAACTCGATCCGTCGAAATATGCGGGCCAGTTTACCAAGATGGAAGTATGGCTTTCCAAGAAGGATTATTCCCCGGTGCGCCTTTTTACGGAAGATCCGGCGGGGAATGCAACGTGGTACGGCATTATCGATATGAAAGTGGTGAAGAAAGTTTCTAACGATGATTTCAAGTACAAGCCTGTTGCGGGTGTTGACGAAATCGATATGAGGTAGCTTGTGAAATTAGGCTCGATGAAAAAGATTATAGCGGGGATGGCTCTATGCGGAACCGCATTTGCAGGCGAAACGCTGTTTGGCAACTGCGTGTATGCTATTGCCCCGGGCGGTTCAAATGGAACGCTTTGGGCGTTTTCCCATGACAATACGTATAGCGGCGTGACGCGCCTGAACTTTAATGTTTCGGATAAGGGCAATGTGTCGGTGGAATCGACCGGGCAGGCTCAGGTTTCGGATACGCTCACTGCGGTTCAGACGGGCCTATTTGACGATGACCTTGCGGAACGTAGGCGTGTCCCTGCAATTTATACGGATTCGAAGCTCGGCTTTGTGCTTCCGATGTATGCGATGGACAATAACGACCGCTTTATGCAGCCTGCAGGGTATTTTAATATCCGCGACCTGAATAGCGTTATTGAAAATCCGGTGGAAGCCCCTGCCGCGGCTGATGACTTGGAAAAGCCGATGCAGTACGCCATGACTGGCTTTGCCTATGACTCTACCGCAAAGCGACTGTGGATTGCTCGCGGCGCCTTGGGCGTGATGGTCCATGATATGTCTGGAAAAAAGAATACGGATACAACGTTTGTCCTGAATACGAAGACGAACAAGCTAGAAAAGCTTAAGGACAATGCTCAGCTGGATTTGGAAAACAATCCTGAAGTTTTCGATGTCCGCCTGCATCCGGAAACGGGCGAACTTTGGCTCGCGACGGCCAAGGGCATTTGGGTGAATACTTCGAGCGGTCTTAAAAATATCTCCAAGAATCTCAAGGATTCTCGCGTGACTGGACTTTGGATGGGCGGCTCTCCGCTCCAGATTATCGCTGAAACGGGTTATAAAAAGGACGACAACGTGGTGGGCGCCCTTTGGCGTATTTACGGCAACAAGACTAGCGATTTTGCCAAGGTGGATTTTTTGGACACTGCAGGCAAGGTGCAAAAGAAGGACTTTTACGACGAATCGGATTACACGGTGGGCGATGTCGCCTTTATCGGTAAGACTGCGTATGTTCTGGTCCGTGCAGTGGGTAGCCGAAACAGCAGTGGTTACCTTAAGCTGGATTCCCTTGGTGCACATGCGTGGGAACAGGATGATGACGGCAAGAACCATTGGCTGTATGGCTATGAAACAGGTGCCACCGACCGTAAGATGATTATCACGTCGATGTGTGCTTTCCCGCTCTCCAAAAACAGGATGGGCCTTGCCATTGCAACGGAAGGAAACGGCATCTCCGTGTCGGCGGACTCCGGTGCAACTTGGAATGTTTTTTTGAACCGTGCTAGGCTAAGCAATAACCTGGGTTCAATCCGCATGGTGCCTTCGGTTATCCTTGCGCCGGGCGAAGAATCGCTTGTTTCGTATAAAGTTGGCAAGGAATCGAAGGTGACGATTGAAGTCTTCAGCTATGACATGCGCAAGGTGCGTACGATTGTGAAGGATGCTGTACGTAATGCCGATGCCGTACGTAGCTCGAATCCGAAAGAAGATTTCTGGGACGGCCGTGATGACCATGGCAAGGATTGCACGATGGGTGTCTACTATATCAGAGTAAAGGATAATCACGGTCATATTGGCTGGGGCAAGGCGATGACGCTTGGAGGTAGCTTCAGATGATTATGTTTAAAAATCTTCTCGTTACGGCCTTGGCTGTTGGAACTTTGGCTTCGTCTGCGTTGGCCCTTGGATTTACAAAGAAGTCCGAGCTTGGAGGCTTTGACGGCTTTGTAGAACGTATGGGCGCGGGTGTCCGTGAACTTGGCCGTGGTAATACGGGTTCTGCGGATACGGCCTCGATGCCTGCCGCTTATTGGAACCCGGCTTTGCTTGGATTCCGTGAAAACATTGGAATCACGATGAACTTCGAAAAGCGCGACCTGAACCGTATTGGTGGCGCTTTGGGCGTTGAAGGCAAGGTCGGTAAGCGCATGGGCGTTGGCTTTGCGATGCTCTACCGTGGCGATACGGAATTTGATGTGATTGACGATGATGACGAAACGCTTGGTACGGCGGCCCCGTTCTTCTCGATGTTTTACCTGGGCTTTGCCTTCCGTGCAACCCGTCAGGATGCCTTTGGTCTCTCGCTTTCGATGAGCTATGACAATCTTGACGTGTCTCAGTATTTCGAAGGCTATGATATGGAAGATTCATTCCGTAGCCCCGTGACGATTAACTTGAGCTGGTTCCGCCAGTGGAACGACAAGTGGTCTTCTTCTGTTGTTATCCGCAACTTGAGCTTTAGCCGTAATTTGTCTGCAAAGTGGACGAAGAACCCGAGCAAGAACAATGCGCTCACTTCTACTGAAGGCGTACGCCCGAAGGTCTTGCAGATTGGGCTTGGCTACCGTTCGCAGATTATGGGAAAGACGGTGCACGCCTGGATGGAAGCGCTTGACTATCAGGTGGCCGATACGCTTTTAGCGTTTGACCCGCAACTCCATGTTTGGACGGGCCGCGTGGGCTTTGAATGCGAAATCATCCCGAACGGCACGCTCCGCGTGGGTATGGACGATTTGGACTGGATGTTCGGTGCGGGCTACAAGTTTGAAATTCGCGTAGGCCGCAAGAAATTCCCGATTGAAGTGGATTACGCTTTCCTCTATGAATCGCGTGCGGGCATCTGGACGCCGTTTACCATCGGACTTAGAGGATACATTCCTTGATTTCCAAAGTGTTCATTTCGAAGGTGCGCAGTCTAGAATCGATGGACTGCAACTTCGATGCTCACATCAATGTGATTTGCGGGCCAAATGGCTGCGGCAAGACGACGATTCTGGAATCGATTCACTTGCTTGCGCAGGGATTCTCGTTCCGGTCTCGTGACTTGCGCGAACTGATTACATGGAAGCAGAACGAGCTGATTCTGCGTGGAGAATTTGAAGACGAAGGGCGCGAGCGGATGCGAGCGCTTCGCGTGTTTTCTCGCGGGAGCGAGGTTCGTGAAAACGGTGAAACGCTAAAGTCTCCGACTGCATTTTTCGGGACGTGTCCGGCGGTGATTATGCAACCTTCGGACATTGAACTTTTGCGTGGTGGGCCGGACGTGCGCAGGCATTGGCTTGATGAAATTCTCTGTTACCGCTCGTCGGCAAATGCTTTGGTGCTGCGCCGCTACAAGCGCGTGTTGCAACAGCGCAACAAGTGGCTCAAGGAGTTCAAACAGAATGGCGCTGCGGTTGGCGGCGAAGACTTGTTCCGTGTGCTGACGCAACAGCTGATTGAACTTGGTGCAAAGCTTTGGGCGGCGCGAATTGCACTTTCGAAAGAAGTCTCGGAAATTATCACGCGGTACTATCGCAAGCTTTCGGGCGGGGTGGATGAAATCACTTGCGCTTACAAGAGCTCGATTCTGAAATCGCTTGATGCGCTAGATGCGGCGGACCCGCTGTCGGATGAGATGATGGATGAAATTCCATCGGGCGCGACGGGTGCTGCTGAAGGTGTTGCTGGAATTGCTTGCGGGGAGTGCGCGGAATGTTCTGCGGACGGTTCTGGGAATGTCGCCGGGAGCGCGGCGGATGGCTCGGATGCGGTAAGCGAGGAAATGCTGCGGAATGCGTTTGCGCGAAAGCTCGCGGATTTGGAATTCGTAGAACGCTTGCAGGGAATGACAATGGCGGGGCCGCACCGAGATGATTTGGCTCTGTGTGCGTCAGGTTACGAGATGCGTTCTGTCGGGTCGCAGGGGCAATGCCGCTCAGCGGCGGTCGCGATGCGATTTGCGGCGGTTGATGTGGCGTCTCGCTACCTGACAAAGCCGATTCTGCTTTTGGACGATATTTTCGCCGAGCTCGATGTGAACCGCCGTGATGCGGTCGCTTCGCTCATTCGCGAAAAGCAGTGCCAGGTTGTAATTGCTACGCCGCAGGCGGAAGATTTGCCGTTTAAAGCGGACTCGATGATTGAATTGAAGATTTAAAAAAAACGCGCAACTGGGTTGCGCGTTTTTTGCACTAGGGCTTTTTACTCCCTCTTATAATTATTTGTTCTTCAAGAGGTCGCGAATTTCGGTGAGGAGCTTTTCTTCGGCGCTCGGTGCCGGAGGTGCTGCCGGAGCTGCGGCTGCTTCAGCTTCTTTCTTCTTGCGCATGTTCTGCATGAAA
>JAEEGJ010008182.1_pt1 | contig 29071 bp, 28 predicted proteins | sample 8958761 | NCBI WGS metagenome assembly JAEEGJ01 (sample SAMN16246546, study PRJNA631951) | gut metagenome | biome: gut microbiome; feature: rumen; material: RS-attached | host: Bos | place: Iran: Karaj | collected 2018-10
CCGGAACATTCTCGGTACCTGCCCGCTTTCCTCTCTCCTGGGCGCCGCCCTCAATCAGGTTACTGAGCTTGATGCCCTTCTTAGCATAAAGGAATCCGGTTCCCTTCGGCCCGTGGAACTTATGTCCGGATGCCGATAAAAGATCGATATTCTGCTCGACGACATTGATCGGAAGATGTCCGATCGCCTGTACCGCATCCGTATGGAAAAGCACTTTTTTCCCGCGGCAGATCTTTCCTATCTCAGCGATTGGCTGGATGGTGCCGATCTCGTTATTTGCGTACATGATCGTGACCAGTGCGGTCTTATCCGTGATCGCAGCTTCTACTTCCTCCGGACGGACAAGTCCGTCTTCGTGGACATCGAGAAGCGTGATCTCAAAGCCTTCTTTTGCCAGCTTATCGAGAGTATGGAGTACCGCATGGTGCTCAAACTTCGTCGAGATAATGTGGTTTTTTCCCTGTGCTTTTCCGAGGAGAGCCACGGAACGGATCGCCTGGTTGTCCGCTTCGGATCCGCCGGATGTAAAGAGGATCTCACGGGGCTCGGCACCGATCACGGAGGCGACTGTCTCTCTTGCGAGCTCGAGCTCTTCCTTCGCTTTCTGGCCAAATCGGTACAAGCTCGACGGATTACCATATGTATCATTCATCAGTGAGATCATCTTATCAATAGAAGCCTGACTCATTTTCGTTGTCGCTGCATTATCTGCGTAGATCATATAAACTCCTTTTATTCACGTGCGCACATTTCCTCCGCACGCGCCTTTCTTATTGCTTACACATTTTATTACCTATTCACCCATCATGTCAATAGGTAATTAGGACTTGATTTACCTATTTACCTTGCGGTATACTAGGTGAAGTATCACAAATGACTAGGAAGGAGCTTTTCTATGATTTCTACTAAAGGACGTTATGCTCTTCGCGTCATGATCGATCTGGCCGAGCACAGTGACGGAAGTTATATACCTCTTAAAGATATTGCCGAGCGCCAGGAGATCTCGAAGAAGTATCTGGAGATCATCGTTAAAGACATGGTCAGCGGGAATCTTCTGAAGGGTGCCAGCGGCAAGGGCGGCGGCTATAAGCTCGTACGCGAACCGGAAGAATATACTGTCGGTGAGATCCTCGAGCTTATGGAAGGATCCATGAACTCCGTGGCATGTCTTTCCGACAAGGGCTTCTCCTGCCCGAGAAAAGAATCCTGCCAGACACTTCCTCTATGGGAAGAATACGATAATATGGTCCACGACTATTTCTACGGAAAGACGCTGAAAGATCTCTATGCTCCGGCGCCGAAGAAGACTAAGAAGAAAAAGTGATCCAATCGAAAAGCACTGATACAGGTGCTTTTCGCGAAGAATAATCAAGTGATTTCAGAAAGATCTGTTTGCCATCTGCAACAGATCTTTTTTTCGTCTCGTCATATATGTAGAGGCGAAAAGAAAGCCTCCTTCACAAAAAAACGGAAAACACAGAAAGTGCTTTTCCCGAAAATAAAGGAGAAAGAAAAATGAAAACGAAAAGAATGATGGCGGCATTACTTACCTCTTCACTTCTGCTTTCGATGGCAGGATGCGCAAAGAAAGAAAAAGATCCGAAAGAAACGAAGGATCCGACGAAGCCATCCGATATACAGACCGTAGACCGGCCTTCTGATCAGACGGCGATCTTCGAACTGACGAATGTCCGGGATCAGGATCCGGCATCTCTGAATATAAAGGAAATTAAGCAGGCTTATTCCAAGTTCGTATTCGGAGTTATGAAGAGATGCCTGAAAGTGGCAAACGGAAATAACGTCATGATCTCTTCCGATTCGATCCTCTTCGCGCTTGAGATGGCCGCTTCCGGAGCCGACGGTGACACACTTGATCAGATGCTTCAGACCATGATGCCGGGCGTAGATAATCAGGTCGGTTTCCAGTACGCGCTCGACCGTATGAAGGATCTTCAGAGCGATAAACTCTCGATTGCCAACTCCGCTTGGATCAATAAGGATCTCGGCGGCCTGATCTATGACGACTACCTCTCTTTCGTAAAAGGAAATTTCGATGCAGAAATTCAGAACATCAAGTTTGATGATAGTGCGGTTGCTACCATCAATAACTGGGTCTGCGAGAAGACCGATGGCATGATCGAGAAAATTATCGATGACGTCCAGGGCAACAGCCTGATGATGCTGATCAACGCAATCACCTTCGATGCCAAGTGGGCTGAGCCTTTTGAAGAGCATAGAGTCAATGATGGCGAGTTTACCACGCATGACGGAACGACACAGAATGTAACCTTCCTCAATGGAGGAGACGACGCGAAGTATCTCCACTCCGACAGCATGCAGGGCATTATGAAGTACTACGAAGACGGAGATTATGCTTTCGTGACACTCCTTCCGGATGACGAGAGTGTCGACATTAACGACTTCATGCAGAATCTGTCGGAAGACGAATACTGGGATTTCTGGGAAAGCCGGAATGAACACGGCAACTATAATCTCATCTATAAGTTCCCGGAATTTAAGAGCGAGTACGGCACTGAGCTCGGACCTATTCTCAAAGATATGGGTATGGAAGATGCCTTTGAACCCGGCAAAGCCGACTTCAGCAACCTGGGCAATTTCAGCTTCTACATCGGCAAAGTTATCCATAAGACATATATCGACGTGAACCGCGCCGGCACCCGCGCAGCAGCGGTTACTGTAATTGATATTAAGGCCGGATCCGCGATGGCTCCGGATGAGACCCGCTACGTCATGTGCGATCGTCCGTTTGCCTACGCGATCGTCGATACCACGACCGGGCTTCCGGTATTCCTCGGAACCGTCGAATCAGTTAATTAAGCCAGTTCCCGCAAATGCATCAGGGAAGACCTCCATTCATTTGCATAGCCCCTTCATGAAAAACTTCAGCAGACGTTCCTTATAATCCGGCGCAGTATCGAAGGCCGCATGTCCGTATCCGTCGTACATGAAGAATTCGAAATCTTCACGCCCGGACAGCCGTGAGATGACCTCCTCTGAAGGTTTTACGCCGAGTACTGCATCGTCGTTTGCGCCTAGAAGAAGTACTGGACAGGAGATCTCTGAAAGACGGTCAAGAACATCGAATCCTTCTGTTCCCTTCGCCTGTATGACGAATCTGCTGAGATCCTCATCAGTCACCGTCTTCGACATCATGACAAAGACTTCCTTATAAGCCTCATACATCTCTTTCGGATAAAGCGCCTGTGCGAATACCTGATAAAGTGCAGCAGCGTCCTTCTTTTCCGCCAGTGCGACCCAGGAAGAAAGCTCGGAGAAATCCTCTCCGCACACTCTTGCCGCCGACGATCCAAGGGCCAGTTTCGCGACCAGATCGGGTGCGGTAATAGCAATCGTCATGGCGATCATTCCGCCCTGCGATGCGCCGAAGAGATAGATGTTCTTAAGGTCCAGAGCGCGCAGCACGGATACCGTATCTTCCGCCATATCCGCGACTGTATACGGCTCCGGCATGTCGAGCCTTCTGTCCAGCACATAGATCGTAAAGTCATCTGTCATTGGTGCATATGCTTCCTTGATCGCGTGCGCGGACTTCATCACACTGATCACGCTAAGTCCGGGAAGAATAACCATCGTCTTCTTACCGGTTCCGAATGAAAAGTACTCCATCTCACAGGAATCTGTCTTTATTCTTTTGATCTCATTTGCCATTCTTTCTTCCTTTCAAAAAGCACCGCCACTTACCGTTCGCGGTGCCTTTTCGCCTATTTTCCGGGGCAGGATCAGAATCAGAAATTGTGCCCGTTCCAGCCCCAGTCACTGACCGGATGATACGACACGTACACTGCATTACCGGGAATGCCGAACTTCTGCTCGAGCATCGCGCAGATCGCACCGGTCATCATGTTATAAAGATCCGAAGAAGCATTTCCGAGAAGGCTTACTGCAATATAAGCGCCCTTTTCGAGTTTTTCTCCGCCGAACCACAGGTCATAGCTGTCATCGATCCCCACCATCAGGTAGGACTCCGGTTTGTTTAAAATCGAGATCATTCTGCCGAGCTCGGTCTTGAGATCTTCCTTCTGCTCGGAAGAAAGTGAAACAGTCAGCTTTGCATCGATATAAGGCATAGTAAAAAGCACTCCTTCGTTTTTGGTTTATTATACCATTCCGAAAAAGTGCTTTTGTAAACGAATTCGCTCTATTCCGAAAAGGTATCCGTCAAAAGTCAAGCGTGGAAGTCTTCAACGATCTGTGATATTATTATCGACGGAAGCTTAGCTCAGCGGGAGAGCATTCCCTTCACAGGGGAGGGGCCATGGGTTCGAACCCCATAGTTTCCACCAATCAAAAGATCCTGAAAGCACGGATACAGAATGCTTTCAGGATCTTCTCATTTTAGATTGTTTCGCACACAAGGACTGCGTCGTCCTCCTGTATATACATATCGTATATACAAAATAATAAGATGTTTCAAGGACAGCCCGATTTCACTTCGGAAGATCCTCATCAAGGATTCCGTAGTTCACTCTTTGCCCATGGCTGTACAGGGAATAATCCGGGAAGAGTTCCATATTGTAGATGATGAGTTTTCCTTCCTCCTCCATCGTGTATTCGATCTTCAGAAGCCCATCACTGAGATAATGGAGCGAACAGGAGAAATCTGCGATTCTCTTCTCTTCTTTGGCTCTGTCAGTATTGAAGTGAACATAATCCAGAAGATATTCCTTATAGAGAGAAGCCACATCATCGACGGCAATGACCTTGTCGATAGAATCCCCTTTTTCAAGTGACGCAAAATCGGATAACTTGTGGACTTTTCCGATAACTATTCCGTACCCGACCGGCGTGACGCACCCATTCAGGCGGTAATCGAAAAACAGATACAGATGGTTTCCTTTTTCGGTTTCGTAGACCATATAGTAATTGTCATCATCTTTTCTCCGGATCGCGCCTGTCGGAAATCTACCCATCAGTTCTCTTGTACTGTTAAAGATAAGATCCTGCTCCGGGCCCCAGTAGGAATTCCCTGAAAAACCGACCAGTTCGCCGTTTTCGAACAGCATGTCCTTCTCACTATATGTTGGCGCCTTCGGGAAAGCACGGCCCTCGGGAAGCGAGTCTCTGCGAAGAGCATAGGCGTAGTAGTGATTGTCCACTATCATATATGCAGTGTACTTGGTGTACTTCGCAAGCTCATCATCGGAGAAATCCTTAAGGATAAAGAATCCCGTGGGTTTCCCGTCTTCACCAGGTCTATATGCATCATAGGCCACAGAGACAGTCATTAGGAACCGTCCACCTTCATCTTCGCCCCAGGCACTTAAGTAAGCAAGATCCGTCTCATTCTCGCAGGATACATATACCGCCATAATAGAGTTTTTCGAGAAGAACTTCTCATCATGTCCGGATTCCGCAGAAGTCGCTTCCAGGAACGATAGATACCCGAGTAAGGATTGCTCCAGTGTCAGATCGTCTTTATAGCGCTCCATAAAAGAATCCAGTTCTTCCCTCGTATCGAATCTATAGATCGGAAGATACCGTGCATGACTTAACGTCAGCATGTCATGGTTCAGGCTTTCGCTCAAGAAAGATGCCATCTCTGAGGTTGCACCATCGTCCTCCTCACCCACGCATACTACGCTGGAACCGGGGACTGCCATGGCATCGACACCGGATCTGTCTACAGCAGTGCTCTCTTTCTCTGTCGGCGTTACTTCTTCACTCATACTTGGTTCTAAAGAAGGTGTCTCTGTTACCTCAACCGATGATGTTGTCTCAGTTTCCGGAGTATTCAAGTCTTTCTTTTTCTTCGGATTCGTCAGGAAAAGCACTGATACCGCAATACAGATCAGAAGCAGTGAGACTACGATCCAAAATGCCGGTTTCCGGTAATTCAGTACATTCTTAACGCGCTGCTTGACACCGACCTCCCCAAAAGCAAGAGGACAGGCGGCGATCGTCATTCTTCTGACACTGCAGTTCAGAAGGGCCTGAGAATACTCGGCGATCCGGTGCTTTTCCATATTTCGGATGACTCGCTCATCACATGCCATCTCAATATCCCGGCAAAGAAGGATATATGCGATCCAGCATAAAGGATGAAACCAGTAAACCGTGAGGATCAGAAACCCCAGCGGTTTCCACCAATGATCCCTGCGATGGATGTGTGATTTCTCATGAGCGATCACATGCGAAAGAGTCTCTTCTCCGATCGAAGAAGGCACATAGATGACAGGGCGGAAGAACCCGAAAATAAAGGGCGACTCCACTTCATCGCAGGATCTGATATTCTCCTTTACTGGAACCGATACCGCGACTTTTCGTCTCAATCTCAAAATACTGATTACGGCATACCCGAATAGAGCTATGGCACCTACGGCCCATACGCGGCATGCTACCGAGATAATCGACTGCATCGTATTCGTTTGGTCGGACCGTTCTGATGAGCGAACCGGGGAAACTGTTCTTTCGATTACAGGATTGATCATACGATCGATGTATGGAACACCGCTTTGCACCTGCGGCTTTTCCATCGAGACGATCTGTTGCGGAACCGGCTCACTACTCGGGATAAGACTTATATTGCTTGAAAAAGAGATCGGACAGAGCAGGCGGATACCGACCATGGCCCAGAGTACACAGGGAAACCACTTCGGAGCTCTGCGGAAGATCAGCCTGACCACGATCACTGCCAGGATCAGCCAACCGGCCGTAATGCTTAAGTTCAGGACTTTAATGAACAGCGCTTCCATCTTATTTCCCTCGCTTAAACATATCGATCATCTGCTGGATCTGCTCTGCCTCCTCCGGAGTCAGTTCTTTTCGCGAGACAAAGGCAGCAACAAAGGCCGGAAGCGAACCCTGATAGGCGCTTTCCACAATCTGTTCGCTCTTTCGGGAATAAAAATCCTCGCGGGAGATCTTCGACGACACGATGCCGTCGATATTCTGAAGGAGTCCTTTGTCACAGAGTTTGCGAAGGACAGTATATGTAGTTGTCTTTTTCCAACTGAATTCTTTCTCGCAGAGCTTCACCAGATCACCTGAAGCAACCGGCTCGTGTGCCCACACAATATCAGCAAAACGTTCCTGAACAGCACCCAGTTCAACATCCATAAGACAAACTCCTTTATTGGTCTATTAGGATAGACCATCTATTCGTAGTCTATTCGAATAGACCGGATTTGTCAATATGCCTTTTCTGGTTATCAGATCTGCTCGTCAGGATCCACATCGGAGTACTTCAGTTCCTGCATCTTCGCAGTTACACGTGTTCCCTTCTCAACGGAGTTAACGAGGAATGTGTTACCTCCGACTACGACATCGTCGCCAATGACGGTCTCACCGCCGAGGATCGATGCGCCGGAATAGATCGTGACATTATTACCAATCGTCGGATGGCGCTTCTTCCCGCTTAGTTTCTGTCCGCCTCTGGTCGACAGACCGCCGAGTGTCACGCCCTGATAGATTTTGACGTGCTCGCCGATGATAGTCGTCTCACCGATAACGATACCTGTACCATGATCGATAAAGAAGTACTTGCCGATCGTGGCGCCAGGATGGATGTCGATACCCGTGATGCTGTGCGCATGCTCAGTCATCATGCGGGGGATCATCGGAACATTCAGAAGAGTCAGTTCATGGGCGATACGGTACACAGAGATCGCATAGAGTCCGGGATAGGAAAGGACGATCTCCGCCTTGCTCTTCGCCGCCGGATCTCCCTCTAATGCCGCATCGATATCCGTCTCGAGGATCGCTCGGATCTCCGGGATCTTCTTCATGAATGAGAGCGTGATGGTCTTGGCCTTCTCATCGAGCTCCGCCTCCGGGACACACTCGTTATTCTCGTTATACTTAAGAACGATCGATATCTGCTTCTTAAGGTGATAGATGACATCCTCGATCGTGGCCGACATGTTATTCTTCAGGCTGTAGACCTTATACACCTTGTCGCTGTAGAAACCCGGGTACAGGATCTTCAGAAGTTTTTCCATCACATCGATGACCGCCGCCTTATCCGGCTGGTTATGAATGTCGATCTGGTTGACTGTTCTGTCATCTTCGTAATCATTTATGATCAGATCTACGACTTCACCGATCTTCGGATCAATATACTGTCCCATGGAAAACTCCTTCTATCTTCTCCGCCATTGAAGCGGTGCTTTTCTATTACATAGAATATCACTTTTACTACTATTCGTCATAGGGTTATGCTATAATTTCCCTAACATGGAAAATTTCGTGATTTTGCAATAAGCGGAGATCCTTCTTCGCTGCTTCTTCACGGAAGAACTTCAGGGGTGGAGTTTATTTCCGTGCCGGAGAGGGTAATATCGCGGGTGTCGGAAGTTTTGGCGCCGCAAGTATGGAGTAAATAGATCATGTCCTTTACTGAACTGACCTTTGTGTTCTTTCTCCTGCCTTTGACCGTCATTTCCGCACTCGCGCTAAAGTGGCTGAAAAGCTCGAAGATCAAGAACATCATTATGCTGGTCCTGAGTGTCGGGATCTTTGCTTACTACAGCTGGAAGCTGCTTGCTGTCTTTGCTGTCTTCATCGTTCTCGTCTACCTGGTGGGACAGCTGGTTTACACCGCCAGATCAGAAGACAGTTCGAAAAAGCGATGGATGATCATCGGAGTTTCCGCACTCGTTTTCACACTTTTCTACAGTAAATACTTCCCCGCGATCATCTCCTGGTGGAATGGTTTCCATGTCGTCAGGCTGAACTATGTATCGATCATCCCGATCGCCGGCATCTCTTTTATCACATTCTCTGCTATCTCCTACATCGTCGATATCTATCGCGGAGATGCGACTCCCGGTCCTTTTACAGATGCGGCACTCTTCATCTCCTTCTTCCCGAAGTTTGTCTCCGGCCCGATCGTTCTGTGGAAGGACTTTCAGAAAGAACTGACGAAGACCCGTTACAGTGTCGAGAAGATCAGTTCGGGACTGAACCGCATCATCATCGGCTATGCCAAGAAGCTTCTGATCGCGGACACTCTCGGCGCACACATCGCATTCATCCAGACGAGGATCCCCACAGGTATGGATCTTAAAACGGCCTGGATCATCGCAATCGCCTATTTCTTCGAGATCTACTATGACTTTTCCGGATACTCGGATATCGCTATCGGTCTTTGCGACCTGTTCGGTTTTGATATCAAGGACAACTTCAACTTCCCGTACATTTCCCGCTCGATCACGGAATTCTGGCGCAGATGGCACATCTCGCTCGGCACATGGTTCCGCGAATATGTTTATATCCCGCTCGGCGGAAACCGTACCGGAAATGTTTACGGCAACCTGTTTATCGTATTCATCCTTACCGGCATATGGCACGGCGCTAACTACACATTCATTCTCTGGGGTTTAGCGCATGGTATCCTGATCGTCATCGAGCGTGCCGTCCGTGACAAGTCCTGGTACCGGAAAATCCCTTCATTCTTTAAGTGGGCCTTCACCATGTTCTATGTTTTCCTTGCATGGATCCTGTTCATGTCCCCGAATATCAGTTCCGCAGGATCGTTCTACCGTTCTCTGGTCATTGAAACACAGAACCCTCTTCAGTTCACCTGGAGATATTTCGCCACCAAGAGGATCATCCTGATCCTTCTCATTGCCGGCATCGGTTCCCTGCTCGGACTGGTTGAGTTTAAGAAAGGCCTTAAGGAAAAGATCACCTCCTTCCTTAATAAGCCGTATATCGTCTGGGCCAAGTACATCCTGCTTCTGGCTCTCTTTATCCTCGACATACTGTTCATGGTTAATTCCAGTTACAGTCCATTTATCTACGCGCAGTTCTAAAGGAGAAGATTATGAAAAAAGCTCTTGATTATCTTTACATACTTCTTTTCCTCGGCCTGCTTCTGATCCCCGTGATCTATTTGAACAGGAAACCCTATGCCGTTTCCGACCTGGATAACCGCGTGCTTGCTTATGCTCCGGAGATCGGAGAGGAAAACTTCCCCGCCAAGTTTGAAACTTACCTCAAGGACCGTATCGGTTTCCGTACGGAGATGATCACTTCCTATCTGGTATTCAATGACACCGTTACCGGCTATCTCGACCATCCGCTCTATGAGAACGGCAAAGACGGCTATGTCTTCTTCGGCATGCATAACGTGATCCAGTACGATGACTTCCATAAGACCTACGCCGAATTCGTCAAGCGGATGCAGGACTACTGTGAATCCCGCGGTATCAGTTTCTACTTTGCCTTCGAGCCGGAAAAGACCTCCGTCTTAAGGCAGTATGTTCCGGACGGCGTGAACTATGACGATTCCTGGGTCGACCAGATGTTCTCCTACATGGAGGAGATGGGCGTTCACTGCATCAACAACACGCAGGTGCTCACGGAGAAGAGCAAGACCGAGCAGGTCTTTAACGTCAAGTACGATGCCGGTCACTGGAATGACCTCGGCTGCTTCTATGCCACCAATAACATCCTGAGCCGGATCCATGAGGATTATCCGCAGATCACAGAGCTCTCGAAGGATGAATTCGACATCACCACCGAGACCGCCCGGTATCTTCCCACCTCCCGTGTCGAAGTAAACGAAGAGGTGCCGAAGTTCACCCTGAAAACAAGCTGGGATAACGCAAGCTCCCGTTACCTTGAAGGTTTGAATCTGGACCCGGATTACAAGCATTTCCACTACCTGATCAGTGATTCCGAAGATGCAAAAGCACTGCCGAAGCTCCTTATGTTCCAGGGCAGTTACTATAACGGAAGAACGCAGTATTTCGTCAGCCGCACAAGCGGATACGTCGGCATCCACAACTACCAGAATGTCCTCGATCTTGATTACTACATCAATGCATTTGACCCGGATATAGTGCTTTTCGAGGCGACGGAATATACTTTCCGCGACCTGTACTTTGACCACTATGCCATGAAGGAAAGGACTTTCAATCCGCCGCTGGCCGATGCACGTGAAGAGACTCCAGTCAGCGAACAGCTCGAGGCCGTCCGGGCTTCCGCAGAACACATGGACGAGAAGAATCTTTTTGTTCTGAAATATGACGGACTGGAAAAAGTCTTTCTGGATAACGACGGACTGCGGTCGGGACGATACTTCTATCTTCTTGCCGGAAACCGCATCATCGACCTTAAGAAAGATGAATATGGTTATTACAGCACCATGCTTGATTCCTCAACGGATCTTTCCTCGGCTGAGCTGATTGCAGTCGGCTACGATGGCAAGGCCCGACTCTATCCTCTTTCCGTACAGAGCGCGCATTTCCTCCAGAACGGTCTTACCGAATCCACTTCAGGGATCAGGAAGATCGAAGATCCTCTGATGTACGTCGAGAAGCTCGGTATCTTAAACGACGCCATGGAGTTCACTACCGAGGTCGAGGACAATGAGTTCAACTCCATCGAGATCCAGCTGATCAGCCTCGATTCAAGAGAGTATTACGGCACCCTGTATTCATCTTCGTCCACCGGGGAGAATTCCGGCCTGATTCTGATGAACGAACCTACAGGCTGGTACCGGCTCCGCCTGAAGGCCAACTCCTCAGAGCAGGATGAATTCATCGAATACATCACATTCCTTCAGGGCGGCGAGTACTATGCCTACTCATTTAACCTGAACAAGCTTGCCAAAACACATATCGTAATCAGTGAATTCCGTGTCTACGGACCGGGTGCTGCGATCCCCTTTGAACAGTCGATCCTGAGTGATCCGGCACTGTCTGAACGGACATCGGCGGAAAACGGGACCCTCTTCTTTACCACAGACGTCGAGGATAACGCATTCAGCAGCGTGATCCTTAGCTTAATGGGTGAGGAATCCGAGGTCACTGAGATTGCCCGTGCAACTGCGCCGGGTACATATAAGGGCTACTACTGCCACTTTTCCCCGAGCGGAGAATACCGGATCAAGCTCAGAGGAAACTCCAATCTTCAGGATGAATATGCCTATTACTACTGCGAACTCGATCAGTCCGCACTGTATGAATATTCCTTTGAAGTCGTTGAGAAGGACACACAGAATATCGTGATCCGGGATCTGCAGTTCAAACAGATCCGCGAGTGACCGGTTCTTCTTCCTTTTCTTCCGGCTTCTCTTCCTCTTCCCTCTCATGGGTGAGGTTCCAGTACCAGCGGAAGACGGCCATGCCGATAATGATCACATAACCGCAGATGCTGAGATGCGCCGGGATCTCGGAAAAGAAGATCAGTCCTAAGATCGCGGAAAAGACGACCTGTGTGTTATCGAAGACGCCGATCTTTCTTGCCGGCGCGAACTTATATGCAGATGTGATGGAGAACTGTGCGATCGCGGCAAAGATTCCGGCAGAGACCAGACACAGCAGCTGCCAGGGCTCCATGATCTTGAAGTCGAAGATCATGAACGGCAGAGACAGAAGACACGAGAACAGCGAGAAGCAGAGGACAATGATCGACGTCCTCTCTTTTCTTTTTCCGAGAAGACGGACGAAAGAATACGCGATACCGGCACCGGCACCGCCCCAGACACCGGCCAGTGCGGGGATCATGGAGACGTCAGCGGAAGGACGCGCGATCAGGAGCACTCCCGAGAACGCAACGGCCGTGGTCATGATGTCGATCTTCGTCGGCTTTTCCTTCATGATCGGGATCGATGCGAGGATCGCGAAAAACGGCGAAAGCTTATTGAGCATATTGGCATCTGCCAGCGGAAGATGGTCGATCGCGTAGAAGTTACACAGAAGTCCCGTCGTACCGAAAAGGCAGCGGAGGAATACGTACTTGCCGTTTCCCTTTTTCATCCTGAACTTATCTTCGGACCGGACAAGGGTGAAAGCGGCGATCAGTGCGGCAAAGGCATTACGGAAGAAGGCTTTTTCCATCGTGGGCACATCGCCGGAGAGTTTGACGAAAAAGGTCATCAGGGCAAAGCCCATCGCGGCCACCAGTATGCAGGCGATTCCTTTTGCATCCGAACTCTTCAGTTTCATTAATTTGTCATATCCTTCTTTCTTATTTCCCCCACATTTTATATTTGCGTCCCCTAGATGTAAACCATAAGTGTTATAATCAATGTGAACGAAAAATGATAAAGGAGAACGACCATGAATGGACTTTATGAATCCGGTGAGGATTATCTCGAGACGATCCTGATCCTGAAGAAGCGTAACGGTAACGTACGTTCCATCGACATTGCTCGTGAGATGGACCTGTCCAAGCCCAGTGTCAGCCGTGCCATGGGCATCCTGAGGAACAAGGGATTCATTACCGTTGGAGAAGATGGTGAGATCATCCTGACTGACGACGGCAAGAAGATCGCCAAGAGCATCTATGAGCGCCACCGTATCCTGACGGAAGCTCTGGTCATGCTCGGCGTCGATGAAGAGACCGCCGCTGCCGATGCCTGCCGTATCGAGCACGACATCAGCGACAAGTCTTTCAATAAGATCAAGAAGCATGTAAAAGACGCTAAAAAATCATGATTGTTATTTTCCCCCATATAATGTTATAATGGTGAACGATTGTGAGTCGCACCCAGGTAAATCATCGCGTCTCGCAAGAGTAAAAAGCAAAAAGAGTTAAAGGAAAGTGGAGGGTTTCACACCATGAGAAAAAAGATTCTTAGCGTATTTTCTGTACTTGTCTGCGTTGTAATGCTTGTTGGCTGCGGCAAGAAGACACTGGAGAAGAAGGTCAGCTCTTCTGAACTGAAGCAGATGAACGAGCAGGCTTCGGCCATGATCGCAAACAATTCCGAATTCAAGGATTGCAAGATCGAGATCAACGGCAACGATCTGGTATACAAGTACTGGTTCAGCTTCGAGCTCAGCGATGCTCAGGTTTCTGCTCTGGAGAAGAGTGCAAGCTCCCTGGAGAGCCAGGCAAAGACTCTGAAGAGTCAGCTCGAGAAGAACTACAACCTCAGCAATATCACAGTTTCTTACATTTACTATGATGTAAATGATAAGGAAGTTTTCAAGGCTGGCGTTTAATAGTTCATTAACTATAAAGTGATTCCACGGGGACCATCTCAGAAATGAGATGGTCCTTTTTTATGGTATACTTATAATTAATTGTTCACGATATATCGTGGCATTGGGTAAATCAGGAGGGTGCACTATGAGAAAGAGATTAACTGCTATCTTCTTCGCGCTGCTCTGCGTCTTTATGCTGGCCGGATGCAAGAAGAAGACACTGGAAGCCAAGATCAAGAAAGAAGATATTCAGAAGCTGAATGATCAGGCATATGAGCTGTATGTAAAGCCGAATCCTCTGATCCGTGATTATCACGTTGAGGTGGAGGGCAATACTATTTACTATAAGGCCTATTTCGCAGCAAAACTGAGTGATGCACAGGTTCTTGAGATCAAGGCCAGCGGAATAGATCTGGTCAACACGATCTTTCAGGTAAAAGATGGTATTGAGAAGACATGCGGTGTACGACCGGAGACGATCTCGTATATATTCTACGACGTGGATGGCAATGTCATTCATGAGGTATCAGCTTAACAGAACCGAGGTTACTATATGAGAAAAAAACTGATTGCACTTGTATCTGTTCTTCTCTGCGCATCGATGCTTTTCGGATGCGGAAAGAAGAAGAAAACTCTGGAGAAGGAGATCACCGAGGATGAACTGAAGTTGCTGAATACGCAGTATTATCTTTCCACGGTGAAGGACGGTTCCGACTTCAAGAGCGTGAAATTTGAGATCGAGGACAATCATCTGATCTACAAGTACTGGTTCGCAAAGGCTGTCTCGGACGAGGATGTTCTGGGCATGCAGATGAACGGACTTGTCGTTAAGACCGAGATCGAGAAGGTCAAGGACGGCTTCGAGAAAGACTTCGGTATCCGTCCGGAGCTGATCTCCTACATCTACTACGATCCGGACGGCAAGGAACTCTTCCGCGTCGAGAACTGATCTTTCAGTAGATCCTGAATAAGAAAAAGCAAGCACCGTTTCTGCAAAGGAGCGGTGCTTTTTCATACGTGATATAATAATTTCGGATTGGGTGTGACGTTTTCCGTTTAAATGTTGATTACTTAAGTGAGAAGGAAAACCTGTCGAAAGGCTTGGAGTTAACCATGGATGATTCTGCAATCGTAGATCTTTATCTAGACCGGAGTGAGAGTGCGATCTCCCGTACTTCCGAGAAGTACGGCGCCCGTCTGCGCAATGTTTCCTACGGGATCACATCTTCCCGCGAGACCTCGGAAGAGTGCGAGAATGACACCTACATGGAAGCATGGAACCGGATCCCTCCGCATGAGCCGAGGACCTATCTTCTGCCCTTCCTGATCCGCATCATCCGAGCGGTCTCGATCAACCGCTGCGTCAGTGACACACGCCTGAAGCGCAAGGCGGACATCTATGAGCTGACCACTGAGATGGAAAGCTGCATCCCTTCTTCCCTTTCCGTGGAAAAAGAACTCGAAGGCAAGCTTCTTGCCGAGGCCATCAGCCGTTTCCTTCACGAACAGTCCGAAGAAAAGTGTACGTTCTTCATGCGGAGATACTTCTATCTCGACTCCGCCGCGTCGATCGCAAGACGCTACGGCTGCAAGGAGAGCAAAGTGAGAATGACACTGATGCGCATGAGATCCGATCTCAAGGCGTACCTCGAAAAGGAAGAGATCGTATGAACGGAAAAGACCTACTCGACATCATGTCTCAGGTCGACGATGACCTGATTCTCAAGACAGAAATACCTCTGGAGAAAAAGGATTCTCCCATTACCGCTGTTCCCGTCCGAAAAGCACCGGTCCGCAGGGTCTATGCCGGTGTCGCCGCCGGAATCTGCGCGGCCCTGATCGCCGTCATCGGCTTTGCCGCCTGGAAGACCAACGGTTTCGGTCTTCTGAAGAAGCGCACGGAGAATACTGACGTGACGAATGTCCCGGATACGTCCGGCTCCGATACCGAACTGACTACCACGCCTCCGGACACGACCGGCTACTACACGACCTCGGAAGAGCCTCCGGTCACTACACTTCCGCCACCGACTACTGAGGAACCGCCTGTGTCAACGCTCCCCCCGGACACATCCGCAGAGCCGACAAGCTCTTCTGACGAGATCGATCAGGATCAGGTCCTCTACGCACCGGATATAAAGACCGGAAGCGTTCCCGATGATTCAGAGAGTCCTGCAACCGACGAGATCCAGATGCCGGCTTCTCTTGAAGAAGAAATCGCCAAGCCTGAGAACAGAGACAGGTATTTTGCGGTAAGTATCAATATCTCCCACTTCGCATGCGTGGATGAATACCTGTCCGGACATAAACCTTATACTCCGGAAGAAGAGCTTGTAGAAAAGTATGCCGATGAGATCCGCGCGGAGGTTTCCGAAGAGATGGATCGTCTCACAGGCCTGGGATATGACATCTATCTGCTTCCTTCCTACGAGAATGAAGAAGATCCTTGCTATGTCTTCGATGGTCCTGACAATGAATACCGTTATCATATCTATTACGGTTATAGCGTATCCGGTTACATGACCGGCGAGCAGCTGACCTCTTTCCAGACGAATTCTGCATATGGCTACCGCTTTACCTGGGATTCGAAGGAAACACACATCGATAAGAGCGAAATATAGGATCTCTGAGAGCTCCGCCAGGTCCTCTGACGGACAGATATTGAATTGAAAAATCCCTCCCCGTATGATACCTTGAAATCAGTTAATTACGTGGAGGGATCTTCTATGTCTAACCCGGGTATTCTCTTTCGAATCGCAGATAACAGCAGAAAGCAATTTATCCAGAACTGTATCCAGTTCGACAAGCCGCGTCTGGACGCCGCGGTCTATCCGGAAGGTCTGAAAGTCGAGTCGGATCTCCCCTATGCCGAAGGTATTTCTCTTCCTTCCCCGCTGGCACCGGATTCCGCCTCTGAAGGAAACCCGCTCTGCTGCTCCGACAGAACTCTCGACATCTACACGCCCGAGAACGCAAAGCCGGGAGAGATCTTCCTTCTCATCCACGGCGGTGCTTTTGTATACGGATGCAAGGAATTAGATAAAGACTTCGGTATTCATCTGGCACTTAAGTCCGGCATCACGGTTGCCAACATCAACTACCGGCTCCTTCCCGGAACCGACATGCAGGGCGAGATCACTGACATCTTCCTCGCCATTTCTTTCCTATGTGAAAAGGGCTTTTCCACGTTCCATACTGTCGGCGATTCCGCAGGCGGATACCTCTGCCTCCTGACCGCGATCCTGATGAATTCGAAGGACGCCAGGACCCAGTGCGGCATCACGGATTTCAATTACGATATCACATGCAAAAGCACCAGTCCGATCTGCGGTGATCACAAGGAGAGCCGAAAGCAGTTCGCAGGCATCTATTTCGATCCGGGCAGGAAGCTTCCGTCCTTTATCTTCGATCTTGCCGAAGCAGCGGAGAAATTCGGCTGTCCGCCGGTCGTTCTGACCACGGGAGACCAGGACATGATGCTGAACCAGAACGAGCTTCTGGAGAAGCGTCTCCGGAAGCTCGGAATTCCTGTTGAATATTATTGTGCGGAGTCTACTGAAGACCGCCCGATGCACCACGTCTATGCCATCGCCCATCCGACCTGGCCGGAAGGAATCAAGACCATCGAGATGACCATCGCAAACGCAAACAGATAATAACTATCTGCTTTCAGTCAGGCGGTCGGCCTTCGACCAAGCCGGTCAGCCTTCAGCTCTGAATACTTCATCGTCATATACATCGTAGAAGATATAGACGACCTTCTTCGGCTTAATACCGGACTCACTCTTGATCTGGTCCTTGACGGCGGGGATCTGGCTCTGAAGCTCACCCTCATTGGCCTCCAGGCTTGCAATCATGTCATCCGACAGTTCGAAGCTGAACCAGTACTTGTAGTATATGGTATTGCCCTTGATGTCGATCTTTACATTCTTATACTGACTGTTGTTCTTGACATAGGCATCATATAACTGGTCGTTCATCTGCTTAATCTGCGACGCAGTATAAAAATCCTCGAGTGTATACTCCTCTGTGTCCTCTGTAGTAGTCGTCTTCGTCTTCTTTGTTGTGCTTTCCGTCTTTCCGCCTTTTGTCGCAAAGTAAATAACCGGAACAGCGATTGCAGCGATAACAATGATCGACAGAATCACGTACGTAAGAGGCTTCTTCCAGATACTCTTCTTCTGCGGCATCGTTGTTGACGGCATATAAGACGGCACAACAGAAGCAGCCGGAACGGCCTGCCGCGGCGAGGGCGAAACCTGTGCCGCCTGCTGACGAACAGGAGCAGCCTGTCTGGGCGCTGCCGGTGCAACAGGAGCGGCCTGTCGCTGAACAGGTGCGGCCTGTCGCTGAACAGGAGCGGCCTGTCGCTGAACAGGTGCGGCCTGCGCGGGTGCAACCGGTGCAGATTGTCCTTGAGCCGATGCGACAGGTCTGGTCGCAACCGTACGGGCGACCTGATTCGGTGCTGCCGGTGCAACAGGAGCGACCGGTGCGACAGGTGCGGCCTGCGCGGGTTTTCCTGAATATGCCTGAGCGGGTGCAGCAGGTACCACAGGCACTGCAGGTGCTACTGCATTCTTTCCGGAGATCGCATCTGCAAAAGCACCCATATCCGGGTAACGGTCAGCCGCATGAACGGAAAGTGCTTTCATAATCGCATCGTTACCGTACTGGGGAATCGGAAGTCCCAGCTGAAGCGGTGATTTTAAAGTATCGTCGTATGCACGGTCAAAAGCATCCGGCGGCAAAACGCCCGTGATGACCATATATATCGTGGCAGCCATCGCATACTCATCGGACCACGGGCCCTGATTACCGCGCCGGCTGTACTGCTCCTCCGGTGCAAACCCGTGCTTTAAGATAACGGATTTACTCTTCTCTGCATCCTCTGCAAGACGCGCGGCGCCGAAGTCTACGAGCTGTGCGGCACCGGTCTTCGAAATGATGATGTTGTCCGGGCTGATATCGCGGTGAAGAAGATTATTATCATGCACGTATTTGAGCGAACGGATGATCGGAAGCAGGAGATCTCTTGCTTCTTCGAAGGTAAGACGGCCGCCCTTGGACGCGGTGTATCTCAAAAGATCAACACCCTCGATATACTCCATGACGAAGTAGGCAGTTCCGTTCTCACGGAAGTAGTCATATACAGTAACGATATTCGTGATGGAACGGAGCTTGGCAAGGATCCTGGATTCCTCGAGGAATTTATTCGCACCATGGTCAAAACGGGGCTGCTCATCCTGGGAACTTACTGTCATCGTGTGGTGATCGGCCTCACGGATCGCGATTCCGGAAGGCAGATACTCCTTCACGGCAACCGTCGTCTCCAGCGTCATATCCAATGCCAGATAAGTAACACCGAATCCGCCCACGCCGAGAACACGGCCGGTCAGATAACGGTTATTCAAAGTTGTACCGATTGGTAAAGCTATCGCCGGATGCTTCGCAGTTACCGGATCAAATCCGCACTTCGGACAGGCACCTGTCCTCTCAATCTTGCTAAAGCACCCATAACAGATCTTATTCGTATCAACACCCATTTTCAGAATATCTCCCGCGCCCCTCAATAATACTTTAATATTATACCATATACAGAAGACTGTATAAAAAGACCGTCACGCCGTTTTCGCGATGTGACGGTCTTGCATTTTTACTGAATTAATCTAATCTATCACACAACAGTCGTGGGAATCAGACACCAGCCTTGAAAACTTCCTTATCGTTTACATCATAGTAAATATAAGTGATCGCGATAGAATCAAGACCATACTGCTTCTCAAGCTGTCCCTTCAGAGTGTTAGCCTGGCTCTCAAGCTTGCTTGCGCTCTTCTTCAGGGAATCTACCTGAGCATCTGTGAGCTCGAAGCTGAACCAGTACTTATAGATGAGTTCGTTACCATTGATCTCGATAGCGCAATCCTTGAATTCGGAGTTGCTCTGGATCATGTTATGAGCCTGCTCGTTCATCTGCTTCAGTTCAGCATCGCTGATCATGTCCTGCAGAGTCTTACCGCTGTTGTTGCTCTTGGAAGTAGTAGTTGTTGTCTCTTCCTCAGTAGTTGTTGTCTCTTCCTCAGTTGTAGTAGCCTTTGTCTTCTTAGTTGTTGTCTCGTCCGGCTCGTCGTCATCGTCTTCTGTTGTAGCTTTTGTCTTCTTAGTCTTCTTAGTCTTCTTTGTCTCGTCATCGTCGTCATCATCATCGTCGTCGTCGTCATCGTCATCGTCGTCATCGTCATCGTCGTCATCGTCATCGTCGTCATCATCATCGTCGTCGATGTCTTCGATCTCGGTGTCCTTTGTCTTCTTAGACTTCTTCTTGGTCTCCTCGCTGGACTTGCTGCAAGCAACCGCACTGGTAACCATGATAATGAATGCTAAAACGATACTAAGCAGTTTTCTGAATTTCATGTTTCTTCTCCTCCAGAATTTTCCTTTTAGTCATAAAAGACCAGTTTCTTTTTTCCATACAATAGTATACGTTTTTCTTTTCTCATTATCAAGTCGATTTGATTAGAATGTTCACACAAAGAAAAAGGGCCCGATGTCCTGTTTCTATGGACATCGCACCCCTTCCCCAGGAGATAATTATGTACGACAAAACAAACTCTGAACTCTCACACCGCTATAACCGGCTGTGTCACGCGATGAACGGGACTTCTTCTATGCGGCTGCGCGCTTACGGGGCAGCGGTTAGTACCGTATCCATATCCCCTCACGCACTGACGTCTCGTATTACCGGCACTTCTTCTCCGCGGATCCGGAGATCTTCTGTAATTCGCGCTGTTTCTTCTGGCAGCTCTCATCTGCTGTCTTCTTCTCGCCTGCGCCTCACGCTTCATATCGATAGATGCCTTCCAAAGGAAGATCACTCCTGCTAAAAAAACAAATGCACTCCACATACTCAAACCCTCGCTTTTCCTGTTTCCGCCGATTCCTTACCGGCTGTCGTTATCTTTATCGTGACTTCATGATATAAAAAGAACTGTCCAATTATTTGGACAGTTCAGAGGACCCGAGAACGGGTAGTTTATTCAGTTTTTCTGTCTTCCGAACCGACTGAAATCAGGGGATCAGAAGCATCCTGTACAAGTGCTTTCAGCGGCGGATAATATCGACGACCTCACCGATATACATATCGTGCGGCGCGTCTTTGCCGTAGAACTGCTCGGCGATCTTCGATTCCATATTCTCCGGGTCGAGCGTCTGACGGAAGACCTTCCGGCAAACGAGAGTGACCTCTGCTTCGTGGAAAGAAACGGACTTTCCGGCTTCCACCGCGGTCAGCTCCGGCATATGCATCTTATCGATCTCACGGCCGGACTTGCTGCCGAGGATGCCGAGCGTCTTCTTCATATCCTCCGGATAGAAGCTCACGGTGAAGTACTCGTTGTCATCCATGAAGTCGTGGGTATAGCGTGATGTTCTGACATACACGGTCGCCACCGGCATGCCCCAGATGGTGCCGAGTCCGCCCCAGGAAATCGTCATGGTGTTGAACTTGTCCATGGATCCTGCTGTCAGGAGCGCCCACTGCTTGTCATATATCTCGAAAATGTCTGTTGTAAAGTTCATGTAGATTCTCCACTTCTTCTTGGGATAGATTCACGGATCAATAGTTATCCGCGTTGATCTCGAAGTAGGACTGCGGGTGGTTGCAGGTCGGGCAAACGTCCGGAGCCTTGGTGCCGACTACGATATGACCGCAGTTTCTGCATTCCCAGACCTTGACTTCGCTCTTCTCGAATACCTGTGCGGTCTCGATGTTCTTCAGAAGCGCACGGTAACGCTCTTCGTGGTGCTTTTCGATCGCAGCAACGAGACGGAACTTCTTCGCGAGCTCCGGGAAACCCTCTTCCTCAGCGGTCTTGGCAAAGCCCTCGTACATGTCGGTCCACTCGTAGTTCTCACCGTCAGCAGCTGCTGCCAGGTTCGCCGGTGTGTCACCGATGCCCTTGAGCTCCTTGAACCACATCTTCGCGTGTTCTTTCTCGTTCTCAGCGGTCTTCAGGAAAAGCGCCGAGATCTGCTCATAACCTTCCTTCTTCGCAACGGATGCGAAGTATGTATACTTGTTTCTTGCCTGAGATTCACCTGCAAAAGCAGCCTCAAGGTTCTTTTCGGTCTGTGTACCGGAATACGGATTTGCCATAGTTGCCACCTCTTTCTACCCTGTTCATTTTGTTGATTTTTCAGCACTCTCTGGTGAGCATGCCTATACAGACATTATAGTGCTTTTCGGAAAGAGAGGATAGCACTATTTTGTCCCGAGGCATCAATTCTCCATTTTCCAGACCGCGCAGGAATAAGGTGGCAGGACGGAGCCTCCGCCGAAGTCGTGGATGTTTCCTGTGAGAAGGTCGACCGCCTGTCCGCAGCCTGCGTCAAAGTGCGCGGTATATTCGTAGTCCGCGGCGTTGATCGCGACGAGCACGCGCTCATAGTTCTTGCCTTCTCTGCATCCGTCGGCAGAATCACCTTCCCAGCGGCGCTCGAAAATGCACTGGTGATTCGTGAGTACCACGGAGCGGAAAGAACCGTAGTTCAACGCCGGGCTATTCGCTTTGATCTCGGAAAGTCTGGCAATGTGCGAAGTGAGGTCCGTCCACTCCGGCTTCTCGAAGCACGGTCTCAGCGCGGGATCGCCCTCTTCCTTTCTCGCCTGCGTGCCCCACTCGGAACCATAGTACACACACGGGAATCCGGGCATGCCGAACGCCAGCGTGTAGATCAGAGGCAGGTGCGCGGGGGTATTGAGGTTCGACGCGATACGTGTCACATCGTGGTTATCGACAAAGCTCATGAGATGAAGACCCCTGAACCAGCTCCAGTTCTCGGGACCGAACTGCTGGATCAATGTGTTAATGATCTCGAACATATTCATGCAGTTAAAGCTGCTGAAAAGTCCCTTGTAGCAGGCATAGTTCGTGCAGGAATGACACATCTCGCCATTGACCCACATCTTATAATCGCCGTGCAAAAGCTCGCCCAGCAGCAGGAAATCCGGCTTGAGGGATCCTGTGAAACCGCGGAGTCTCTTCAGGAATTCTCTGTCCAGGCAGTACGCCACGTCGAGTCTTAATCCGTCGATATCGAAGTAATCGACCCAGTAACGGATCTTATCGAAGATGTGATTGACGACTGCGTCATTTCTAAGGTTAAGCTTTACGAGGTCAAAGCACCCTTCCCAGCCTTCGTACCAGAAGCCGTCGTTATAATTGGAATTGCCGTCAAAAGAAATATGGAACCAGTCCTTGTACGGCGAATCCCACTTCTTCTCCTGTACATCGTGGAACGCCCAGAAGCCTCTGCCGACGTGGTTGAACACGCCGTCGAGCACGACGCGGATGTTTGCATCGTGCAGTTTTTCGACAACTTCCTTGAAATCTTCGTTCGTGCCGAGACGGCGGTCGATCAGTCCGTAGTCTCTGGTGTTATAGCCGTGCGTGTCCGATTCAAAGACCGGAGAGAAATACACGGCGCTGATCCCGAGTTTCTGAAGATGCGGGATCCAGTCGATCACTTTTCGGATCGGTGCTGCCGGGGCGGCGACAGCCTTCTCTGATGCTGATGCATCCGGCTTCTTTGACGAAGCTGCGGCAGCAGTGCTTTTCGCGCAGGAAGATATATCTACCTTAACTCCCTGCTCATTATATTCGGCCGGTGCGTTCTCGAAGGGTGCACCAACAAAGCCCAGAGGGTAGATCTGGTAAAAAACGGATTCTTCAAACCACATGAATCAGAACGTCTCGACTTCCGGTGCTTTTGTGAAGGAAGAGTAGGTAGCCGTCGCATTCTGCAGATAGAATACCTCGGTGTTTCCGTCGTCTTCATTGTACATGCCGCGGAGCTGCGGATAAGCGTCGAGCATCGCGGTCTTCGCCTCACGGCGGTCGTCAGCGATCAGTTCGCAGGCGATGCGGATCCACTCGCCGTTCATGAACGCGCAGATCTCCGCCTTCGGATTCGCGTGAAGCTGCTTGGATGTCGGCTTCACCTTGCCTGTCTGGATATAAAGCTTGCCCTCGAAGATGTTCGCTGTGCCAAAAGGACGTACGCGCGGCTGGTTGCCTTCAACGGTTGCCAGGTAGTAAGTACCGGCGTCTTTCAGGAACTTCTCGGCTCTTTCAATACTGCTCATAAGAATAATCTCCTATCTCTCTAGGTCATATTACATATCCATGTTACCTTTATCAGGGCAGCAAATCAAGGACAGGCAGAGCAAGTGGGCAAGAGTGGTACTAAAAAGTGTTTTTTGAAGTGATTAGTACCACTTCTATACTGCCCGTATCTTTCTTCCCCTTACACATGTTTGTTATCATGAATTTGGAAAAGGAAGGCGTGAGATCGAGGGCCGCCATAACCCGGCCGGATCCCACAAAGAGTCGCCGAAAAGGGCGGCAGAAAGAGGTGTAACAATGTTACAAATCGTGATTTTTGACATGTTTGAGACGCTGGTGACGCTTTTCACCGGACGGACGTATTTCGGCGAAGATGCCGCCGCGGATGTGGGGATCGACCCTGCGACCTACCGCAAGGCATGGCACGAAAACGAGATCGACCGCTCAACAGGTAAACTCACGATGAAGGAAGGAATCGCCCTGACGCTGAAGACGCTCGGCATCTATTCCGAAGACAAAGTCGACCTCATCGCTTCCAAAAGACTTGCCGCGCTGGGAGACACCTTCAATTCGATCCCGGATGACACGGTAAAGCTCCTCGAGGAGCTTAAAAAGCGCGGCGTCAAGATCGGCCTGATCACCAACACATTCTCCGATGAGCGCGACCTCATCCGGGGAAGCAGGATCTTCCCTTTCTTCGACACGGTCCGCATCTCCTACGAAGAAGGGATCCAGAAACCGGATCCCCGCTTGTATCAGTCGATCATGGATGAGTTTGGCGTCACGGCCGACCAGTGTCTCTTCGTCGGTGACGGCGGTTCAAGAGAACTCTATGCCGCAAGAGATATCGGCATGAAGGCCGTCCAGGCTTCCTGGTTCAGAGAGCTCGCGTTCGAGCCGCACATCCCCTGCCCGGTACTGCCGGAATTCCCGCAGGTCATGAACCAGCTCGACGTGCTGGATTATCTTGATGCCTGAAGCGGAAGTAACTCATAAATCCTCACGGCGTTCCGGATCAGTTCGATTCCGGGACGCTCTGTTTCTTGAATCCGTTGAAGAGGTAGATGCCGAGGACCGCGTTAAAGATGACCGCGGCAAAAACACTGCAACGTTCACCGATGCCGAAATACTCGGGTGGAAGTGCTTTCATACCGATAGGACCGAGAAGCATCATGCCGAGAACGACCGCGGCCCAGATGCCGACGCTGCGCAGTTCTTTCTTCCTGCAGCCCGAAACGATCAGCATAATCAGCGATACGATCGAGAGAATGACTACGAGCGCAGTAACGACCATGTGCATGACCTCTGCGAACGACTCGATCTCCTTGCCCGAGTCGGAAAGCGCAAACATCTCATAACCGATCTTCGAGATCCAGTTCATGATCGTATAAAGATACACTCCAAGACGGAAAAGCTTCGTTCCGGTCTTCTTTTCAGAGACGAAGATCGCGATGCAGGTGGCGCACACGACACTTCCCGCTGAGTACACACTTGAGATACGGTCCCACAGGAGCCTTGACGGCGCACTCTCGGCAGAGAGGTCGCTTACTGCCTGCTCCATCCAGTTATATCCCGGAAAATCCATCGGCGCGAAAATCACTGCCGCCGCGTATGAGATCAGGGCCAGCACTCCCAGTAGGCCGCAGTAATTGATCAGTTTTCTTTTTTCCACTTCTATTATCCTCCTGTTTTCCTTCAATCAGATGGTGTTCAGTCTTTTTATCCCCAAATCATCGAGCAATCATCTGACATTTATATCTGTCCTTTATCCCTCGATCTGACGGCTGAACCACCGGATGAATTCCGCGATATTCTTCGGGACCGGGCTGCCGTTTTCCCCAAACTTCTTAATCTTTCCTGCTGTCAGAAGGTCCATGCGATAATCAATGAGCGAGTGGATTGTCAGTGAATACGTCATTGCAGCCGTATCGACATCGTCGTTTTTGATCTTTCCGTGTACGGCCAGCGCGTAAAACATATTCTTCGACTGCATGATCATACGATCCGTCTCCTCGACAATAATGCCGGCTGCGACCGGATTCGTCGCACGTTCCGAATAAAGCACCTTGAAGAACTGAAGCATGTACTTGTCTGACACGATCACCATGTACGCCGAAAGCGATCCCAAAAGGATCTCTTCGAGACTTTTCTTCTCAAAGAGCTTCGCGTAATCGATATCGGCAGGAGCACTCGCCTCAGATCCGTTCTGCGCACGCTGTCTCAGGAACGTATACATCTCATGGATGATTTCATCTTTCGACTTGAAGTGGTTATAAAGAGACGGCGCCTTAATACCGACCCTGTCGGCGATCTGCGACATCGAAACGCCCTTCATGCCGCTTTCTGCAGCAAGTTCCAGTGTCGCGTAGATAATCTCTTCTTTTCTGGTCATGACTCCATCTCCTTTCGGGATCGTACAGTGCGATCACGATTCGTTCCTTCTTCTCTCTCCGCATGAAAAGCACAGTAAACTTCTGTTCGTTAGTCATATTACTAACGGTCATTAGTTTTGTCAAGTCCGTTTTTCCGGAATAAAAAAGCACGTGTTCACGTGCTCTACTGCCTGGAGTCTTCTAAGTGCCCGGAGTTCGGATTCTTCCTGATGTCCGGAGTCTTCGTTTACTGACCTGACTCTTCGCCTTTCGGTTCGATCCGGATCCGGATGTCGCCTTCCAGATAGTCGGCGATGTTATGAAGATCGATCTTTCCGCTGTTAAAGTCGAGGATCTTTATCTTCTCAGGATCAAGTTTCTTCAGGTTCCCGTCCGTACCTGTATCCAGAACAATGAAGCGGTCGCACTTCTTCTCTTCCGGGTCTGCTGGTGCTCCGGTAACAGATCCTTTTGCAACAGTTTTCGGATCTGTCTCCTTTTCCGTAAGAATAATCACCGCCCACGGATAACCGATAGTGAAAGGTGTGTTCGTCTTGAACGGGAACTCCTGGATATGCGGAGTCTCCCTGTCGGAATAGTGGATCTCGCTGACGATTTTCAAAGAAGGATCCTCACGCATCGGGAAAAAGTGCTTTTCGGAAAGAAACGGCGCATAGTGCTTTTCGAGGATCTTATACTCGTTTTTTCCATAGTAAAAGTTCATGAAAAGCATCCAGAATGTGGGATCGAGGAAACCCAGAAGCGCAAGCCATTTGAACGGCGCGGCCGTCGTAAGGAAACCGATGGCGATCAGAAGTCCGCCAAGGAACGGGATGCCGGAGACGTGTGTCTTGTGGAGGCGGTTATTGATCATGTTCGCGATGTTGCAGACAATAAAGAACAGCCCCATCAGGACCAGTACGACGCAAAGCAAATTTTGTCGAAGAAAAACCACCATTCCGAACACCCCTCAAAGAAATTATACACTTTTTCAGGGTTGTAAAGAAAGGTTTTTCGGGCCGGAGTTTATGCTTTTGCTTTCATAAAAGATTCGGAAGAGTAAAGCTCAAAATCGAAGACACCATTCTCGCCTTCCGCCTGCGCGAGTAAATAGATGCCAGGGTCGCCGGCTTCATTATAGATGTGGGAAGTGACCTTGCGCTGACGGCGGGTCCCGGCTTCATCGAGGATAAGGTAATAATACGTAGTCGTATGCTTGTCCCCGTCGCTGTCTGTCTTGGTTTCGGTTTCCATCTTCTTATCCAGAACCTTGATCTGATAGACCTTGATCGTCTCCTGACCCGGCTCGGGCGGCATCTTCATTGCAATGATTTTCTTAAAAGCATACGTGCCGGCAATCACTAACGCAACAACGACGATTGCAGTTATAATGCTGCGAACCCTAATGCCCCGGCCCTTCGAGATGGCCATAATCGAATCGGCGATACTCGAGAGCATGCCGATAGCGACAAAACCCAGAACAAAGATCAGAATGATATTTCTCATAAGCGTATTGCTGGATTTCTTGCCCGCGTAATACTTCTGGTAATCCTTAGCCAGGAACTTTTCCGTAAGGATCGTCTTTCCGGTCTCGGGATCGGTATTTTCCTCACCCTGCTCCTGATATTCGATCTCGATCCTCTCCTTCTCTTTCTCCAGATCCTTCGAAGAGTCTTTGATCGCGTGGACAACGAAGAATGCTGCGACCACCATAGCGATGATACAGACAATTGCCGTGATAATAGGAATGATGATCCTAACCAGTCTGTTGTTACCCATAAAAGCCTCCCAAAATCCCTGCTTCCTGCCTTCGCTTTGCAGCGCAGATCCGATTGATGTGCAGATCCGACTACGTGTCCATTATATCATTCCGGGTCTTTTCGGAAGGCGGTTTCATTTCAGGAATAATAAGGCGTTATTCGGCAGAACGCGCAGGAAAGAGCGTGGCCGAATCGTGTGCGAATCCTTATCGCAGCGTCCCGTCCGGCCGTCACAGGATTTGATAATATTGCCGATTCTCCGTGATAGTTTTTTCTTTGGTTCTTCAAGGGTTTTTCCGATATTTTCTATTTCACGTGATGGTTTTTCCTCAGTTCATCAAGGGTTTTCCAGTTAAGTGCAATTTCCCTTGAAGAAATTTCTTCATATCATCAAGGTTTTTTCCGATTCTTGTGATTTCCCTTGATTGCATACTCAAAAACCAACACGTAAATTCTTGTTTTCAGTGTTTTCCCTTGATAAGCACCCGTTTTTTCGACACGTGAAATCTTCTTTTTCCCGTTTTACCGTGTTCCGGCACCTTCCAGCTGCGCGAAAAGCATTCATCCCATACAAAAAAAGCACTCGCCCCCTTCAAAAAGCGTCTCCCACGCAAGATTCCTATCCCTTCCCCACCCGAGTTTTGGTATAATAAGAGAAAAGCGCACTCGCGCGGCATATTGTGGTTCTCGCGACGTGTGGTGGGGAGGTCATCTATGAAAACGATCCTTTGCTACGGCGATTCAAACACCTACGGCTACGACCCGAAAACAGGTCTGCGCTACCCCAGAACGATCCGCTGGCCGGGTCACCTCCAGGAGATCCTGGACGATAAATCGGCCTACGATGCCATGCGGTCCTATCTTTTCGGCAAGATGGTACTTGGAGACCAACTGCC
>JAEEGJ010008183.1_pt1 | contig 29066 bp, 20 predicted proteins | sample 8958761 | NCBI WGS metagenome assembly JAEEGJ01 (sample SAMN16246546, study PRJNA631951) | gut metagenome | biome: gut microbiome; feature: rumen; material: RS-attached | host: Bos | place: Iran: Karaj | collected 2018-10
AAGCATTGTATCGTTCGGAACAAAGTTTCCGGCGGGCATATGATTCTCTACTACAGGATGACGACCGCCTTTTATTTCTAGCACATCGGAATCATCGACAACCGGACAGCACCAATTGTGAGTGACAGCTGCATACGCAAGAGAAGCTGTTGTATCAATCTCCGCAATTTCCGCGGCGACCTCCAGCAAATACTGTATTTTTGTAGCAAGCGAGCTTCGTATTTCAAGAAAAAGTCTTTTTTCCGTCTCTATTATCTTCTCGTTAGAGTTAAGCAGTTCCGATTCCAGCTCCTGCAATTTCGGGCTTGTATATCTGTCTCCGTTCATAAGTGAACGCCTGAAAATAAAGTGAGGCGGCACAGAATCAAGTTTTCCACGCGAAACTTCCATAAAGTAGCCAAAGTTTTTCTGGTACTTTATCTTTAGGTTCGGAATGCCTGTTTTCTCTTTTTCTTCTGCAATATAATCATCAAGTATCTTGTTAAAATTGTTCCGTATGTTCCTGTAGTGATCAAGTTCTTCTGACCAGCCCGGCTTTATTATGCCACCTTCAGAAAGCAAAATCGACGGCTCCGGCAAAATTGCGTCCTGAATTGTTTTTATTATAGAAAGAGCCGTATCAACTTCTACTCCGGCAACAGGCTCTATGGCAGAAATAAGATGACGCACATCTATCCAGCCCGAAAGGCTTACACGCAGAGCTTGTAAATCTTTGGCATGGGCGCGGTCCATTCCGATTCGCCCTGCAAGACGCTCTACATCAAGTATCGTAGAAAGAAGATTTCTTGTTTCATGAAGCAGCTTTCTGTTTTCAACGAATGAAGCAATTCTTTGCTGACGCTTTTGCACAAGCTCTGCGTTCCTAAGCGGATAAATGAGCCTGTTGCGCAAAAGGCGGCTTCCCATTGCGGTGACAGTGTAGTTTATCGTTTCAAGGAGCGTATAAAGCGACGTTCCATCCCGCAAATTCGTGGTAATCTCCAGATTGCGCCTTGAAGAATCGTCTATTATAACAAAGTTGTTGTCGTCTAGAATCCGAATGTTCCGTATCTGTGGAATTGGCGCATCGGGCGCATTCGTGTTAGCCGTCCGTGACAAATATTCAAGCAGGCACCCGGACGCAAGCACTTCCGGGGAAGTTTCCAAAAGGCAAAAAGCTTTTAAGTTTGTCGTACCGAACTGTGAAAGAAGTTTTTTGTATGCAAGTTCCTGCGAAAAATGCCAGTCCTGCTCCCACGTCACGGCGGTGGAAGGGAAGCTTTCCAAAACTTCCATAATCGTCCTGTTTTTTTCAGCGGAGCATGGCAATATTATCTCGCGCGGAAGATTCCGCCCCAACTCTTTAGAAAACTCATCAGCAAGTTTTGACTCTTTCCAACAGCGTGTAAAGAAAGTTCCTGTAGAAATATCTGCACACGCATAAGAAACCCATGTCTCTTTTTTGTCTTTTGCGAAGCAAAGGCATGCAAGATAATTGTTGCACCCCTGCTCCAGATAATCTTCGTCAAGAGTGCTTCCCGGCGTAATAATTTCTACAACTTTACGTTCGGCAAGCCCCTTGCCGTTTTCTGGCAGAGAAAGCTGTTCGCACACGGCAATTTTCTTGCCCAGCCGCAAAAGACGGGCTATATAAATTTTTGAGGCATGGTACGGAATACCGCACATAGGCTGCCCGTTACGGCTGGTGAGTGTAAGATTCAAAAGCCGGGAAACTTCCACCGCTTCGTCATTGAACATCTCGTAGAAGTCACCCAGCCTGAAAAAAAGAATCTCGTCTTTGTACTGATTTTTTATTGCCGCATATTGATCCATGAGCGGCGTGGAGCCACCCATTTTATCTTATGAGAGAATTGATAACCTGATCGGGAATATCAACGGATTGGCTGTACCATAGAATTGCATTAGCCTGCTGCAGACTCATAATAATGCTGTATCCGCCGGCTTCCGCGATTCTTTCGATGATGTTATACAACGATTTGTAAAAGTCATCAGAATCGGCGAGCTTGTTTTTCATTGCATCGAGCTCTGCATTCTTTGAACGCGTATATTCTATAAGATAGTCAGTCTTTTTAGTTATCTCAGTTTCCATTTTAATAGCTGAAAGCTCATCACCATTCTTAGTGAACTGAGTTTTTTTAAGATTCAGCTCTTTCAGTTCTGCCGTCAGCTTGTCTACTTCTGCCTGGAACTCTAGCTTCATGCTTTCGTAATTTCGCACAGCCGTAGAATCACGGAAATAAGTTGTGTATACGCGTGATGTATCAATTACGCCTATCTTCGTAATATCCATCTGTGCATAAACCGCAGTGGAAACAAACAATACAAATAAAAATACAAAAATCTTTTTCATGATATATATCCTATCTGATATTTTATCTGTTTGCAATTGTAAATGACAGTGTGAACTGCCAAGTTTTATCCCATTCGAAGTTTCCGTTGTTGAACTTGAACGTATTCGCGAGCAAAAGCCTTATAGGGAACTGCTGCAGCGCAAAGCGGATTCCCGGTCCAAAACTGAATCTGAAATCATCGAGCGAAAGGTTAGAGAACATATCGCCAACCGTATCTTTAAGTGCGACAGCATCAGCAAAAATATCAACACCGAAAATACCGATTGCTATAGGAAGACGAAGCTCTATGTAGCTGTTCCATAACGCCTGTCCTTTATCCTTGAACAACGATGTCCAACCGCGTCCTGTAAACATACCATCGATATAAAGCTTGTTGTTTGAACTTATTTCGCAGCTTCCGCCCGGAACAAGGAAAGAAAGGCCTGTATAACCCATAAGGATAAGCCTGAAGTTCCAAGTTTCAGAAACAGGCTTGTCAACAAGCGTAAAATATATTTCGCCTTTTGTGTCAGAACGCAGATAATACTGGTTCTCCAAATTCGGAAGAAGTCCGTTCCATGTAAGCCTCTGGCTTACGAACCAGCCTTTCATCGGGTCATAATACAAATCTCTGTCATCAAAAGAGATTTGTGACCAAATACTGTTCTGTATACCGAATTTCTTGTGGTTATCGCTGATAGCCGTATCAACCGGCGTATAAAGAGTCGCGTCATAATCATTGCGTACAAGGTTCGTAGAAAGACCGCCCGTAAGAGTTATGATGGAGAATCTTGGATACCATCTGTGGCCCAAAGAAACGCTCGCACCAATCGTTCTCTTGGTGTAGTCCATGTAGAAATCATTTACGTTTGTACCTGAAGGAAGCGTCATTACCTGCGGACATGACGCTTCTGTCTTAGAATACTGCAAGTCGGCAGAAAAACTGATTGGTTTGTTAAAAAGCCATGAGTCAGCATATCCAAAGCTTATTGATTGTTCGTTCGTAGCAAGATTAAATCCGGCAGAAATCGACTTTCCTGTACCTGCAATGTTAGTGTCTGACCATTTAAGATAAGTGGACACAGGAATATCATCTGCGCTGGCGATACCGGAGAAAGCAAGTCCTACTTCGATATTAGTCGTCAGACCTTCTTCTACGGCAACAATCATGTCTATAAGGTTTTCTTCAGAACCTTGCTGAAAATCAGGAGCGATAGCAGAGAAAAACTGTGTATTTCCAAGGTTTCTAAGACCGCTTTGAATCTTTGACAAAGAATAGATATCACCTGTTTCAATTCCAAGCTCACGTCTTATTACATAATCTTTTGTCTTTGTGTTTCCTGTTATAATTACGTTCTCTATGTGGCTTCTTGGTTTTTCAACAATTTCCATAGAGAAAGAAATCGACATTGTTTCTGGATCAATCTGACTTTTTGGATCAGAGAAATAATTTGATGTATAGCCGTTTTCGTAATACTTATTGGCGATTGAATAAATACCAGTTGTAAACTTCGTCTGGTTAAAAACATCGCCTTCTTTCATGTTGATATAAGACAGAAGCTCTTCTGTCGTGAAAAGCGTATTGCCTGAAAGCGTAAGTCCGCCGTATGTATAGCGGCTTCCCTCTTTCAACACGAACGTAAGCTCTATCTCGTCCTGATTTTTGCTTTCGTTGTAAGTAACGTTCTTTACTACATCCGTAACAGCCGCGTCTATATAACCACGCTCTTTATAATACGATGCAATAAGTCCCTTATCCGTCTCTACAAGCGCTTCCCTGAACGCGCCTTTGTTAAAAAGTCCCGATTCCTTAAGGTTTATCTGTTTTTTAAGAGTTTTCTCGGAGAAAACATCGTTGCCCTGGAAATAAATGGCTGTTACGATTGTTGCCCTTCCCTCTTCAATCGTGAACGTTATGATTACACCATCTTCATTTTCTTCCACTGTGGAAGAAACGCGAACGTTCGTGTAGCCTTTTTCCAGATACAAATCTCTTATTTTGCGCTCATCGGAAGGCAGTTTTGAAGACATAAAGACATCCGACTTCTTCAAAGAAATGGCATCAGTAATGTCGGTGTCATGAATATGCTTATTGCCTTCTACGTTTATTTTTGTGACTACAGGTTTTTCTACAACGGCTACGTTAAGTATGAGCGAGCTTCCGTTCACGTCGCCAGGATTAACCTCAACACTGATATCATCAAAAAAACCAAGATTATAGATTTTGTTTATTATATCGATATAAAGCTCATCGGAAAAATTCTTGCCTTTAAATTCTGAAACGACTGTATCCATCTCGCTGGAACCAACTACATGAAGTCCAGAAAACTTTATTTCCTTTATCGGCTTGTTATAAAACCAGTCATCAGACTGTGCGAACATAGCAGATACAAAGACAAAGCAAAATAACAAACAAACTAACGTGCGTTTTATACGCATATATGCCTCCCAAACCATTCGGCAGCAACCATACAACTAACAGCAGCATTGCCAGCGGCAAAGCCAAAGCCTTTTAGAACGAAAATTTCCAAGACAAACTAATTGAGGTGTACGGAACCCACAAATTTTGTGCTGAAGTAATATCAGGTGCAATACTCCAGCGGATCGTAGCAAAAGGAGACGGAAGCTCAAGACCTATTTCCGGCTGAAGAATAAGTCTGCCGGAAGAGCCGTCGAGTCCTGAACCGTTTGTATAAACGAGCCGGAACATTGCATCCAGATATAGGTCAGTACCTATATACTTACCTATGTAAACAGTCGTATTGTCCAAAAAGTTACTTGGATCCGTTTTTCCTGCATTATTTGTGAAAACTTGAAGCAGAGCCTGCTGGAAAAATGGAGTCCTGAAAGAAAATATATCAAAATGAAAGAATTCACGCAATCGGCTTTCTATTTGACGGAAAAGGCTGTTCTGGATAAGGAAGTCGATTCCGCTTGCAGCGACTTGTCCAAAAAATTCAGATGCAGAAGAACTTGCCGCGTCCAAATCGTTCAAAGAGAAAATGGCGGCTCCAAGAAGATTCCTAAGTTCGTCTTCGGAACGGTTCGGTTCTGACGTAAGGCGCGGGTTAAAATCGGAAAGCTTTTGTTTTTCTGCGGAAAGAATGATTTTAATAGGCGTACCGTCGGCATCGCGCTCCCTAAGCTCTGAACGGATTGATATTTCAGGGTTAAAGTCAGATTCTGTTTCATCAAGGCTTATCTTGCCTTCACGCAAATAGAAGCTTCGTCCTAAGAAGCTTATTTCTCCGCCTTTAAGAGCAAGTTCGCCTTTAAGAGCGAACGCTTCAGAGAACGTGTCCAGTCCCAGATGAATAGGCGTCTGCGCGCTTACAAGGCCCCTGATTATAGGGCTGCTCTTGTCCGGATAGTAGATTTCTGTTTTCGGTCCCAAAAGCAAATCAAGGTCTACGATGATGTTCATTTTTTTGCCGGGATCTTCCTGTTCCTCATCCGAGCCGCTTCCGATAGCCGTAACATCAGTGAGTGAGAAAACAGCGTTTTCTGTTGCTACAGAACCGGAAATATTTATATCCTCAGGAGTCATCTCCAAAGAAAGGTCGCCGCTTATACCAGCTGTTATTGAAGCGAATGGCAGTTTTATATCACCTTCGATTGTTTTGCCGTTCAACGTCTTGAAATTAGCGTTAATAACAGCAAGTCCCCATTTTTCCATTTCAACAGAAAGGTCAATGGAAGCTTCCGCACTACCAAAGTTAATTCTTCCGTCTTTAAGGATGAACATGTTTTGGTCAGCGTTTATAGTGAGTGAATCTATGATAATCGGGTTCTTAAGGTAATCATCAAGCGCGACGTATATGTTATCAAGCTTCAAATAGCCGGAAAACTCCGGATCTACGAAAGGACCGCCGATATGGATACGTCCGCTTAACAAGCCGCTGTTGACGGTTACTTTATCTTCCGGGATAAAACGCTTGAATGTAAGGATATCGCCTTTAATTGATGTGATAAGGATATCCATCTCTTTTTCTTTTATCTGGCCACCGACAGTGAACGTCAACGGGAAGTCGCCATCAATCTTTGCGTAGAGATTTCCGTCTTTTGAGAAGGAACCGTTTATAAGACCTTTTTGTCCGGCCGAAAACTCTATGTTGCCGTCAGAAAGCGACATTGAGAACTTATAATCTTCAAGCGGATCGATTAAGTTTGTTTCAAGATTTTTGAACACAAGGCTTGCTTCAAGCTGCTTGTCTGTTTCTTTTTTGCCAAGTTTCACGCCTAGTTCTATTGGGCTTTTTGCTGAAAGAGCAGATCCTACTTCCGCACTCAAATTAGAATAAATTGTTCCCGCAAGGTCATCAATAGAAAAGCTACCGGAAGTTTCTTCAAGCTTGAATATGTTCCACTCACCTTCAAGAGTGTGGCATTTTACAATTTTGTCTTCCATCTCAAAACCAGCAGAAACGACAAGCGGAGAGCCACCTATTTTGAACGAGGCTTGCGGAACATCAACAGAAACAAAAGGATTATCAACAGACCCCATAACAGAAACTGATGCTGAAATTGTGTTGTCTGCGTCTTGTGACTCCAGAAGTTTTGCGGACGGGAAAGCAAGGACATCGACCGTACCCGAGATCATGAAGTTTTTCATAAAACTTTCATCGCTAAAATCTAGCGCGAGCGGGTTTGAGCCGGATAAGTCCACAACAAGAGATTCTCCTGTCTCGGCATTTGCCATGTTAAGCAAGAAAGACGCGTTGCTTATTTTGCCGCCGTCAAGGTTCCACAGGATTGAGCCTGTTCCATTAAGGGCAGAAACATTGTCGCCGTATGCAACATTATCAAGCAGAACACCGTACATGTCGGCATAGCACTGGAATTCTATACCTGGCTCTAGTTTGAACTTGCCTGTGTTTTCAACGGCGTCAAAATGACTTACGTTTATGTGCCAGTCGTCTTTTGAAAAGAAAACAAAGTCCGAATCCAGGTCGAAAGAAGCGATGTAGTCCTTGAACATCAATGGCAACGACGAAGTGCTCAAAGAGCCAGAGAACATTCCATCGCGTCCGAATTCCATAAAAAGGTCAAACCCGTAATCACCCGATACGGAAAGATGGTTTCCTTTTTGGAACACACCGGAAATTGAGTACGGAAGTGTATTAAGGCGGAAATCAGAGGAGAAGAAAACTTCGGTATAATCATCGTTCGCGTCCGCACTAAGAGATGCGGTGAATTCCTGTCCGGCGGCAAAAAGCTCCAGATTCGTTATCTGAACGGTTGTCTCGTTGCCGTCGAGCGAAAGTGAAAGCCGCTCATCGTCTTTTTCTGAATTGAGTATTACCGCATCTGAAAGGTTATATGTAAAGCCCTTCAAGTCAGAGTTTCCGTACAGGCTGAAAGAAATGGTGTACGGTGCGGCAAAGTCAGACAAAGAAGACGGCAACGCCGATTCGGGTGGGAGAACATTGTTTATTATGTCGAAAACGCTTGAAAAATGAAGATTGTCTACGGTTACGCCAGCTTGCAGATACGATTCGCCATTTTCGGACAGAAGGCTTCCGTCAGCAAAGATTGTTCCGGGCTGCTCCCCGCCGGCATAGTCGCTTGCGCTGAACGTAAAATCCGTTGAAACAGAACCCAGTTCGCAAGAAATGTTCACAGCGGTAAGTCCCGCTTTACCCAAATATACCTGCGGAGCAAAAAGCGAAAAACCGTTTCCGCTAGGGGAAACAAAAAACTCGCCCTGTGCCTGCTGACCTGAGGGAAGCACGAACTTTCCGACAGACAGTTCTCCGTCAGGCTGGAGTTTTGTTATATCAAGCTTACCGACGTAAGAAACGTCGAACATATCGTTAACAAAGCTGAGCTTGTTTATGTTTACTGTTTCAAGGTTTCCCTCCAGGTCAGCAGTGACTTCCGCACCTTGAGGGAACATAGTTTCGGGGAGCAGCCCGACCGGAATTGAAATGCCGCCGGACATGTTATAGACAAGGGAATCTCCGCTGCCAGAAAGCTCAATGCCGTAAATACCAGAAAGCCTTATATCGTCAAGTTTCTTAAGAAAATCGTTGCTGTTCTTTATCGTTATAAAAGAAAACGGCGAAAACTTTTCTGCGTTAAAATACATTGAAGTTTTCTTTGACGAAAAATTGTGAGTAAGCGTTACGCCGAAAGGATTACCGGAGCTGAAAAGCGTGCAAGAAAGCCTGTCTCCGTTCATATTGGCTGAAAAATCGCATCCGTTTACAGAAAAACTGTTTCCGTTTGAGTTGGAAAGTTTCAGCTTGGCGAACGTTCCTTCAAGCTCCGGAGTTACGACAAGTTGCGCGCTGAAAGACGTTGTGAGCGTCATAACGTCCGGAAAAACGCCATTAAGGAATTCAGCGGATATCTCCGGGATAGGTGTAGAAACAGCAAACAGACCGCTTAAATCGAGCGCAAACGAAGTTTTTTTGCCGTCGCCTTCGGTTGCTTTTATTCCATCAAGCTGAACATCCATCGCCAGTTTGCCCGCTGAATAGTGAAGTTTTGTCTGGCGGAAAATTATTGGGAACGGAAGGTTGAATTTTGATATGCCTTCAAGGATGGCAGAAACATCATCATTTTGGGCTTCATCGCTTTGGGCTCCATTGCTTTCCACAGGCTCCGGCTCTTTTACGGAAGCCACAATGCCCATTACGGTTTTTGTAAGATTGTCGTTCCACGTAAGCTCAAAACCGTTTATTGACACAGACCGGATTGCGCCAAGAAAGTCCTGTTTTATAAGGTTCATAAGCCTGTAATTGATTACAACCGAGTCGATTTTTCCGACGGTGAAATCATTATCAAGCTGTTTTACCTCTATACCAGAGATACGGATTCCTGATAGAATAGACGGAGAAAGCGTCTCATATCCGATGGTAAAACCTGTTTTATCTTCCAAGTACGAGAACGCATAAGTCTTAAGATCCTGAAGCTTTTTGTTTATCTCCATATATACCGGACGGATAAGCATAAAAGCCGCGAATATCATGAGGAGAAAAATAATACTGCCTATTCCGTACTTAAGGTAATGGTATTTCATCAGGATTCCGGATACTATTATTTACTAGTGAAACAACGACACTACTTAAATATAACAAGTTTACAGGAAAAAAACAGGAAAAAACTATGATATTGCACAATTTTATCGTTTTTGAAGGCATAGACGGAGCAGGAACATCAACGCAGCTTTCAATACTGCAGAAGAAGCTTCCGCCCAACCGCGCTTTTTTTTCAGCGGAACCGACAACCCTTGAGACAGGAAAATTCCTGCGGCGGATTTTATCCGGAGAAGTGCCCGTTCACCCACAGACAGCCGCATATCTTTTTGCAGCCGACAGATGCGAGCATATCTACGGAAAAGACGGCATCCTGAAAAAAGCCACAGACGGCATACTCTGCTTTTCTGACCGATACCTTTTTTCTAGTCTTGCATACCAAAGCCAGGAATGTGGAAAAGAACTTCCGGAGCTTTTGAATTCCAGTTTTCCGCTGCCCGAAATTCTGTTCTACTTTTCAATAGATCCTGCTGTTTCCCTAAAGAGAATTATCGGCAGAAATGTCACTGAAATTTATGAGAAAGAAGATTTCCTGCGCAAGACAGAAAGTGCCTACAAAGCCGTTATTGAAGCGTATAAAGTTAAAGTTCCGGAAATGAAAATTGTCGAAATTGACGCGACTCTTCCCGTTGAAGAAGTAAGCAAAATAATCGCTTCGGAATTAAAGAAATACGAAATCAATCTGTAAAGACACCCGTTTTTTTCCGATAATGTCTACGTGAAGAGCAATAAGTTTTTTTTAGCAGTCATGTTGCTGCTTTTTACAGGCATTACAGCTGTTTTCCCGTATGCAATAACGTACAAAGAACAGTACTATAATCTGTTTCACACCCACTATCAGCAGTATCCTGAAGATGTGATAGAAAACATATACTGGCTAGAACGTGCTGTTGCAGCCGATTTTTGCCACCCGCAGTATGCACTTGCAAAAATCACTGATGAAACCACCTGGGAAAAGTACCGTTATCTTTTTATGATGCACGTAAATATAAAACTTGCAGACCAGCACCTAAGGCTCGGCAGAACATGGGATAAATACAAAGCTTATTTTTACGATGAACCGTGGAAAGAAGAATATTTGCGTAACCTTGACACAGCGGAAACATGCTACACGATGGGACTTTACTATTGGAACGAAGCGAAGGCATGGGCAGAGAAAGCAAACGCAAAGAAATTCATGTTTTTATATATTACAGATCAGCAATTCTGGGAAGACGAAAGAGAACGCATCTATACAGGTGATCTTGATTACGAAAGGACAATTAACAGGGAACTTGCAAGAATTCAGTCTGTAAAAGACACGCTCAACTCTTTGGACGGCAGTTATTAAACTGTTTGTTTGTACTCGCCGTACTCACAGCCACAGTTATAAATCTTCGCATCTTCTACAAGCTCAAGAGCCTTGTGTTTTTTCCGGAAGAACTTAAGTTCTCCATAACCATTTCCACAGTTCCAAAGCTTATCAAAGTTTTTCTCGCCGGCGGGTGATTCGTAGTTAATAAAAAGCGAGTCATCCATACGGCAATATACATCGACATCAAGCAAATAAGAGCGGTTTTCCGCCGAAACAAACCAATGGAGCAGCTCCCCTTCCTCGCTGAAAGAAAACTCTACTTTGCTCTTCCGCCAGAAATGAGAAAAGTTGAATTGGTAGTTTTTGTCCTCGAAATGGAAAAACGCAAGAAGTTTTCTGTTGAGCGGAATACCGCAGACTTTTGGGCAACCGCCGCCAATGTCAAAGCAGGCGTTTTCCAGCTTATTACCAGTAATTTGGCTTACAAGATTGCAGCTAGAAAGCCAAACCCACGGACTTGTAAAATCTGTTCCCCAGTTTTTATCAGCGTATCCGTATGACTTTTCTGGCGGAACTATATACTCCTGTCCGTTATAGACGACGGAGCCGGTGTATTCGGTTTTTACACCCTGAGCATGCCAGTACATCTGGAATATGTTGAGTTTTCTGAAAAGCCACGACGTACCGTAGCCAACATCAAACGCTATTTTCTTGTTTACTTTGAGTTTCCATGCCATTGAACCGGCATCGCTCATATATTCGGGATGTATTTTTGATTCACGTTCGGGCATTGCGACCGCGCCGGATATATATGTTTCTGAAAGGCTGCAGCAACCGGATGTAAGCGTAAAATCGTGTTTTTTTATTACGAGTTTTTCGGTCGGGTAAAATGCATGAATCTGTTTTGCATCTTTGCCCCATACACCAGCTTTAATCATTACATAGCAAGGCTTTACAGAAACACTATCTTCTGTAAGTGAAGGCGCGTTTTTTTTCTGCCCGAATACAATCTGCTGAGGAGAAATTGCAGGATTAACGATAAAATACTCTATGAAAAATGATTTCGGCTCGCCGTTGTTTTTATTATAGCCGGTAAATGAATGCCACCACCAATCGTATCCATTTTTTTTAAGGACACCACGCAGCATATATTTATCTTTTTTGGCATTCATAACATCAATTCCACCTGAAAAAGAAATTATACATCACTACGCCGCGAAAATACTAAAGAGATTCAAGAGTATTGTTTATGTCGGTTTCCGGTTCCTTCGGAATATTTTCATCAAGGAATTCAAAACATTCTATGGCATTCTTCTGAATGTGTTCATACCATATCATGTACAGTTCGTTCTCCAGAGAGCCGGGATACGGCGCGCCCTGAACATCCGAAACCAGTCTTCTAAGCTTTTCACTGCATTCTTTTAAAACTTTGTCCATAAAAGTCCACCTGCAACTTTAGTATAATGGTAAATCAATGATTTTTCCAGTAGATTTTGATTTTTTTGATTTTTTCCCTAAAATAGCGGATTTTTTCGACTTTTCATACATTTCGACAAGTCTAGCCGCCGTTTTTCGAACATCTTCCGGGGTAACGCACTGAACAAGCTTAATGCGCCGCTCCCTTTTTTCGTCAGTAATGCCGTACAAACAGCGGACAAATCCTTTAAAACCGTTTCCTGCGGGCGAACCCGGCTGAATTATCCGGCTGTACAAACCGGTAATCGCCTTTTCTACGGTTTCTTCGTCAAGAAGTGTTTCTGAAGCATATTTAAGGCAGTCATAAAAAACTTCAAGCGATTTTTCCGGATCGGGATCACGGTATGTAGCCATAACAAAACTGCGTTCGGTCCCGTCCACAAAAGCAAATGCACCGTATGCGCCGCCTATTGTCCTAAGTTTTTCCCACATTACGGTATTTGAAAGCCAATGAGAAAGCACAAGTTCGCATGCCGATTCTCTGTCTTCCGTATCGGAGGCATCAAGGACGCACGAAGCAAAGCCGACTTCCGACCCGGCATTAAAATACTCGTCTTCAATGCAACGCTCATCAAGCCCTGGAACGGCGGCATACTTCAACAAGGCTTCGTTCGGGAAATAAGTGGGCTTTACAGGGCCGCTGAACGAAGAAAGATGCTTTCTTATAAGCGGAATTGTTTTTTCCACACCCTCTTCCGTTGAAGTTATGTCCACAACGACACCCGATTTAAGCAGAATATCTTTTATTGAGCTTAACGTTTCTGAAAGCTTGCCCATGTCCATGGAAACCATTTCTTGCGCTGTGTAAAGCTGGCTTATGCCGTTCCAGATTTCGTCACAAAGCTTTGCGCGTGTCTTTGTGCACGCGGCTCTTGCAGCGACGTAATCGTTTCCGCCCGGCACGATAGAAGACGACATATCGTTTTTATATTCTGCAGCCAGGTTTTCAAGACGCTTAAGGTCATCGAACGAGACGTGCTCTATGCAGTCAAAGAACACATCAAGAGCCTCGTCTGTTTTTTCGTCGAGCATTTTTATGCGGAAAAACATCCAGTGCCGGGCGAGACACGGGTCTTTCTCGTAAAAGCGGTAAATCACTTCTTCCGGCGGACAGTCTGCGCCCGCATTTTCTTTTATTACGCTTTCAGCCACCGATGACGAGAACAGGCTTGCGCCAAATCCGCCTGAAACGCGTGCAACTGCAGATGCGGCTTCTGCCCAATTGCAGCCGCCGAACCCCATGTTCGTCGCTGCAATTGTGTAAAACGGCAGATACTTGTAATACTCCGGCGGGAGCGTGTCTATTGGGAATCCGACCGTAACATAGTTTATGCCGTTTACAGCTTCTGCGTGTGAATAGTACGATATTCCGTCGAGCACAACTTTTTTCATCGCTACGCGGTCGTTCTTTGAAGGCAGTTCGGACACACGCAGATGCGGCAGAAGCCGCAACTTTTCTGGCGTATCTTTTTCCGTCTGGAAAGCTCGCAGTGCGTCAAGTTCTTCTGCAATGGCCGCCTCCGTTATTTCGGAAGCTTTTGACTTACAGAACTCTTCAAGTTTTTTATCACGTTCTTTTTGGTAACGGCTGTCGGGTTTAACTGTAAGCGTCACACGATGATTGTTGTCCAAAAGGAACTTGCGTAAAAGTTTCTGTATATATGTGCTGTCAGCTTCTATATTCTTTTTGATTTTCTCAAAAGCTTCCGTATTACGGAGCGTAACATCGGGCGCGACACCGTTCATCCAGCCGCGCATACAAGAGCGCATAAGCCGTAAAGAATACGGTCCGTTATGACGCTTTATCTCGCGGCTAGAAAAGTCCACGGACATGACGGCGGCTTCTATATCGTCTTTTGAAAAGCCGTTCTCCGCAACGTCATTAAGAACTGAATAAATAAGATTTTCAAGAGCCTTTGCATTCTTAGCCTTTACGTTCCGCATTCCTACAGTGTACACAAGATACTTCATCTCGCTTGTAAGACCGGAAACAGGCGATATATCGTCACCAAGAGAAGATTCCAACAAGGCTTTTGAAAGCGGAGAGCCGTCATGCCCCATAAGAAGCTCGTCGAGCAAAACCATCTGCATAAAGCTTTCTGTACTTGAAGTTTCGCCCGCGAGCCAACTGAGCGCGACTGTCGGCCCCATATCGCCGCTGCCTTTTTCCGGCGCAGGAGCAGATGCTTCTATAGTTCGGGGAGAATCAAAACGGACGACAGATGAAGCCTGCTCGTCTTTGAAAACAGGAAAATCGTGCCCGTCAAGGAAGCGGTTGCTTACAAAATCGAGCTGTTTTTCGGTCGGTATATTTCCGTACAAAAACAGCCGGCAATTTGACGGCGAGTAATACTTTTTGTGGAAGTTCAGGAAGTCTTCATAGGAAAGTTCTGGAATGCATTCTGGGTCACCGCCGGAATCGAACGCGTACGGTGTACCCGGCAACAGCGTCGTAAGAGTAAGGTCGCCGGCGACGTTCTCAAAACTGGAATAGTTTCCTTTCATTTCGTTGTAAACGACACCCTGGACGCAAAGCTTGCCGTGCTCATCATATTCGTAATGGTGGCCTTCCTGCAAAAAAACTTCTTTACGGAGCTGCGGGAAAAAAACAGCGTCGCCGTAAACGGACATAACGTTAAAATAGTCTTTTTCTACAGTGGAGCTCGCCGGGTACACAGTTTTGTCGGAGAACGTAAGCGCGTTCATAAACGTTTTTACGCTCTGGTTAACAAGCACAATAAACGGGTCTTTCAGCGGATAATGCTCAGAGCCGCAAAGTACGGAATGCTCCAGTATGTGCGCCGCTCCACGAGAATCGGCAGGAAGTGTTTTGAACGCAAACGCAAAAAGGTTTTCCTCATCATCATTCTTCATGTGGAAAACTTCCATGCCTGTCTTTTCATGCCGGAGCCAAACACACTCCGATTTGTATACAGAAATTTCAGTCACATCAAGGACTTTCCAACCGTTATATAAATCGTTTTTTTTCATATCGTCTTCACCATGCTGATTTTTTACATAACATACTCGTCGTCTCGTCCGAGGATTATAAGGTCTCCGCGTTCCCAAGCAGCGCGCATAGCACTCATGAACTTGTCAGTAGCGGCAACGCTTTCTGTTTTCTTAACAGGAAGTTTAAGCTGCTCTTCTTCAAGGATTTCCGCACCACGGATTTTAGAAACATTTTTGAATATCTTATCTCTGAATTTTTCGTCTTTTCCGGCAATAAGAACGGCAATATCTCCGTCTTCCATGTTGCGAAGATACTCCTGAATATATCGGTCATCGGCGTTCACAAAATCTTCTGTAGAGAAAAGCCTCTGTCGCAAGTCCGCTGTAAGGTCAGAATCGGATTGCTCCAGTGAAGAAAGAATTTCGTTTTCTGCAGAGGATGACATTCTTTTAAGGATTTCTGCAAGAGCGCCCCTTCCGTCCATCGACTCGGAACGGTTGGTATCTATCGCCTTCATTTTTTCATGCATTGCTTTATCAACTCGGCGCACGGCTTCCGGATCCATCGTCTTCATTCGTGCTATACGCTTAATCAGCTCTGTTTTGTCATCGCCTTGCATTTGGTTAATTACGTCGGCTGCGAGCTGTGGCTTAAGGTGGGCTATTACTAGCGCTCTTACAGGGATGCTTTCGTCTTTAAGCAGAATCCAAATCTTATCGCTTTCAAGCTCGTTAAGGTACTCGAAAGGCGCTTTCTCTTGCTCGGGCACATATTTTTTAAGCAGCAAATCGGCGCGTTCTTTTCCGTACGCTTTTTCTAGGATTGTACGGGCTGTTTCAACCCCACCCTGCTCACGGCTTCTGGCAGCAATTGCCTGAAATTCTGCAAGGATAACTTCTGCCTCGTCTTTTTCAACGCTGCGGATTGAAGCAATTTCCGGGATAATTTTTTCTATTTGATCCTGTGGCAGTTTTGCAAGAACTTTAGCAGCCTCGTCAATTCCTATGAGAAGCAGGAATTTTGCCACACGCCTGTATTTGTTGTCATCAACTTTTTTTTCTGACGCGGTTTTTATAAGTCCATCGTTCACGTCAGTTTTTTTTGAATCGTCTTGTGCCTGCATTTTATACCATAATATCAGCTAATATAGGCAGATGCAAGTGCAAAAAAAGCCCTCCGTTTCCGAAGGGCTTTGAACATCACTTAAAATGCTTACTCTGCGAACAGGTTCGTTCCTACGTCCTGTGTCTGAGTTTTCTTTTCATCATCAGAAGGCTTCCAATTGCGTCTTGTCATTGACGTGAACGCACCGGAAATAAAGATTGATGAATAAAGACCAGAACAAAGACCTACGAACAGAGCGAGCGCGAAGTCTCTCATTGTGCCTGTTGTGAACAGGAACAGAGAGATAACAGCGAGCATTGTCGTTATTGTAGTAATCAAAGAACGGCTTAATGTGTCGGTAAGTGAAACGTTAAGTATGTCTTTGAAGTTTTCTGTTCTGATTGTACGGATATTTTCGCGAACGCGGTCAAAGATAACGACCGTAGCGTTGATTGAGTAACCGATAATCGTAAGGATTGCAGCAATCGTTGTAGATGTGAACTCCATCTGCGTCCAAGAAATGAACGAAATGATAATGAGAGAGTCGTGCAAAAGAGCGATGATTGCGGCAAGAGCGAAGTCCCACTTGAAGCGGATTGTCGCATAAAGCCAGATAAGGAGCATCGTTCCAAGAACAAGGATTATAGCCTTACTTGCAAGGGATGATGAGAACTGTGATCCGACGAAATCTGTCTTGATTACAGCAACCTTATCTGCACCGTATTTTCTTACGAAGCGGTTGTAAATATCGTCCTGAATCTTCTTAGAGATTTCTTTGTCAGAGCCGTCGTCACCAGCGCGAATCTGGTATGTGTTAGCGGTAACTTCACCGCTCTGCTTTACGCTGTATGAGCTGTCGTTTCCAAAAAGGTCACGGATATCTTCTACAGAAACAACTGTAGGATTCTGCTCGCTGTAATACAGTCTGAACTTTTCAGAAGACAGGACAGATGACTGTGAAGAGCTTTCAAAGAAGCCTTCTGCAGGTGTAGATGAAACCGCTACTGCTTCTGCAGTAATTCCGTCTACTTTTGACATAGCGGCAACCATGTCTCCGACTGTAGGATAGTCGATGTAGCGGAATGTCTCTGTTCTGTTGTCCGCGCCGGCACCGCTTACTACAAGGTAAACGCCCTGAGCGTTCGTCTGAATCTCGACGTTTGCAACACCGTTATAAGAAACCGTCATTGCTGTAGGAGCAATGCGGACTTCCTGTATAAGACCAGGCTTAAAATCGATACCGAAGTTAATTCCCTGTGTACAAAGAGAAACAATTCCGGCTGCAATAAGAACCAAACTGATTATAACCGCAGGAACAAAGAATCTGCTGAATTTGATCATTTTTTTCATTTACTTAATCCTCCAGCTGATACTTACCTTCTGCTTCTTAATCACTTCTGTATTGAAATCGAAAATAAGTCTTGACACGATGAGTGCCGTGAATACTGATGAAACAACACCGATTGCGAGTGAAACCGCGAATCCCTGGATAGAACCAGTTCCGAGCTGTGAAAGGAATACAGCAGCTATGAACGTGGTGATGTTGGAGTCCATAATCGCCCAGAAAGCGTGACCGAAACCGGCTGCAATAGCAGCGGCGCGGCCTTTTCCGGCGCGAATCTCTTCTTTGATGCGCTCAAAGATGATTACGTTCGCATCAACAGCCATACCAATTGTAAGAATCATACCGGCAATACTGGAGAGCGTAATAGTAAGGTTGAACGCAGAAAGAATACTGAACATCATGTAAAGGTTAAGTATCTGTGCTACGATGGCGTTGAAACCAGCGCCCTTATAGTACAGCAGCATGAATACCATAACAGCAAGAAGACCGATTATAAGAGCTTTGAGACCCTCATTTATAGCCTTTTCACCGAGCGATGCACCAACAACCTGCTGGCTTTCAACAGAAAGCGGAACGCTGAGCCATGCCGTCTGAAGAACTTTCTGAAGGTTCTGTGCTTCTTCAAGGTCGAAACCGCTGATAGAAACGTTTCCGCCCGGGATTGCCTCGCGGATTGACGCGTATGACTTAATCTTGTCATCAGAAACGATAGCGAGTGACTGACCAACGTGTGATGCTGTAAAATCACCGAAAATCTCAGCACCTTCGCTGTCGAGCGTAAGATGAACTTCAGGCTTTCCTGTGATGTTGTCGCTTGCAACAGCGGCTGATTTTATATATTTACCATCAAGAACGATTTCTTTCTTTACGACCATGTAGCTCTTGAATTCATCAAGACCGTAATCGTCCTTTATGTAGTAACCGAGTACTTCTGTATCTTCTGGGATAACATCAGGATTAAGCAGCTCGCCGTTTGAAGCGAATACTCTTCCTGGGTTAGCCGCATAGTATTCCTGGAATGCATTTGTAGCATCGGAATCGATATGGCGGATATTAAGAATACCCTTACCCATTATGATTGAGTTGATTCTGTTGGAGTCTGCTGCACCAGGAAGCTCTATGTAGATGCGGTCTTCGCCCTGCTGGCGGATAACTGGATTTGAAAGACCGAACTTATCGATGCGGCTTGTAAGCGTCTCGATAGCCTGTGCCATAGCAGTCTCGCGAAGAACAGTTGCGTCCTCAAGGTTTTCGCCCTGAGCTTCAACTACAGCGTCAAGATCAGCCTTTACGATTACGCTCATACCACCGGAAAGGTCAAGACCAAGCTTAACAGAGTTCGTGTACTTGTCTTTTGCGTCAAGGATTCCGTCACGATAGTGTGACTCAATCGTAGCGACAAGGTCGGCTTCTGTTGAGAATGAGACAAGGACATCACGGACTGTCATTGGAGACGGAACGTCCTTTCCAAGAGCCTTATAGTTTTTCTTGGCTTCTTTCAAAAGATAAGAGTATTCTTCGCCAATTTCAGCGGAAGGATTCGCTTTCATCGCTGCTTTAAGCGATGCTACGTTATCCAGAGCCATCTGACTAGAATAATCCTTAATTTTTTCCAGCGAGCTTAATGCCAAAGCCTGATCTTCTTTCGGTGTCAGCGCGTACCAGCTGATTGAAGGCCAAAGGAAGAGGAAACAGACAACTAAAACTGCCAGAATGAGTATAAAACGGCTTCGTTTACTCATTTCTAATTACCTCAATTATTTTGATTCTTCAGAAGAAGTTTTTTCCGTATTGTTTTCTTCCGCTGCAGGAGCTTCAGCAGCAGGAGCCTCGACTTTCTCTGTCTTGTCCTCAACCTGCTTCTTTTCCTTAGCGTTTTTCTTAGCAGCCTTTTCCTCTTCTTTCTTGTCAACGATTACGCTGGCAATAGCAGAACGGCTGAACTCAATTTTTGTACCGTCATCAACTTTAACTACTACTGTAGCTTCTTTTGTTGTAACGACAACACCGTGAATACCACCGATAGTAATAACCTTGTCGCCTTTTTTAAGAGCGGCAATCATTTTCTCGGTTTCTTTCTGCTTCTTGTTCTGTGGTCTGATAATAAAGAAATAGAAGATGACAAAAATCAGTCCGAACATGATAATTGTCATAAGGGGAGAACCGCCGGTGGCCGCCTCTTGAAGCATGGCTAAAAACTGCATATAGGTAACCCATCCTTTTTTGTGTTTTAAAAGTCACTTTAAAATAACTTGCTCGATAGAATACCATGCAACGGCTATTTTTGTCTAGTTGCCAAGAACAACATCAAGCTGATTGTTAAGCTCTATGACAATCTGATCGGAAGGATTAAGCGCGAGAACCTGCTTCAGGTAGTACTGGGCCTTTCTGTAGTCGCCCGCGTCAAGGTAGTATGTATAAAGCGCGAACAGTGCGTTTCTGTTTCTTGGGTTCGAGGTAAGGCTTGAACGAAGGTCAGCAAGCGTTTTGTCGGAAGAAGTCTGGAGCTGGCTTCTTTCGTAGTAAAGAATACTTTTTAATTTTGATGATGCCGCGGGCAGACGCTTTTCTATGAGCGCAAGAGCCTGCGTTGTGTTACCTTCCGCTATAAGAACTTTGATGTAATACTCAAGGACACTCTCGTTCGTATTGCTTTTTTCATACAACTCGCGGATTATCCCGGAAGCTTCGTCAACACGACCAATGTTCAAGCATGTCTCAACGTGAAGAAGCTTCACGTCGTCGGAGCCGTCGGAAGCCAGAAGAATGCTGCTCGCCTCGTATGCGTCATACCACGATTCGTCACGTATAGCCTCGGTAACTTTAACCTTAAGCGCGGCGGGATTTCCTGGGTCTGTCCTAAGGACCGGGGCCACAAGCTCCGACGCCGTAAAGCCGTTTATTAGCGTACCTGTTTCCGAAGCAATTTCCGCGGCGAGCAGAATAACTTCCTCGTCATCGGGATAGCGGGTGAGCGCGTCCTGTACGACAGAAGCCGCCTGCGATGCGTTCTTGTTCCATGTGAGCAAAAGCTTTGCTTTAAGAAGAAGGTAGTCGCGGTTCGTCCTGTTCGTCTTGGCGTATACATCAAGAAGCGACGACACTTTTATGTACTCGCCTTTGTTGTATAAGATTTTTGCACGGAACAGGACGTATTCCGTGTTATCCGGCTCACGCTGAAGAATTTGAGCGACGAACATCTCAGCAGCGTTCATGTCGCCAGTAGAATAGGAAGTTTGCGCGCACAATTTTAGAACTTCCACATTGCTTGGCTGAACGACATAAAGTCTGTCTGTTATAGATTTTGCGTCTTCAATTCTTCCCGCGGCGATGAACGCATTCGCGGCGGCGCAAGACGTTTCAAAGCATGTAATATCAAGCGTGTACGCTATTTCGAACTCTAGAAGGGCATCGGTGTTTTTTCCCTGACGGGAATAGAGCAGTCCGTACAGATAATGAAGAAGTACGGAATCTTTATATTTTGAATAAGCTTCATCAAGGGCTTTCTTAGAATCATCGAAAAAGCCTGTCCTGTCTTTTTGCGTACAAAGCAGAAGCGATGGTACGACGAGCGTAAAGAAGTCGGCGTTTCCCGCGCTCGTGTCGTATACGCCCATCTTAACTGAGTCCACCGCCGCCGTATAATCGTTGTCGGGCAAACCAGACGGAACTGTCCAAGGAACTGATTCTGACTGCCACGCGTATTTCATTATTGCAGACATTATAAAAAGAAGAACTTTCTCTTCTTCTGTGTACGAGGACTCGTCCGCTTTTTGGAGCGCGGCGGCGGCGGCGCGCAGCGAGGCAGGAGAGCCCTTCATAGCATTGTTAAGAATATCAGCGTTTATGTTCTCAAAATACGAGGTTTTCTGGCGCACAGTAGGCAGCACTACAGAAGCAGGCTCAACTACCGGTTTAGGTGCAGGCGCTGGTGTGGGTTCTAGCTCCGGTTCCGGCTCTGGCTCCTGCCTCGCTGGAGCGGGTTCTGGAACTGGAGTCGGGGTCGTCTGTTCCGTGACAGGTGCAACTTCTCTTACAGGTGCGGGCACATTTTCAGAAGCCTCTCCGTCTGAAGCACAAGAAAGGAACAAGCACGAAATTGCAGAGAAAAATAGTAATGGAATCAGGAGCTTTCTCCTAATCGTCATCATCACTGTCAGCAATCACTTTTTTTGTAGAGTTTTCAGCGTTATACGAATGCTGCATGTAAACATACACTATTATAAGGATTATTCCCAATAAAACAACAAAAACAGGCCACCATTGCGCGACAAAATAACGGAATGATACACCTGCTATTCCCAAAGAGAAGAAAAGGAACAATCCGCCGAGTGCAATAAGTCCGACAGTCGGCACAAGTATAGACGCATATAATTTTTTTCGGCATTGTATCGAAGCTACAAAATAGGAAACTCCGCACAAAATGACGTATATCGGCCACATTTTTTTCATAGGAGGTGTCAGGGTACTGAAAGACACTATCAAAGAAAACAAGCCGGCGGCAGTAAGGAAATAACCGAGGAAAAAAAGCCAGACAAGCTTATTCCGGGTATATGAAGCAAACAGACATATAGCACCAATGATTATAACACCGACAGGTATTGCTATCAGCATATTAGGCTGAACTTTAAGGGCTATACATAAAAGCAGGGCTATTCCTGCAACGACCAGAAATATTCCGGTGCCAAGAATAACATCATGAGTTTTTTTTCGTGCGCGCATATATAAAGAATACACAAAGAAACCAGTCTTGCCAATAAGTTTTGTGCATGATAAAATAGAAATATGCTATTAAAAAAAGCGAACATAGTTTTTTTTGCGTTTTTTTTCGTAATTATCGTATGTTCATGTTCAACTGAAACCGAAACAGGATACCGTAAGGAGCTTATCAACCTGCTTGAAAACACAAGTCTGGAAGAAGAAAGCCGTTTTTCTGTTATAAATCAAATTTCACAGGGAATGCTCGGAAATAACGAAACAGATGAGCTTATCCTTTTTCTTACGGACTACGTAAATCAAAATCCTGATGATAAATACAACGCTTACTGGCTGCTTCTTACGGCATATACATACCAAAAAACAGGCGCAGATGCTGTAGCGGCCTTATATTTTCAGAGGATTCTGAACTCTTACGATGATATCATAGTAAAAGATAAATCTGTTCATCTTCTTTGTTTGCAGAATCTTATTCAAACTTCCACTGCGCCGACGGCACGAATCAGGTATTTCACAAAACTTATAAACGAATATCCGGACAGCGTTAATAAAACTGAGCTTTTTATGCGTCTTGGCGAAGAATACAAAAAAACCGGCGATTGGAACCAGATGCTCCGATGTTACTCCGACTTTCTTGCCAGAAGCGACGCTGCGGAAATCCAGATTGCCGGAATGCCGAACGCATACTCAACGGCAAAGCACATAGTCGATTTCAACAACTCTTCAAAAGACTGGACTTTCGAAACGCTTGATGATCTTGTGTCCGCCGTAAAAAGAGCGATTTCGCGATATGAGCCGAACAAACTTGAAAGCTACAAGTCAAAAATAAACTTCTTCTCTATGTCATGGCGACAGGACGAAATGCAGGAACACAGCATTGCGAACTTTACGATGAAGGACTTTATGACTGGCTCCAACCGCATACGGTACAACGAGGAGCTCAGCGAATCTTCCACACCGGACGAAGCTTTCCTAAGGACATGGGGCTGGAGCACAACTTACGTAAACGTCTGGTATCTTTATTTCAGAAAAGTAAACTTTCCGCTTGACCCGGAAATTCACGGCAGATGGGAATGGGCAGGAATATACTTCGGCGAGAAGCTATGAAATCCTCTAAACGCAACAAGTTTTATATCATCTTCTTTGTTCTATGCTTTATTTTTTTGCATCATGCTTTTGCCATTCAGCAGAGCGATTCCTACACACCGTATGAGTTCCTTGATATTGATTATCAGGACCACAAGCTAATAGATAAATTCCGTAACGAATATTCATCGGGGTTCGGGCTTAAAAAACTTCAGGAAACACTGGAGCGGGCTGCTCCGTACCGCCCTTACATACGCAGGAAACTCATGGAAAAAAGCATACCGCTGTGCCTTGAGTTTCTTCCCATCATCGAGTCAAACTTCAACACAAAAGCGATGTCGAAGTCTGGCGCGGCGGGGCTATGGCAGTTCATGGAGAACAGCATAACCGGCTATCTTATAAAAGACGAATGGGTTGACGAGCGAAAAGACCCGTGGCTTTCGACAGATGCCGCGCTCGATAAGCTTATGAGCAATTATACAAGCCTTAAAGACTGGGGGCTTGCCCTCGCCGCGTACAACATGGGGCTTGGCGGACTTACAAAAATCATTAAAAACACTGGAGCAACATCCGTCTGGGAGCTTATTGACGGCGGCCATCTGAAAACAGAAACAACGAACTACGTACCAAAATTCATAGCAATTGCTGACCTTATAACGAACGCGGAATATTACGACCTGAATCTGCCTGCTTTTGACGCGACAAAAGAACTGAAATTCACCGAAGTTACGGTTCAAACACAAGTAGGACTTGAGCAGCTTGCACTTTTTTCGGGCATAAGCATAACTGAATTTGAAGAGCTGAACCCGGCATTATTATACCCAGTAACGCCGTACGGAAGACCATACACACTTCGCATCCCTAAAGGCTCAGAAGAAGAAGTTGCGGAAGCGCTTGCTAAACTAAACACATTTTCAGCTGATATATATGTCGTAAAGCAGGGTGACACGCTCTGGGGAATCTCAAGGCGGTACGGACTTACCGTAAAAGAGCTGTGCGACGCAAATAATATTTCAGAAAACGGAATTCTACGTATAGGGACGAAACTTTTTGTGCCGATAATAAAATGAGGTTCAAGAATGTTGACAACTATAAAGAGATTTTTCATATCCGCGCTGTTTCTGACAGTGTTTTTCTCAGCGTACTCACAAATCAACAGCAATTCATCGACAGTATCCTCTGAATGCTCCGTAGACTGGATTAACAAAAAGTTCAGTTCGGTTCTTTCGCTTACAAGCAGCAACGGAATAATAATGCCGGCAGAACGAGCGGGAAGCGAAGTTCTTATCGCCGAAAAAATGGCTTATCTTGTTAAGGATCCGCTTCTTTCTCTTTTTGTGGATTCTGCGAACACGCTCGGAGACGTTGTACTTCAGAACACAATAACAAACGAAAAGCTTATTTCAATCATTAACGGCAGTACATTAAAGCCAGGTACATACACATCATCAATGAAGCAAGTGATGATGAACGCTTCATTCAACCTGGACGAAGTTGGCAGTCTTATGATAATGCATAATACGCCCTACTCTCCTACACTGCCAATTGAAACCGTATCATCAAAAAGCTATACAGGCATTATAATCGATGCAAGAGGAACGTTACCCGTACAGGGAGAATTCGTCAAATCGCTTGGCTATCCATGCTTTTTCCCGAAAATTTGGGACGACACGATGGAATTGCTTTATGAGCGTAACATGATGGACTCTAAAACGGCAAAGGAAATGGGCATCGTTACTTATTCAAGCTCGGATGACGAGTCGCTATACAAAGACAGAATCGGGAACAATCCGCTTCATATCTCCGCACGGAAAATTTTCGGCACAAACAGAACTGATCCAGTTATTTCCCGTAACGATGCGCTTAAAATCCTTTCCATACCGGAAAACCTTAACTTGCTAAAAGAAGGCCGCATCGTAATTCTTCTTGACGAGGATGTTCTTGTTCATGCGCTTTCTGCCCCTGTAAAAACAAAGTCGTATTACACACACTACCGCGAACTTGAGCAGTTCGTTTATGAAAGCAAAATACCGGCAGAAGTTACCGAACAGGCCGACGGCATACATATTTCTATTGAAGATTTGAATTTCTATCCGGATTCAGAGGTTCTTCTGCCGGAGGAAGCAAGCCGGCTCGATCTTATAGCGGAAAAGCTCGTTGAATTAACAAAAGACAATGAATACACGCTTCTTGTAGAAGGACACACAGCTTCTGTCGGAAAACCCACAGGAGAAATGAACCTTTCGTATCTTCGCGCGCAGACAATTATTGAGGAACTTGTTGCAAGAGGTGTTAACCGTGATATTTGCGAGGCAAAAGGGTACGGTGGAACTAAGCCAGTTGGCGATAATGCAACTGAAGAAGGACGCGCGAAGAACAGACGCGTAGAAATAGTAATCAAACCGGTTGTAAGTTACGTACAGCGGATGTAAAACAACCGCAAGTAACATAACGGCAACCTACCGCACGCACTTACAAACTTTAGTTTCTAAGCTTTCGGGCATAAAAAAACGGCGGATCCATCATGAAGTTCACTTCATTAGGACTCCGCCGTCTATTTTTTTAAGTGACGCTAAAAAGCTCACTTAAAAAAGGCTATTAAAGACCACTGTCAGCAAGAATCTTCTTTACGTTGTTGAAAGCTGCCTGCTGTGCTTCTGTCATGTTCGGATCTTCCTGAGCTTTCTCGATCTGGTCGTGAAGCTGCTTGTCGAACATTGAGCGTGGGATTGTGTAAAGAACGTATACACGATATTCATCTTTGTATGTATTCTTTATATCTGGGTCATAAACACGGATATAGCTCCACCAGTCGCTCATTTTCTTTGCGCCTGTGAAAGCAACATCTGTACTTGTCTTAACTACGTTCTCGAAATATGTTCCGTAATCGTCTTCTGGAGCGCCAACAGCAGCACCTACGAAGAGAGACTCAACTCTTGTCTCCATTTCGCGTGCGATAATCTGTGGAACTTCAAAACCATTGAGCCAAGCCTGTGCAGCATTAAGATTCTGTGCGGCTGTCTCTGCTACGAAACAATATTCTTCTGTGAAATCAGAAAGCTTCTCAACGCCTCTTACACCAGAAGCAACATACGTATCAACCCAAACAGGAAGAGTCGTTACGCCAAGAGCTGTGCCCTTGTGCTCAAGAATCTCTGTTTTAACTCTACTTGTCAGTTCTTTAGGCTCTGGATCCGAAGATGCACAGCTTGCGAAAAGCAGACAAACTACAAGAACAGCACCAAAAATCTTAAAAAATCTGTTCATTATAAAACCTCCATTTCAGTTAGTCCAAAATCATCAGACATTCATCATTATATCACATATAACACACGTTGTCCGCAAAGTGTCACAAAAAAAAATTAAAAATTTAAGAATTTGTAAAGAATTCGTTTTTACAGGAACTACGCTTAAAATCGATATCGTACGCCGGATGAAAAGCAGAATGACATTCCGAAATCAAACGGATATTCAGCGACATAACCGAACTGAACAGGCACAGAAAGATGACGCCACCATACGAATTCCATGCCTACCCCAAGAGACGTAACAGCATTAACGTGCACTTCGTTTTGCCATAACGTCAGATCCGGCTCCCACTCATGTACGGACTCATTTCTAACATTGACTCCGCCAGAAGCCCATACATAAAGCCTGGAGTTCAACGTCTCTGTAAGATGAGCCGAAAAAACGCAATACTGGTATTCAGCAAGTGCGCTCATTTGATCACTCTGTACTCCGGCAGAAACCATCAGAGCATGATTCCCGAACCACTGATGGTAACTAAGCCCTATCATATTGAACTTTCCGAGTATGTAATACATACCCAGAGCGGCACTTCCGTCACTTTCTGGTTCTGCAGCATCTTCCGCAAAAACTGGAGTAACAAGAGCAAGCAAGAACAAAACAACTGCTGTAATTCTTTTCATGTGACATTCCGTCCTATTTTTTCTGTTCATCAGCATCAAATAATAATGCACGAGATTTTTATAATCAATAACCCTTATTTACATTGCGACTTTTTACATGCTATACCTTTTACATGGAAAAAAAGACAGAAACGCGTTTATGGACTCGCGATTTTACGATACTCACGATTGGCAGTGCCATTTCGATGTTCGGAAACTCGTTGGCAGGATTCGCCATGAGCCTTATGGTTCTTGACTACACACAATCGTCACTGCTTTATGCAATTTACGTCGTGTTATACACTTTCCCTCAAATTATAAGCCCGATAATCTCTGGAGCGATTCTTGACCGCTTTTCGCGGAAAAAGATGATTTACATCCTTGATTTTACTGCCGCTGGTATTTTTACTGTGATGGGCGCGTCACTTATGCTCGGCTTTTTCAATTACACGCTATTCGCCGCCATAAGCTTTTTGCTAGGAACTATACAAAGTGTCTATTATGTTGCATACGAAAGCTTTTATCCGCTTCTTGTAAGCGAAGGTAATTTTCAGAAAGCGTATTCAGTTTCGAGCTTCCTAGAAACTGTTTCTACGTTCATGGTTCCTGTTGCTGTTGTCGTTTATAAAATAATTGGCATAGGCCCGATTATGCTTATAGACGCGCTTACGTTTTTGATTGCTGCTGTTTTTGAGACTCGGATTAAACAGAACGAAGAATATATAGATAAGCAAAAAGAAAGCATAGCCGGACAGAATGTTACTACTTCAAAGCGGATGTTTTCTGATATAAAAGACGGCTTTTCGTATCTTTCAAAAGAACGTGGACTGCTCGCAATCGCGGTTTATTTCTTTTTCAGCTGTCTAGCCGGCGGCGCGATGAACGTAATGTGTCTGCCCTATTATAAAAGCACGTTTGAAAACGGTGAATATCTTTATGTAATGACATACGGAATGGCTTTTGTCGGAAGGGCGATAGGCGGTATGCTTCATTATAGAATAAAAATTCCTGTTAAGTACAAATTTACGATAGCTCTTCTTGTTTATATTTTCCTGGGGCTTATAGACGGCACATATATGTTCATGACGATAGAGACAGCTAGGATTCTCTGTTTTATAAGCGGTATGGGCGGAATAACGAGTTACACGATACGAAGTTCATCAACGCAAAATTACGTACCGGACGAAATGAAAGGAAGATTCAACGGCGCGTTTTTGATTCTTTCAACTGCGGGTTCTTTGGTTGCGGAGCTTATCGCAGGATTCCTTTCTGAAATAATGGATGCAAGGTTTGTCGTCCTTATTTTCAATTTGATAGCAGTTTTGGCGGCGATTATTATAATCGGCGGAAACAGGAAGCACGTCGCAAAGATTTACAATACTGATAATTAGAAAACTCAGGACAACCAGCGCGGCTGGAGATTTTTGAGATTCGTCGCATCAGAAGCGAACGTTGGAGTTTTTTGAGATTTTACTTTTCCGAATTTTTTTGTTACATTTAGTTAGCGGAGATTAACGGATGAAGCAATTTGTTGTTACTGGAATGTCGTGCGCCGCTTGCAGTGCGCGTGTAGAAAAAGCTGTCTCTAAAGTACCGGGCGTAACGTCCTGCTCTGTAAGCCTGCTCACAAACTCAATGGGAGTTGAAGGCACGGCTTCTGATACAGAGATTATTCGTGCTGTTGTTGATGCAGGATACGGCGCGGAAACTAAGAGCGGTAAAGGTGCATCAGGCGGTATTAAACTAGCGATGGGCGCAAGTTCCGGGGGCTGTTCAAGTGCGACGTGTGCTGTAGCTGGTAATGCTGGCGGCGC
>JAEEGJ010008185.1_pt1 | contig 29061 bp, 27 predicted proteins | sample 8958761 | NCBI WGS metagenome assembly JAEEGJ01 (sample SAMN16246546, study PRJNA631951) | gut metagenome | biome: gut microbiome; feature: rumen; material: RS-attached | host: Bos | place: Iran: Karaj | collected 2018-10
AATGGAATTTCATAATATTTACAAGATACAAAAAGTTAAGGAATCAGAATATGAATATCTCGGTCATGTAATAGCTGAATTTGACTATATAGATGCCAATCATCCCGACGCTCTGCAAAGTGGAGAAATCTATAAAGAAGGAAATGGATTGTTCAGAATCTATTTTCACGACGGATGGGGATCTGATAATTATGTGTATTTCAGTATTTCATGAAATCGTTTTGAAGAATAAACTAAAGATAACAATAAAAACCTCGCGATGTGTAGGACAATCGTAAAAACATTATGGCTCAATATGAAATAAAAGACGGAGTGGGTATTATTCCCCAAGGAACAACGGTGGTTCTCGATTCTGCGTTCTCTGAGCAGAAATGGTCAGACAGTAAAGAACTAAAAAGCATTGTAATCCCAGATTCAATAACTCGTATCGGAGACTGCGCTTTCTTTGGTTGTGAGAATCTTACTTCTATTGTGTTACCCGATAGTATAACAGAGATTGGAGAGTACGCTTTCTATGGTTGTGAAAAACTGACCTCGATCATTATTCCAAACTCTGTTGTGGAAATCGGACAAGCAGCATTTGAGTGTTGTAAATCACTAAAAACAATTACTTTACCTGAGTCATTAACAAAGATAGGCATAAGTCAATTTTTTTATTGCTATGCATTGGAAACAATTTTCGTTCCCAATAATAGAGTTGGATTCTTCAAAAAAGAATTGATAGATAAAGGAGCTTTCCTACATGTACCCCATCCAAAAATTCTGCCATTAGAAGAGTGATGTTGGGTTCATGTCTCAAAAAAATACAAACAAATAAAGACCTCACGATGTACAGGTAATCGTCTACTGGCTTATGGCAAAATATGAAATTAAAGACGGAGTTGGAATCATTCCTGAAGGAACAACTGCGATTCTTCCTAAGGCATTCGATGCATGGATGTTTGAAGAGTGTGAGAAAGAATTGAAGAAGGTTTCAATTCCTGATTCAGTGACAGAGATTGGGCATTATGCTTTCCGTAACTGTAGAAATCTTGTGAGTGTAGAAATACCAGAATCGGTGATAAATATAGGTCATCATGCATTCACTGGCTGTAGCAGTCTAAAAGAGATCAAACTCCCATCTCATCTGAAAGAACTATCCAATTATCTTTTGGAAAGGAGTAAAGTTGAGTCTATTGACATCCCGTCTGAGGTTGAAAGTATTGGAGAAGGAGCCTTCTGGGGGTGTGATGCATTTGCTTTAGTCAAAATAACTGGCAAGCTGAAAAGTATTGGATGGAACGCATTCAAGGATTGTACAGCCCTCAAGGATAAGTCCTTTATGGAGAAGATGGAATACCAGTTCGTAAAACACAACTTTGACAGCAGTTGGTACGATGCTCTTGCAAAGTGTGTTGAGAATGATGGTGACACCACTAAGTTTGACAATGATGTTGTTGCTGTACTGAAGCATACAGAAGAGTGGCACTTGTATGCAAATGAGGTGAATTACGATGAAGCAGGCATCTGGGTGCACAATGATGATGAATACCCTTTCCACTTTACTGTTGTCAAAAAAGGCGGGGAGGTGGTTATAGAGTACATCTAAGTATTTTGTCATTTAGCAAAATCAGATCTCTTTCAATCAAAATGCCCGCAAACTTTTAAAAGCTCGGCGGGCATTCGAACCCGCTCGAAGTCCGTCTGCAACCTCGCTTGTAAGGTCAGCGCCAAACGACGGGCGCAGCGAAACACCGTCTGCACTCTGTGCCATCAGGTGCAGGCATGCCCCCATCAAGACCGTCATCGTGAATGTTGCTCTTCTCATATCAGCTGCCAATATAGTTAGAAACTGCTACTTCTTTCGAATGTTGCCACTAAACTCCCTTACATAGACATATCGGTCAGTATATACCTCAATGTCTTTTCCGTTGCCTGCCAGCAGCAGGTCCAGGATATGGTGGCCATTGAACTCTGTCACTCTGCTCCAACCGCTGCTGCCATACGTACACCGCTGCAGCTCCTTGTCGTTTGCAGGATTAATCCGATATATGAATGTTCCAATTCTTACTTGACTGGCCATGATCCTTTTTTGTTTTGTTACGATATACTAATCAGCGTACATTTCCTGCTCACTAGCCCCAGCCATCCTCAAGAACTTATTGGTCTGGGCAGCCACAGAGAGTATTTCCTTTGCCAGCTCATCCTTCTTCTCAGGATCTGTCTCGTTTTCAAACAATGTGTTTAGTTCAGCCATTCTCTTGTCAAGTTCATTTACTTTGGCTCTTGCTTTTTCTTTTAAAGTCACAATTCTTTAGTGTAAAGTTATACGAATGGTGGTTATTGCACGAATAGTCTTCATCCCTCTATCATCTGTTGGGTATAGGTCTTGTAGATATGGGGGAAGCGTCGGTGCTCGGTGGTGACGAAATACTGGATGAAGGAGAAGGTGAGCTCCAGTTCGGCTACGACGGTATATTCATCGTCCTTGTGTGGCAAGTGGTAGCCGGCGGGGATGTTGGCACAGCTCACGCCGATGCCATTGAGTGTCAGGGCGAAGATGTCGCTACCCTTGCCAGGAGTGATGGAAAATGAAGAATGAAGAGTGAAGAGTGAAGAATCAGCTTCGCCAGTTGGAGTGAAGAGTGAAGAATCGGCTTCGAGCAGGGCTTGCTCGAATTCGGGACTGGCACAGGGGATGCCTTTCAAGTTAGTATGTATCTCTTCCCCACCCTTGCAGTCGGGTTCCAGCACGTAGAGACTGTCAGCAAAGAACGACATATCGGCATGGTTGCTGCCGATGCAGCCTTTCTCCTCGCCCACAGCCATGAAGATCTTCAGACGGGGACACTCCTCCAGGCAGCGCAGGCAGACCCAGATGCCGTTCTTATCGTCGGCACCCAAACCTTCACGCTGCTGATTCTTTTCGCTCCAGCCGTAGAGTGTGCCGTCCTCCTCCTTGACACAGAAGTCATCACTATGAAGCTCCTGTACTTGGTCAAGATGACAAACAAGTGTTGGATAACCCTTTAGCTCATTGTCTTTAACCTTTAACCCTTCACCTTTAACCACATATAAGTTGCCCCAGCTGTCCATCTGCACATCTGCCTCGGGCACATGCTGGCGGATATACTCGCGGATGAAGCAAATCATCGGCCATTCCCTATAAAAAGGGGAATGAATGCAGTAGAGTTGTTTAAGTAAGTCCATATCCAAATCCGGTCTCTTTGAAGTCTTTCACATCGTCGGGTTGTATGCCCCGTCCCCCGTCTAACTGCTGGCTAATGACAGTAGCCATACGATAGGCTATGGCCAACTTGCGGTCGTTGAAGTTCACCAGCTCTGATGACGGGCGGAGCACGAAGACATTCGCATCGGCTATATCTTTACGGATGGTATAGCCCAGGTTCTTCTTCAACAGCGGATAGCGTGGCGAAGCAATGACACTATCTAACCCGAAGTCGGCCTTCATGGCAGCATCGAACTGTTTGAACAGACGCTGATAGGCCTCCACGTCATTGATGGTAGTATTGGCTCCGCCTTTCTGTGAATAGGCGAAATGAAAATCCGACCGGTTCTCCTTCGTCTTCAGATGCTCTGTAATGATGATGACCCAAGAACCTTCCTGCACTACCTGTTTCAAGTCGGCAAAAAAGTCATCGCGGCGCGCCTGCTTCTCTTTCAATATCTCGACAGCCTCCTTGTCTTTCTTCTCATCATAGGCCGAGAGTGGCTTCTTGTCGTAGAGCGGCTTTTCAGAGAGGTTGTAGAACGAATCCAGTTCGTCCGTATCGACTTCCAACTCCTTGCTGAGATAGTTGAAACCACCCATCTTGGCCAGATAGTAGGTGAACCAGCCCATGCCCACCTCATCGAAACTGCCGGTGCTGACAATTGTCACCTTGGAACCTCGGTTAACAAAGCAACCATAACTGCGGTTCAGTGGGAAATGCTCGATGACAAAGCGGTCCTCGGCATCATCCTCGTCGCTATGGGCATCGGCAAGGTTCTTCAGCCGGAACTCGTCAAACTTGTTGCAGGTGTCAATAATGTCGTTCATGTCCATCCCCTGGCGAGTCTGCATCTTGGCCACCTTGACGCGTTGCGGCACGATGTTCAGCGCCTTCATGGCCTCACCGCCACCGTCAGGCAATGCGTTCAGATACTCGCGCAATCCTTTGTTGGCCGAGCGGCGGAAGGCCTTCTGCATACGGCGTCGGAAACCATTCAGTTCGTCTTCGCGCTTCTCCTCGTCCATCGCATCTGTCAGTCCGGAGCCGATGAGACCGGCAGGAACGGCGAAGATAGCCACTCCCATGATACCGACAAGCGTACCGATAAACTTGCCAATGGGCGACGTCAAGGGATCATCAACCACCTTGCCCGGGTCACCGAGATACTTCTCGTATGGCCAGATAAAGGCATCCCAGAAACTGAATTCGGGGTCAACACGACTTTCTGCCAGGTACAGAAAGACGGTCAGCACAAAGGTTATGACTACCAGGAAAATGCCAGACACTAAAATCTGGCGTCGCGTGTTCCTAAACGCTGTCTTGAAAAGATGTATTCCTTCTGTTATCATAATGCCTTATTATATTTCATTCATATTTTATATAAACTTCAAAATTGGGTTGCAAATCTTCTTTCCCTTGCCAGTCAACAGCTATGCCTGTGAACTCGCCACTGGGTGAATCTTGGGCAGACGCTTCTTGTAATAGTCGGCCTTCTTAGCAGGCACATTGATTGTCTTCAGGGCGGTGCAACCCTTGAAAGCATCCTTGCCAATCTTCTTAATACCAACGGGCAACTCTATCGTTTTCAAAGCAGTACAGTCATGGAATGCGTTATCTTCTATCTTGGCAACAGGCCCCAAGTGAGTTCAGTATTTGTTGTTCAATATCTTTAAAATTGCTGCTTGGAGTTTTGTTACTTCCCCATAACCAAATACAGATAACTTTTATATCATACTTCTCACTGTAATAATAACGGAAGTACACTTTCTTGGTTTTTCCTGTTTTGGAATTACAAGGCCAATTCGGATTGTTTGGGCCCCACTCTTGCTTAAGAGTAAAACCAAGTGATTCATACAAACCACAATACACCTTGCCAATAGACAAAACGGCTCTTGTCAAAGAATGTTTAGCCGCATAACTGATAACTGGTAAAAGATTCTCCTCAACGAATTCCAAGAAACTCTTATCCTTGAATCCGCCTGACAATGCTTCATTCCATTTTTTTGAGTGCCATGGGCATAATTCGATAGAGAATGGATGAAGACCTTCAGGAGCCTTTCCATCAAGAATATCTTCTTTTATCCATCTTTCACGACGATGCCACCAACAAAAAGCATCAGGATGAAAAAGAGAATCTGAAAGATAAGGGAAAGCTTTGGCAAAGGAAGAATAACCTTTGGAGAGACGCTGGGCAACTACATTTTTCCCAATGAAATTCTTGTTTGTATCACCATAGCCTGGATTGAGATTAAGCATCACAGCAAGGTTTCTGTCAGGATCTCCGAAAAACAATTCTGGCATCAGATCCTGATATTTTGGATCTTGTAGTTTTTGGCTCCTTGTTAAAAAGAAATCCTTCTTATAGGTTGCTGTTGATGGGAAATTAGGATTTAACCAATCTCCCACAAGCTTATCACAATATGAATAATACTTTTTTATTGGCATATTCTTACGTTTTTATTAATGTTAATCTACAATTGGGAATATCTGCGTCTTAAGATCTTTGGTCATCAACTTGCCATCCTTCATCACATAGGCAGGGTTAGCAGGATCCACTGTGATGTTTTTCAATGATGTGCAGCCTTTGAACGCCTTATATCCCAGATTCGTCAAACTGGCAGGGATGTTGATTGTTTCCAGAGCCTCACAGTCTCCGAAGATTTCAAATCTGTCGAATAATTCAATACCTTCTGGAAGAACGACTGTTTTGAGGTTTTTGCAATCGGCAAACGCCCACGAATCAAGTTTCTTCACGCCTTTGGGAATAGTCAACGTCGAAATGGGGACTCCTTTAAAAGCTCGCTCACCAATTTCCGTCAGCTTGCCACCTTCTGCAAACTCTATGGTCTGTAGCTGGCAACCAGAAAAAGCCCAACTGCCGATAGACTTCAGCTTGGCAGGGAATGAAATTGTTGTCAACCCCTTACAGCCAATAAAAGCCTCGTCCTCTATCTTTGTCAAGGTATCAGGCAGATTAACACTTTCCAAAGTTGCACATTTCCCGAAAGCGTGTATGCCAATGGTCTTCAACCCGTCAGGTAGTACAACTTTCCTCATTCTGTCGCCGCCGTATCCATGATTTTTTCTGAATGCCATCTTTGCAATTTTCTGTACTCCGTCAGGAACAACCATAGTTTCCTCATACTTTCCAATAGCCACTACTTTCAGGGTTTTCCCATCAGGACTGATTTCAAACATATTCTCTGCCATAAGTCTGTTAACGATTGCCTGTACATCGCGAGGTTTTATAATGTTATACTTTTTCCCAACCTTTCTTGATGTTATCAGCGATCTCAGCGGCGAGGAGGTCGCGGATTTGCTGTTCATCGTTTGAGTAGAGCATGTCACGCTTAATCATCTCCTTGCGGGCCGAGCTATAGTCGGTATGATAGATGATGTAGGCGGGATAGCTGCCACTCTGCTCCTTGTTGGTTTTCCAGAGGAGGAACTTGTGGAGCATGACCTTCGCTCCCGATACCTTCTTATACACATGACGCTCGAGGAGTTCGCTCTTCTCCAACTTGGCACTGACGCCCTCCGGTTCCTCGAAAGGACAGATGTCGGTGAGCTGCGAGATTCGTACGTCGATCTCATTGGGTTGTTTGTCTGTGCGCTCCTGGTCGATAGTGATGCCTAAAGCCGATACACCGGGTGTTGTTCCTTCCATGAGCGTGTCATTGTTGGCACATTTAGTCCTAACTATTTTGCAACTTTAAGTTTCTTTGCAGCAATAGTTTTGTCTTCTGGATTCAGGATATCCACGAGTCCTTTTGCCAATTCTATGTTGTTTACTCGAAGTGCAATATCTATATGGTTCATCGCTTCGTCTGACTTCAACCACTTTTTATCATATCGCATTTTGTCGTGCATAATGACCAATTGGTTGTCTTCGTCTGTATTCTGCTTAGCCATATACTCGATAACATCTTTCCCAGGATTCAACTTTATATCCGAATCGTCACATTGCTTATATATTCCACGGACTAAATCAACATTGTCAACTGCCACTCCTAATGACATTAGCTTGCTTAAATGTGGTTGGAGAAAATTCTGTTGTATGTTATATTTACCAATTGTTGCTGTTTTTTCTTCTTTTATAAGATACAACAAACGCGTTGTACTTTGTTCTTCATTAAGACCTGCAAGGTAAGAAGATTCTTTTTCAAAGATTTCAAAAAACTCTCTATTGTCATGGCCATAGCCTTCCTTCTCTAAAAGTTGACGAGCTGCTCCAAATTCGTTGTTAGCACATGCTTCTTTATAGTCGCTATAACTTTTTCCATCACTTCCTTTTACGGAATTACCACAAGCAACAATAGCAATAATTCCAAGGCAGCATGCAGCCAATTTAATCATTTTTTTCATATAGATTCTTTTCATTATTGTTTCCTACTCCATTTCAAGCGTTTCGGCGGCCTCTTTTATAGGTGGTTAAACAATTTTACTCCACATGTTTTCAAATTGTACAATATGCTTTAGCAATACATTGTCAACTCCACCAGGGTTTGGCTCCCATGTATTCTTTCCATTGCGCTGCATTTGAACATCCCCCATTTCCTGGTGAGTAAGTATAAAGAACCGAGAATTGTTTTGGGAATCAATATGTACCAGAACCCAATAGTTTGGATGATATTGGGAAGGATCGAAATATTTCTGGAAAAAACCCGTCACAAACTTATTACTCCGTGTGGTTTTCACTTCAATTCTTCTTAATTCGGTACCAATAACTACAACTATATCTGTAGCTTTCATGTTGCCAAACGTGATGCTAGCGTCGAACCCTCGTTTCGAGAGTTCGGCGCAAACACCATATTCACCAGCCATGCTAAGGTTATATTTCTCTGTTGATGATTTTGCCATAGTCTTATTTTATTCAAATGCGCCAGATTTTATTGCATCTTCTAATTTCTTCTTTGCTTTATCTATATCTGTATTATTAACACCCTTAGAACTAACCTCAAAAAGGTGCAATGTTCCATCATCTGAACTAACATCAACGTTTTGTTTCATGATTTTAACAACACTATGCGCAAGTTTTTCATTTTTTTGTGCTATAGCCATATCCAAGACGCTATTACATCTATTATTATATCGTGAGATTCCTTCTACATACTTTTTTGCACCATCATATGCTTCATGATTATACTCACCATTTGGTGCTGTTGGCGTCCCTGGGATATGATATTCTGCAAGCAAATACAAAATTCGATTTGAGGCCTCTTCAGTATTCTGACTGGCAAGGAAAAGCATCTCTGCATTAAAGACATAATCCATTCCCTCTTCATAATTCTTAACCATTGCATCGTATTTCTCTTGGTTAGACTTGTCATAGGATACATCATCACTGAATATTCCTTTATCTACCTTTTTTATAACGAGTTGATTGTTCTCTTTAAATTTTTCAAATTCTTCCCGTTTTTTTTCAAGAATGCTATAAGCTGCATCAAAAGCCCCAGCCCTACAAGCATCCTGGTAACTTGTATATTCCTTACCATCGGCACCAGTCACCGATATCTTTTCTTCTCCGTTCTTTGATGATGAACTACCACAAGCTGTCAGCAAAAAGACGGCCATACAGCAAAAACTCAAGAACTTAATTCGTTGCATATTTCAATTAATTTGTTATTACTCTTCAGATTCTTTTTCTACCGCATTTCCTGTTATTGATTCAACAAGTTTATTTAATGATTCCATACTCTCATTAAAATTTCTTTCCATAGTCCAACCGGTAGTCGGGTGTTCTTGATTTACCTTATTGACAATACGTTTCCCGTCATTTTCAGCCTCACTCAAAAGAATTTTAGCTTTTTTATCTGGATCTTTAAAATCATCCATCCCTAAAATATATTTTATCTCTTCCCCATATACATATAAGATCGCATCAATCTGATTCTGGCATAGTTTTTCAAATTTATTTAAATTCGTTTTGTCATAGTCATTCGAGAATATTCCCTTTTTTGTTACAACCATTTCGTTATTCTCATAGAAGTCATTGAGTTCTGACTCCATTTTATTTAGGAGGGTATGAGCCGATTCAAAATCACCAACTCTGCATGCCTCATGATAATCTGCATACTCCTTGCCATCGGCATCCTTCACAGATTTTGATTCCTCTAAACTGGATTTAGAGGAGTTTCCACAAGAACATAATGTAATTACGCAGCAAATTGCTGCTAAAAATTTAATCTGTTTCATATAATAAAGTGAAAAATGTTTATAATTTTGTATTCAGAATTAGTTCCTTTTTCAAATCCTAAGCTTCAAATCCTTTGCAGTTATAGTACTTCTAGCCAAATAACTCTTTTCATTTTCTTAGCCGTTTTAGAACTGATCGCATTAAAAACCCGCCTTACGCGAATGGTATCTCCACCAATACGTATATCTTTTCGAGTTGCCTTTCCATCTTTTCTAACCAATTTCCCAGGTACGTCTATATTGCATGACTTCCTGTAAAGGATGACGACATAACAATCTATGTTTCGGTATAAAGATTTTATTACACTCAGTTTGCCAACGTCTTTAGTATATCCTCCATTAGTTGAATCAGCCAACTTGAATTCAATTATTGCAAGACAATGATTCTGATCATCAAGAATAGCTAAGTCAGCGCGTTTATTAACGAATGTTGAGGAAATATTTGAGTATGAGAATTCTCTCTCCACTTTAAATCCACGAGGAAGTTGACCTTGTAAGATTTGGCAGGCTTCCATCACAGCATCAGCTTCGATAATAGAACATTTATAGGTCGTATCCTTATATGCAAGCCAATAAGTTAGGCCTTGCAGCATCCTTTCAAAAGAATCTTTTATTACCACCTTCATAATTCAATCTCTCACTAAACGAATTAAATATCTCCAAATTCTTCTTTCTCTACATATTCTTGCAAGCCGAGTTTGTCTGTAACAAGTGCACCTGCGACATCAGCAACTTTGAATACACGATCGAAGGTGCCAGAGATTGCATCGCCGATTGAACCGAATAGGCCACCACTCTTGCGGCTGGCGGCGGCTTTTGCGGCTGCAGCCTTGGCAGAAGCCAGAGAAGCGTACTTCGACTTAATCTTATCGGCCTCAATCTCTGCCAACTCTGTCTCATGCTCCTGCATCATCTTAAACTTCTCGAACTCACGAGCAGCAGCCTCATCTTTTTCAGCCTTAGCCTCCAAAGCATCACGACGCTCTTTACATTTCTGTGTGTAAGTCTTATAAAGTTCCTGTGCTTTGGCATGCTCAGGAGCATCGGTAGGAATCAGTTTGAAGTAAGCACCAATGGATGGATCGAAGTTATCACCTGCTGAAGCAACGGCAGCGGTCATTTCACCCAGCATATCAGCAGCCTTCTTGTGCATCAGTCCCTTGGTCAACTCACCCATCTTACTTGAAGCATATTGGTAGGCAGCCGTTGCCTGCTGGGGTACGCTGGAGGCAAGTGCCAATGCCAGATCGTAATCGCCTTTGCCGGCAGCAGTCTCAATCTCGTTTTTCACCGTCTGCACATTCTTGTTATACCAGTCGATGATGCGTTCACTGGCCGTCTGGAGCATCTTTTGAATCTCTGGAGTGTTCTTGATTTCCTTTACGAAGTTCTGGTTAGCCTCTACAAAACTGCTACCTACGCCCATCACATCCTGGGTGGCTGTAGCATAGACATCGCCTGTGACGGCATTCATCACTTTGTAAGTCAACTGATACTGAACCGTCATTTTCTGGGGAGCTGTACCTGTAGCAGCACGTCCTGTCTGAGCAATCTCAGTACCGAAGACAAACTTTGGATTCTCTCCCAGTCCGCTGATACCATTCTGACAAGCCATCTGCAAGAGTTTCATTGAAATACGGTCAGCAATATCCTGTGTGATGTCCTCACCCTGCACCTTCGGCTGAACAATGCTGAACTTCACACCATGACTATAAAGTAATGTGTCAAGATTTAAACCGCCTAACAGTTCTGCCTTCTTTTGGGCAATAGCTGCTTTACGTTCATAGTCTGACATCGACGACTCACGCTCCTTGGGCTGGAATTTTGTACCCTGCTTCTGCTGTCCACCACACGACATAATGGCAACTGCCATCAATGCTATACCTATTATATTATATATACGCTTCATAATATTTACAATTTACGAATTTACTATTTACTATTGGATTCCCTGAACACTGATGAGCACTTCGCCTAAGCCCTGTGCTTTGTTAGTACATTTCAGACCGAGATTCTTACGCAGGTTCTTCTGCAGGTCGCGGGTCCAGTCGTAAACGCCATACTGAGTACCATCCTCGTTGATGAGTTTAATGCGGCAGTTCACAAAATAGAGTTCCTTGTCTGTATTACGCTGCATTTTATAGGCACCCTTCACCGTATGAGTTTTGATATAGTCCATAATCCAATCTGCGTAGGTATCACCCTCGATGCTCTCATCGCTCAGATTAACATTAGTTCCTTTCTCTACAGCTATACGAACTGTGATGTCGCGGCCACGAGTCAAAATGTCGCTGAAGTATTTGGTAATGTCCTCTTGGAATTTAGGCATACCTTCCTTGATGCTCTCCTGAATGGTTTCCGTGGTTGACTCACCCTTAATATTGCTGGCAGTCATTGTGGCAACAACCTTGTTAGTATATGCGTCGAGTGCGTTCAGTGTAAAACTGATGTTCTTCTCGCCCTTGCCTCCGTAATTATGACTTGTCATCGACATCTTGTCGCGGCTGGTGTCGTAGGTCAGTTCCAGAATGATGTCAGGCTGAGCCACGGTGAGCAACATTGTCTTGGCATCCTTCTCAAAGCCGTCGGCCATGTCAAGTGCTTCCTGTGTGTCGAGCTGTTTTAATGTCTGCTCGAAGTCACTCAGTGGATAGTTCTGAGCATTGAATTCATTCTGAATAGTCGAGAGGATGCGTTTGGCACGGTCGTCCTTCAGCAGATAGTTCTTGTAGTCACGAAGGATGTAATCGCGCCCATTTGCCTTCTGGGTAGTAAGGCACTTGAAGTTCTGTAGTGTTTGATCGCCAGGAATCACCATGATGGTAGGACGTGCCTGCTCCATTGCATTTACGTCACTGTTCTCATAGGCCTCCATGTCGCCAGATGCACCCTCTGTCAAGCCATTACTTTGTTTGTTTCCTCCACAACTTGTCAGTAGCAATGATATTGCTGCAATTTGGAAATAAATTCTTTTCATTTTCATACTTATTCTTATTAGTTATCAGAATCCTATTGCATTTTCTTTCCATGCCTTGTTCTCTTCCAAAACTTGACCTGTCAAGATAACTTTCATGCATTCTGCCATTTTTCGCAGGATAGATATGTAACGGTTGTCCCATATTGTTACGCTAAAAGCTGTACGTAGTGTAAAAGCATTACATTCCTTACCGCCGCCAATCTGAGTGGCTATGTTCTTCTTGCCAACTGGGAGATAAAACTCATCTAAGTCTGCCTTCAATTGGAAGTCCTTCTCAAGCATTACACTAATTTGTTGGTAGAGTTGCAGGAATTTCTCTTCATCTATCGTCGTCGTTGGCTGGATCTCCAGTTTCTTTTGTACATTGTGTACAAAGTGGAATTGGGTAGGATGAACAGGTTCTTCCGCACCACTGGCAGACAGCATGAATACACCCCATTTTTTATCTCCATGTGTCAAGGCCCTAACATCACGAAGAAATTCTTCCAATTGCGGCTCTGCATGTTCGTCACCTATCAAATAATAGCTGCATGGTTCGTCTGGGTTTTGTTCAAACTCCTTACTAATATAGTTGAACCCTCCATACAAAGCAAGATAATATGCAAAGTGACCTATACCTGCTTCGGAAACACTCGATGTTGAGACAATTGTGACATCAGAGCCTCGGTCTATCTTGCAGCCGTATGATGTAGAGCCTTTCAACGAGAAGTGCTCAACTACCAACCGGTCTATAGGCCGTTCGTTTATCGACTGCGTGGTGGCAAGGTTGCGTAAGCGAAAATCCTGACAGAAATTTATTGTGTCTAAAATATCTTTTGTGTCCATGCGTTGTGTTGCTTGGACATCAACAATAGAAACGAAGCGAGGCACCACTCTATAGTGTGTGTAGCGACATTGCTTACGCCGGAAAGCCTTGTGAAGCCGTGTGCTGAATTTTGTCAACTGAATCTTCCGCTTTTCTTCTTCCATAGCCTTACGAAAACCGTTGGCTACCAAACCGGCAGGAACTGCGAAAATTAGAATCTTCATAATACCGATAAATGTGTCGAGATAGCGTCCCGTCAAAGTAATAGGCCCTTTCCCTGCGAATTTCCCTGGATCTCCGATGTAGCGGGTGATAGCCCATACGAAAGCATCCCATGGATTGCTATATTCCTCGGGCTGAACTGCATGTTCTACGAGATAGAAAATCCAGGCAACAACTATTGTTACCACCAGCAATACTTGGATGGATACCCAAAAGTCTTTTTTCGCGTTCTTAAAAGCACGCCCAAACAGGACAAAAGAATTAGTTGTATTCATAGGTGCAAAATTACGCAAAGAGGGCTAAACAGACGTTAGTCCATTTAGTCCTTTTCGTTAGTCCATTTAGTCCTTTTGCCTATTTACAGGGCAAAAGGAGTGAATTTTGACCTCAATTGCGCAATTCTTCCAAATAGCCAAGGTTGGCGAGGTCGCATTCATCGGCGACGCGCTCCCAGACGCAACGGGTGGTGTCCGACTGAGCCAGCGACAGGCGGTAGACACCTAAGAATACATAATTTGAGTCCAAAAGATTTTTCATAAAGGTGATACGCACCTCGTTCAACCGCACCTCGTGGTTGAACTTGTCACGATTTCGCATGACAATCATAGCACTATCGGCCTCCTTGGGGGCCCAGCGCTCCGTGATGGTGGGCATCAGCTGCGAACGGTCTCCCTCATTCTGCCAGTGAGGATGGTGATACTCTGGCCCCCATACGACAACGTTTGGATGGTGGGGCAAGGGGCATCCCCAATATGTGGCAGCATTCTCAATGCCAAAGAGCCTGAGGTAATCTTGATACGTGGCAAACTTCTGCCCTCGAACTAACAGGTAATGGTTCGACTCTGACGTGCGGCTATATGACAGCCACCATCCGCCTACAGCCAATAGCACAGCCACAACTGCGTATGGAAGCCACTTCAATGCGGGGCGGTCTGCCTTTTCCACAGTCGTCACCTCTCGCTCCGCAGGCTTCTCCTCTCGCTCCACGGGAGGCTGCATCTGCAGGCAAAAGGACTCCCAGTCCTGATAGCCGGCAAACTGTGACAGGATATTCAGGGTCGATATGCGAGGGGTGGCCACTTCTGACAGATAGCCCCAAAGGCGCTTCAAGGTAGTCGGGCTGATCTTCTGATGACATTCCTCAAAGACACAATCCGAAAGGTAGTCGAAATCTTTTGGTGTCTGCATCTGCCGTACGACTTTCTCTTCTACCTTCTGGCGCAAAAGCGCTATGTCGTTCTCTTTAATTTCCATTTTAGTGTAACCTGCTGCGGTCGTGAAATGACGCGGATATACAAAGAGTGTGAGCCTACTTGACATCCTTAGTCTGAAGGTCCTGGAATACCCGTATAAGTAAGAATGAAATCAGCTCACACCTGCAGGTATATATGTGAGCTGACTCCGCGAGGGGGACAGCAGTATATATGCTACTGCAGGAGAAGCAGCTTTCAGACTTCTCACCCTTATACTTCGAGCTTTCCAGGTTCTCAGGCGGGTCAAAGCTTAATAGCTCTCCTCGATGTCGTGGACTCTTGCGAAACCACGGCACAAAGATAGGCATTTTTTCTGAAAGATGTATCATAGTGAGCCGATATTTTGTTTTTAGAGGGCAAAATTAGCCCGAAGAATGCGTTTTTGCAAGTCCTTTCTTGTCCTTTTTTGTCTTTCCTTTTGCATTTTTCTCGTTTATTCGTAACTTTGCAGCATGATACAGGAAAAGCTGAAATACGAGGTTGAACGTGCTACGGGGCACCAACTCAGAGTGTCACGCGATTTCGAGGAGTTGAGCCACCTATTATTATCACATACGCGCGAGCGGCTCTCGCCCACGACGCTGAAACGGTTCTGGGGATACTTGAGCAATGAGAAAGTTGACACCCGACCGCATACACTGAATGTGCTGGCGCGCTTTGTGGGTTATAAGGACTATGCTGACTTCTGCAGCCATGCAGACAGTTCGGACGAGGTGCAGAGCGGCATCCGTATTGAAGAAAGAGTGTCGACAGAGGGTATGCGATTGGGGCAGCGGCTTGTCATTACTTGGCGGCCTAACAGGCGAATCGTCATCAGACATTTGGGCGGAAGCAGGTTTGAAATCATGGAAGCCCAGAATACGAAACTATGCGTGGGCGACACTTTTCGCTGTCATCTGATGATACAACATGAACCACTTTATTTAGACGAATTAGTCCATCAGGGACTTCCAGAGACTGCATACGTGGCAGGTCAGCGTGACGGGGTGGTGATAAGTGCTTGCGGCTAATCAAAAGGCAGTTCTGACAACCGCTTCAGCCAAGGCTTGCGGTAACGCTCCTGAATATACTCCTTCACTTCGTCATCCTTGGCATCTCTTAGTAGTTCATCAGCAATCCTTATGACTGGGATAGTAACATTGCGCCTGCAACTGACCGTATCAAGCATCTGCTCAATACCGTATGCCTGTACTTGTCTGTCTATCTGCTTTTTTGCGGCCATGATGCGACCTTGTTTCTGCTGGAGGACTGCTTGTTCATACTCTCGTTGTTGGCTTAACGTATTCAACTGGGTCTGCAAGGTATCGGTTTTGGCTTGTTCATCTGTCATCTTTTCAGCGTTTTCTTTCTTGTAAACTTTCAGAGAGTCACTGAGTGATTGCAATCCTTGTTGATTATAGGAGTGGCTCCAAAGACCGTACAGCATCACCAAAACGGATATACTGACAATAAACAGAATCCGCTTGGGCCAACGCCAACAGCGGTGCAGGTCTCGCTGTATAGATGCTACATCCTTATAGCGGTGATGGAGAGGAGCAGAGCATCTGCGTACCACCCAGCGCGACATCCATCCCAATTTCATTTCACGCAGGATGCAGCCCAGTGAGTATATATCCGATGCCCCCTCTGGCGCCATATAGCCCTCTGTGCCTGCATCTGCTTTCAGTATAGCATGACTGTCTGTATCTGACAGGCCAAAGTCGATGAGTTTCAGGTACTGTCCATTGTGCGTGATTAGGATGTTCGAGGGTTTCAGGTCACGGTGCTGCGCCTGTCGGCTATGGACGTATGCTAACGCATCTAAAAGCATGTCAGCCACGTGTCGATGCTGTTCTTGTGTATGTTCTTTCTGCAGGAGCCATTCTTTCAGCGTGATTCCGTCTATCCACTCCATCACAATGCATAAGCCCAGGCCACTGACTTCTTCCAACGAATACACAGAGACAATCATCGGATGTTGCAACTGGCTCATGATGTCGAACTCCTTTTGCAGCATCAGTCGATATACACTGTCTTGTCTGTACGCTTCTTTGAGTCCCTTCAGCATCCACCATCTGCCATTGCGTTTAGCGCGTGTCAGCAGGCAGTATCCCCCGGTTGGGATACTCTCAAACTCCGTGAAATTGCTGTTGACCACGAAGTCTGATGGTTTTAAGAATCCAGATGTAGGCTCTATTTCAGACATTAATAAAGGGGTAGAATGGGGAATACCGTGTGCTTAGTCTTCTTCGTTTAGTTCCTCTTCCTTCACGTAGAGCGTTCTAAACATTCGGAGTGTATCCTTATTGGGGTTCTTCACTTCATTAGCAGTGAAACCGCAACGAGAATAGAAGCCTACAGCACTATATTCACTGGTAGCCAAAGCCTCTACAGTGAGGAACTGACAGCCCGCTAAGGATTGATTACGGGCTTGTTCTGCTATCATCTCTAACAGATAATGACCAATATGCTTCCCTCTCCATTCCTTCTGAACAGCCAAATAGGCAATATCAAGCGCAGGATAGCGAGGTTTGGCATAAAATGTATCCCGATAGTTCCAGTCTATGTCAGGAGTTCCTGTCGAAGTCATACCCGTATATAGTTCGTCCTTGTCATCAGTATCCAAGTCAAGCGAATCGAAACTTAACGCAAATACCGCAACAACTTCTTCTCCATACTTAGCCAAATACGCTGTGCAGTAATGGTGCTCGACACTCAAGCGGAAATCGCCACGAATAAAAATATCCATTGACTCAACACCCGAACTGAACGAATTGAGACAATGGAAATCTTCAAGTGGTACTATATCTATATTGCCTGTAAGCGTGTTTATTTGGTTATCCATTTGCCTTTCCACATTTTTAATGCCTCACGTCCACGTTTGCGAGATTCCCTTTCATCCGCTGTCAGATTACCTGTCGTTGCGCGCCACAATGCAGCCCGAATCTCTCTTGAAAATTCTGGCGTAATTGGCTCTCTTGGTGAATTAACTCCCAACATATCTATGTCCTCCTAAATTTATAAAGTATCTCTATTCGTCTGCAAATATAGTTCTTTTTTCTCAAATAACAATAGATTGATGCAAAAATCAGCCAAAAGTTTGCTCATTTCATTTATTTGTGTACTTTTGCCCCCGACAAAGAGCCATTGAAACAGGCTGGTGGCTCAGAGTCGAGTGCTCTAACAATACGCATATCGCGGCAGAATACGGAAATCAGAAGGTTTCCAAATCATAACCCTGAATTTTTTGTGCAAGGTTAAACTCCGTATACGGAAAAATGTAAGAAAGGATCAATGGGTGTCATTTTTCGAGTTGGTTCGTCTCTTTTATATGAAACAGACTGTTATCTTATTACTTTGCTTTTTAGGATTCTTGCCTAATCAGGCTTATGGTCAGCCCAAGGACTACGAGTGGCATTCGCCCAGCAACAATGCCTCGGAGTCGATGCCCTGCGGAGGGGGAGACATCGGCATGAATGTATGGGTGGAACAGGGCGATGTGCTGTTCTATCTGTCGCGCTCGGGCTCGTTCGACGAGAACAATACGTTGCTCAAGCAGGGTCGCTTCCGCATCAGTCTGTCCCCTGGCCTGAACATGGAGTATTTCCGCCAGATTCTGCATTTGCGCGAAGGCTATGTGGAGATTACCGACGGACAGACCAGTGTACAGTTGTGGGCGGATGTGGAGAAGCCGGTGGTCCATGTCGATGTGGTCAGTCACGGAGTGAAGCAGGTGGTGGCAGCCACCTACGAGAACTGGCGCACTCGCGATATTGAGATCAGCGGTCGCGAACGCTTCCAGACCAGCTATAAGTTTGCCGCACCGAAAGGACTGAAGACCCGTGCCGACAGCATTGTGGCTACGGATCAGAGTGTGACCTTCATGCATCGGAACGGTGAGCAGACCATTTTCGATGCTACTGTCAGCCAGCAGCGGATGGATGCTGTGAAGGACCGGCTGTATAACCCGCTGAAGCATCGTATCTTCGGCGGCCGCATGAGTGGTCGCGGCTTTGTGCTGATGGATAAGGTGGAAGGGCGCTATGCCAGCAGTGACTACGAGGGATGGATGTATGTCTCGCGGCGGCCCCAGAAATACTTCCACCTGCAGATAGCACTGGCCACTGTGCAGGGAACGGTAGGAGAGTGGGAGGCAGAGCTGAAGAAGACGGAGCAGCGCATCAGGCGTGTGGCTGACTGTCAGGCTTCCCGCCAGTGGTGGCGCGACTTCTGGGGGCGCAGCTACGTGGAGGGCAGTGGTCAGATTGTGCGCAACTATCAGCTCTTCCGCTATATGCTGGGCTGTAATGCCCGCGGCGAGTGGCCTACCAAGTTTAATGGCGGCCTGTTCACCTTCGACCCGGAGTATGTCAATCCGGATGATCAGTACAAACTGTCGCCCGACTTCCGCAACTGGGGCGGTGGTGTGCATACGGCACAAAACCAGCGGCTGGTCTATTGGCCGATGCTGAAGAATGGTGACTTCGACCTGCTGAAACCCCAGCTCGACTTCTATCTGCGCATCTATCAGAATGCCGAGGAGCGCTCGCGCCTCTATTGGGGGCACGAAGGGGCCTGCCTGACAGAACAGATAGAGAACTACGGGCTGCCCTGCTATCCAGAATACGGCACCAAGCGCCCGGCAGGCTTCGACCCGGGAATGGAGCGCAATGCATGGCTCGAATACGAGTGGGACACCTGTCTGGAGTTCTGTATGATGGCCCTCGAAGCCCACCGCTACTGCGGCATGGATATTACGGAGTATCTGCCCATGATACGGTCGTGCCTGCGCTTCTTTGACGAGCATTATCAGTATCTGGCCAACCAGCGCGGAGCCAAGCGGCTCGACGGCAACGGACATCTGGTGCTCTATCCGGGCTCGGGCGGCGAGACCTTCAAGGGAGCCTACAACTCGACCTCGACCCTTGCAGCCTTGCGCACAGTGACCGAAGCCTTGCTGCAACTTGAAAAGGAACCTCAGGATTCCTCTTTCTTCGCTCTTCATACTTCATTCCTGAAGCGTTTGCCCGACATCACAGTCCGCGACGGACTGATACAGCCTGCACTGCACTATGAGCGTGTGCAGAATGTAGAGACCACCCAGCTCTATCCCGTCTTCCCCTGGCGTATCTATGGGGTAGGGCGGCCTGACCTTGAAGTGGCCCGCAATACCTATCAGAACGATACGTTAGCATTGAAGTTCCGCTCGCATATAGGCTGGAAGCAGGATGCCATCTGGGCTGCCTGTCTCGGACTCACTGACGAAGCCGAGCGGCTGGTTACACTCAAGATGGCTAACGGCCCGCATCGCTTCCCTGCCTTCTGGGGACCGGGCTACGACTGGACTCCCGACCACAACTGGGGCGGTTCGGGCATGATAGCCATGCAGGAGATGCTGATGCAGGAGGTGGGCCAGCAGATTCACCTCTTCCCGGCCTGGCCGCGCCATTGGGATGTCCGTTTCCGTCTTTATGCCTCGGGTAATACCATTGTGGAGGCAGAACTGAAAAAGGGGAAGGTGGTCAACATCCGCGTTACTCCCAAGGAACGCGAGAAGGACTTAGTCTTGATGGCTGATGAATGATGTGTGATGGAAGATGGATGATGGAAGATGGCTGATGGTTATGAATGAAATAAGAGGTAAGTGGTGACTCACCCCTTACCTCTTACTTCTTTCTTACTTCTTACCTCTATATTTAGTTGAAGTAGTACTTTACACCCAACTGCAGGCGCCAGCACTGGCTGTAGCTGTGGTTGTAGTCCCATGCGGTCTTCATGTCGGTGTTCATGCGGAAGATGGGTTGTGCACCGTTTTTCACATCGGCAGCGTTGGTCACGCTGAGCATCTTGAACATGTTGTTGCTCATGCCTGGGATGAGTTTGGCCACACCCCACTTTGAGTTCAGCAGGTTGCCGATGTTCTCGACATTGGCAATGAGTTGCAGCTTGTGGGTGGTCTTGCCAATCTTCAGGTCGAAGTCGTGAGCCCACTTGAAGTCGAAGGTATGCACCCAGGGAGCGCGGGCTCCATAGAGGTCGGCATACTCGCCCTTATGGTTCTTCAGGTAGTCGTCCTGCTCGACGAAGTTCCAGAAGGCAATGCGGTCGTCGTCGGTAGCAAACTTGATTTCCGAGTCATCGCGGGGAATGTACATCAGGTCGTAAGCCAGTCCGTCACCATTGATATCGTTGCTGTAGCAGTAGCTCCAGCCCGAGGGTGAGTAGCCGCTATAGAAGAGCGAGAAGTGGTCTTTCTTATAGCGATAGCTCAGGTTGACAATCACACGGTCGGGAGTGACGAAGCCCGAGTTGCGGGTCTCGATGATATTCGGACCGTTCACCGTGTGCATATACTGCCATGCTGCCTGTGCGTTTGAGCCTGGCAGTGCCGTGACTTCCTTGTTGACGGTATGGGTGTAGGCTGCCGAGATGCGCAGGTCCTTGATGGGCTCTGCATTCAGCTGCAGGCTGGCGGTCCATCCGTAGCCGCGATGGTTGTTGCTGAGCACGTAGACTCCCTTTGAGCCATACTGATAGACATCCTTGGCGGGATAGATCAGTCGGTTGTCAGCACCAGCCATGCGCTGCCAGGTGTCATCCGGGTCCCTCATGTTCCAGTTGACCAGGTTGACGGCATTGACATTCTTGGTATAGGTGAACTCACCCGTTACCGACAGGGGGAACGAGACGGGCACATTATAGTCGATAGCAATAGACGACTTCCAGACCTGCGGCATCTTGAAGTTGCGGTCGACACCGGCATAGTAGGCCATACCCTGTGCATAGTCCTTCAGGATGCTCTCCATCTCTTTGACATCGGTCTTCAGTCCACCGGTGAACTTCGACAGTGCTGTGGCATCCTTGGTGATATAGGTGGTCTGGAACATACCCGACTGGCTGGGCATATTGGTGAAGAACACCAGAGGCAGACGGCCGGCAAAGAGTCCCGTACCACCACGTACCTTCAGCGACTTGTCGCCCATCACGTCCCACACAAAGCCCACGCGGGGAGAAATCTGCCAGTTGCTCTTGGGCCATACACCTGTGTCGAGGTGGCGGCCGCCGAGGTCTTGGGCCAGGAGCTCCTGATTAGTGATGGCACCGTCGTTCTGGAAGATGAGATTGTCGAAGCGGATACCATAGTTCAGCTTCAGTTTGTCAGTGACATTCCATTCGTCTTGAGCATAGATTCCAATCTGGTTGAAGGCAACCTCCGAGACAGGCTTCTCATTGCCGTCGTTACCCGATGTCAGTACTACGGCAGTAGGAGCAGCACCATCCATGAAGTCCTCCATCGAGGCATAGCGGTAGTAGCCCGTACCTTGGCGCATATAGGCATTGATGGCGCGTTGGTGCTCAAAGTTGAATCCGGCCGTGAGCTTGTGGGCACCCATATAGTAGGTGAAGTTGTCGTTGATGGTCAGAATCTTGTTCTGCACGCGGTTGTTATAGGTGAAGAGCTCATAGCCTAACGACATATAGGGGTCGCCGTCTTTCATGATGTCGATGAAGGGGAAGGGGCTGGAGTTTGTATCACGTTCGTCGTCGATGTTCGAATAGGTCACCAGCAGCTGGTTGCTCATACTCTCACCGAAGCGGCTGTTGAGGTCGAACGAGAAGGTGGTCACCTTATTCTTCTGCTCATAGAAGGAGTTGGCGAAAGCCATCGAGCTGATACCCACACAGGCTGCTGACAGTCCGCCAGCATCACGCGAGGTGGCACTGGGCGTGGCATAGCGCGAGTTGTTGGTATGGTTGAAACGCACGGCCAGATGATGGTTGTTGGTGATGTTCCAGTCCAGGCGTCCCAACCACTTGTTGTTGGTGATGCCGCCGGGATAAGAGTCGGCTGAGCCAGTGTCGTAGCCGTACTTGTCCTTCACGAACTGCGAGATCATCTGCATGTCGCTCAGCAGTGTGCGCGAGGTGTAGGTCTTGCTGTCGGCACCTTCACCCGTAGCATCGGGCCGCCAGAAGGTAGGCACGCTCTCCGAATTAGTGCGCTCGAAGTTGGCAAAGAAGAAGAGCTTGTCCTTGAGAATCGGTCCGCCGAGGGTGAAACCCCAGGTCTTCTGCTCGTCGGGGTTGGGCTCCGAGTTCTGCTTGCCGTCTACACGGTTACCGTGCATGTTCTCGTTGGTATAGTAGAAGTAGGCCGTGCCCTTGAAGGTGTTCGTACCCGACTTGGTGACGGCATTGATACCGCCGCCGATGAAGTTGGACTGACGGACATCGAAGGGAGCCACCACCACCTGTACCTCGTCGATGGCATCCATTGAGACGGGCATACCGCCACCGGGCAAGTCGCTCGACAGTCCGAAGTTGTTGTTCAGGTTGGCACCGTCGAGGGTGAAGTTTGACATTTTGCCGTTCATGCCGCTGAATCCGTTGCTACCACCGTAGTAAGGCGACAGCTTGGCAATATCGCCGATGCCGCGACTGACGGTGGGCAGCTCCATGATGGTGCGGTTGTTGATATTGGTTGAGGCACCTGTCTTCTCTGCTGAGAACTTTGAAGCCTTACCGCTGACTACGATCTCCGTCAGCTCGTTGGCATTCTCGGAGAGCCAGACGTTCAGATCGTAGGTCTCGGCCAACTCGAGTTCAATGTCACGAAAGGTCTTGGTCTTGTAACCGATGTAGCTGATGGTGACCGTGTATGGTCCGCCGTTACGCATACCTTGGATGGTAAAGCGTCCGCTGGTGTTGGTCACCGCATTGTACTTGGTACCGGAAGGTTCATGGATGGCCTGAATGGTAGCACCAATCACCTCCTCCTTAGTATCCTCCATAGTTACCTTTCCGCTGAGTGCAGAGGTGGTAACCTGTGCCAGAATAGTCAACGTCGATGTCAACATCATGGCCATTAAAAGTAGCTTTTTACACATATTTTATAATAAAGTTTGTATTTTGCCTGCAAATGTACTTAAAAAAACTGAAATAGCAGCCCTTTTTATTGTCTTTTTTTAAAAAAACCTAAACTTTCGTCTGCTTGCTGCCCATACGGGCCTCAACCACGTTTACTACATAGTCTCCTAATTTCTCACATTCGTTAATCAAATCCATGTAGATGGTGCCTATGGCATAGGAGTACTGGTGGTTGTTGATGTCGTTGATATTCTGCGACTTCAACTGGTTGCGATAGTTGTTAATCTCGTTCTCGAGGTTGAAGGTGCGGTTGACATCGTACGACTCCTTTCTGCCGCCCAGGAGGGCATTCATCTGGGTCAGTGCCTGATCGGTGAGACCCATCATCTGTTCAATGTGCTCGTAGTGTCGGTCGGTGAAGTGGTCTTTCTTGCCCTGCACCTTGCGCTGGATGGTACGTGCCATGTTGTAGCAGGCATCACCGATGGACTCCAGTTCTGAGATTTCTCGCAGCATGGAGCGAATCTTGGCCTTGGTGTCGTCCGACAGATGGGCATCGCTGACCTGGTCGAGATACTTGGCAATCTCTATCTCCATATTGTCGGAGATCTGCTCGTACTTCTCTATGCGCGCATACTCGTTGGCAAACTTCTGCTCGTCCTTCTCGGTGAGCAGCTCGCGCACCATGCCGAACATGCGTTGCATGCGCTCCGAGAATGCCCTGATCTCCTTTTGAGCTTCGAGCACCGAGAGTTCTGGAGTCTTCATGAGGCCCGACTGGATGAAGTGCAGGCGGAAGTCCTCTTCCTCGTCCACCTTCTTGGGTTTGACAACCCAGCAGACAAAGCGCTCAATATACTGTACAAAACCGATTTGCAGCAGGGTGTTCGCCACATTGAAGACGGTGTGGTAGGTGGCCAGCACTACCGAGGCTTTGATGGCATAGTCGGGGGCAGTTGTCGGCATCTGCGAATCGAAGCCCGCTATCTGGCATACCAGATTGTAGAACGGCCGTAGCAGGATGAGTGCCCATGTCACACCGATGGCATTCACCGTGAAGTGGGCAAAGGCAGCCCGGCGGGCCTGCACGTTGGCAGAGGATGCCACAATGTTGGCGGTGATGGTAGTGCCGATATTCTCGCCTAATACAAGCATAATGCCCTGCTCTATGTGTAGCATCCCCGTGGAGCAGAGCAGCATGGTGATGGCCATGATGGCAGCACTCGACTGTACGCAGAGTGTCAGCAGGGTGCCTATGAGCAGAAAGAACAGCGCGTTCCAGAAAGTCGGTTCGTTGAACTGTTGGAAGAACTGCATCAGTGCTTCGCCTGCCGTGGGGTCCTGAATGACGGCAAAGCCCGTGTCCTTCAGTGTGCCTAATCCGAGGAAGAGGAAAGAGATGCCGAACAGCAGGTCGCCCATCATGCGGCCGCTTTTCATATAGATAAGGATGATGGCAAAGAAGAGGAAGATATAGACATAGGGGGTGATGTTGTACACAAAGCCTAATGACATAATCCATGCTGTCACGGTGGTGCCGATGTGGGCACCCATGATGACGGCAATGGCCTGCATCAGTGTCACCAAGCCGGCATTGACAAACGATACGGTCATCAGTGTCGTGGCTGTCGATGACTGCACAGCCGCTGTGACAAACAAACCCGACAGCATGCCGGTAAAGCGGTTGGTGGTCATTGCTCCCAACACGTGGCGCAGTTGCGGACCTGCCAACTTCTGAAGGGCATCGCTCATCTGCTTCATACCGAACATCAGCAGGGCCAGCGAACCTAATAATTTCAATATCACCCAGGTTGTCATAAAAAAAACTTTCTAATTTTTACTCGGAAGTCTAAACTTTTTCGTATCTTTGTCGCATCAATAAATATTACGTCTATGGAACAACAGCATCAAAATGGCGAGGCATTCGTCCAAATCCGTTGCAAAAATAATAAAAAAACTCTAAATATCAGCATCGGATCCACACTTTCTGAAATTTTTTCGCTCTCTGGTCTCGAAATGGACTATGGACCTATTAGTGCACGCGTGAACAACAGGGTGGAGGGGATGCACTACCGTGTGTATAAACCGAAGGACATCGAGTTCCTCGACCTGCACGACGCATCCGCCATGCGAGCCTACACCCGCAGCCTGTTCTTCGTGCTCAGCAAGGCAGCACGCGATCTGTGGCCGCGCTGCACCATCATCATCGACATCCCCGTGTCTAACGGCTATTACATCGACCTCACCATCAAGGACAACGAGGGCAAGCGCCGCGATGTCACGCCCGATGATGTCAGCGACCTGCGGCAGCGCATGCAGCAGATTATCGATGCCGACCTGCCCATCCACCGGCATGAGACTACTACCGAGGAGGCTATCCGCATGTTTACGGCATCGCACTCCTACTCCAAGGTCAAGCTGCTGCAGAGCACGGGCAGGCTCTATACCACCTACTACGACATTGATGGCTATCGCGACTATTATTATGGTACGATGCTCACCACTACCGGACAGATTTATCTCTTCGGACTGGAGTATTACTTTGATGGAGTGCTGCTGCGCATCCCGTCCCAGCAGGATCCGTCGCGGCTTGGACCGTTCGTGCGGCAGAACAAGATGTTCGAGATATTCAAGGAGCACCATCGCTGGCAGGACATTTTAGGCTTGCGGACGGTAGGCGACCTGAACGAGGCCATCTCTAAGGGGCATGCCAACCAGCTAATCCAGCTCAGCGAGGCGCTGCAGGAGAAGAAGATTGCCCAGATTGCCGACGAGATAGCCCGCCGGCCAGGGGTTAAGATGGTGCTGATTGCCGGACCCTCCAGCAGCGGAAAGACCACTACCTGCAAGCGGGTCTCCGTGCAACTGGCCATCAATGGCCTCAAGCCTATCGGCATTTCTCTCGACGACTACTTCCTCGACCGTGAGGATACTCCCCGTGACGAAAGCGGCGACTACGACTTCGAGCATCTGCACGCACTCAATATCCCCTTGCTCAACGAGCAGCTGAATGCGCTCTTCCGAGGCGAGGAGGTGGAACTGCCGCGATATAATTTCCAGACGGGCAAGAGTGAGATGAGCGGAAAGAAACTGCAACTCAAGGGCAACGAGGTGCTGGTGGTAGAGGGCATCCATGCCTTGAATCCTGAGCTTACCGCCTCGATACCCGACAGTCAGAAGTATCGTATCTATGCTTCTGCACTGACCACGATACTGCTTGACAACCATAACTATATTCCCACCACCGACAACCGACTGCTGCGCCGCATCATCCGTGACCATAAGTATCGGGGAGTGTCGGCTCAGGAGACTATTCGCCGATGGCCCAGTGTGCGGAAGGGTGAGAACCGCTGGATATTCCCTTATCAGGAGAATGCCGATGCGATGTTCAATTCGGCCATGCTCTTCGAACTGGCAGTCATCAAGCAGCAGGCAGTGCCCCTGTTGGAACTGGTGCCTGAGAACTGTGCAGAGTATGCTGAGGCCTATCGCCTCCGTAAGTTCCTGAGCTACATCCGTCCGATAGCCGACGACCAGATTCCGCCTACATCACTGCTGAGAGAGTTTCTGGGAGGCAGCTCGTTCGAGTATTAGGCATTTCCCAAAGTCGAAAGAGATAAAATAAAAAGCGCGGCACCAGTGCCACGCTTTTTTGTTGTATAGCCAGTAGTCCTGACTTAGTCTGTAATCAGGCACTCACCCGTCATGTCGGCAGGCTGCTCCAGTCCCATGATGTGCAGGATGCTGGGAGCCACGTCGGCCAGACGGCCGTCCTTCACCGTTGCCGAATTGTTGTTGGTCACATAGATGAAGGGCACGGGGTTCAGCGAGTGAGCCGTGTTAGGCGTGCCGTCGGGGTTGATAGCATTGTCGGCATTACCGTGGTCGGCAATGATGATAGCCTCGTAGTCGTTGGCCTTGGCAGCCTCGATGACTTCGCGCACACAGTTGTCGACAGCCCATACGGCCTTGGCAATGGCATTGTAGACACCCGTGTGACCCACCATGTCACCATTGGCGAAGTTCACCACGATGAAGTCATATTCCTGCGTGTTGATGGCACCCACCAGCTTGTCCTTCACCTCGTAGGCCGACATCTCGGGCTTCAGGTCGTAGGTAGCCACCTTGGGACTGGCCACCAGGATACGGTCCTCACCCTCATAGGGAGCCTCGCGCCCGCCATTGAAGAAGAAGGTGACGTGGGCATATTTCTCCGTCTCAGCCGTGTGCAGCTGCTTCAGACCCTTCTTGCTCAGGTATTCGCCTAAGGTGTCCTCCACGTTCTCCTTGGGGAACAGGATGTGTACGCCCTGGAACTTGGCATCGTAGGGGGTCATGCAATAGTACTGCAAGCCGGGGATGGTCTTCATGCCCTGCTCAGGCATGTCCTCCTGGGTCAGTGCAATGGTCATCTCCTTGGCGCGGTCGTTGCGGAAGTTGATGAAGATGACCACGTCGCCCTCCTCAATGCAGCCGTTGACCGAGGCATTGTGGATAGGCTTGATGAACTCGTCGGTGACACCCTCGTCATACGACTCCTGCATGGCCTGCACCATGTCAGTGGCCTGCTTGCCCACGCCGTTGACTATCAGGTCGTAGCCCTCCTTCACGCGCTCCCAGCGCTTGTCGCGGTCCATCGCATAGAAGCGGCCTACGATAGAGGCAATAGCGGCATCGTTCTCCTGACACACCTTCGTCACCTGCTCGATGAAGCCCTTGCCAGAGTGCGGGTCGGTGTCACGACCGTCCATATAGCAATGAACAAACGTCTGGTTCTTCAGCCCGTAGGCCTTGCCAATCTCTATGAGCTTGAACAGGTGGTCGAGGCTGGAGTGTACACCACCGTCAGAGCAGAGACCCATCAGGTGGAGCTTCTTGCCGTTCTCCTTGGCATACGTGTAGGCAGCCTTCACCTGCGGGTTCTCCATGATGGAGCCGTCCTTGCAGGCGCGGTTGATCTTCACCAAGTCCTGATACACGATACGGCCTGCGCCGATATTGAGGTGTCCCACCTCTGAGTTACCCATCTGTCCGTCGGGCAGACCCACGTCCTCGCCCGAAGCCTGCAGCTGAGAGTGAGCAGAAGTTGCAGTCAAGAGGTCCAAATACGGGGTCGGCGTGTTATAGATGACGTCGCCCTTGCCATGCTTACCGATTCCCCATCCGTCGAGAATCATCAAAAGTGCTTTCTTTGCCATAATAGAATCTATAATAATTATGTTTTATTTCCAATTCGCCTGCAAAGTTACGAAAAAACGAGAGAAGAACAAAACAAACGCGTTTGTTTTTTCTTCCGAGTGCAAGTAACTTCGCGCCAGAAGCGCAAAGTTACGAAAAAAACGAGAGAAATTCAAAAGGGAAAACTTCGGCATTGAACTTATAGATGCTATTTGGGGGTAAAAAGCAACGGAATTGTGAATCTCGTTAGGAAAAAGGCATAATTAAAATGGGGCTGAGTCAATGTTCTACGGGAGGGAGTTTATAGGCAGGGATATACTAGGTTGATGGCAGGTGTTAGCCATACACATACCATACTCAAGGGTATGGTAT